>Ga0153916_10002422_pt1 | contig 13631 bp, 10 predicted proteins | sample Opewatmetagenome_FD_109642 | JGI IMG/M metagenome (GOLD analysis project Ga0153916, IMG submission 109642) | Freshwater wetland microbial communities from Ohio, USA - Open water 3 Core 3 Depth 4 metaG | ecosystem: Environmental > Aquatic > Freshwater > Wetlands | place: USA: Ohio, Lake Erie...
GCCTGGCAGCTTAGTATTGCAGGTCGATCATTTACAAGCTGATAATGATCGAGGCTTACCGGCATTACGAGATGTGTCTTTTCAAGTTCACGCTGGAGAAACTGTAGGTATAGCAGGGGTAGCTGGTAATGGTCAGCGCGAATTAGCCGAAGCCCTCACAGGCCTACGCGGTGCAAAGTCTGGCAAAATGATGTTGGGAGAATTGCTCCTTGATAAGCATACCCGTTGGTTAGATCTTGGTCGGAAATTAGCACATATTCCCGAAGATCGTGCCGTGTATGGAAGTATACCGGATCTCAGTGTGGCAGAGAATCTTATTTTAAAATGTTTCTCTCGCCCACCGATCGCTGCTGGTTGGTCGATAAACGCCAAGGCCGTACACCAAAATGCTGTGAGATTGGTAGATGCATATCAAATTTCTACGCCGACAGTCGATACACCTGTGCGTATGCTTTCTGGGGGAAATTTGCAAAAATTGATCCTGGCGCGTGAAACCTCAGAACGTCCCCAATTAATGATTGCCGTTCACCCCACGCGCGGTTTGGATATCGGAGCTACTGAGGCAGTGCACAAACTTCTGGTTGAACAACGGGACGCGGGTACTGCGATTCTCCTGATTTCTGAGGATCTCGACGAATTGTTATCGCTGAGCGATCGCTTGATCGTTATGTATGAGGGACAAATCGTTGGTGAAATGCCTGCCGAGGACGCAGATATCCCTACAATCGGCTTGATGATGGCAGGGACCAAAGTAGAGGCATGAAAAAGCTATTTTCTTCTTATCGTATTAGAATAGAAACCCGCCTTGATAATCCAGGTTGGGCGGGAGTGCTCTCCTCAGTCTTGGGTGTGGCGTTGGCTCTGATCGTCGGTGGCTTCGTGTTGCGAGCGGCGGGGGCAACTGACCCGTTTGCAACTTACAAGGAAATTTTCAAAGAGGGTTTCGGCACACCCACTGACTGGCGGGCAGGTTTGGTAGCACTCTCCACAAATGGAGACTGCCCGAAAGGATTGTTGTGTTTTGGTCCACTCTCGGATACACTGGTCAAGGCTTCCCCCATTTTACTGACCACCCTGGCCTGCATTATTGCATTTCGTATGAAACTTTGGAATATCGGGGCGGATGGTCAGATGTTCTTCGGGGCATGGGCTGCCACAGCGATTGCAGTGTTCGTTTTACCACCAACTACAGCCCGCCCGGTTATGTTGGCAGCGATGGCGATGGCAGGTATCCTGGCGGGATTCTTGTATGGCGCAATCCCTGGATTTCTCAAAGCTCGTCTAAACATCAATGAGATCATCACGACTCTGATGCTGAACTATGTTGCGTACAAATGGGTAGAATATTTCGTGGTTGTTGGCCCCTGGAGTATCGGGGACTTCGAATCCACCGGTCGTTTCCCCGCAGCTGCGACTTGGCCGCGCCTGACCGAATATGCTGATCGTATCCCAATCATAGGTGGCTTAACGGCTCATCCTGGCATCTTTTTAGGAATTGGCGTGGCTATACTATTAGCTTGGATTTTATCCCGTAGTCGATGGGGATATGAAATTCGTGTCATCGGTCATAATCCCAAGGCTGCAAAGTATGCTGGTATCAGCCTCGTGCGCAATATCATCTTAGTGATGGGTCTCTCTGGCGCTATCGCTGGATTAGCTGGGATGAATGAGGTTGCAGCATTGCGCGAACTGAATGGTCGATTTCAGCGGGGGTTTGGATTCACAGGTGTCATTGTTGCATGGCTGGCCAGGTTAAACCCGATAGCGGCAATCCTTGTTGCTTTCCTATTTGGTGGTTTGTTAGTTGGAACCCAATTGATCCAACCGCAGGGGATTGCCTCAATGTTACAAGGTGTCATTCTATTTGTTGTTATTGGTACCGAATTACTATTCCGTTATCGGATTAGGCTTGAAAAGGTGGGGGAGATCGTTGTTCACCATATTGGAGACGCCCAATGACAGGCAGTGATCTGATAGCTTTGATCTTCACGATCTTAATAGGGGCATTGGTCAGCGGTACTCCCCTTCTATTTGCTACCGTGGGGGAAATATTTTCCGAACGCTCTGGTGTTATGAATCTGGGTATTGAAGGCATGATGCTCATTGGCGCCATGAGCGGTTTTGCCACCTGGTATCAAACTGGCAATATCATGGTCGGTTTGATTGCAGGCACAGCCTTAGGCGCTTTGTTGGCGTTGCTTCATGCGTTTATTACTATCACTTTACGGGCAGATCAAGTAGTAAGCGGGCTTGCTGTTACGTTCCTAGGAAGTGGTCTTTCATCCATTCTAGGTCAACCTTTTGTTGGACAGCGTGTACCCCAACCGACTTCGATCACTTTCCCAATATTAGATCACTTCTCGACGCAACAACTTACACTGATTATCATTGGCATGATCTTTGCCCCGCTGGCATGGTATTATTTGAATCACACGCGTCCTGGGCTCAATTTGCGCTCTGTTGGTGAATATCCCTCTGCCGCAGACTCGCTTGGAATTAATGTTTTTATGAATCGCTATTTTTATGTTATTTTTGGCGGAGCAATGAGTGGTTTGGGTGGTGCTGCCATGAGCCTCATCACTGATCCAGGCTGGGTCGATGGTAAAACCTCGGGCCTGGGATGGATTGCGGTCGGATTGGTAATCTTTGCTTCTTGGGACCCGATGCGAGGTTTATGGGTTTCGTATTTTTTCGGACTTCTTCGACGTCTGCCATTGGATTTACAAAATCCTGCGCTTCCGCTTATCAGCACTGCGCATAATCCTTCATTAGGTCGGATCATGGATATGCTGCCCTACCTCGCCACGATCTTAATTCTGATACTGGGGTCACGTGAGGCCATGCGTAAGCGTCTGGGTGCGCCAGCAGCTTTAGGCATTCCCTATATCAGAGGTGAACGCTGAGTGTAACATTATCCGATGGATGATTCGCCGGTGAGGAGATAAAGCTAAAACTTTTGTGGCGATCCAAAAGCCAGACCCAAACTCTGGAAGGTTTATTGTTGATTGGGAGTAACGTATTGAAAGCATATTTTGCGGGTTATCAATGTTCTTTATGCGGTGCGCAATATACACCAGACGCTGTCACCTATACCTGCATGAAAGATGGCGGTAATCTGGATGTCATTCTGGATTTTAAGGCTATCCGCCGGCAGGTTACAGTGGAGACGTTGGTGGCAGGGAACGAGCTATCCTTATGGCGCTATTTACCATTGCTACCAGTTGGGGATCCTGGGGGAGCTAATACACCTTTACATGGGGTAGGTTGGACGCCGATTTATAATGTACAAAGTTTAGCAGACGGTCTTGGATTAGATTCACTCTGGGTAAAAGATGAAAGTCGCAACCCAACCGCGTCTTATAAAGATCGAGCAAGTGCGGTCGTTATTGCCAGGGCGCGTGAGATTGGCGCTGAAGTGGTTGTAACGGCATCCACCGGTAATGCCGGCGCAGCATTAGCAGGTATGGCGGCAGCCGTCGGTCAAAAAGCGGTAATCTTTGCACCCCGATCTGCCCCTCCAGCGAAAATTGCTCAATTGCTCATCTATGGGGCATCAGTTTATTTAGTCGATGGCACCTATGATGACGCTTTTGATTTGACCATTCAAGCATCCAATGAATTTGGTTGGTATTGTCGAAATACTGGTTACAATCCATTCACCGCAGAGGGAAAGAAGACCGCAGCGTTTGAAATCTGGGAGTGGATGGTTAATTCTAAATCTCACATAAATACACCTATAAGCGTTTTTGTGTCTGTTGGTGATGGGAACATAATATCCGGATTGCATAAGGGGTTCAAAGACTTGGTCAGATTAGGCTGGCTGGATTTGATGCCGCGGATATTTGGTGTGCAGGCTGAGGGATCCGCAGCAATTGCTAGAGCTTTTCTATCTGGTGATGAGAAAATCTTCCCAGTGGCAGCGCATACCATTGCGGATAGCATTTCGGTCGATCTGCCACGCGATGGGGTACGGGCAGTTAGAGCAGCACGTGAGACTGGGGGTGGGTACGTATTAGTTAGCGATGATGAAATTATCTCCGCAATTGCGGAATTAGGTAGAGTTGGTATTTTTGCTGAGCCTGCGGGCGCGACTTCGTATGCAGGGTTGGTGAAAGCTGTAAAAGCCAGGATGATAAAATCCGGTGACCAAGTCCTTGTGATCAATACCGGGAGCGGTTTAAAGGATGTTCGCGCTGCGATGCAAGCAGTAAAAGAGCCCATCATCATTGAGCCAAGTTTGAATGCCTTAAAGAAAGTCATTCTCTGAATTGGCAGGTCATAATTGCTACAAGAGAACGTTTGTTTAATATAAACCAATTCGGGATGTGAAATCATGGAACATAATATTAATTATTCTGTTATAGCACCGATTTACAATGAATTCGGTAATATCCCCGAGTTATATCGCAGGGTGAAAGACACCCTGGATAAAACGGGTGAAACCTGGGAATTGTTGATGGTCGACGATGGTTCCACAGATGGATCAAGCGACGAAATCCGCATTCTAGCTGCTCAGGATCAACACGTGAAACCGGTCATCTTTGCGCGGAATTTTGGTCACCAGATAGCTGTGACTGCCGGATTGGATTATGCACGTGGGCAGGCAGTGGTGATCATTGATGCAGATCTGCAGGATCCACCTGAAGTAATCCTCGATTTGATTTCCAAGTGGAAGGAAGGATACGAAGTAGTATTCGCTCAACGCTCGGAGCGTGAGGGTGAATCGTGGTTTAAATTAATCACGGCTTCATTGTTCTATCGAGTGATCTACCGGATTACGGATGTGAAAATCCCCATGGATACGGGGGATTTTCGTTTACTGGATCGAAAAGTAGTAGATGTGATGGTCCAGATGCGGGAAAGGCATCGCTTTTTACGCGGTATGTCATCCTGGGTAGGTTTCAAACAAACTGGGGTCGCATATAAACGGGCAGCGCGGTTTTCGGGAGTGACAAAATATCCCTTTAAAAAGATGCTCAAGTTTGCCAGCGATGCCATTACCAGTTTTTCGTATTTTCCGCTTCAGCTGGCAATGTATCTTGGATTCTTCTCAGCTGGCATTAGCATTATTGCTATACCGGTGGTGATCATCTTGCGAATGGTCGGTCTGCATGCTTTCGTGGGTCAGGCAACGACCTTGATTGCGGTTTTATTCCTGGGTGGTGTACAGCTTATATCCCTCGGGATTTTGGGTGAGTATATAGGCAGGCTGTATGATGAAGCGAAAGGGCGGCCGCTCTATATCGTTAGAGAGGCACCCTCTAAAGATTGATAAGGAGAGTTCACATGAAAATCGATTTAACTGTGGATAAAGTCCGGCGAAAGCGCGCTATTCAACGTGTGGGGGAAAAGAATATCATCATACCCACCTATGCACAGATGAAAGACCCTTCTCATGTACCAGATCGGATCAAGCAAGAGCTGAGTAAGATTGGGCTGTGGGATGTGAACCCGCGTAATCTCTTTCGCATCAGCTGGCATAACACTCCTAAGGCACTGGGTGGTGGTTTTGGTAGAGTCAATTACCTCGAACTACCCCAAGCGCTGACTGGAACCCCTGCGCGTATTGTAGTTTTGATAGGCAAGTGGTTTCCAACGGGTGCCCATAAGGTGGGAGCTGCATTTAGCTGCCTGGTACCGCGTTTGGTCACGGGTCAATTTGACCCGTCCTCCCAAAAAGCAGTTTGGCCTTCGACGGGTAATTATTGCCGAGGCGGTGCTTATGATTCTGCATTGCTAGGATGTGAGTCTATTGCCATCCTTCCTGAAGGTATGAGTAAGGAACGTTTCGAATGGCTCTCTAAGCTCGCGGGTGAAACGATTAAAACACCAGGTAGTGAATCGAACGTAAAAGAGATTTTTGATAAATGTTGGGAGCTACGGAAATCTGGCCAAGACTTGATGATTTTCAACCAATTCGACGAATTTGGGAATTATCTATGGCACTATGAGATCACTGGTCATGCGATGGAAGAAGTATTGCATCAGATTATGGGTCCTAAGGATGAATATCGAGGGATGGCTTCTGCCACTGGCTCTGCCGGTACGATTGGCAGTGGGGATTACATGAAGCAACGGTTCCCAAGTAGTAAGGTCGTCGCCAGCGAGGCCTTACAATGCCCGACATTATTGCAAAACGGGTTCGGTTCGCATCGCATCGAAGGGATAGGAGATAAACACGTCCCTTGGATCCATAATGTGAAGAACACGGATATTATCGTGGCCATCGATGATAATGCGGTGGTTAATTTATCCCGATTGTTCAATGAGCCTGCAGGTCGGGCATACTTAACCAAATGTGGGATACCCGAGAATATCGTTAGCAGCCTGGATTTGCTTGGTTTCTCCGGGATATCCAATGTGCTCTCAGCGATCAAGATGGCTAAATACTATGAGCTCGGTGAGCATGATATTATCCTGACCATCCTGACTGATTCGATGGAACTTTATGGAAGCCGCCTTCAGGAGATGCGCCGGGAATCAGGTGAGTACACAGAAACGAAAGCAGCTGCGGATTTTGCTAGATATTTGCTGGGTGTATCGACCGATCATATGGTCGAGCTAACATATTCGGATCGGAAACGGGTGCACAACTTAAAATATTTTACTTGGGTTGAGCAACAGGGCAAAACCTATAGTGAAATCCAAGCCCAATGGTATGATCCGGATTATTGGACGGGAGTCCAAATGCAGGTTTCAGAAATCGATGCTTTGATCGAGGAGTTCAATGCGGATGCAGGAATTAACTAAGTAACATTGATTATCTATCCCGTCTATAATCGATAGAAGGATCATTTAGTTAATATAGAAAAAGGTTGTCAATGATTCAATCCACGTCACTCGTCCTGGTGGCAGTTATCAATAATCTCAGGGATTTGGAAATTGCCCGACTTCTTGGATGGTACCGAATTCCATTACGGACAGCCCCTAAAGTTATCGCAGTGGATTATCTCGCTTTCTACCAGACTGGTGCATTCGGGGATGAAAAATGGCGGATTCAATATATTGCTCCTGTACGCGGACATGAATTGACTACCCGCGCAGAATTACTAAAAACTGAACCGGATCATCCACGGGCTAAGGAGGAATATTATAAAGTACAACTTGGGCCACTGGAACGTCTTTCACAACCAATCCATGCTGAATCCTGGCACAGGATAACATTTCTATATACTACAGGCGAATATTTGCTTCAAGCAAAAACGATAAATAACCTGGTGGTCCAATCTGATGAGCGCCAACTCTTATGGCAGGCTTTACGAGAGCGGGCAGTTCAAGTGTATGGCAATCCAGAAATGCCTGAGGTCGATCTACCGGATGAGGTGTTGGCAATCCTTCTCGGGATAAAAGAGAGTGAGCCTTCTTATGGCGATGAAGACTGAGTATTTTATCCAGTCACTGATTGATAACTCAGAACCTGTCATTAACTGGAAAACTGCCAGATTCGTATTAAACCCGCCTCCATCCTCATCTGAAATTCAAATTATGAGAAAAGAGCTTGCGTCTTCACCTATCATCCAACGCTTATTGAGTGACAGAAATGAGGATTGTCAAATCCCATTTAATCCCTATGACAAATGGTTTGGCTCACATTGGGTATTATCCATCTTGGCTGACTTAGGATACCCCGAAGGGGATCGAACCCTTATGCCATTGTTGGAACAAAGTTATGCTGTATGGTTATCCAAAGATCATGAGAAGCATATCCAAATAATCAATGGACGAACAAGACGGTGTGCCTCACAAGAAGGAAATTGTATTTATTATTCGCTGGCGTTAGGACTAGCCGATAATCGCACAGAAGAACTTGCTTCAAGATTAATAAGATGGCAATGGGATGATGGTGGATGGAATTGTGACAAGAGACCGGAAGCAGCTAAATCCTCGTTCAACGAAACCTTGATCCCAATACGTGGGTTAGCTTGGTATGCAAAATCATCCGGGGATATGAAAGTTAAACAAGCTGTAAATCGGGCAGCAGAGTTTTTTCTTAAGCGTCGACTATTCAAGCGATTAACAGATGGAGGAATTATCTATAAAAATTTCGTACAACTGCATTATCCCAATTACTGGCATTATGACATTCTCTTCGCTCTCAAGGTAATGGCCGAAGCCGGCTTTATCGATGATCCTCGATGTACGGATGCGCTGGATTTGGTAGAAAGCAAGCAGCTCCCTGATGGAGGGTTTCCAGCCGAAGAAAGGTATTACCGTGTAGACGATAAAAAGCTTTCAGGTCACTCCCGTGTAGATTGGGGAGGTACCAGCAGGGTTCACATGAATCCATTTGTCAGCATCGATGCGCTGGCAGTGTTAAGGCAATCTGGTAGATTGGCTATATAGTTGCATCTTCCATACAAGAAGAACATATTTAATCAGAATAATGAGAAATCACTTCTGCATATAGATAGTTTTACATCGATAAAAACGGTCATCTTATGATTTCTTCTTTAACCATAAAAGGACACACCCTGAAATGGGGGTCCCGAACATATATCATGGGAATATTAAACCTTACTCCCGATAGCTTTTCGGGGGATGGCTTCTTGCACAAGGCATCGGAATCTGATAAGTATCAAATCGATCTTGAATTGATCCTAGAAAAAGCCAGAGATATGGTCGAGCATGGAGCCGATATCCTGGATGTAGGGGGTGAGAGCACACGACCAGGCGCACAAATTGTTAGCGCTGAAGAGGAGATGGAGAGGGTATTACCTGTCATCACTACATTGGCAGCTAGTGTGGATGTGATTATTTCGATCGATACTTATAAAGCTAATGTCGCAGAATCTGCAATCCAACAAGGGGCCCATATGGTCAATGATGTATGGGGCTTGCATGCCGATCCAGCTTTGGCAGGAGTGGCAGCAAAATACCATACTCCAGTCATATTGATGCATAACCGGAGTTCCTGGGCGAATGCTGAGATCAAAGAGAGACTAGGCGGACACTACATAGGCATTCCATATGATAATTTGGTCGAGGATGTTAAACGGGAACTTTTGGAAAGCGTGATGATTGCACGTTCAGCAGGCATACCAGACGACCAGATCATAATAGACCCTGGGATAGGGTTTGGGAAAACCGTCGAGCAAAATCTTGAACTGGTCGATCGGCTGGATGAATTCCGCGCTCTGGATTACCCAGTCCTTCTCGGTCCATCCCGTAAATCTTTTATTGGATATACATTAAACCTACCTCCTGACCAACGTCTTGAGGGAACTGCTGCAGCAGTATCCATTGGGATCGCTCGTGGTGCAGATATCGTGCGGATTCATGATGTGCCATTCATGTCAAGAGTGATAAGGATGACGGATGCCATTGTGCGCCACAGGTTGGTCGATAATTAATGGTAATCAATTTCACTACATGAGGAATATGACCCAAAATCGTATTGCTTAGGAAATATTAACCAATAATTAATGAGTATTATTCAATGTTTACACTATAATTCGTTCCCGCTATAAAAGGTGGTCATTAAGGAGTAGTAATGCAATTTGATTTATTTGATACTAAAGAAATAATTGATACTTCTTGGGGTTCATTATCGATTTATCGATTGGACAGATTGGAGCGAGAAGGATTAACTCATTTATCACGGCTCCCTTATTCAATACGCATCATGCTTGAGTCGGTGCTTCGCCAATGTAATGGAAAAGAAATAGTCCGCGAAGATATTATCAACCTTGCAGGTTGGACTCCAAAACCTGTAAACAGACCTGCTTTACCATACCGCCCTGCTCGTGTGATCATGCAAGACTTTACAGGCGTTCCAGCTATTGTCGAGCTAGCAGCCATGCGGGAAGCGATAGCTCGTTTGGGTGGCAATCCGAAGAAAATTAACCCACTAGTGCCGGTCGATCTGGTGATCGACCATTCGGTGCAGGTTGATTTTTTTGCTACTCCTGATGCTCTCGTTAGAAATGCTGAGCTGGAATTTCAGCGCAACCGGGAACGCTACGAATTCTTACGATGGGGGCAAAACGCATTCAGTAATTTTCGTGTAGTTCCTCCAGCAACAGGAATCGTCCACCAGGTCAACCTGGAATATCTTGCGAATGTGGTTATAGTCCGGAAATCGAATGATGAATCTGTTGCTTTCCCGGATACTTTGGTGGGTACAGATTCTCATACCACGATGATCAACGGATTGGGCGTCGTGGGTTGGGGCGTAGGTGGTATTGAAGCCGAAGCTGCCATGCTCGGACAGCCTATTGACATGCTGACTCCAGATGTAATCGGGGTTAAATTGCTTGGGCAACTTTCTGAAGGAGTAACCGCAACCGATCTCACTTTAACCATTACCCAAGCTTTGCGCAAGAAAGGTGTCGTGGATAAATTTGTAGAATTTTTTGGTCCTGGGCTTTCATCTCTATCACTGCCAGACCGGGCAACTATAGCGAATATGGCGCCTGAATATGGAGCCACAATTGGATATTTCCCAGTGGATGATGAAACCTTGCGTTATCTAAAAATAACTGGGCGTCCAATAGATCTCGTAGAGCTAGTAGATCGATATTGTAAGGAGCAGGGATTATTCCGAACTGATAATTCACCTGACCCAGAATTTACTGAAACCATGGAAATCGACCTAAATTCAATCGAATCCAGTTTGGCTGGACCAAAACGCCCTCAGGACCGGGTTTCGATCGGTGATATGAAAAGATCATTTAAATCTGCCCTTGCAGCACCCATTAAGGATGGTGGTTTTGAACTAGGTGAAGCCGAACTAAATAAGGAGGTCGAGTTTGGTGCGAATGGACACACATTAAAAATGTCCCATGGGTCAGTGGTCATCGCCGCAATTACCTCTTGCACCAACACTTCCAATCCATCAGTAATGGTTGCTGCCGGGCTGGTTGCCAAGAAAGCTTTGGAGCATGGGTTGAACGTCAAGCCATATGTGAAGACAAGCATGGCACCGGGTTCAAGGGTGGTGACCGAATACTTAACAAACGCTGGTTTACTTGAACCTTTGGCAAAACTGGGATTCAATGTGGTTGGCTATGGCTGCACGACCTGTATCGGCAACTCCGGTCCACTACCAGGAGAAGTGGTTAAGGCCATCACGAGTGGGAACTTGGTAGCCGCAAGTGTGCTCTCCGGGAACCGAAATTTTGAGGGTAGGATTCATCCCTATGTAAGGGCAAATTATCTGGCTTCACCTCCGTTAGTAGTCGCATATGCCTTAGCTGGAACGGTTGAGATTGACCTAAAAGAAGAACCCCTGGGAAATGATCCTGATGGGAATCCGGTGTTTCTGAGGGACATATGGCCATTGAGTCAGGAAGTTTCAAAGATGGTATCTCAGAATGTCACAACGGAGATGTTCAAGGAAAAATATCAAAGTGTATTCAACGGCAACGAAACCTGGAATGCAATCCAATCGAGTGAGAGTGAACTATATCCATGGGATAAGAACTCAACATATATTCAAGAACCACCATTCTTCCTAGATGTCGGTCACGATAGCTATAAAATAAACGGCTTCACTAAAGGGAGGGTACTGGTTTTATTGGGGGATTCAATTACTACAGATCATATATCTCCTGCTGGATCGATCCCAGCGGACAGCCCCGCAGGAAAGTATCTGGTTGCGAATGGCGTGCAACCACGCGATTTCAATTCGTATGGGTCGCGGCGTGGGAATGACCGTGTTATGACAAGGGGCACGTTCGCCAATATCCGCCTCAAGAACCGTATGATTCCTGGAGTCGAAGGTGGGGTGACCCTGCACATACCGGATGGTGAGCAAATGAGCATTTATGATGCAGCTATGAAATATCACCAGGAGGGCATTCCACTGGTGATCATTGCCGGGAAAGATTATGGTTCTGGGTCCAGTCGGGATTGGGCAGCAAAAGGTACCAGTTTGTTAGGGGTTATAGCAGTAATCGCAGAATCCTTTGAACGCATACACCGTTCAAATCTAGTCGGTATGGGGGTTTTACCGCTACAATTCCTGCCTGGCGAAAACAGCAACACGCTTGGGATAACAGGGAAGGAGATCGTTAGCCTCGAAGGACTAGATGAACATATATCACCTAACTCTCAGGTAACGATCAGATTGATCCGGGAGGATCAAAGTGTGATTTATTTTCATGCAATTGCCAAACTCAATACTCTGATTGAAGTAGATTATTATCGAAATGGTGGCGTATTAAATACAGTTCTTAATAAAATGCAATAAAACAAAACCATTCAATTCATACGAGCGATCTCATTGGAATATGATCAATGAGGTCGCTCTTTTTTGTCCATCTAATGTCTATTCTGGTTATTAGATGATTTATATTCACTCAGGCCAGCAGAGTGATAGGTAGGCTCTGGACGACCAGCAGGTCGTAAATCCGAAGTTGGAGATGATTTTGGGACCGGTCGGATTGTGACGGGAAGCGCCTGAGATGGTCGATTTGCACCATCAGCACGGTGCATAACTGGAACAGGTTGTAACCTATAGGAGGCGTCTCCCTGACTGAACAAGCGATTTCCGGCAACTGAAAACGTACCAATGATCAGAACGCGAATCAACCAAACCATGATAGCCACAAATATCGGCACAACCTGGATCAAGGTTTCGCGTGAAATTACGGTACCCCCCAACGAATCATGATTAACAATAGCAAGAGCGACCCCCCACCAGGTGAGCATCGCATTCATAGAAGCTGCCAACAGCCAAGCGCTAAATAGGTACCATACTTCCTTTGGACCGTTCTCACCTTGTTCAGGGGTAAATAACCGGGCGATGCCAGCAAAATCAATACCACAAAAGGCAATCGCCAGGATGGTAGCCCACCGGACACCCAAGAAGCGTAAGCCTCCCAGCAAGTCGTTGAGGGCGAAATCGGTAGTGCTGTAATTAAAGAGCTCAAAGGCGAGTAATGCACCGATGATCAATAAGCCGAATAGCTTACCACGAGAATAATTTATTTTTTTTGAGATACGAGACAATTTGATGGATTGACTAGCTGGGTGGTTCATAGATTACCTCCTTGAGTAAAGTGAATTAGCGCCTTATACAGAACACATGTTCTAATTAACAGTATTATAGAACAAATGCGCTAATTGTCAAGGGTTAATTCTATGAATCATATTGTTTGATATACTCTTCGGCTTTTTCTACTAAATGCCTATCACCAATGTAAAGCGCAGTGCGTTGGTGGAGTGAGGTGGGGTGGAGGTCAAGGATATTATTTTGTCCATCAGAAGCATAACCACCGGCATGACGGGCGATGTATGCCAAAGGGGCAGCTTCATAGGTCAATCTCAGCTTACCATGAGGTTTGGAAGGGTCATGAGAATCAGCGGGATAATAAAATACACCACCTGAAAGCAATGTTCTATGAAAATCACCCACCAGCGAACCAATATAGCGTAATGAAAGAGGTTTACGGTCTCCATCAATCCCTTGCAGCCAATGGGTGTATTTAATAACGCCCTGGCTCCAATGAAGTTCATTCCCATGATTGACAGAATAATATTTGGGTTTCTCAGGAATATGGATATTCGGATGAGTAAGTAGGAATTCGCCGATCATGGGATCCAAAGTAAACCCATGCACTCCCGATCCACTCGTATACACCAGCATCGTGCTAGAGCCATAGATCATATATCCTGCTGCAACAAGGGCA
>Ga0153916_10002423_pt1 | contig 13627 bp, 8 predicted proteins | sample Opewatmetagenome_FD_109642 | JGI IMG/M metagenome (GOLD analysis project Ga0153916, IMG submission 109642) | Freshwater wetland microbial communities from Ohio, USA - Open water 3 Core 3 Depth 4 metaG | ecosystem: Environmental > Aquatic > Freshwater > Wetlands | place: USA: Ohio, Lake Erie, Old...
CGGCGCGACAGGGCCGGTGGACTTCTTCGGGGCGCCCTCGGGGGCCGTGGGGCGGAACTGGCCGGGGGCAGCCCCGGAGCCGAAACGGACAACCCGCTGCTCGAGCCGGTAACCCATCTGCGCGAGCAAGTCCTGCAAGCCGATCCGCCGCAGGGCCCAGTTCGCGGCGTCGCGCATCATGTTGCCGTACGCGGCAACGTAGTCCTTGCTCGCCGTCTCGCTCGGCTCCTTCCCGATGACGACGTAACTGGTCTCCGGGGTCATCTTTCCGTTCACCTTGCCGTCCGCACCCTGCCAGGCGTCGACCACGCCGCCGCTCATGCGGATCAGGTTGATGACCATGTCCAGGTCGCTCTTGCCGTCGCCGTCGACGTCGATCAAGCCGACGAGGGCGAAGTGTTTTTGCTTGCCCGGCTCCCAGATCGGCGTGTGGATGACGTCGCCCGGGAGGATCGGGTTGCTGATCGTGTCCTCGGTGATCCGCGCTTCGGCCAGATGGGGGCCGAGGATCTGAGTCACCTCGATGCTGGCCTTCCCCTTGGTTTGCGTCACGTTGCCGATGCCCGCGTCGTACACGCGGAAGGTGGTCAGGCGGTTGAGGTAGTCGGCCTGGCCGAGGTTGATCCACACCGACTTGTTCCGCTGGTTGACCCATTCGATCTTGCCGCAGGGGACGTCGACGACGGGATTCTCGAAGCGGTTGATCGTGTCACTCGCCCGCGTCAGGAGGTTGACCACCCGCTTGAGCTCCTTCTCCGACCGGTCTTTGTCGCCTTGGGCGGCGGCCACGATCGCGTCGGCCTTCTGCTGCGTGGTGGCGACGGTCTGGCGCAACTGCTCCCGTTCCGAAGTCAGCGCCGTGCGGTCGGTGCCGAACTTGGTCCGCTCGTCGCCGGCGTCCTTCTGGGCGGCTTGCTGGGCCGCCAGGGCCTGCTGGAACTTCTGGTCGGCGGCCTTCTCCCGCGCCGCCAGGGTGTTCTTCAGGTTCTGGTGGGCGGCCTGCTCGGCGGCCAGCGCGTCGCTCTTCGCCTTGAGCGAAGCCGCCAGGGTGTCCACCGCCTTCTTGTAGTTCCGCTGCGCGGCCGGGATGTTCTGCAGTTGCTCCTCCATGGTCTTGTTGAACTCGTCCCGGATCGTTTTCTCCTGTACGGTGGCGCCGTGGCCGATCATCTGCTTCAGACTGCCGTTCTCCTCCTGGGCCTGCCGAAGCTCCTGTCCTCGCTGCTGTTCTTTCTTCGCGGCGTCGTCGGCTTCCACCACCTTGTCGGTGTACGACCGGTACAAGACGAACGTCGCCACCCCGAAAATGACGGTGAACATCACGAAGACGATCAACGCGATCTGTAACCCTTGGCTTTCACGCGCCATGATGGAGTTGCTCCTATACGGCGAGGCACCGCGACCTGGGGCTATTGCTCGATTGTAAATGGGCCCTGGCAGGCTGTCAACGAAAAACCCCGCCATGGGCCGGTGCGCCCGTTCCACCATCACGTGGGGGAGGTCCCGACGTAAGTCATTCGCCGCCTTGGGATTTCGGCCAAGGGCAGGCAGCGGGGCTTGTTCGGGCGGCGGACCGACCGCGGCAGGCCCCGCCCGGGACCCTCGCCGGCCCCCCGGACGCTCGGGCGCGGTTGCTTGCTCGGGGCCTCGCCGTTAGGATGGGTCACGAAGGGGGCCGCAGTCGGACTCACGGCCAAGACGGACGTGCGGCCTGCCGGTTGGGCCGGACTCCCCTTCTCCAACATGCTCGAACAACATCCGGAGGATCGATCCCATGTCGGCGTCGAAGCGTTTTGGCAGCACCTTGATCGGTCTGTTGTCGATCTTCGCGGTGGCCGAGCCGTGCCGGCTCGGAGCGCGGGCGGCCGACGCGCCGGGGGCGGGTCCGCCCAAGGAAACCAAGGCCCAGCGGGACCGGCGGATGGCCTGGTGGCGCGAGGCCCGGTTCGGGATGTTCATCCACTGGGGCCTTTACGCCACTGCCGGGGGATATTGGCAAGGCAAGAAGGTGGAGGGGGCGGGGGAATGGATCCAGTTTGGCGCGCAGATTCCGCCCGCCGAGTACGAGCCCCTTCAGAAAGCGTTCAACCCCGTCAAGTTCGATGCCCGGCGCTGGGCCCGCATCGCCAAGGGTGCCGGAATGAAGTACGTCGTCATCACGACGAAACATCATGACGGATTCTGCCTGTTCGACTCGAAGCTGACCGACTGGGACGTGATGGGCACGCCCTTCCAGCGAGACGTCATGAAGGAGCTTTCCGAGGCCTGCCGCGCGGAGGGTCTGACGATGTGCTGGTACCACTCGATCCTCGACTGGCACCACCCCGACTACCTCCCCCGCGGCAAGGGCAGCCCGCGCCCCTGGGACACGCGCCCCACGGCGGGCGCCGATTACAACCGCTACATCGACCACATGAAAGGCCAGCTCCGCGAGCTGGTGACCAACTACGGGCCGATCGGCGTGCTCTGGTTCGACGGAGGCTGGGAGCACCCCGCCAAGGAGCACCGCTCCGAAGAGGTCGTAGCCATGCTCCGGTCCTTGCAGCCGGAGATCATCATCAACGACCGCATCCAGTTGCCCCAGGACTTCAACACGCCCGAGCAGTCCATCCCTGCCACCGGCATTCCCAACCGCGACTGGGAAACGTGCATGACGATGAACGACACCTGGGGCTTCAAGAAAGACGACCACAACTGGAAATCGACGGAAACGCTGCTCCGCAACCTGATCGACATCGCCTCCAAAGGGGGCAACTTCCTGCTCAACGTCGGCCCGACCGCCGAAGGGCTGATCCCCGAGGCCAGCGTCCAGCGGCTCGAGCAGATGGGCACGTGGATGGCCGTCAACGGCGAGGCCATCTACGGCACCACCGCCAGCCCCTTCAAGAGACTCCCCTGGGGCCGGGCCACGAAGAAACCGGGGAGGATCTACCTGCACGTTTTCGACTGGCCCAAGGGGGAGCTTCAAGTGCCGGGCCTGAAGAACAAGGTCCTGAAGGGCTATCTGTTGGCGGACTCCGGCCGAGCGGCCCTGCCCGTCAGCCAGACCGAAGAATCGACCGCGATCCGGGTCCCCGAGAAAGCCCCCGACGCTGTAGCGTCGGTCATCGTCTTGGAGATTACCGGCGAGCCGGAGGTGGTCAACGTGGGGATCACGCAGGCCGCCGACGGCACGCTCACCCTGCCGGCCATCGAGGCCGTCGTCCACGGTCAGACCGCCAGGTACGAGTCGGGCGACGGCAAGGACAACATCGGCTTCTGGACCGATCCGAAGGACTACGTCACCTGGGACATCACCGTCAAGACGCCGGGCACCTTTGAGGTGGAGATCACCTACGCCTGCGAAGACCCCAGCGCCGGCAGCACTTTTGCCGTTGGCGCGGGGCGCGAGCAGCTCCAGGGCAAGGTGGAGCCGACCGGGGCCTGGAACAAGTTCGTCACCCGGGGACTGGGCGCACTGAAGCTGCCCGGGGCGGGCCGCTACAGCCTATCGGTCAAGGCGGGCACCATGCCCCACGGCGCGGTGATGAACCTGAAGGCGATCACCTTGAGACCGACCAGATAGGTCTCCCGAACGGATCGGCGCGACGCAACTCGACCCTACTGCGCGGAAGGACCCCGAATAGGTGTCTGGAGCGCAAGGAGCAGGCCTTCTTGAGAGTCCCCCCAATGCCACCCTCCGTGGGGAACACTCACCTCCCCTCGCCGCAGTCTGCCAGGGTTCCAGGATTCGTGGAGAAAGAACCAGCCGGCTTTGGAACCACGTATTGGGGATCGGGGGGGCTTACGCGGCCTTCAGCCGTAGGGCCTCCTCCACGAATCCTGGAACCCTGTCCCTAATCGAATAGCGTCCGGATGCGGGTAGAGATTGTTCCCCACATATAGTTTGTAGCAACCAGGCCTTTCTGTTTGAGAAAACGGCAAGGATTTCGGAAATTGTTGCAACGGCGGGGGTCCAGACTCGCTCCGGAGGGGTGACCCTCGGATCAGCGGCTCTGCTTATACAGACGGCGTGCCAGCCGTTTTCGTGTCAGGAAAGCGGGCGGATTTCGAAAAGACTGCGATCCTGGGGTGCGAGGCGGGCCACCGACCCACCGCTACCCGGTTCATCGCATTCCTAGAGGGGATAACGTTCCCCTCGTTGGCGTATCCCCTCCGAAATCGAGACCCTTGTGCCGTATGTGGGCTGAAGAGGGGGCCGGCCCCTATGCCTTGACGTCCCCCCTAAATAGGAATAGGATGCCGGGTAGCGTGCGGTCTTCGTCGGCCCACCCGATGTCCCCACTTCGCATACCCGCCTCTTCGCGGTGAATCATGTCTGGGCACGCGCGGCAGCGATCCCTTTTCGGTTTGGAGGCGGACGCCGGAGAGCCCCAGCCCGCGCCGCCTGAGCACGCCCCGGCGCCCCCCGCCTACGAGCTTGGCGTGCGGGACGAACCGGCGCCGGAGAGTCTGAAGGGGAAGAGGGTGTACGTCGTCGATGCCCACTCGTTGATCCACCAGGTCTTCCACGCCCTGCCGGAGATGACCAGTCCCGCAGGCGAGCCGGTCGGCGCCGTGTTCGGATTCGCCCGGGACATCTTCTACCTCCTGGAAACGAAGGCCCCGGACTACCTGTTTTGCGCGTTCGACTTGCCCGGGAAGACGTTCCGCCACGGGTTGTTTGACCAGTACAAGGTCAATCGCCCGGAGATGCACGTGGACCTGGTCCCGCAGATTGCCTCGATCCGGCAGTTCCTGGACGCCATGGGCGTTGCGTGCCTCGGCTGCGAGTCCTACGAGGCGGACGACATCCTGGCCACGATCGCCCGGGTGACGAACGAGCTGGAAGGAGAGTGTTACCTGGTGACCGGCGACAAGGATTGCCGGCAGCTCATCACCGATCGGGTGAAGCTGTACAACATCCGCAAGGACCAGGTCTTGGATCGCGAGGGCCTGAAGGCGGAGTGGGGGATCACGCCGGAGCAGGTGGTTGACTTCCAGGCCTTGGTTGGGGACGCCACGGACAACGTGCCTGGGGTGCCGCTGATCGGGCCGAAGCTTGCCCAGCAGTTGTTGGGGCAGTATTCGACCCTGGAAGGCGTTTACGAGCACGCCCACCAGATCGCGGGGGCGAAACGGAAGCGGAATTTGATCGAGGGACGCCAGCAGGCGCTGTTGAGCCGGGAGTTGGTTCGGCTGAAGCCGAATGTGCCCTGTGCCATTCCTTGGAACTCCGCTCGCCCGGGGCGTTTCGATCACGCCCGCTTGAAGCAGTTGGCCCGCCGGTTCGGCTTCCGGAGCCTCGAGGCAAAGATCGACGGCCTCCAGACCCGACCGGCGGAGCGGACGACGGAAACCCGGTCGGCCTGCCACCTTGTGGACACCGGCGAGGCCCTGGCGGCGCTGGTCGGGCAACTGGAGCGGCAGCGGCGGATCTCGATCGATCTGGAGACGACGCACGTCTGGCCGCGCTGGGCGGAGATCGTCGGGATCGCGCTGGCGTGGGAGGAGAACGAGGCCTGGTACCTCCCGATCCGCGGCCCGGAGGGGGAGCGGTGCCTGGACGGGCACCAGGTGCTCGAAGCGCTGCGGCACGTGCTCGAAAACCCGGCCATCGAGAAGATCGGCCAGAACCTGAAGTACGACATGATCGTGCTCCGCAGCGCCGGCGTGGCGCTTCAAGGCGTGGCGTTCGACACCATGGTGGCCAGCTATCTGCTGGACGCCGGCGAGCGAAACCACAACCTGAACGACCTGGCCCAACGGTATCTCCATCGGGGGAAGACAAGCATCGCCGAGCTGATCGGCAGCGGGAAGAGCCAAAAGCGGATGGACGAGGTGCCGATCCGCCGCGTGGCCGACTACGCCGGGGACGACGCCCTCTTGCCGCTCCGTCTGCGGCCGATCCTGGCCGGGAAGCTCGCCGAGTCGGGCCTCGAGAAGCTCTTCGTCGAGCTGGAAATGCCGCTGATCGACGTGCTGGTGGAGCTGGAGTGCAACGGCATCCGGCTCGATTGCCCACGGCTGGCGGAGCTAAGCCGCCGATTCGGCGAGCAGATCGCGACCCTGGAGGGCGAGGTTTACGCCCTGGCGGGTCACCCGTTCAACATCGCCTCGCCCAAGCAGCTCCAGAAAGTCCTCTTTTCCGAGCTTGGCCTGCCGGTGGTGGGGCGGACGAAGACCGGGCCGAGCACCGACGCCGACGTCCTGGAGGAGCTCGCCCGGCTCCACCCCCTGCCGGCCAAGATCCTCGAGTACCGGCAGTACGCAAAGCTCAAGAGCACCTACGTCGACGCGCTGCCGCAGATGGTCCATCCGCAGACCGGCCGGGTCCACGCCTCGTTCCACCAGGCAGTCGCGGCGACCGGGCGGCTGAGCTCGAGCGATCCCAATTTGCAGAACATACCCGTCCGCACCGAGGCGGGGCGGGAAATCCGCTCGGCCTTCATCCCGGGCGAGCCGGGCTGGCTGCTGGTGGCAGCCGACTATTCGCAGATCGAGCTCCGCGTGCTGGCCCATTTCTCGCAGGACGAGCGGCTCTGCGAGGCGTTCGCCCGCGACGAAGACATCCACGCCGAGGTGGCCAGCCGGATCCACGGCGTCCCGCTCGGCGAGGTGACGGGGGAGATGCGCCGCCAGGCGAAGACGGTCAACTTCGGCGTGATCTACGGCCAGAGCCCCTTCGGGCTGGCCCGCCAATTGGGGATCTCCCAGGAGGAAGCCGCCAGGTTCATCGACACCTACTTCCAGCGCTACCCGGGGATCGCCAAATTCCTCGACCGGGTACTGGCGGAATGTCACAAGAGCGGGTATGTTAGTACCATTCTGGGGCGGCAGCGTGCCATCCACGGAGTCCGCCCGGACGCCGGCCGGCAACGCAACCTCTCTGAGCGGACGGCGATCAACACCGTGATCCAGGGCTCCGCGGCAGACCTGATCAAGCAGGCGATGATCGCCATCCACCGCCGGCTCCGCCGGGAGGGTCTGCCGGCACGGATGCTGCTCCAGATCCACGACGAGTTGGTCTTTGAAGTCCCCCCCGACAAGAGCAGCGAGTTGGCTGACTTGGTGACCGAAGAGATGGCGGGGGCGCAATCCCTCCGGGTACCTGTGAAGGTGGACGTCCGGATCGGCCCCAACTGGGCCGACGCGAAGCGCCGCGGTCCTTGAGGGAGCGGCCAAACCCATGAAAATCATCGGGATCCTGGGGGGGGTGGCGAGCGGGAAGAGTTTCGTCGCCGGACAACTGGCCCAGATGGGAGCCGGGGTGCTCGACGCCGACCGTGCGGCGCACGCGGTGTTGCGGCTGCCCGCGGTCGAAGAGGCTGCCCGGGGGCGATGGGGAGAGACAGTTTTCGGTGCGGACGGGCACATTGACCGATCGAGGCTGGCGGAGATCGTGTTCTCGCCCCCCCCGAAAGGTGCAGAGGAGCGGGGCTTTCTTGAGGAGCTTACCCATCCCGAGATCGGCCGGGTTCTTGAGCAGGAAGCCCAGCGGCTGGCGGCCGCGGGGGTCGCAGCCGCGGTGCTGGATGCGCCGTTGGTTTTGGAGTCGGGCTGGGACAGGTTTTGTGATAGACTGGTGTTTGTCGACGTTCCCCGTAAGTTGCGGATCGCTCGGGCCCTGGCCCGCGGCTGGACCCAGGAGGAATTTGCGGCGCGTGAGGGCGCCCAGGAATCGTTGGACTGCAAACGCGCGCGTGCCGATGTGGTAGTAGACAACTCCGGCTCCCCGGAGGAGACCCAGCATCAGCTCGAGCGTTTTTGGCGCTCCCTCGTCGGCTGATTCCGCCAGCGGTCGTTTCCCACCGCGCTACCCGTCGGGCGCCGACCGATATCCGTTTTTCGTGGCATCCCCGGAACAACCCATTCCCGAGTGCAGAGCGTTACGACTCCTATCTGATGTCCTCGAGCGTCTGCGTCCGCAGACGTCCAGGCGGCACGTGACCCACCGCCGGCACCTTCCGCGTGCCGGCCCAAGAACCCATCACCGGAGTGACGAGCCATGGCATTCTCGAAGCAGACCGGATCCGGAGCCAGGGGCCACCGGCCCCCGTCGGCCGTCCGGTATGTGAAATCCCGTCCGCCCGCCGACGATCGAGCGGAAGAGCCTCGCGAAGGCCCTTCCGGCGAAGACCGCGAGGACCTGCCGGAAGAGGACGACGACAGCGAGCCGGTCTCGCTTGCCGAAGAGCTTGCCGAAGAAGGGATCACGCTGGACGACACCAACGAGCGCTACGAGCAGATCAAGCAGTCGGGCGACACGCACATCGCCGAGCTCCAGAAGATGTCGATGGCGGAGTTGATCGATGAAGCCCGCAAGGAGAACCTCAACGACTACGCGGGCATGAAGAAGCAGGATCTGATCTTCAAGATCCTCAAGGAGCGGGTGAAACTGAACGGCTTGATGTACGGCGAGGGCACGTTGGAGGTCCTGCCGGACGGATTCGGGTTCCTCCGCAGCCCCGACTACCACTATCTCTCCTGCCCGGACGACATCTACGTCTCCCCCAGCCAGATCCGCCGGTTCGGCCTGAAGACGGGGGCCACGGTCTCGGGCCAGATCCGGCCGCCGAAGGAGAACGAGCGTTACTTCGCCCTGCTGCGGGTCGAGGCCATCAACTACCAGGACCCGAACCTGCTCTCCAGCCGCGTCTTCTTCGACGACCTGACGCCGCTGCACCCCGACAAGCGGATCGTCATGGAGCACCCGGCGGGCGGGCTCGAGACCCGCGTCACCGACATGATCGTCCCGGTCGGCTTCGGCCAGCGGGGGCTGATCGTCAGTCCGCCCCGGGCCGGCAAGACGATCCTGATGCAGAAAATGGCCAAGGCGGCCCTGGCCAACTACCCCGACCTGTACGTCTTCATGCTCCTGATCGACGAGCGGCCGGAAGAGGTCACGGACATGGAGCGCCAGGTCAAGGGGAAGAACTGCGAGGTGATCAGCTCCACCTTCGACGAGCCCGCCTCCCGTCACATCCAGGTCTCGGAGATGGTCATCGAGAAGGCCAAGCGGATGGTGGAGTACGGCTATGACGTGATGATCTTCCTCGATTCGATCACCCGCTTGGCGCGGGCGTGGAACGCCGAGTGCCCGCACTCGGGCAAGATCCTCTCCGGCGGCGTCGACGCCAACGCCTTGCAGCGGCCCAAGCGCTTCTTCGGCGCCGCCCGAAAGATCGAGGAAGGCGGCTCGCTGACGATCATCGCCACCGCCCTGATCGACACCGGCAGCAAGATGGACGAGGTGATCTTCGAGGAGTTCAAGGGGACGGGCAATCTCGAGATCGTCCTGGACCGCCGCCTGGTCGACAAGCGGATCTGGCCGGCGATCGACATCAACGGCTCCGGCACCCGCAAGGAGGAGATGCTCATGGACCCCGAGGAGTACCGGCGCGTCGTCGTGCTCCGCCGCGTGCTCAACGAGATGAACCCCCCCGACGCCATGGACCTCCTGGTCAGCCGGCTGGCCAAGACCAAGACCAACGCCGAGTTCCTCATGAGCATGAACATGAAATAAGGCGGAAGGATGAAGGCGGAGGGATGAAGGATGAAGAACCGGCTTTACTACGGCGACAACCTGAAGGTGCTCCGCCAGTATGTTGAAGCCGAGTCGGTCGACCTGGTGTACCTGGACCCCCCCTTCAAAAGCGAGCAGGACTACAACGTCCTGTTCGCGGAACAGAACGGTACGCGATCGGGCGCCCAGGTCCGGGCCTTCGAGGACACCTGGCGATGGGACCAGGCGTCGGCAGCGGCCTACCAGGAAGTGGTGGAGGCGGGCGGTCGTGTTTCCCTCGTCATGCAGGGCTTGCGCCAAGCGATCGGCGAAAACGACATGCTCGCCTACCTGGCCATGATGGCGCCACGCCTGGTCGAATTGCATCGCGTATTGAAACCTACCGGGAGCATCTACCTCCACTGCGATCCCACGGCGAACCACTATCTGAAGTTGCTCATGGACGCCGTGTTCGGGCCGACCAGCTTCCTCAACGAGGTCATTTGGAAGCGAACGCACGCGCACGGCGCTTCCCGCCGGTATGGACCACTCCACGATGCGATCCTTTACTACGCAAAGACAGCTTCCCATGTGTGGACCAGTCCCAAGGTGCAGCACGACCCTGAGTACATCGAGAAACACTTCACGCACGAGGACGAGCAGGGGCGCAAGTTTCAACCCATATCCCTGACTGGAGCCGGAGTCAGGCACGGAGAAAGTGGCAAACCGTGGCGAGGGGTCAATCCGACCCACGTGGGACGCCACTGGGCGCTGCCGAAGCATGTGCTCAGTAGCTTGGGATTGCAGGAAGGGACTGTTCAGGAGAAATTGGATGCGCTCGATGCCGCCGGTCTGATCTATTGGCCGGAAAAGGAGGGCGGCACCCCGCGGCTCAAATGGTACGCCGACCGGCTGGCAGGCGCCGCGATCGGAGACCTCTGGACGGATATCCCCCCGATCTCGGCTCGATCCGCGGAAAGGCTGGGGTATCCCACCCAGAAACCGGAGCCGTTGCTGCGGAGGATTATCGAGGCCAGCAGTCGGGAAGGCGACACTGTGCTCGACCCCTTCTGCGGTTGCGGAACGACGATCGCCGTGGCGCAAAGACTCAAGCGAAGGTGGATCGGGATCGACGTAACCCATTTGGCCATCTCTCTCATCAAACATCGCCTTCACAGCGCGTTTGCTGACAGCATTCAAGAGACGTACGAGGTCGTTGGGGAACCTGCCGACGTCCACGGGGCACGGGTGTTGGCAGAAGAAGACCCCTACCAGTTCCAGTACTGGGCTCTTGGTCTGGTCGGTGCCCGGCCCGTTGAGCAGAAGAAGGGGCCTGACAAGGGAATTGACGGCAGAATCTTCTTCCACGACAGCGTTGAGTCTCAAGAGACAAAACAGATCGTCCTATCGGTCAAAGGAGGAAAACTCCAAGTTGCCCATGTGCGGGACTTGCACGGCGTGGTCGAACGCGAGAAGGCTGCCGTGGGGGTGCTAATCACGATGCAGGACCCGACACAGGGGATGCGCGCCGAGGCCGCGAGCGCTGGATTCTACGAATCCCCGTGGGGTACGAAGCACCCCAGATTGCAGATCCTGACCGTGCAGGAGTTGCTCCAAGGCAAGAAGATCGACATGCCGCCGTCGCGGGACGTCCGCACCTTCAAGAAGGCGCCTAAGGCGAAGGGAAACCCGGGAAGGCGAATGAAGAACTTGTTTCTCTTTTGAGGAGCGCGCCGGGGAATGCCCAACCAGTACCAGGGAAACGTCGCGGCCTCCGACGGCCGCTTCGCGATCGTCGTCTCGCGGTTCAATCCGTCGATCACCTCGCGTCTGCTGGACGGCGCGGTCCAAACGCTCCTTGCCCACGGCGTGGCCGAGGACCGGATCGACGTGGCCTGGGTCCCCGGGGCGTTTGAAATCCCCACGGTGGCCGAGCGCCTGGGCGCAAGCGGCCGCTACGTCGCCGTGATTTGCCTGGGGGCCGTAATCCGCGGCGAGACGACCCACGACCAGCACATCAGCCGCGCCGTGAGCACCGCCCTGGCAGCCGCGGGAGTCCGTCACGGCCTGCCGGTGATCTTCGGCGTCCTCACCTGCAACACGCTCGAGCAGGCGGTCGCCCGGTCCGGCGGCCAGGCCGGCACCAAGGGCAAGGACAGCCCGGACAGCCGCCCGGGCAACAAGGGCGCGGAAGCGGCCGAGGCGGCCCTGGAGATGGTCGACCTGATGGCGAAGCTCCCTCCCGCATTGCCTTCGGAAAAGCGGACGAAGGACCTGGCGCTGTTCGACCAAACGGCCCTCGAGGACCTGATCGCGAGGCTCGACCGCGGTGGAGAATCCCCATGAGTCGCCGTCGGGCCCGCGAGGTCGCGCTCCAGGCCCTCTACCAGGAGGACCTCAATCCCCGCGCCGGTCCGGCCGTCGGGGACGAGTTCATCCAGCGGCGGTTGCGAACGCACGAGATGGTGGAGTTTTCGCGGAGCCTGGTGGACGGGGTGCGGCGCCACCGGGCCGGTATCGACCGAAGGATCGAGCGCACCGCCGCCCACTGGAGCCTGCACCGGATGGCCGCCACCGATCGGAACATCCTGCGGCTGGGGGCCTATGAGATCCTGTTTACCGACACCCCGGATCGCGTGGCCATCAACGAGGCCGTCGAGCTGGCCAAGCGGTACGGCACCGCCCAGTCGGCCCAGTTCGTCAACGGGATCCTCGACCGCCTCATGCACGAGCCGGAGCAGCCGCTGGAAGGCGCGGCCCCGCGGCCCGCCGAAAGCGGCTGAGCCCCAGGTTTTCCCCTGTCATCCCTCCACGTTGAGTATTCGGCGACCAGCAATCAGCATTCAGAATTCAGCATTTCCGCCATGGGACTGTTCGACCAACTGAGACAAGGTCTGAGAAAGACCGCCCAACTGCTCAAGACCGACTTGCGCGACCTGTTCAAGGCCGAGGGCCGCCTGGTCGACGACCGTTACCTGCAGGAGTGGTTCGAGACCCTGGTCAAGACCGACATGGGCGTTCAGGCGAGCCGGGCGATCGCCGACGAGCTCGGCACGACGTTTCGTGCCCGGGTCGTCAAGATGGACGAAATCCTCGATCCTCTCAAACGGAAGCTCAAGGAGCTGATGCAACAGCCGGCCGAGCCGATCCGCTTTGCCGCGGCCGGGCCGACCGTGATCATGGTCTGCGGCGTCAACGGCTCGGGCAAGACCACCTCGATCGCCAAGCTGGCCCACCTCTGCCAGTCCCAGGGAAAGAGAGTCGTCCTCGGCGCGGCCGACACCTTCCGTGCCGCCGCGGTCGAGCAGTTGACCGTCTGGGCCCGGCGGCTGGGCGTGGAGATCGTCACCGGGCCGCAAGGGAGCGACCCGGCCAGCGTCGCCCACCGCTCGGTCGCCCGCGCGATCGAGAGCGGAGCCGGGGTCTCGATCGTCGACACCGCCGGACGCCTCCAGACCCAGCAAAACCTGATGCAGCAGCTCTCCAAAATCCACCGCGTGCTCGGCAAGCAGATCGCCGGGGCCCCCCACGAAGTGCTGCTGGTGCTCGACGCCACGACCGGCCAGAACGGGATCAGCCAGGCCAGGCACTTCATCGACGCGGTCAACTGCACGGGGATCATTCTGGCCAAGCTCGACGGCACGGCCAAGGGAGGCGTGGTGGTAGCGATCCGCCAGCAGGTTGGCCTCCCGGTGAAGTACGTCGGCGTGGGGGAAAAACTGGAGGACCTGGCCCCCTTCGACCCCGATTCCTTCGTCGACGCGATGTTCGAGGACCTCCTCCCCTCGGACGAGAAGCGCTAGCACCGTGAAGAGCTTCGCGCTTGCTCACTTCGCCCCGAACCACACCGGGCTGCTCCAGGCGATCTCTTCGTCCTTCTGGATCACGCGGACGTAGTAGTAGCTCCGCCCCGTGATCGGCTCCCGGTCGACGAAGGTCAGCTCGACTTCGCGCCCTGGCGGGCGCTTGGTGTAGACGAAGCGGTTGTTGCGGCAGACCTCCACCCGGTCGATCTCGCCGGGGCAGCGGGCCGCGATCCGGACCGTCACCGGGCCGGTCGCCGGCCCGGCGATCTTCTCCCCCATCAGGCGGTCGTTGACGCGGACGTCCAGGAAGATTTTCGCCGCGCTGGTGCCATAGCAA
>Ga0153916_10002424_pt1 | contig 13619 bp, 16 predicted proteins | sample Opewatmetagenome_FD_109642 | JGI IMG/M metagenome (GOLD analysis project Ga0153916, IMG submission 109642) | Freshwater wetland microbial communities from Ohio, USA - Open water 3 Core 3 Depth 4 metaG | ecosystem: Environmental > Aquatic > Freshwater > Wetlands | place: USA: Ohio, Lake Erie...
ACCGTTAAAACTGGCCTTGCCTCTCCAGCGCGCGGGCGTAAAAATCATCGGGACTTCTCCGGACAGTATCGACCGTGCTGAGGACCGGGATTTATTTAGAGATCTCCTGGAGCGATTAGGTCTGCTTCAGCCTCCCAGTGGTACTGCCCGGACCGTGGATCAAGCGGCAGCCATCGCCCGCAGGATCGGTTATCCGGTTTTAGTTCGTCCTTCTTACGTACTCGGTGGGCGCGCGATGGAACGCGTCCATGATGAAGAGAGCCTGACGCGTTACATGAAGGAGGCGCTGACGGCATCTCCCGATCATCCGGTGCTCATCGATAAATTTCTCAACGACGCCATCGAAATCGATGTCGACGCGATAAGCGATGGAGAAACCGCGATCATCGGAGGCATCATGGAGCACATTGAGCGGGCGGGTATTCATTCCGGAGACAGCGCCTGTTCCCTTCCTCCTCGATCCCTCGACAAAACACTCCAAGATGAAATTCGCCGCCAGACCGTGACCATGGCTTTGGAGTTAGGCGTCGTCGGACTCATGAACGTCCAATTCGCCGTCAAAGGGAGGAGGATCTACGTTCTGGAAGTCAACCCTCGCGCCTCCCGAACAGTACCTTTCGTTAGCAAGGCAACCGGCGTCCCGTTGGCAAAGATTGCGGCGAAAGTCATGGGCGGGAGGAAACTGAAGGAACTGGGCCTGAGCTGTCAAGTGATCCCGTCCCATATTAGCGTCAAGGAGTCGGTCTTTCCCTTCGTCAAGTTCATCGGAGTCGATACCTTACTGGGACCGGAGATGAAATCCACAGGTGAAGTCATGGGAATCGGCGCTTCCTTCGGTGCTGCGTTCGCTAAAGCACAGATTGCCGCAGGTACGTTGCTGCCGCTCGGTGGAGGTGCTTTCCTCAGTGTGGGCGAGGAAGATCAAGAGGCAGTCATTGGAGTTGCCAGAACTCTCGCAAAAAGCGGGTTCTATTTGATTGGGAACAGCAGAATGGTTGCTTACCTCGCCCGTGCGGGACTAGCCATGGACTTGGCTAATGCCCTCCAGGAAGGACCCCTGAATATCATCAACTCCATCCAGCGAGGACAGATCGCGGTCGTCATCTCCACGGGAAAAACGGGGGAATCCGATGAGGATGACAGAATCATAAGGAGAACGGCGCTGGAGTGCCAAGTTCCTTTTTTTACTACGATTGCCGGTGCCGAGGCAGCGGCCCAAGGAATCCATGCTCTGCGGGAGGAGACGCTCGCGTATGCGCCGCTTCAGGATTATTTCCGATCCATAGAGAAGTCTAAACCAGATTATTCTTCTGACTCAGAAGGATTGCTATGCCAGCCACTCGTTGGAGAGACCAAGGGAGACGACATTCCCCCGCCGTAAGGACGGAGTGCTATCGCGTCTTTCTCGATCGATGCTATCCCAAGGACCGCACCATTGTTTCTACACCGGGCAACGGGGTGGAATTATCCATCCAAACAAGGTGACAACATGTCGGAAACATTATTAACAACAAAACAGGTCGCCGAGTATTTAAGAATAGACAAATTCACGGTCTATCGGCTTGTGGCGCAGGGGAAACTTCCCGCTTATAAGGTCGGGAGCCAGTGGCGCTTCAATCGGAAATTCCTCGAAACATGGCTGCGACAAAATCTGAATGTTTCTTTTGTCTCAAAGGCACACTAGCCGTGCCTTTCGAAGGCAAGATAATCCCAATTGAAAAACTTTCGAAAGATCATCAGAGTCGACAAAACAATGGAAACACCTGGGAGGGCAAACATGGGCAGCAAACGCGTCGTCCACATCGTTGGCACAGGCACAATAGGCGAACCGTTAATCGGACTCTTGGCCACATTTCAAAAGGAGTTAGGTATTGATGAAGTCACCTTTCACAAACGCACCCCGCTTCTGACAGACCGTTCCAAGGTCCTGGCGCTTCAACAAAAGGGGGCCAATCTGGCCGTTGATCAGGAAGCGCGGGAAAAGTTCACCTCGATGGGAATGGCACCGAGCTACGAGGCGTTAGAGGCCGTCCACCGTGCTGCTGTGGTCATTGACTGCACGCCGGCTGGGAACGAGAACAAAGAGCGACTCTACAACCGCTACGGAGAGAACGCGCACGGGTTCATCGCACAGGGCAGCGAATTCGGATTTGGGAAGATGTACGCCCGCGGAATCAACGATCGAGCTTTAATACCCGGAGAAGATCGGTTCGTACAAGTCGTCAGCTGCAATACCCACAACTTGGCCGTATTGGTGGACGCTCTCGCCCTGGGACCAGAGAAAGAAAGTAACCTCGAAAAAGGCGTCTTCGTCTGTATGCGCCGCGCCAGCGACATTAGTCAAGAGGGAGACTTTATTCCGGCCCCCGAGATCAGTAAACACGACGATACGCTTTTTGGAACGCACCAGGCTCGTGACGCTTGTTACCTGTTCAAGACCATAGGGCTAAATTTGAATCTCTACTCCTCCGCGGTAAAGCTGAACTCCCAATATATGCATTTGATCTACTTTGATCTTCTTCTTAAGCGCGGACTCTCTCTGGAAGAAGCGCTGCAGCGGCTAAGAGCAAATCGCCGAGTGGCGCTGACACACAAGAAAAACTCGAGCCTCGTCTTCTCTTTTGGTCGCGACCACGGTCTATTCGGAAGGATCTTAAGCCAGACCGTCGTCCCCGTGCGATCAGTGGCGCTAAAGGATGACCGCGAGGTCATCGGGTTCAGCTTCACCCCTCAGGACGGCAACTCGCTCCTCTCGAGCATAGCTGCGGCCGAGTGGTTTCTCTACCCTGATGACTACGACAATCGCCTGGCTTGTATTGAAAAATATATTTTCCAAGAGATCTAGCAAACCCTAACTCATAGCCAAACTCCTCAGCCGGTTTATCGTCGGTTTCTATGTTTCTGCGGCCAACCCATTTAGCGATCAGAAAGTAGAAGGAGGAATCTATGTGCGGCATTGTCGGCATCGTTGGCAGCGGAGCGGTGGCTCCGCTACTGGTAGAAGGCATCGCCAGGCTACAATACTTGGGCTGCGATTCCTGTGGCTTGGCAACCCTTAATGAACTTGGGATCGAAGTACTAAAGGATGTCGGTGTTGTTGAGGAGGTTGATAGCAAATGGAATTTGACATCCGCACAGGGGCAATTGGGCATTGCCCATACACGCTGGGCTACACATGGAGAGGTATCGCAGGAAAACGCGCACCCCCATCTGAGCTGTGATCGGCAGTTTGCAGTCGTCCACAACGGGATCATCTCAAACTATGAAAAGCTCAAAAGAGAGGTGCAAAGGGGGGGGCGTCATTTTTTCTTTTCGGAGACGGATACCGAGATCATTACCCATCTCCTTGAGGAATTTTGTCTGAGAGGGGCTTCCGTAGAGGAGGCGTTTGTTCAGGCCCTGCGGCGTTTGGAGGGAACTTTTGCCGTCGCCATGATTTCGAGCGATGAGCCTGAAAAGATCTTTTGTGCGAGAGAGAAAAGTCCCCTCATCCTCGGTATCCATTCCGGAACAAACTTCGTGGGCTCTGATATCAACGCCTTCTTGCCCTACAGACGTCAAACCGTACCGCTCGATGACGGAGAGTACGCGGTGGTCTCATCCGACGGCTACTCCATCAGGGCCATATCAGCACCTGAGAAACGGTACAAAAAAGTAGTGGAGAGCGATTGGAAGATCGAGTCGGTCGGCAAGGGAGCATACGAGCACTACATGAAAAATTGAAACAGCGAGAATCGAGGGTCTTATGAAACAAAATGGGTTGCAGGCAGATTCTTTTGATTCTCCAGCGGAGAGCTATCCGAGAAAACGCGCTAATGTGCGGGTTCGCGTTGTAGATGAAGAGACCATAGTTTTGGATCGGCGGCAGGGTTTGATTCATCAGCTTAACCAGACGGCGAGCTTTGTTTGGGAGCGATGTGATGGACGCTGTAGGCTAGAGGAAATCGCCACGCGGCTTATGGAGGCTTTTGATGTTGATTTCAATACTGCTGTTGATGACGTGAGAAAAGTTATCGAGCAACTTGAGGAGCGTAAACTTTTGGAGCCATAACTCAAACTATAAGGAGGGTATATGTCCGAGAAACGATTAACGAGAAGAGACATGATAAAAAAGGCGGTTTACATTACGCCGGCTATACTGACTCTCACCGCTGCACCGAGCTTTGCTTCCGGCGGTTCTGGACAGAGCGATGGGGATCAGCCGGCTCCACGTGGCTTTGCTTACGGCGCTTCTGGAGAAGACAATGGCGATCATCCGGGTGCACCTGGCTTTGCTTACGGCAGTTCTAGGGGCAAGGGTGGGGATCATCCCAATCAGGGACAAAAGCATTAGGTTAATCACGATGAACAGTTTTCAACTGTCAATTTTCAATCGTGGCATTGTGATTGAATCTGACGGCGCCAAAGTGCAGCGAGTAATAGCTCTGATTTACGAGAGCTTAAGGGGAGAATCACGCTTAGATCTTCGCTATTCAGTAACCCATAAAAAAGGATCACGCGGGTTCACTCTAAGGCGGAACCCGCAGGAATCCATAACGGCATCAAACGACGGTGAGCTTGTTTTTCTGCTTGAGAACGACATGACCGTTGAGCTGCAAAAGCTGCGTTCAGACCTCTACTTTATTCACGCGGCAGCTTTGGAGTTCAGGGAAAGGGCTATCTTATTGGTTGGACCATCCGGGAGCGGCAAGTCTACAACCACTTGGGGGCTTTTGCATTTTGGGTTTCGCTACCTAAGCGACGAACTTGCGCCGGTAAGACTCGATAGGATGGAAGTCGTTCCTTACCCTCGCGCACTTTGCCTCAAAACAACACCGCCGGGGGGATACCCGCTGCCTAACGGAATCCTCCAGACTTCTCATACCTTACATGTGCCGGTAAAATGCATGCCGTCCGATGCGATCTCGAAGCCGACGAAAGTCGGGGTAATCTTTTTTCTGCGGGACTTTTCCAGTCCGGCCGTTGGACCCATGAGAAAAGCTGACGCAGCTACGCGTCTCTTCATGAATGCTCTTAACCCGCTGGCCCACACCGCGGACGGTCTCGATGCCGCAATAGACTTAGTTGAGAACAATATATGCTTTGAGCTTTTTGCTGGTGAGATCTCAGCAACCTGCTCTCTCATAAAGACTACCCTCAATAGCCTTCCTATATAAGGCCCACACGCGGCTTGGCTCAGGCAGAATCGACAACGATTTCGTCACGCCGAGAGCCGATGCAAAGATCTCGCGGGAATAACATCGAAGACCAGCAACCGTGACAAGATCTACGCGGTCGGGCATGGTTTGGCACGCTCTGGCTCGGCGCGGCAGGGCATTGCGCAAAGAGCAGAGAGGAGGACCAATGGTAACAATCCAAGAGATCAAACGGCAACCAGACCGGGCGGCGGAAAACAGCGACGCGCCGGCGCCGCAATTGCCCGCCGATATGCGCGAAACCCCACCTCAGCGGCTTCACCCGCTGAATCCGTGCCCCCGTTGCGGCAACGTCCGGCCACTGACGCATCGCGTCCGCTCGGACTTATTCGATCTGACCGTATGCGAAGCCTGCGCCGCTGAAGTGCCGCTCGTCAGCAAGGGTGTTGGCGCATTGACGGTGGAACGAATCATCCCGATAGGAAAATCTTCCGCTACTCCCGCCGCAACGCGATTTTGAGCGATTCGAATACGATGCAGGTGCGAAGCAAGGGATTCGCGTCGGGCTGCGCCATTCAAGCGCAAAGGGCAAAGCCCTTACGCTGCTCCAGATGATTCCTGTCTAAGTTAGAGAAAGCAAAAAGGGGGGCAAAAAGATGGAGTTATACGAGGAGACCCTTGATGAAAACCGAATGAATTCTCTTCGGCAGGATTTGGAAAGAAAAATCCGTGACCGCTCCGCGAAATTGGGAGTCATCGGATTGGGGTATGTCGGACTACCTTTGGCCGTAGAAATGGCTCACAAGGGGTTTCGGGTGACCGGCATTGACATCGACGGCAGTAAAGTTGAGTCCGTAAACGCCGGCATCTCATACGTCTTGGACGTGTCAAATGAATCTCTGCGCTCCAACGCCGTCAACGGAAGCATAAGAGCCACGCAGTCGTTCGCTGCTGTAGAATCCCTTGATGCGATCAGTATATGTGTTCCGACGCCGCTAAGAAAAACCAAAGATCCGGATCTCTCCTATATCATTGCTGCCGTCGAGGCGGTTCACAATCATCTCACGCCCGGAAAGTTGATTGTTCTCGAAAGCACGACTTATCCGGGAACCACGCGAGAGGTCGTCCTACCCATATTGGAAAAATCAGGTCTAAAGGTAGGCAGAGATTTTTTCCTTGCTTTCTCACCGGAGCGAGTAGATCCTGGCAATAAAGCCTTTACAACTCGCAATATTCCAAAAGTTATCGGCGGAATGACGCCTGGTTGCACAGAGATAGCCACTCTTCTTTACCAGCAGTTTCTAGAACGCACTGTGCCGGTCTCTTCGCCGGAGTCGGCAGAAATGGTCAAGCTTTTGGAAAACACTTTTCGCAGCGTCAATATCGCGCTAGCTAACGAAATGGCCAGAATGTGCCGAAAGTTTCATATCAATGTCTGGGAAGTCATCGAGGCGGCCAAAACCAAGCCGTTCGGCTTTATGCCCTTCTATCCAGGACCGGGTCTTGGCGGGCATTGTATTCCGGTTGATCCGTATTATCTCACTTGGAAGGCCAAAATAAATGGTTTTGAGCCACGCTTGATTGAAATGGCCGCTATCATAAACAGCCAAATGCCAGGCTTTACTGTCAGCCGAATCGCGGATGCACTCAACAGAAACAAGAAGAGTCTAAACGGATCTCGTATCCTTGCGCTAGGTATTGCTTACAAGTGTGATGTAAGTGATATACGCGAGTCGCCAGCGCTTGAGGTTGTGAGAGGGCTCACGGAAAAAGGTGCAAAAGTTTCTTATTCGGACCCTTATGTTTCCAGGGTCGAGATCGGAGGAGAAGTCTTGGTTTCAGCCGACCTTACACCGCAACTCGTTCAATCCATGGATTGTGTTGTCGTCCTGACAGATCATTCTGTTTTTGATTATCCCATGATTGCCGCTGAAAGCTCGCTTGTTCTTGATTGTCGAAATGCTCTGAGAAACTTCTCGGGCGCAAATATCCTTTCCCTCTAACGCGGCGTGATGTTCACCCAAAAATGACGCTGTAGCTTATGAGCTGCATTGATGGCTTGGCCGAAACAAGCGCTTTAAACGAAAAGAAAAATACTTGCTCCGGTGCGGTGGTAGAGTGAAGATGGGCGCTAAAAATGTCTAAGCTTCGGGGGTTCAAGGACAATTCAGGCCAGTTCGACGTTGGAGTATTGGCCGACGAGGTGGTCAAGTTGTTACGGATGAATCTTGATAACCTGTACACAACATTGGGGGGACAGTTACTCGGGACGGCACCTCCAAGCACGGTTGCTGGAATTGTGAGTTATCTCGCTGCTGCGCGATCGGCTACGGAGGCAAAGGCCCTCCACGACACTTTACCTCCATTTGTACCACTGCGCGATTGGGGCGAAGGGTTGGGAGTCATTTGTGAAGAGTTAAAGCAAGACGGTATGCGGTACGTGTCAGAGATGACACAAGAACTTCGAAATGCTCTCAATAATGAAGACCTTTTACATCTGGCAGAAGAGATAAGCCCGTCGCACATACAGGTTGTTCTAATGGTTGTAGCGGCTGTATTGCGACTGCCGCGGGCTCTCGATACGATTTCTGTCACGATTACGGCCATCCTATTAAAGCAGGGCTTGCGCAATTTCCTTAAGTAGTTTCTGGAGCGATCGGCTAAGTCCTAATTAGCGTCATGCTGGTTAGAATTCCTCCGCCTAACAATTTATCTAAAGGATAATTGGTGTTTTTGTAAAAAGTTTTTACACTTCTACGGGCTTATAGCCGAGCCAATTTTGAATGAAAGTTCGGAGCAGGCGACACGTGCTCCCGAACATTGACCATTTTGAAGGAGCATCCCTCCGCGCGTTACCGAATTTGCCAAAAAGCTCGCTGTTGATCAATCTGGAGCTTGTCAAATCTGGCAACTCGTTTTGCAGAGTAAACTCTCGTTCTCCGCATTTTTGGGTTAATTTGTTCATAAGCCTCATTAGTTACCGGCAATTCTTGCAGTTCCGCCATTTTTGAATCCTTTTTACGCTATTCGAAGGGAAAGATGACCTGTAAATTTATGATTACACGTGAAGTGACGACTATCTGGTATGCGCTTTGCGTGGGGCTAGAGGGCATTGCCAGTAGTGAATGATCGCAATCACGTTTGACGTTGCCATAAAGCAAAGCCCCAATGCGGCTGCATAAAGACATCGTTCCGGTGAGTTCAGATGGGGCTAGTGATCTTAAGAGCATGCGGGCTCTTTTGAAGATTAGTCCTTGCGCGATCTCACTTTGGAGCCGCGACCGATCCTCTTGCCTGCTGAACCATGCCGCCAAACGCCTGATCACGTTTACAGAAGCGGATTTCTTGAATCGTCGTACCCTGTGGATCGAGCGAATTCATCCTGACGATCAAGAAAGCTTTTCCCGATTTCAACAAGCAGTGATTAATGCCGAGTCATCGGTGCATTGCGATTATAGGTTCTTTCCTAAGAATGCAGCGACACCCATATGGCTCAGGGAAATATCGGCTCTCGATACAAGTCATGGAAAAGTTCCTTGGGATATTGTTAGCGCGTATACAGAAATTTCTGACCTTAAAGCCAACAACGCCGCAGAGATTAAAGAAGACGATGTGATGAATGCCATTAAGCTCTTGAGTCACGAGCTTAGGAACTGCGTTCAAAAAGTCATCATGGAACTCGAATTCGCAAAACGGGGCCTGGAAGGGAATGTTAGTTCTAACGACCTTGTGAGCGCAGTGAATGTCGTGAATCGTTCCGTGTTGAGCTTGCGAGATCAGTTTGTGTGGTTATTGGAAAGATTTGCCCCTCAAGATCCGTCGGCTATTCTAGATGTTACAGTCCAGAAGTTGCGAAAGGAGTTACACCGCCAACGGGTCAACCTACGGTTAGTTCGGCGCGGGCCGCTGCCAATGGTCCGAGGTGACAGGGACCAGCTACTTAGCGCGTTTGAACGGGTATTTGAGTTTTGCGGAGCTATGTTAAAACACGGGGGAAATTTGGAGGTCGAAGCTGGACCGAAGGAGGTTGGCGGACAGCTCTATGCGGAAGTTAAGGTAATGAGTTCTTCTGCAGCTTCCTTTGAACTTGGTGACGGAGGAGCCTTTCAATCTTATGTGGGGGTTAAAAGTCACCAGATTGGTGTAGGTATAGCGCTTGCCGCCGAGATCTTAGGACGTTATCGCGGGCAAGTCTCCTTCCAAAAGGAAGGCAAAAATCGAAGTGAGGTGACCATTTTGATTGAAGCTTCGCCAAATCAAGGCCCGTGTATTTCGTCTGAGCCAGGAGGATCTACAACAAGGTAAATTGACCACTTGATTAACGATTTGCGTACACCCGTCTCTAAACTAAACATCGCAGGATAAGTATGGCTTCAGACATTTCCACAGCGCCGTCGACAGCTCACATTCTAGTCGTGGACGACGATCCTGTGATTTGCCAGCAGTTAGAACGCTTACTTACGCATGATGGCTATAGCGTTACAGTCGCAACACTTGCTGAGCAGGCGCTACAACTGCTCGAAAATGAAGATACTGATCTAGTGGTCACTGATATTCGGCTCCCCGGCATAGACGGGGTGGAATTGACCAGGAGAATTGTGGAGCGATGGGCTGATGTTCCGGTTATCGTCATGACCGGGTACGCGGATATTGGAAATGCCGTTGAAGTTCTCAAAATCGGAGCCGGTGATTACATCGTCAAACCGTTCAGCGCGGCAGCTATCCAAGAATCAACGCGGGTGGTGCTGGAAAAAACCGGTTGTTTTCCGCAGATTCGGCAACTGCGAAGGCAGCTCAAAGACAGTCATATGTTCGGAAGAATGCTGAGTCGGTCTCGTGAAATGCACGAGGTGTTCGAGATCATCCGAACGGTTGCGCCCACCGACGCTACTGTTGTTGTCGAAGGGGAGACGGGGACCGGAAAAGAGGTGGTTGCGAGAACGATTCACCAACAGAGTCCCCGCAAGGATGGCCCGTTCGTTGTTATCAACTGCGGCGGTTTGCCGGAGACGCTTCTTGAAAGCGAATTATTCGGCCATGAGCGTGGCGCTTTCACCGGAGCAGATCAATCGAGACCCGGAACAATTGAGCTTGCGCATGGAGGCACACTGTTCTTGGACGAAGTAGAGAACATGTCCCTAAGCATGCAAGCAAAGCTATTGCTGGTTCTTCACGATCAAAGGGTTCAACGCCTTGGCTCAAGTCGTTGGACCCGGGTGGATATGCGTGTGATAGCAGCGAGTAACGTGCCGCTGAAAGAGCTAGTGACGCAAGGAAAAATGCGAAGCGACTTCTTTTATCGCATACACGTGATCCGAATTCGGTTGCTTCCTTTGCGGCAGCGGCCGGATGACATACCGATACTGATCCAGGATTTCCTCAGTCATCATCCTGATGCTGATAAGAAGAAGATAACCGGAATATCACCGGACGCCCTCAACCGGCTCATGCGATACCACTGGCCGGGAAATATTCGCGAGCTTCATAACGTGCTCGAGAAAGCGGTGATACTGACGAAATCGCGAATTCTTAACGCGGGTGATCTGGATGTTGACTTATTGAACCTCACTGCGCAGCCTGAGGCTGGCAACAAAAATATATCGACAGAGCTTCCTCTCCACAAATGGGTGCAAGAAAAAGAAAAAGAATACCTCATCCAAAAACTTAAAACGTCCAGAGGAAGAATAGATCTAACCGCAAAAAACTGTGGCGTAGATGCGAGAACAATCCATCGCAAGATGAAATATTACGGCATCGAAAAGAAAGTCTTCATCCCGAGTGCCTCCAATGTCGGCTTCAGGCCCCCCGTCAAACCTGATAGAGACCGTTAGGTGTATCCGGCGTTGGTTGATATAACTAACGCAGTCTGAGCCTGCCCCCGAACCTACCCCAGATACTTCCACTCAAGTACAGATCTCCCCACATCAGTTCGCATAAAACTATTTGCCCTGATGAGTTTTTTGCTCCTTTTACTTTTTCAGCCACACGTTTGATCTCGCCAGCAGTTCAACCATGCTGGAGTAGATACCCACGGGCTTACGCCCGTGGCGCTTGAAATACGAAACCCAGATCAGGCCCCCCCAACCCTTCGGAGGCTTTCACCCCCGGGTTAACGCCCGGGGTCCTCAGCCGGGGATTTGATAGGGCTTCTTTCCAAACGCAACAAGGTACGGTAGAACTCATTGAGGTGGACTTCTTTTGACTCGTCGCAGATTTCAATCGCAGCCAATGATTTTAACTTTGACCTCTTATCATCTCCAATCCAGCCGACGATCCCCACTCCTTTCTCGCCGTCACAAGCCCTCCGGTAATCACCGATCTTTTCTCCTGACTCCTAAGAATTTCATTTGATACGGTTGCGTTCTCCTTTAGGGGAATGTCATGCGGAGCTATACCATTTTCTCATCTCAGAATGCATCGAGAGAAGGGAGCGATGACCACAGAATCATCTATGCGCAACTGGACTGCGCCCCATTGACTGGAGAGAAAATCTGCGGATTTGAGGTGGGTGCGATCGGCTCAACCAGCGGGTAGTATGGACCCATAGAAGCCGCTCTCGCCACACGTTCTGAGCCACACCTGCGCAATGGTTGTGCTCCAAGCCACACACGATATCCGCAGAGTTTCGCTCTGGCTGGGGCACAGTAATCTGGCCACTACTGAGGTTTATACCCACGCCGATCCGACTGAAAAACTGGAGGCCATTGAGGCCATCGTGCCGCCGCATCTGCGCAGGGGATCGTTTCGGCCCACTGACAAGTTGATCGCACTCCTGAAAGCCGGGTCCTAATGGAGAGTCGAAAGGGCGTGTGGCCATTGCGGCGCGCCCCTACGGCAACAACACTCCCCATAAGGAAGTACTTTCCATAAGGCAGGAGTTATAGGCGGGGCGCTTAAAGCCACAGGAGTCACACTGCTCGAGGTGGCCTCCCAGGGCCGCTGTGCGGCAGCGCTCCACGGCTCGCATCACTTTGAGATGCGAAACTGGCAACGGATGATCGCGGCGATAGGACTCGCCATAGGCGCGGAAGATGTCCGCCAGTTTAACGCCACGTCTTGCCGCTGCCAGCCGCTGAGGGGCGAGCAGCATGGCCTAGCAGCCCGTGGTGAAAGTCGAGCACATGCGGGTCGCATCCGGTGGTGAGGGAGCGACAGGATCGATGTGTCGTGCTAAAGTTTTGCGCATGGCGATGGGAAAACGAACACACGAAGAGCAAGCGGCGATGTGGGTGGCGGTTAAGGACCTACCGCGGCCGGTGAGTCACCCGTTCTACGAGAAACTAAATCGGCTGTTGGCCGAGCATGGGTTCGACGAGTTTGTCGAGGCACAGTGCCGGCCGTTCTATGCCGAGAAGATGGGGCGGCCGAGTTTGGCGCCGGGACAATATTTCCGTTTCCTGTTGCTTGGCTACTTCGAATGCCTGGACTCGGAACGCGGCATGGCGTGGCGCGCGGCGGACTCGTCGGGAGTGCGTGCGTTTCTCGGTCTGGCGCTGACAGAGGCGGCACCGGATCATTCGACGATATCGCGGACGCGGCGATTGATCGACCTGGACACCCATCGGACGGTGTTCACGTGGGTCGTGCAGTGTCTGGGCATCGCCGGACTAATCAAAGGGAAAACGCTTGCGATCGACGCGACGACACTCGAAGCGAACGCGGCTTTGCGCAGCATCGTGCGCCGCGACACCGGAGAGACGTATAACGACTTCTTGACCAAGCTAGCGCAGGCCTCCGGCATTGAGACCCCGACGCGAGCCGATCTCGCCAAGTTGGATCGCAAACGTAAGAAGAAAGGGTCGAACAAGGACTGGGAACATCCGCATGACCCCGACGCGCGCATTGCCAAGATGAAGGATGGGCGCACGCATTTAGCGCACAAAGCCGAGCATGCGGTGGACCTGGAGACCGGCGCCATCGTGGCCGTCACGCTTCAGGAAGCCGATCAGGGCGACACGACCACGATGCAGACGACGCTGCCCGAAGCGGTCGAGCAGTTAGAAGCCGTAGCCGCCGTCACCGACGACGTGGTGAGGACGGGGGAGGAACTCGTCGCCGACAAAGGTTATCACAGCAAGCAAACCGTGCTCGATATGCAGAACCTGGGACTGCGCACCTACATCAGTGAACCGGATCGCGGTCGGCAGCACTGGATCGATCAGCACGCCGTGCGCGACGCGGTGTATGCCAATCGGCGGCGCATTGCGGGCGACCGCGGACAGCAGTTGATGCGGCGACGCGGCGAATTGCTGGAGCGACCCAATGCCCACCTCTACGACACGGGCGGGATGCGCCGGACCCATCTGCGCGGGCACGGTAATATTCTCAAACGGCTGCTCGTGCATTTGGCGGCCTGCAATCTGGGCCTGTGGATGCGCACGTTGACGGGAATTGGAACGCCCCGCGGCCTGCAGGGCCGTCTGGCCGCCGTATGGGCTTTTTGTTTTACTCTGTGGGCGCTACTGCGCGACCAAGTGACCGCTC
>Ga0153916_10002425_pt1 | contig 13618 bp, 10 predicted proteins | sample Opewatmetagenome_FD_109642 | JGI IMG/M metagenome (GOLD analysis project Ga0153916, IMG submission 109642) | Freshwater wetland microbial communities from Ohio, USA - Open water 3 Core 3 Depth 4 metaG | ecosystem: Environmental > Aquatic > Freshwater > Wetlands | place: USA: Ohio, Lake Erie...
CCCGGACGGCCTCTACGACGCCGCCATGGAGGCCTGCTGCGGCTGCGGGGTCTGCGAGGCGGTGTGCCCGGAGGCCGGCTGCATCACCATGGTGAACGAGACCCGTTTCCAGGACAACGCCAGCCAGTGGCAGGCCTGGAGGAAGGATCCGCAGGAGTACAAGCGCTGGGTGCGGGAGACGATCGCGGACCGACCCGATCGCTCGCACGGCTTCCGCTACCGCGGCCAGTACCAGGAGCAGCTTCCCGAGATGCTGACCATCGCCCGCGAGGGCTGAGAAGTCGAAGAGGGAGAGCAGCCATGGCACATGCAACGGCGACCAAGGTCGAGGAGAAGAAGGGAGCGGACAAGACCGCCCTGATCACGGGGAGCGAGGCGATCGCGGTCGCCTGCAAGCTGGCGGACGTGGACGTCATCACCGCCTACCCCATCCGTCCCTACGACACGGTGATGCAGTACGTGGCCAAGCTGGTGGCCAACGGCGAGATGGACTGCGAGTACATCGTGGCCGAGGCCGAGCACTCGCAGTTCGAGATCGTGAAGCACGCCTCGGCGGTCGGGGCTCGCGTCTTCACCGGATCGAGCGGTGTCGGCTGGATGCACGCCTTCGAGGCGCTCACCGTGACCCCGGCGCTGCGGATCCCGATGGTGGCCATGGTGGGAAACCGGGCCCTGGACGATCCCGGCGCCTTCGGCGTCGAGCACAACGACGCGCTGGCGGTGCGGGATCTGGGCTGGCAGCTCGTCTGGGTGGACAGCGCACAGGAGGCGCTTGACACGGCGCTCATCGCCTACCGCGTGGCCGAGGACAAGAGGGTCTTCCTGCCCTGCGCCATCAGCTGCGATGGTGCCTTCCTGACCCACTCGCAGGCGCTGGTGAGGATCCCGGCCCAGGAGAAGGTGAGGGCCTTCCTGCCGCCCTACGACCGGGCCAAGCTGCTGCTCCATCCCGACAACCCCATCACCGTGGCGCCGCAGGCCAACGAGGACTGGGTGATGGAGATCCGCCGCCAGAACCACGAGGCGATGGAGCGGGCGGTCAAGGTCATCGGCGAGGCCTACGCCGACTTCGAGCGGACCTTCGGCCGCTCCTACGGCAACCCGTTCTTCGAGGAGTACGAGACGGCCGACGCCGACGTGGTCCTGGTGGGCATGGGGACGGTCTCCACGCCCATCAAGGTCGGCATCCGCGAGCTGCGCAAGGAGGGGAAGAAGGTCGGGTTCGTACGGGTCCGCTGGTTCCGCCCCTTCGCGGCGGACGAGCTGGCGGCGACGCTCTCCCGCTTCCGGGCGGTCGGCGTCGTCGACCGCGACTTCTCCTTCGGGTCACCCTACCGCAGCGGCGTCCTGGCCACCGAGATCCGGGCCGCCATGTACCCGTCTGCGAAGCGGCCGCCCGTGCTGGGATTCATCGGCGGCCTCGGCGGGCGCGAGGTGACGGTGCCGGACGTGAGGAGGATGACGGAGAGCACCCTGCTGGCGGCGGAGGGGAAGGCACAGCCGCCGACGCAGTGGATCGGACTACGGGAGTAGAGGAGGACCACGGTCATGACCACACTGGCGAACGGCGGCACCTCGGGGCTCGTGAACATCCAGCCCCCCCGTCTCGACCCCTTCAAGGGCGTGAAGAAGGTCCCGCTGGAGGAGTTCTTCACCTCCGGCCACCGGACCTGCCAGGGCTGCGAGTCGGCCCTGGTGATGAAGATGATGGTGAAGGCCGCTGGCCCGCGGACGGTGGTGCTCGGAAGCACCGGCTGCATGTACGTGGCCAACACCACCTACTACAGCACCTCGTGGGTGGTCCCCTGGATGCACACCCAGCTGGGCTCGAGCGGCTCGGCGGCGCTGGGCGCGGCCGCGGGGCTCAAGGCCATCATGCGGAAGGGGAAGATCAAGGACGAGCCCATCAACGTCATCGCCTTCTGCGGCGACGGGGGCGGCGCCGACATGGGGCTCTCCGCCATCTCCGCGACGCTGACGCACCCCGACTACAACCTGCTCATCCTCATGTACGACAACGAGTCGTACGCCAACACCGACATCCAGCTCTCCGGCTCGACGCCCTACGGCGCCCACACCACCTTCAGCCCGCCCGGCAAGGTCCGGCGCATCATGCACCACCGGTGGAAGAAGAACATGGCCGGCATGCTGGCGGCGGGCCACCCGACCTGCCGCTACATCGCCACCGTCGACATGTCCTACGGCATGCACGCCATGAACACGGTGCGCAAGGCGCTCTCGATCGGCGGTCCGACCTTCATCCACTCGCTCGACCCATGCCCCAAGGGGTGGGACTACGACCCCATCCTCTCCCACGAGCTCGGCGAGCTGGCGGTGAAGTGCGGGGTCTGGCCGCTCTACGAGGTCGAGGACGGCGTGGTGAGGCTCATGGGCAAGACCAAGGAGATCGCCAGCGGGCGGGCCAAGCGGCTGCCGGTCCGCGAGTACCTGCTCAAGCAGGGGCGCTTCGCCCATTTCACCGACGAGGACATCGACTACTTCCAGGGGAAGATCGACGAGATGTGGGAACGCTGGCTGGTCCCGGGCGTGATCCCGCTTCGAAAGGAGATCGAGGCCGACCGCCCGCCGGCCTGAGCAAGGAGCAGACGAGCGGCCGCTCCAGCTGCGATCCGCACCTCCGACCAAGGGCGAGCCGGGGAGGGAACAGGCGGGGCCTTGCCCCGCCCGGAGGTGTCCCATGGCAACACCGGCTTCGCCCTATACCGCATACTCGCCTCAGGCCCGCCCGCAGGTCGGCTCGCGGGTCGTGAACCGCTGGATCCAGCTCGTGGCCGGGGTCGTCGCGATGGTGGCCATCGCGAACCTCCAGTACGCCTGGACCCTGTTCACGACGCCCCTGACGCACGCCATGAACGTCTCCCTGGCCACCATCCAGGTGGCCTTCGCCGCCTTCATCCTGGCCGAGACCTGGCTCGTGCCCCTGGAGGGCTACCTGGTCGACAAGCTCGGGCCGCGGCTCATGATCGCCATCGGGGGCGTCCTGGTGGGGCTCGGGTGGATCGGGGCCGGCCAGAGCGAGACGGTGCGAGCCCTCGTCCTCTGGTACACGCTGGGCGGAGTCGGCGCCGGCATCGTCTACGGCGGCACCGTGGGGAACGCGGTGAAATGGTTCCCGGACCACCGCGGTCTCTGCGTCGGCTTCACCGCCGGTGCCTACGGCGTGGGCACGGCCCTGACGGTGGCCCCCATCGGGAAGATGATCAAGGCCTCGGGCTACGCGCACACCTTCGTCGTCTGGGGGGTCATCCAGGGCCTGGTGGTCCTGGTCGCCGCGCTGTTCATCGTCAGGCCCCCGACCGGCTGGGTGCCGGCCGGCTGGAAGGAGAAGGAGGCCAAGGTGAGGGAGGCCAAACGCCTGCACGCCTCCCGCGTGGACATGACGCCGGGGCAGATGGTGCGCACCGGCTCCTTCTGGCTCATCTACGCGATGATGACCATGCTCGCCTTCGGCGGCCTGGTCGTCACGGCGCAGCTCAACCCCATCGCCAAGTACTACCACGTCGACAAGGTGGTGGTGGCGTTCGGCCTCTCGGCGGTGGTGCTGGCCATCGAGATCGATCGGATCCTCAACGGCATGACGCGGCCGTTCTGGGGCTGGGTCTCGGACCACATCGGCCGCGAGAACACCATGTTCATCGCCTTCGTCCTGGAAGCGATGGCGGTCTTCGGCCTGCTGCGCCTCATCGACCACCCCATCTGGTTCATCGTGCTCTCCGGCCTCTGCTTCTTCGCCTGGGGCGAGATCTTCTCGCTCTTCCCGTCCATCACCGGCGACCTCTTCGGGCAGAAGTGGGCCACCACCAACTACGGCATCGTCTACACGGCCAAGGGGGTGGCCTCGATCTTCGCGGGGCCGGTCGCCGCGCTGGCGTCGGCCGGGACCGGCGGCTGGGTCCCGGTGTTCTACGCCATGATCGCCTGCGACCTGGTCGCCGCGTTCATGGCGCTGCTGTGGCTGAAGCCGCTGGCCGAGCGGACCGTCCGGCGCGCCGAGGCCGACGAGGCCAGGGTCCACCCGGAGCTTGCGGCGGCCTGGGCGGCGGGCGCGGGCGACGGAGCCTTGCCGGCCGGGAGCGACAGCCACCCGCCCCCACCGGCCTGACGGGGTGACGAGGGCGCCTCGCCGCCCGGCCCGGTCGCCCGCAGACGGTGGATCGGGTCGGAAGGGCAGCGCCGGCTACTTTCCTCGCGCCCGGGCGAAGGCGATGAGCGCCTCGAGGGCGTTGGTGATGGTGAAGATCCCCACGAGGTCGTTCTTCGCGTTCACCACCAGGACGCCGTTGAGCTTGCGGTCGTGGAGCAGCTGGGCCGCCTCGGTGATCTCCGTGTCCGGCTGCACCGTGTGGGGCTTCGGGTTCATGGCGGCGGTGACCGGCGTCCGGGCCAGGAGGTAGTGGACCTCCCACGTGTCGAGGGAGGTCGCCTTGGACGGCGTGAAGTCCTTGAGCATCCGCTCGGTGACCACCCCGACGAGGTTCCCCTTGTGCATGACGGGGAGGCGCCGGATGTTCTTCTCCTTGAGCATGTGGATGCATTCCACGATGGTGGCGGTGTCCTCGACGGTGATGGGGTTCGGCGTCATCCAGCGCGACACCTTGGTCGTCGTCTCGTCCATGATCACATCCCCAGGAAGGCCTTCCTGACGTGCTCGCCGGCGAGGAGCTCCTCGGCCACGCCCCGAGAGTACCACCCTGCCGGTCTCCAGGACGTACGCTCGATGGGAGATCCGCACCGCACTCCACCCGCGCGCGAGTTCAACGCCCCGCCCTCCGGAGACGAGAGCGGGGCGCCCGGGTGGCCCCGGGCGCCCCGCCTGCTGCGAGCTGGCTCTCGACCCTAGAAGTCGAACTTGGTCGAGATGGCGAGCTGCTTCCCTTCGGCGCGCGTGCCGCCCTTGGTGCGGCTGATGGTGTTCATCCCTTCCACGGCGGCCTTCCAGGCCTTGCTGAGGTTCACGATGACGCCGACCGCCGCCATGTTGTTCTGGCTGCGCGTGCCGGCGGCGAGGCTGCCCCCGGCGAGGTCCTTGGCGTCGGCCACTTCCACGCCGTAGCCGCCGTAGAGGTTGAGCTCGGGGACGGGCGTGAGGACGACCTGGGCCCATCCACCCTGGGTGGCCACCGTCCGGGCGAAGAATCCGGAGGCGGCGGTGCCGAAGGAGTTCACGGCGGGAGAGACGATGCCGGCGTAGGTGTCGTCGGCGCCGCGAGCCAGGAAGCCCTCGCCCTTCAGCTCCACGTAGGGAACGTTGAAGTCGAAGTCGAAGCCGGAGACGGCCTCGGTGGCGTCGAAGTCACCCTGGCCACCGCTCTGCGCGTAGCGCCGCTTGTTGTAGTGGGTCGAGACGCCCACCGCGAACGTGGTCTTCTTGTCGACCTTGTAGGACAGGCCCAGGCGACCCTCGAGGTCCGGCATGCGCGAGCGGTTGCCGGCGCCGAAGTCGACCGGAGCGCTGGCATCCGCCGGCGAGAGCGCAGCCACGTCCAGGGTGAGGCCGAACGCGTCGAAGCTGTTGCCGTAGCTCAGGCGCACCTGCGGGCTGCGGCGCCAGAGGTTGCCGGCCTGCCAGAAGAGCGGGTCGGCGGTCCAGGCGATGGCGGTGGCGAAGAGCGGGTTCACCAGGCCGTAGGCCTGGCCGGCGAGCAGCGTGAAGGTCCCGGAGGAGGTCTTCCAGGCGGCGGTGCCGTAGGCCTGGCGCAGGCGGACGACGCCGTTGTACCAGGCGCTGCTGGCGGTGTTGGCGGTGCCGATGCTGCACGTCGGCGTGCCTCCGCCGGCGGGAACGGCGGTGCAGGTCGCCGAGGTCGGGAGGTGGCCGGCCTTGAAGTCGGCCTCGAGGAGCAGGTCGACCTTGGCCCCGGTCCACCCGTCCTCGGGCAGACCGACCTTGAGGCCGAAGCGGGACTGGCGGGCGCTCATGAGGAAGGCGCCACCGTCGGGGGTGGTCTGGGCGAAGGCAGGGTAGTCCTTCGTCGCGAACGGGCTGGCGTCGAAGTAGGCGTTGAGGAGGACGAAGCCATAGGGCGTGAAGGTGACGCCGGCGGGCTTGGCAGGTGCCGGGGCAGGGGCCGGAGCGGGAGCCGGCGCTGCGGCCGGCGCGGCTGTCTGGGCCATGACGTTCTGCACAGGGGCCGAGGCAAGGACAGCGGCTGCGACGAATGACGCGAGACCACTTCGCATGCGACTCATGCTACCTCCATGTAGGCGCGGGTAGGCCGGTGTGGGGGTTCCGGCGTGTTGCGGGAGAATTACCACGCTCGAGCGTCACGGCGCCACGGGGGCACCGAAAAAGATGCGCGGCGGGAGCGTGACCATCACGCAACACGCCTCACCGGTCGGGGCGCCTCGACGCTCGATGGCGAGCCCGATCGAGCCGCTCAGCCCCGGAGCGTGACGACGGTCACGCCATCGCCGCCCGCGTGGCGCTCGCCCGGACGGAAGCTCGAGACGTACGGCGAGGCGCCGAGGTGGTCGCGCAGCGCCTCCTTGAGCGCGCCGCTGCCGTGACCATGCAGGATGAGGCACTCGGCCGCTCCGTCCGCGTAGAGGCGGTCGAGGAAGCGCTCCACTTCCCGGAGCAGGTCATCGACCCGCAGGCCCCGCACGTCGAGCCGACGTTCCGGAAGCGTCAGGGGCTCGGCGCGCGCCTCCCCGGCCGCCCGAAGCCGCTCCTCCCGGCGACGCCCCAGGGAGGGCGCCGGCTGGGGCTTGCCCCGCAGGACGACGAGATCGGCGATGGGCCGGCGCAGCTTGAGCGGCCCGGCGCGAACCAGGGCCTCGTCGCCGTCCACCTCGAGGACCTCGCCCTCGTGGCCCAGGGAGGCGATCCGCACGCGGCTGCCGCGCCTGACCGCGCCCCCCGGCATCGCCTCGGCACCCGCCTCGGCGGCGGCCTCCGCAACCCGCGCCGCCTGGGCGACGGTCCCCGCCCAGCTCTCGAGCTGGGCGGCCGCCTCGCTCGCCGCTCGCACGCTCGGGGCCTGCTGCAGCCGCGCCAGCAGCGCCGCCACCTGCTCCCGTGCGGCCTCGATCTCGGCCGCCATCTCCTCCCCGACCCGGGCCGCCGCCTCCCGCTCGGCGCGCCGGGCGGCCTCCTCGCGGGCGCGCGCCTCCTCCCCTGCGCTCCGCGCCGCCTCGCGGGCCCGCTCCAGCGACTCTCGCTCGCTGGCGAGCCGCGCCCGCTCCTCCTCCAGGGCGCGCAGAGCGGTCCCCAGCGCTCCGCCGCCCCCGGACAGCGAGGCGCGGGCCCGCTCCACGATCCGCTCCGGCAGGCCCACCCGCCTCGCCACCTCCAGCGCCGAGCTGGAGCCCGGGGCGCCGAGGTGCAATTCGTAGGTCGGCGCCAGGCGGACCGGGTCGAAGCCCACCCGGGCGTTGGCGAAGCGCCCGTCGGAGAGGGCCAGGGCCTTGAGCTCGTCGAGATGGGTCGTGACCAGCACCTGTGCGCCCCGCTCCACCAGGTGCTCCAGGAGCGCGGCCGCCAGCGCCGCCCCCTCCCGCGGATCGGTGTCGGCGGCGATCTCGTCCACCAGGACGAGCGCTCCGGGCTCGGCGCGCTCCGCCATCTCCCGCACCGCCGCCAGGTGAGCGGTGAAGGTGGAGAGGTCCCGGGCCAGATCGCCGCGCTCGTCGATGGCGGCCATGATCGCCCGGTACAGCGGCAGGCGCGAGCCCGGGGCCGCCGGCAGCGGCAGCCCCGCGGCGAGCATGAGCGCGGCGAGCCCGACGCCCGACAAGGTCACGGTCTTCCCGCCGCCGTTCGGGCCCGACACGATGAGCGCCCAGCGCGGGGGATCGAGGCGCACCTCGCTCGCCACCACCTTCTTCCCCTGCAGCACCAGGAGCGGGTGGCGCAGGGAGAGGAGGTCGAACCCCTCCCCGGGCTCCGCCACCCGGGGCGCCGAGGCTCCGAGGTCGTCCGCCAGCCGCGCCGACGCCTCGAGGAGATCCAGGGCGGCCAGGAGGGCGAGGTCGCGCTCGAGATCGGTGGCGCACCGGGAGACGGCCCCGGAGAGGTCGCGCAGGACCCTCTGCTCCTCCTCCGCGGCCATCGCCGAGGCGATGGACAGCTCGTTGCCGAGGTCCACCATCGACTCCGGCTCGACGAAGAGCGTCTGCCCGGACTGCGAGGCGTTGTGGACGATCCCGGGGACGGCGGAGCGGCTGGAGGCCAGCACCGGCAGCACGTACCGCTCGTTGCGGATGGTGTAGTAACGGTCGCGCAGGTGCCGGCCCATGTCCTCGTCGGCGAGGAGGGTCTCCACCCGGGCCTTCATGGACCGGTGCAGGCTGCGAGCCCGCTCCCGGCTCCCGGCCAGGGCCGGGCTGGCGCGGTCCGAGACGGCCCCGGAGGGCTCGATGGCCGACTCGATGCGTCGGGCAAGGGCGTCTCCGGAGGAGAGCGGCTCCCCCAGCGTCCACAGACGCGGCGCCGAGCCGGCATGCTCCTCCAGGGCCGCGCGGGCGAGGGTGGCGGCGCGCAGGAGCGCGGCGCACTCCCGCAGCGCCAGGGGCTCGAGGACCCCGCCCCGGGCCGCCCGGTCGAGGTGGGGCGCCGGATCGCCGAGGCCGCCCAGGGGCAGGGAGATCCCCGCCTCCGCCAGCGCCCTGGCCTCGGCCACCCGCAGAAGCGATTCCCGCACCGCCTCGGCCGAGTCGAGGAACGGGAGGGCGCGCGCCCGCCGGGCTCCGGCCGGGAGGCGGCAGCGGGAGGCCAGGGCCTCGAGCAGCTCGAGCCAGCCCAGCTCCCGCAGCGCGCGCTCGTCGGCCAGCATCGCCCGGCCTCCCGCGTCAGTGACCCGCGGCCAGCGGGGGGAAGGCCCACCCCAGCAGCCAGGCGACGAGGAGCGAGCGCGGCAGCCCGAGGGCCAGTCCCCCCAGGACGGTGGAGGCCGGCGCGGAGAGCCAGACCAGGGCCAGGAGGCCCTCCGAGAGGATCCAGAACCCCCAGAGCATCAGGCCCAGGGCGACCACCCGCCGCGCCGGGGGCCGCCCGTCACCGGTGTGGACCGACAGCAGGGCGATGAGCGAGAGGACCCCGTTCACCGCCGAGGCGGCGATGCCCACCGCCAGCGGCGAGAGCATCTGGAACACCTCGGGGGCGTGGCGGACCAGCAGATGGGGCGGGCTCGACCATTCCGCGAAGTGAAGGAGCCAGTCCAGGGCGAGATGGAGGAGCGCGGCGAGGAGGGCCAGGGCGAGGAGACGCACGCTTCCAGCATGCCATGGGTGGGTGTAGCCTGCGCCACGTGCCGGGCGGCGGAAAGGCAGCGGAAAACGTGGCCGAAGGCGCCGGAACGGGGTCTTTCACCCAGATGGAGGAAGACGCGCGGCTCGTCGGCCAGGCGCGGGCCGGCGAGGACCGTGCCTTCCGTGAGCTCTACGACCGATACCGGCCGGCGGTCTTCCGTCTGGGCCGGGGCTTCGCCGATCTCGACGTGGACGACGTGGAGGACGTCGTCCAGGAGACCTTCGTGCGCGCCTTCTCGCACCTGTCGGGCCTCAAGGAGCCGGCGCGGTTCGGCCCCTGGATCCTCACCATCGCGCGCAACCGGGCCCTTTCCAGGCTGGCCCGGCGCCGGTCCAGCACCGAGCTCAGGGGCGACCTGGCCCGCGAGGCCGAGGCGATGACGGAGGAGGAGACCGTCTCGCTCGATCCCGGGCAGGAGGCCGAGATCCAGGTGGTCCGGCAGGTCATCGGAGAGCTGCCCGACGGCCCCGAGAAGGAGACGGTCCGGCTCTTCTACATCGAGGGGAACCTGTCGGCTCGCGAGATCGCGACCCGGCTCGGGGTCGGGAAGAGCGCCATCACCATGCGGCTGGAGCGGTTCCGGGCCAGGGTGAAGCGGCGGGTGCTGGCGGAAGTGGCCAGGCTGCGAGGTGAGGGGTCATGAGCGTGATGCACCTCACCGAGCACAGCCTGCGACGGCTCCTCGACGGCACCCTCGACGTGGCCGCGGCCAGGATGCTGGCCGAGCACCTCGCCGGGGGCTGCGAGGCCTGCGAGGCCATGCTCGCCGCCCGGCCCGTGGCCGATGCCGCGGATGGGGTCGTGGATCTGAGCCTCCCCCGCCTCGCTCCTCCCGGGCCGGCCGAGCGGGGCAACGACCTCGAGTACGCCCGCATCCGGCGCCGGCTCGGCGGGGCGCGGCGGGGTGGGGCCGCCCGCGTCCTGCGCCTGGGCGCCCTGGCGGCGGCGGTGCTCGCCGTCGGCGGAGCGACGATCAAGGTCGCCTGGCTGGATCGTCGCGCCGAGCAGCGCTCCGCCTGGGACGGCGTGAAGGGCATGGCGCCCCAGGCCATCCCGGTGAGGCTGCGGTTCCTGGTGGTCCACCCGGCGGAGGGCGGCAGGATCCCGGAGCTGGAGAAGGGGGCGAGCGGCGCCGTGCTCGATCCCCTCTCGGCGCTGGAGTTCCAGGTGGAGATGGCCCGTCCCGGCTACGCGACTCTGGTGCGCGTCGGCGCGGCCGGCGACCTCGATCTCTTCTGGCAGGAGAGGCTGTCCCAGGGTGGATCGGCCGAGGTCTCGCTGGGCGGGCGGCCTGCCGCCTACCCGCTGGCGGGCCTCGCCGGGCGCCAGCGGATCCTGCTCCTCGCCAGCCCCGAGCCGCTCTCCCGCGACCGCGTGGCGGCGGCGGCACGGGCCCTGGCGCCCCCGGCGCGACTCTCGCCGGAGAATCCGGCGCTGGAAGGGCTGTCCATCGATGTCGTGGAGGTGACGGTGAGATGACGCCCACATGGGCCCCCATTGGGGTCCGTGTGGCCGGCCCGTTAGAATGGCAGGGCATGCCGGCTGACGCGAGACCGTCGCGCGGGACGAGCGGGGCCCTCTGCGCCCTGGCGGCCGTCGCTTGCGCCGCGACCGGGGCGTCGGGAGAGAAGGGGCTGGTCCCTGTCGACCTTCCCCGCGCCACGGTGGCGGCGGCCCACGCTCCCCGGCGGCTGGCCCTGCTCGTCGGCGTCGGCCGGTTCGACGACGCCGACTGGCGCGCGCTGCGCTTTCCAGAGAAGGACGCCGGCGACCTGGCGCACGCGCTCGAGCGGCGGGGCGACTTCGGCCAGGTCGAGGTGCTGCCGGCGGCCACCCGGGCGGAGATCCGGTCGGCGCTGCGGCGTCTCGCCGACGCCGACCGCGACGAGCGCGACACGGTGGTGGTCTACGTCTCCTCGCACGGTACCCTGGCACGGGACGCCCGCGGAGCGCTGCGCCGATACCTGGTGGCCAGGGACACGCGCATGGCCGACATCCCGGGGACGGCCCTCTCCATGGACGAGCTCAAGGCGGAGTTCGACGCCCTGCCTTCGCGCCGCAAGGTCCTCATCCTCGCGACCTGCCACTCGGGCGGAGGCAAGTCACTCCTCCCCGGCGGCGTCCAGAAGGAGCTCGAGGGGGTGAAGGCCGGCTTCTTCGTTCGCCCCATCGAGGAGGTCTCGAAGGCCAGCGTCGTCCTCTCGGCCAGCGACTGGGGCGAGACGGCACGGGAGGACGAGAAGCTCGGGAACGACATCTATACCCATTTCCTCGTCGAGGCCCTGGAGCTGGGGGCGGACCGCAACGGAGACGGGGCGGTCACGGTGAGCGAGGCCCACGACTACGCCCGCCGCATGACCTACGAGTACACCGGCGGGCGCCAGCGTCCGTCGGCCGAGTCCACCGAGGTGGGGGTGGATCCCATCGTCCTGGTGGGACGGGTGGTGCGGCGCGGCAAGCCCGAGCTCTACAGCTACGCACCGACCCTGGACGGCTTCACGGTGGCCGTCGACGGGCGGCCGCTGGCCGAGCTTCCGGGCGGGGTGGCGCTGGAGCCGGGGCGCCACCAGGTCCAGCTGGCGAAGGGCGGAGGGCCGGCCCTGGTGGACACCTCGGTGAGCCTCGTCCCCGGGGAGCGGATCGACGTCGAGGACCTGCTGACCCGCGCCGAGGGGCGCTGGGAAGGCGGCCCCAGGCTGGCCTGGCTCGGCTTCCTCGACGCCCGCAGCCGCCGGGACGTGCTCTCGCCGGTGCTCGGGGCCGGCGTGGTCATGTCGCTCCGCGACTGGCCGGGGCGCCGCATGTCGCTGCGCCTCGACCTCACCGGCGCCGCCGGCCGGTCGCAGTACCAGGACGGGGGCTTCTCCACGCCGTTCGACTACACCGCGATCACCGCCGGCGTCTCGCTCCCCTGGCGCTTCCCGCTGGCCTTCGCGCCGGGCCTGTCGCTGATGGCCGGCCCCCGCCTCTCCTCCGTCTACCTCTCGCGGCGCTTCGCCGCGACGCTGGCCCGGGGGCCGCAGAGCTACTTCACGCTGACGCCCGGCCTGCTGCTCGGGGCGGGCTACCAGATCGGAAGCCGCTTCACCCTGGGGGCCGAGATGCAGATCGACTGGATGATGGTGCGCGTCGACGGCCAGAACCGTTCCAGCGGCTTCGCCGAGGTGCTCTTCGGAGGGGGGATGAGGTTCTGATGGCGAGGTGTGGCCGGGAGCGGACCGGACGGGGTCCCTGGGGCGTGACGGGCGCGCGCGCCATGATGTTGCTTTCCGCAACCCTCTTGGGGTGTGGAAGCCTCGAGAACCCGGACGTGGCCACCGGGAGCGTCCAGGGCCGCATCACCGGCGCCGTCGCCGGTGCCCAGGCCTACGTGCTGGGACACTCCCAGATCGCGGCGCCCATCGCCGGCGACGGGACCTTCCGGCTCGACGGGATCCCCGCCGGCGAGCAGTACCTCGTGCTCTACGACGGCGACCTGGGCGCGGAGATCCTCGAGGTGAAGGTGAAGAGCGCGGACCTGGCCCAGGTGGCCATCGACCGCCCGCTGGCGCTGGCCGGCAGCATCCTCGCCGGCGGGAACCCGCTCGGAGGGGTGCGCTCCACCGGCCTGGTCTTCGGCGTCGACGGCACGCCGCTCCAGGGGCTGCAGGCCGCGCCGGCCGCCACCCTGTTCCCGCTCCCCTCCGGCAAGTTCTCGCTGCGGGCCCGGCAACCCGGTTTCAAGGAGACGGTGGCCCTGGTCCAGGTGGCCTCGGGCCAGGCGGTGCCGGTGGAGATGCATCTCGACGTGGACGACTCCAGCGATGCGCGCGGCTGCCTCTCGAGCAGCTGCGAGGATGGGCTGGCCTGCGACCCTGCCGACGGGCACTGCTACCTCTGCGTCACCGACGCCGACTGCCCCGCAGGCACCTGCACCGCGGACCACGTCTGCAAGTCGGCCACGGCGGGGAGCGGCGGTTTCTGCGATGCCTGCGCCGGCGGCGCGGACTGCAGCGGGGGCTCCTGCGCCACGACGAACGAGCACGGCGACACCATCCCCGGGTACTGCACCAGCGCCTGCACGGCGACCTGTCCGGCCGGGACCAAGTGCGTGAGCGGGACGTGTCAGGTCGAGCTCTCGTGTCTCGCCTACGCCACCACGTTCGGCGCCACCTGCCTCAAGAGCGACGCCTGCGGCGCCGGCATCGAGGGCGGCGTCTGCTACCGGCCGCCGGGCGTCCCCGACACGTCCCTCGGCACCTGCACCGCGAGCTGCCAGGGCGGAGCCACCTGCCCGAGCGGCCTCGCCTGCGACCCATCCGTCTCGTACTGCCGGGAGCCGTGCGCCTCGAGCGCGAGCTGCCCGCA
>Ga0153916_10002426_pt1 | contig 13618 bp, 8 predicted proteins | sample Opewatmetagenome_FD_109642 | JGI IMG/M metagenome (GOLD analysis project Ga0153916, IMG submission 109642) | Freshwater wetland microbial communities from Ohio, USA - Open water 3 Core 3 Depth 4 metaG | ecosystem: Environmental > Aquatic > Freshwater > Wetlands | place: USA: Ohio, Lake Erie, Old...
CATGATCGAGACGTTGGGCGCGATTCCAGCAATCCCCTGCGCATTGTTGGCCGCCGCCGCGATGGTCCCCGAGACGTGGGTGCCGTGTCCCTCGTCGTCGTTCGACGGGCCGAAGTCGCCGGCGCTGTCGGACACGCCGGTCAGGGCATTGAAACCCGGCACGAGGCGACCCGCGAACTCCGGATGCGTGGCGTCGATCCCGGTGTCGAGCACGGCCACCACGACAGCCGGGGCACCAGTGCTTCGCAGCCAGGCCGGTGACACGTCGATCGCGCCCAGGTCCAGCTGGTTGCTGAAATAGGGGTCGTCAGGGCTGCCCGCCGGCCAGTCGAACGCGTGGATGGGCGCCCGAAGGCCGGCGTCGATGGGCGCCACCGAGGCGGCTGCCGTCGCCGAGGCGGCAAACGCGCCGCCGACGGCGAGGAGGACAGCCAGGAGCAGCGCCGCGCCGCGATCGACGGGTCGAGGGTGGCGCGGAGAAGTGACGGTCACGCTGATGTCTCTGATCCTGATCCTGGTGCAAGCATGCCTTACGAGCGCGTCCGGGTCCATCGTCGAACATCCCGACCTATGCAGGCATGCTCCATTGGTCCTGCGCCGTGCTGGCGATTGGATGCCGACGCCATCGATCGCGCCATTGGGGCGTGCTAGGGTTTGGAGAGCGACTACAGATCGGGGTGGTTGATCTGATGGCCCACGACACGGCGCCATGACCGAGCCTCGACTTCCGACCATGCCGGCGCCGTTGCGCTCTCCATGGGTTGGTCCCGCGCTGACGGCGGTGGCGGTCGTGGCCATCCTCGTGGGACGGTCCATCCTGACGATCTCGAGTCCGGGCCCGATCCTGCTCGTCTTCGTCGCCCTCTCGGCCGTGCTCGGCGGAATCCGACCCGCGCTGGCGAGCGCGACGATCGCGTCCGCCTTCGTGGTGGTGGACGCCTCGGCCCCGGGGCAGATCTTTCGGTACGACTCGGTGGCGCTCAGCCGGCTGCTCGTCAACGTGGCCACCACGTTCGTCATGGCCGTCCTGGTCGGCGGCATCCAGGAACGCCTCGAGGCCCAGCGCGAGCTGCTCGCCGCCCGCCGCAGCGAGGACCGCCAGCGGGCCCTGACCGATCCGGCGAGCGAAGCGATCCTCACCATGAACTCCGACGGCCTTGTCCTTGCGGCCAATCCCGCCACGGCCGAGCTCTTCGGATACCCGATCCACCAGATCGTCGGCAGCTCGATGACGAAGCTGATGCCGCCGGCGATGCGCGACCGGCACCTGACCGCCATCGCTCGCTACCTCAGTACCGGCCGGCGCACGATTCCGTGGCACGGCGCCGAGTTGCAGGCGATGGACGCGAACGGCCGCGAGTTCCCGATCGAGGTCTCCATCGGCCAGTACGGGGAGGGAGCCGAGCGGCGGTTTACCGGCATCGTCCGCGACATCAGCCGCCGCAAGGAGGTCGAGACCCAACTCATGCAGGCCCAGAAGATGGACGCGATCGGGCGGCTCGCCGGTGGCGTGGCCCACGACTTCAACAACCTGCTCACGGCCATCGGCGGGTATGCCGAGCTGGTCGGCTCCACCTTCGACCCATCGGATCCAAGGCAGGCGCACGTCACGGGGATCCGCCAGGCGACCGAGCATGCGGCTTCGCTCACTCGCCAGCTGCTGACCTTCAGCCGCGGCCAGGAGCTCCGGCCCACCGTGATCGACCTGGGCCAGGTCGTGGCCACGATCGAGCCGATGCTCCACCACCTGCTCGGTGAGCAGATCGAGCTGATCGTCAAGGCAGCCCCCGACCCGTGGCTGACCGTCGCCGACCGGAGCCAGGTCGAGGCGATCCTGGTCAATCTGGCGGTCAATGCGAGGGACGCCATGGTCGACGGCGGAACCCTGACGATCGAGACCGCCAACGTGGAGCTGGATGAACGCTACCGGCTTCACCACGCGGAGGTGACACCCGGCCAGTACGCCATGGTCACGGTCACGGACACCGGGGTCGGGATGGACGCTGCGACGATGGCGCACATCTTCGAGCCGTTCTTCACGACGAAGGATGCAGGCTCCGGAACCGGCCTCGGACTGGCCACGGTCTACGGCACCGTCCGGCAGTCCGGCGGCTATGTCTGGGTCTACTCGGAACCGGGCGACGGCACCACCTTCAAGGTCTACCTGCCGCGGACCATGCAGGTAGGTGACGTCGACGCCGAGCGATCCATCCATGCGCCCAAGGTCAAGCCACAGCACGAGACGATCCTGGTCGCCGAGGACGAGGCGGTCGTCCGCGAGATGGTCATCGCCGCACTGGAGCGGCTGGGCTATCGGGTGATGGCGGCCAGCACCGGGGAGGAGGCGGTTCGACTGATCGATCGGCTCGGCGACGAGATTGACCTCCTGCTCAGCGACGTGGTCATGCCTGGAATGAGCGGCCCCGACCTGCTCGACCGGGCGCGGCGCACTCGCCCCGAGCTCCGCGCGATCTTCATGTCCGGGTACACCGCGCTGACCATCGGGCGCCCGATCCAGGCCGGCGTCACCCTGCTCGAGAAGCCGTTCTCGGGCGCCCGCCTCGGCGAGGTCGTTCGGGAGGCGCTGGCCGCCGAGTGACCGACCGCTAGGACGCCCGGGCGACGACCGGGAAGGCCGCCGCCTCGATTCCGAGCTCATCCATCCTGGCCGCGTAGAGGCCATATCGACGACGAGCCTCACCGTGCCTGCCAGCCTCGGCGAGCGCTGCGACCAGGCCCAGATGCGCCTGCTCGTCGTAGGCGTCGCGCTCGAGGATGCGCAGGTAGAACCGGGCGGCCTGGTCGAGCTGGCCGGCCCCCATCGCTTCCTCGGCCAGGGTCCTGGCGATCGTGACGTAGGCGGCCCTCGCCTCCTCACGCAGCGGGACGGCCCAATCCTCGTAGGCGTCTTCTTCCAGGAAGTCGCCCGCGTACGCCTCTTCGGCGGCGTGCATCCTGGCCTGCGCCTCATCCACCCGGCCGGCCCGGCTGAGCCGACCGGCGGCATCGTGGTCATCCAGGAAACGCTCCACGTCGATCTCGACGTTGGCCAGATCGAGCGCGATCGTGGTCTTCTCGGCGACGACGAACCGCTCCGACGGATAGCGCTTCTTCGGGTCGAGGATGGTCCGTACCGTGGTCAGGGCCACGGACAGGCGATTGGCCAGCGGACCCGGATCCTCGTCCGGCCAGAGCAGCTCGATCAACGATTCTCGGGGCATCGGCCGCCCTCGCCGTGACACCAGGATCTTGAGGAGGTCGCGCGCCTTCTTCGACTGCCACTCCGTCGATCCGGCCGGCTCGCCATCGCGGACGATCCGAAAGCCCCCGAGCGACTGGATCGCCACGGCCGGCCGCTTGGCCTCCTCGATCGAAGCCACGAGCGCCGCGGCCCGTGCGGCAAAGACGCGGGCCCCGTATTCGCTGAAGCGATGCTCGGCGTCTCGGGCCATCGCCAGCCCTTCGCTGCCGCGCAGGACCCCGGCCAGCATGAGCCGGTTGCGCGCCTCACCGAACGGCGAGCCGGCCTGTCGCCAGATGGCGAAGGCGTCTGCGAGCCGGGCGATGGCGAGATCCCGGTCGGACGTTGCCTGCGCCTCGATTTCGAGCGCCACGGCGAGGCCTGGTCCGTCGCTGTGGGCCCTGGCGACCTCCGCACCTTCGGCCGCCCGAGTGGCGGCGGTCGCGAGGTCGCCGGCGGCCAGGGCGACCCGACCGGCGGCCAGGATCGCATCGGTCCGACCGATCTCGTAATCGAGGCCGAGCGCGCGATCGGCAACCGCGCGCGCAGCGTCGGGGTCGTCGAGGGCGAGCGCCTCGGCGAGGCCCGCCAGGGCGGGCACCAACACCTGGCGGTCGCCGGATTGCTCCGCTATCCGGATGGCGTCCTCGAACCCGCGACGCGCGAGCATCAGCTCGCCGCGGAGGAGATTGAGGTTCCCCTCGCGGAAATGGGTGTGGGCAATCCAGCGGGAACCGGTCCGACCGAACAGTGTGCGGGCGGCCCGGAAATCGGAGAGTGCCTCCTCGAATCGGGCGAGACCCGTGGCGGCCGAACCGCGCCCGGTCAAAGCCAGGGCGTGGAACGAGGGGAGACCGACCCGCTCGGCCAGCTTCAGGGCTTCCTCGAACTCCGTCTGTGCGTCGGCGAACCGGCCAAGGTCGAGATAGCCGAAGCCGTTGTTGATCCGGATGCGAACGATCAGGAACACATCGCCGGCCCGCTCGGCCGCGGCCAGCGCCAGCGAATTCTCGCGGTCGGCGGCGTGCGGATCCGGCTGCAGGAAATGGCGCAGGGCCAGGGCGGCGTGGGCTCCTGCGAGCGCCCGATCGTCATCGGACGTGATCGCGGCCGCAAACGATCGCACGGCGTCTTCAGTGCCGGCCGCGGTGTCGCCGACGAGGAAGTGGGCGGTCGCTCGCCACGAGAGGAGGAGCGCCGCCTCGCGCGGTGGTGCACCCTCGAGCACGCCGCGCTCGTAGACGGCCAGGGCCTGGGACATGTCGCCGCGCAGGTGGTGGATCAACCCGATCCGCCAGGCGAGAGCCGCGTCGAGCCGCTCGTCTGCGCCACCGGCGTGGGTGTAGCTGGCCAGCGCCGCGTCCCAGTCGCCCTGCACGAGCAGGGCATCACCGAGCAGCACGTCGGTTCCCGGCCCGCGAAGGTCGTCGGGCAGCGCTCGCTCCGCGGTCACGATGCGCTCGACCGCCCCGGACGCGAGCATGGCGGTGCCCTGCTCGCCGAGCAGCCGCGCGACATCTTCCGACCGACCTGCCGCGGCGTACGAGCGAAGGGCATCCTCGACCAGGCCCGCGGCCTCGAACCAGGCGCCCGCCCGCGCGTGCAGGTCGGCCGCCACGGCATCGCCGAGCGGCAGGCGGCTCACGGCGTAGTCACGGATGAGCGAGTGGAGGCTGAACCAGTCCGGCTGTCCGGCCTGCGGGTCGAGGAACAGGGCACGACGGCGCAGGTCATCGATGACCGGCTCCACGTCGGTCAGCCCGAGCGCGGCGAGGAGCGACAGGCTGACCCGCTCGAATCGCGCGGCGATCCGCAGGAATTCGAGGGTGGTCGCCGATTCTCGCGCGAACAGTTCCTCGGCCACGTACGAAAAGAGGGCGCCCCCCGGTCGCTGAATCCGCCGGAGCGAGCCGATGCGGCTGCCCGGAGCGACGTTCCGAAAGGCCTCCACCACCATCCGCACGGCGGATGGCCAGCCCTGGGTGACGGCATGGACCTGCTCCGCCAGTGTGACGGCCTCGTCGTCCACCTCGGCGAGGAGGGTGCGCACCTCGGTCACGGAGAAGGCGAGATCGACGCCACCGATCTCGATGACCTGGCCCTGGCCACGCAGCCGGACGATCGGGAATGGGACGGCCGTCCTCGACGCGAGCACCAGGTGGAGCCGCTCTGGCGCATTGCGCACGAGCGCCTCCACGAACCGGGCGGAACCGGGGCTGCCGTCGATCTCATGCAGGTCGTCGAGGACCAGGACCAGGTCATCCTCCAGCCTGACATCGAGCACGTCCGCGATCCGGGCCGCCATCGTGCCGGCCCGCACCAGCTCGTCGGCCGGATCGCCGGGGGAGGGGCCGCTGTCGTTCGGAGCGGCAAGCTCGCCACGCAGGTTCGGCAGGCGGCGGGCGATCGCCTCGACGACGCCGTGCTCGATCACCCTGATCGCGCGATCATCCGCATCGAGCCCATACCAGGCGACCAGTCGGTTCGCCGACCACGAAGCGAGCAGGGTCGACTTGCCGAAGCCGGCATCGCCCACGACAACCGTGAGCCGGCGCCGGAGCACATCCTGCAGGCGCTGCTCGAGCGCCTGGCGAACCATCGATCCACGGGTGACCGGCGGGACCACGCGGGCGCCGATCCGAAGGGCAGAGGGACGATCCGGCGGGGTCCCGTGCCGAGGGCCGTCCGGCTCGATGGCCGGTTCCGTCACGCTGGCGAGCCCTCCGATGCCGCGGATGTCCCACCGCCAGCGGCCTGGCGCATGATCGAGGCGACCATCTGGTACGTGCCGGCCCAGGCGGCCTGCACCGATGGGCTGAAGCCGTCGCCGAGCGTCCGTTGAAGAGCCCACAGGAAGGCGGCTCCCACGGAGTCGTAGTCCGCCAGCTCCACGCCGTAGTCGACGTGGCGCCGTCCGAGCGCCTCCACCGCCGGGGTCAGCTGCGGCAGGTCGTCCAGTCCACGGACGATGACCGAGATCATCTGCATGAACAGGACGCCCTGCTCGCGCATGTCTCGGCGGAACAGGCGGGCGGCCCCCGGCTCCAGCTCGAACAGGCGGCTGTAGAAGAGCGCCGCCGCCGTCTCCGACTTCGGGAGGACCTGCACCCAGGTCGATTGAACGAGCCGCCGTTGTTCCGGTGTCATCGGGGACGCCTGCACCGTGACGGGAAATGAGGTCCCGGCGGACCTCACTCCGATCCTACACGGCTGCCGACGCCCGCGCTACAGGCACCCTGGCGGCCGCGTCCCGAGCTGGGTCACGCGGCCGAGGCCCGGGTCGCGGGCTCGGCGGTTGCTCCGTCCGCCTCGTTGAGACGGGCCGCGGCGTCCTGCATCACGTCGGCGAGAACGAGATAGGCGGTCGTCCAGGCCTCTCGGACCTGGGGTGTGAACTCGGAGCCCAGGCCCTGCTCCAGGGTCCACAGGAGCGCCGCGCCGACCGACACGTAATGCGACGCGACGACGCCGTAGCCGGCGTGGCGCCGGCCGAGGCTCGCGACCGCCGGCACGAGCCGGTCGAGCTCATCGAGGCCCTTGACGACGAGCGCCAGGGTCCCCATCAGGGTTGCTCGCTGGGCCGCCATGTCGGTCCGTCGAAAGAGTGCGCGAGTCGGGGGATCGATGGTGAACAGGCGGTCGTAGAACAGGACCGCCGCGTCGTCGGCGATCGGTGCGACCATCGCCCAGGTGCGGCGAACATCGGCCATCTGCTGCGGAGTCATCGTGGAGTACCTCAAGGCTTGTGGGTTGGGAGGGATGAACGCCCGACCGGTCGAACGGACCGGTCGGGCGAAAGGTGACTACCAGGTGGCGATCGCCTGCTTGACGATGCTGCGGAACATCTCGACCGAGACGGTTGCGTTGCCAGCGACTTCGTTGTTGAAGGCAGCGCAGGTGCCGGCCGTGACCGACGCGAAGGTGCAGTTGACCTGCACGTTGAAGAACCGGCCGAAGACAAACGGCGTCTTCACGATCGTGCCGTTTCCGTCCTTGAACGGGACCCACAGCGTGCCCCCGACCGTCCGGTCGGCGACGACCGGCGCATTGCACGAGCCAGTGTCTGGGCAGAGGTTGTAGCTACCGCCCTTGCTCAGGGACACGGTGCTCGAGATGAACTGGCTGATCTCGCCAGAGGTCAGGCCGGCGGCCGTCCCTTCTGCGGTGATCATCGCCCCGAGGGGGCTGTTCGCCGTGAGGGTCCCACCGACCAGGTAGTTGTACAGGCTGGTCTTGCGTGTGAAATCGAGCAGGGTCCCGTTCTCGACACCCTCGTAGATCCGCCCCGCATCACGCAGGGTGAGCTCGTTGTGCTGGTACGGCTGCGGCGATGAGGCCGCGGGGCAGCCGATCCGATGGTAGATGTGAGTCCGGGTCATGCCGGCCAGCGCCGCCGTCGCATTGAGCCCGGCGAAACCGTAGCGGCGGGTCAGTGCATCGGTCGCCCGGTTGTCCGAGTACCCGAGCATCTGGCTGATGATCAGCGACATTGCGTCGCTGTACGTCGAACCCGTCAGCAGGTTACCGGAGCTGTCGTAGGCACAGACGTCCTTGTCGGCCGGGTCGGGGACATTCGGGGCGTCGAAGGTGCCGTCGGTGTTGGCGTAGTTCGGGTTGCTCGGGTAACGCGCCGGCTCGGCCGGGTTGGCATACCAGGTGATCGGTGTCTGGAGGGTCGTCCCGGTACCAGCCTGGATCTCGCGGTAGGCCGTCACGGCGTGGACGATCTTCATCATGCTGGCCGGCTCGAAGACTCGGTCCGGCTGGAGCCCGACGACGTCGTTCCCGCCGACCTTCTTGACGTAGAAGCCCCACGATGAAGTCATCTGGCTCGAGACGAGATCCCGGATGCGGGTCGTCTCGGCGTCGACGTCGTTGATCAACAGGGCGGCGAAGTAGCGTGTGGAGCCGACGAGGTACGGCTCCACCTTGTAGATGCGTGCTCCGAACTGGGAGGCTGCGTTGCCCAGCGAGGTGGACGTCTGGCCATAGAGCCACCAGGCGTTCCCGGTGCCTGCCGCGACCATGACGACGTCGTACGTGCCCGCGTCGGTCCGCTCGATGTCGATGAGCCGCGCGTGATTCGTGGTCAGGTAGCTCCCGATGACACTCGGGGTCAACCCGAAGTAGTACCACCAGGCTGTGCCGTCGACGCCCGTGTTCGGGATCAGGATGACGTTGAAGCGATCACCCGAGGCCGTCGAGTAGCGATCGAGGTCGATGATTCGGGCGTTGTTCGTCGAGAGGAACGAGCTGATCGACGCGGCGGTCTGCCCGTAGAACCACCAATAGCCCTTGCCGGCGACGCCGGTGTTGGAGACCATGACCACGGCGAAGCGCTGGCCGGACGCCGTGTCATACGGCTCGATGTCGATGGGTCGCGCGTTGTTCGTCGCCAGGTATGACCCGACCTGGGCCGCGGTCAGGTTGTAGTACCACCACCAGCCGCGACCGTAGGTGCCGCTGTTGTGGACGAACGCCACGGAGAATGTTGGCGAGCTCGAATTGACTTCGAGGTCCACGATCCGGTAGCCCGCGGCAACCGAGGCACCGATCTGGGCCGGCGTGGCATTGGTCTGCCATGCCCAGGCGGTCACATCCGTGCTGTTGGCGTCGGGATCGGGGACAGCGGTGACCGCGGCCGCCGTCCCGGACACAGAGAAGATGGACGTCGCAGCGATGAGCGCGGCGAGGCTGAGGCGGCTGACGGCCGCGAGGCGCCGGTGACCGGCGCGTGGCCGGCCGAGCCCGATGAACGATGCCATTGCGGTGACTCCTTGACTGGGACGATCGGCGGAACAGCTCCGCCGTTTCTTCGTGTCGGAGTCAGGTTCGTCAGGCACCTTCGAGCGCGATGAAGGCCAGATGAAAGACCGTCGCACGGCGGGCAAGCCACCGTGCGACGGTCCGTTCAGGCAGTTCCCGCGAGGTCGGCTCAGGTCGTCCGGATCGTCTCGCGCTCGGCGGTCAGGACGACGACCGGGACCATCACCGACCCCTTGAGCCGGGACGGAACGTCCTGGCCGAGCCAGCGCGAGATACCCGGCGGCAGGGTCGACAGGAGGATCTCGTCCACCCGGCGACCGCGGATGGCGTCCTCGACGGCCTCGATCGGATCCGGTGCGCCAATCTCCCCGGTGACCTCGACGTGCTGCCCGTGCAACCTGGCCAGCATGGCGTCCAGTCGCTCGCGGGCGACCTCGCGAGCCTCGTCCTCGTCCCAGGTCAGCCCGCGCTTGATGGGTGTTGCCGGAACGACGACATGGAAGGTGGCCGGGCCCTGGCCCTGCCGGTCGATGATCGCCGCGGCGAGCGTGGGGCTGTCGAGAGTCTCGTTCCCGACGACCAGATAGGAGCGCATGGGACACCTCCTTGACGCGAGCGTTCCTGCCCAGACGGTACGCGCGGCGGGCAAGACCGGATCCGACCGCGTACGAGTGGCATCGGCGGATGTCCGGACATGGCGACCTTGCCACCCCCATCGGGTATAACTCGCGTGCGGACTCCCCGTCACGGAGACGGGAAACCAGCGAGCCGACGTCCCGGTCGACCCATGCGAGGCAGCACGGTCTCGTCTGCGATTCGCTCGGCTGAGAGGCAACAGGGAGGGAACTCGTGAACGGATCCTCGCCGGCCGGTCACCACGTCACGACGACCATCGACTCGGAACGCCGGATGCGGGGGATCTCGATGCGCAAGCACGCGATCGCCGTCGTCACGCTGGCGATCCTCGCCCTGTCGGCCTCACCCGCCGCCGCGTTCGACTCGAGGCTGTCGGCCGGAACGCCGGCCGCCGGCAGCAGCCGCGATCACGTGGCTCTCCGGAGGACGAGCCCGGCCTGGTTGCCGTTCGTCCTCGATCCCGCCCGCCAGGCCACGGTGGTCGTCGAGCTGGCCGGATCGCCGGTCGCCCTCCACGAGGCAGCAGCCTTGGGCCAGGGCAAGCGGTTGTCGGTGCTGGGTCAGACCTTCGTCCGAGCCGGGCTTCGAGCGCGTCAGGACGCCCTCGTGCCGTCGCTGACCGCCCTGGGCGCCCGAATCCTGGGCCAGTACCAGGATGCCTACAACGGGATCAAGGTCCGGGTGGCGGTCCGAGACCTGGCCCGAATCGGCGCACTGCCGGGCGTTCAGCGTGTCGTGCCCGTGCCCGTCTACCGCCTCGCCAACGTGGCCACCGACACGTACACGGGCGTGCCGGCGGCCTGGGCCGCCGCCGGCGGCCTCACCGGTCATGCGGTGAAAATCGGCATCGTCGATACCGGGATCGACTACTACCACGCCGACTTCGGCGGTTCGGGCATCCCCGCGGACTTCACCGCCGACAACGGCACCACGATCGGCACGCCGGCGTTCCCGAGCTCGAAGGTCGCGGGCGGGTTCGATTTCGTCGGCGACGACTACGATGCGAGCGGGACAGGCAATGCCCTCATCCCCCACCCCGACCTCGATCCGCTCGACTGCGAAGGCCACGGGACGCACACCGCGGCCACGGCCGCCGGCCTTGGCGTCACCTCGACCGGGACGACGTTCCGCGGCCCGTACAACGCGAAGACCCTGTCGGCCCAGCCCTTCCTGGTCGGGCCCGGCTCCGCACCTGAGGCGACGCTGTACGCCCTGCGCGTCTTCGGTTGCAGCGGCAGCACGGACATGGTCGTCGACGCGATCGACTGGGCGGTCAAGAACCACCTCAATGTCATCAGCCTGTCGCTGGGCTCGGTCTTCGGCGATCCGCGATCGGCCGATGCCGTGGCGGCGGACAACGCGGCGAAGGCCGGCGTGGTCGTCGTCGCTGCCGCGGGCAACGACGGCCCAGGCGCGTACATCAACAGCGTGCCGGGCGTGTCGTCGCGGGCGATCGAAGTCGCGGCGGTCGACGCCATTCCGAGCTTCCCGAGCGCCACGATCGGCGTCGACGGCGGACTGTCCGCGATCGACGCCAACGAGGTCACTGCTGGCTTCCCGGTCACCGGCCGACTGGACGTTCTCAGTGACACGTCCGCGGAGATCGGCCTGGGCTGCGACGCCGCCGAGTATGCCGACGTGCAAGCCGGCGACATCGTCGTCACTCGCCGAGGCGACTGCCCCCGGATCGACCGGGCAACGCTCGGTCAAGCGGCCGGCGCGGCGGCTGTGATCATGGTCAACGACACCGACAAGGACGTCTATCCGCCACTCGAGGGGACGATCAAGGACGTGACCATCCCGTTCCTCGGGGTGAGGCCGTCCGCGGCAGCCGCGCTCCAGGCGGCGGCCGGCTCCACGATCACGATCACCGGTGGCGCCACCCTGGTCAACCCGGCCTACCGGGCCATCGCGGATTTCTCATCGGGCGGTCCGGCAGCCGACGGCAGCCTGAAGCCCGATGTGGCAGCGCCAGGCCTGTCGGTCTTCTCGGCCGCGGTCGGCACCGGCACGGACGGAGTCCGGGAATCCGGGACCTCGATGTCGACGCCGCACGTGGCCGGCATTGCCGCCCTCGTGCTGCAGGCGCATCCGCGCTGGACGCCCGAACAGGTGAAAGCGGCGATCATGAACACCGCTTCCGCCAAGGCGGTGGTCGGCTACGACCCGCGAACCGGCGGAGCCGGGCTCGTCCAGCCCGCGTCGGCCGTCGGCACCGTCGCCCTCGCCACGACTGGCGGGGGGATCGCCAGCCTGTCGTTCGGCGCCCCGGCGCTCGATGGGGCGTACTCGGCGGCCAGGACGATTCGGATCCAGAACACGGGCCGGACGGCAATCACCTACCGGTTGACGTCGAGCTTCGTCGGCTCGGCGCTGGGAGGGCGGATCACGATCACGCCAAAGACGGCGACCGTGGCCGCTGGCCGGACGGCTTCGGTCTCGGTCAATCTTGCACTGTCGGCCGGCGCCGTCGCGTCCCTGCCTTCGGCAGACGCGCCGTCGGACAAGGCCGCGGGGCTCACCTCGATCCGCGGAGCGGTGGTCGCCACGCCCACCACGAACGGGACGGGCATCTATCCGCTCCGTGTACCGTTCCTGCTCGTGCCACGCGCCCTGTCGCGGATCACGGCGCCGGCGACGGTCAACCTGGGTCCGGATACCACCGGTGCCCGCGATGCCGGATCGGCCAGGTTGGACAACGGCGGCATTCGTGCCGGCAGCGCGGACGTCTTCGCCTGGGGTCTGCGGGCGGCTTCGGTCAACGCCGGCTCGGCCGACCTTCGGGCGGTGGGCGTCCAGTCACTCACGACCGGGCCCGATGGACAGGCCGTGCCTCCGTCCGACCGCCTGCTCGTGTTCGCAATCAACACCTGGCAACCCTGGACGACCCCGACCGTCGACGAATTCGACATCCTGATCAACCCGGACGCCAGCGGCCAACCCACGTATGTCGTCGGCGCACTCGATCACGGGATCGTCACGACTGGCACGCCTGACGGCAAGGAGGGCTGTTTCGTCCTGCGGGTGTCTGACGAGACGATTACCGACGCGACCTTCACCAAGGCGGCGGCGAACAGCTCCACCGTGCGCTGCGGCGTGCTGGCGAGCGCCATCGGCGATGCTGGCGGCGCCTTCACATACGGCGCGGCAGCGGCCTCGCTCGTGTCCCCGACGGCGTACCAGCTGCCCGGACTGGCGTCGTTCAATCCATTCCGGCCGGCGGTCTCGCAGGGCGATCATCTCGTCATCGGACCCGGCCAGGGCGGCGATCTCTCGCTGTGGGTCGATCGATCGGCATTCGCCGCATCGCCGGCCCTCGGCTGGATGATCGTCAGCCCGGACAATCCCGCAGGTCCGGCTCAGGCCGCGACGATCCCGGCCGTTGCGATTCCCTGACCCGCGAGCTCCGGGCATCGAGCCGACCATAGGAGGGTGAAGCCTTGCGGCACATGATTCGGCACATCGTGAAGCTCGGCCACTACCAGGAGTTCATGACCGCCATGGCGGCCTGGAACGAGGCGGCCCGGACGGTGGGCCTGCCCGCCTACCGGATCTGGGAATCGCAGTTCGGGACGGTCCAGGAGGTCTTCACAGAGCCCGACTTCGACAGCATCGACGCGCACCTGGCCGCCCTCGAGGTGGCGCACACGGACGCGGCCTTCGCTGCCGCCAACCAGGCGGTCTCGGCGCACCTGGTCGACGGCAGCTTGCACGACTACGTGCTGTTCGAGGCGTAGCGTCTCGCGGGCTTCGCGGCTTTCGGACGGTCAGTACAGCCAGGGCAACAGGCGGCGCGTCCCGTCGCGGTACGCGTCGTACCCCTCGACCTGTTCCGCGAGCCAGGCCTCCTCGCGGCGCGACTTCAGGTCGAAGAAGAGCGCGAGCACGACCGCGCCGGCGAGCGCAACCGGCGACGCGGTCACCAGGCCCCAGCCGAACGCGCCCAGGATCAGCCCGCCGTAGATGGGGTGGCGG
>Ga0153916_10002427_pt1 | contig 13615 bp, 9 predicted proteins | sample Opewatmetagenome_FD_109642 | JGI IMG/M metagenome (GOLD analysis project Ga0153916, IMG submission 109642) | Freshwater wetland microbial communities from Ohio, USA - Open water 3 Core 3 Depth 4 metaG | ecosystem: Environmental > Aquatic > Freshwater > Wetlands | place: USA: Ohio, Lake Erie, Old...
GGAGACGGTGACCGTCGAGCGCGGGAAGCAGTCGTCGGCGCTCGATCAGCGAGGCGCCGCATTCTCGACGGTTCTCACGCGCGAGCAGATCGCGGCGCTTCCCGACGATCCCGATGAGATGGAGAACGCGCTGAAAGCCATGGCGCCCCCCGGCGCGACCATTCGCGTGGACGGCTTCACCGGCGGCAAGCTTCCGCCGAAGTCGCAGATTCGGTCCATCCGGCTGCCCCGGATGGACATGATGGCCGCCCAGAACCACGGCGGGCTGAGCGGCACGTTCTTCATCGATATCATGACGCAGCCCGGCCAGGGCCCGCTGCGGGGCGGCATTGACTTCACCTTGCGAGACGACGCGTTCAACGCGCGCAATCCTTTTGCGGCAACGAAGGGCGATGAGGGGTTGCAACGATACGGGGCGTCGCTCGGCGGCACGATTCGCCCCAACCGCTCCTCGTTCTCCGTGACGGTGCAGGACACGACGCAGTACGACACCAACAACCTCCTGGCCGCGATGCCTGGCGGCACCTTGGCCCAGCCCGTGCGGCAACCGGCGGACAGCTACAACGTCAACGGCCGGTTCGATCAGGCGATCAGCAAGGACCACGTGCTTCGCTTCAGCTTTCAGCGATCGAGTTTTGCGCGACGAAACCAGGGAATCGGCGGCTACGACCTGCCCGAGCGCGCCTACTCGAGCGACGCATCCGATACGCTGGTTCGGATCTCGGAAAACGGACCGCTCGGCCGCCGGTTCTTCACCGAATCGCGGTTCCAGCTGCGTTCGACCGGCAGCGAGAACCGCTCGGACCTCGAGGCGCCGACCGTCCGCGTGCTCGATTCGTTCACGAGCGGCGGCGCGCAGCAATCGGGCGGCAGCCATGCCGTCGAGTTCGAGGCGGCAACGGATCTCGACTACGTGCGCGGCAAACACTCGATGCGGACCGGCGTCCTGCTGGAAGGCGGGCGCTACCACTCCAACGAAACGTCGAACTACTTCGGGACCTTCACCTTCTCGAGCATGACCGCGTACCTGGCCGGCAGGCCCGCCGTCTACACGCGCCGCATCGGGAATCCCGACGTGCGTTTCTCGAGCGTCCAGGCCGGCCTCTACGTGCAGGACGACTACCGCGCGGTCAAGAGCGTGATGCTCAGCTATGGCCTGCGATACGAGGCGCAGACGCTGATTCCGGATCAGAACAACTTCTCGCCACGGGTGACCGTGACCTGGTCGCCGCTCAAGAGCGGCAAGACGACGTTCCGCGCGGGGTGGGGATGGTTCTCGGACTGGATCGGCACGAGCACCTACAGGCAGACGCTCCAGGTCGACGGGTTCCGCCAGCGCGAACTGAACATCATCAGCCCGTCGTACCCGGATCCGGGCGCGTCCGGCACGACGCCCCCGACCAACCGCTACCTGTTCGGCGAGGATCTCGTGCTGCCGGAGAGCATGAGCTTCAATGCGGGCGTCGATCAGCAGCTCGTCGGATCGCTGCGCGTGAGCGCCACCTATACCTACCGCCGCGGCTCACAGTTGCTGCGCGGGCGCAACCTGAACGCGCCCGTGGCAGGCGTCCGTCCCGATCCGGCGTTCGGCAACATCGTCGAGGTCGCGCCCGACGCGGGCTCGCGGACGCACAGCGTGAACGTGGGCGCCAACCTGATCATGGTCAACTGGCACCGGACGATCTTCGCCGCGAACTACACGTTGACGACGAGCGAGAACAACACGACGGGCCCGTTCTCGCTGCCGGCCTCCGGCGACGGGCTCGACCAGGAGTGGGGCCCGGTCGCACCGCGGCATCGCGTCGGCGCCATGTTCAGCACGCAGATCGTGCGCGATCTCGGCGTGAGCCTCATGGCCCGGGCGCAATCCGGCACGCCCTACAACATCACGACGGGGTTCGACACCAACGGCGACGGCGTCTTCAATGATCGGCCGGGAGGCGTCGGGCGTAACTCCGCGCTCACACCCGGGCAGTGGGATCTGGGCGCCAGGGTGTCCTACGCCATCGGCTTCGGACAGCGCCGGCAAACGGCGGGCGGCGGCGGCACCGTGGTGATGATCCAAATGGGAGGAGGAGGCGGCGGGATGCCGCCGGGCGGCGTCAGCGTCAGCGGTGCCGACAGCAAGCGCTACCGGCTCGAGTTCTACGCTTCGGCGCAGAACGTGACCAATCACGGCAACTACGTCGGCTACAGCGGCGTCATGACGTCACCCTTCTTTGGCAGGCCCACCACGGTGCTCAACCCGCGCAAAGTCGAACTGGGCATGCGGTTCGGGTTCTGAGCGAGGCATCGGCCCTGCGCTCGACTTCCGGCGCGTGCAGTATCATGGGCAACCGGCGCACGGCCGCAGTGTGCGGGAGGCGCTTCATGCCGCCCCGCTCATCGAGAGCTGCGTTCGCGTTCGGCATCCTGGTTGCGTCCTGCTCCGTGTTGCTTCGAGGGGCCCGCGTCGAAGGCCGTCACGCAGATGCAGGGAACCCGGTACCGCGCGGAGGCCGGCATCCTGCTCCCGCACGTCGTTACGATCGAGATGGATGGCCTGCACGAAGAGTGGGAGGTCTCGTGGTTCAAGGTGAACGCGCCACCCGACGCGAAGCGGTTCGAAAAGCGGTGAGGTGCCCGATGGGGCCAGCATTCCGCCGTGCGTTGTTCGTGTCCGGCGTTCTCGTCGGATGTGCCTCGGTGTCTGCGGCAAGGCTGGACCGCGCGGGCGAAATCCTGGCCCAGGCACGCGAAGCGATTGGCGGCGAAGCGCGACTCAGAGCGGTCACGTCGCTCTGGGTGAAAGCCTCCGAGCGGCGCATGGGTTCTGTCGTCCGCGTCACGCCCGCTGGCGAGACGCGCGCCGACAACCGCGAGATGCGGTCCGACATCGAGATCCAGATCGCCCTGCCCGTCAGGTATGTGCTGACGCGCACGCCGGCGGGCAGTACGTCCCGCCTCTCCGTCGGTATCCTCGGCGACCGGCTGATCAGCGAGTCATCATCGATGGGCCAAACCAGCCCGACCGTGCTTGTCGGGGGTCCGGACGTGGTGGCGCGGGTGGCGACCGCGCGCCTGCGGGAGTTCCTCCGCTACGTGCTTGCATGGCTGCTGATGGCGCCCGATCAGTACAACGTGCAGTTCAGCGACGCGGGGGAAGCCGATACCGCGAACGGGTGCGCAGACGTCCTCGACGCGAAAGGCGCGTACGATTTTGCCGCCCGGTTGTTCTTCGACAAGCAGACGCATCATCTGCTGATGCTTGATTACCAGGAACCGCCGCGGCAGGCCTCTGCCGTGCCCGCCTCGCCGACCCGGCCGCCCGAAAAGGGCGAGCCGCTGTTCAGGAGCATCGAGGCCGCACGTGCCAGTCCCCGCAACAGGCAGATCCGGCTGGCCGACTATCGGCCCGTCGACGGCATTACGCTGCCCCACCACATGACGCTCGACGAGGTCTCGCTGCAGGAGTGGCGGGTCTCCAGGTTCAAAGTGAACCCGGCGCTGGACTGGAAACGGTTCGAGCGCAGGTAGCGCTGCCGCCTGAGGTCGCGCGTCGCCCGGTTCCGGCTGCGAACGCGCCGTGATTTCTGATACGCTCGCCGCATGCCACGACCGACATGCGCGCGTGCGGCTTCCCTGCTGGGCCTCTGCCTTCTCGTGACAATCGCGGCTCGGGGGCTGTCCGCGCACACCTCCGCAGCATGGCTGGACGCGTATCGGGATCCGGCCAGCCGCATCATCGCCGCCGCGACGTCGAATTCCGACGCCTGGCAGCGCCTGGCAGAACTCACCGACTCGTTCGGCAGCCGCCTCAGCGGCTCGCCACAACTGGAGGCGGCAATTCAATGGGCCGTCGCCGAGATGAGAAAGGACGGCCTGGACAACGTCCACACCGAACCGGCCATGGTGCCGCACTGGGTGCGCGGCGAAGAGCACGCGGAGATCGTGCAGCCGGTTCCACAACCGCTCGCCATGCTCGGCCTCGGCGCGAGCGTCGGCACGCCGCCAGGCGGCGTCCAGGCCGAAACCCTCGTGGTCAAGAGCTTCGACGATTTGCAGCAACACAGTCGAGAAGCAGCCGGCCGCATCGTCGTGTTCAACGTTCCGTTCACCAACTATGGTCAAACGGTGGTGTACCGCAGCGATGGCCCCTCCCGGGCGGCCCGTGCCGGTGCCGTGGCCATGCTACTGCGCTCGGTCGGCCCTCCCGGCCTCCGCACGCCGCACACCGGCGTGCTGCGCTACGCCGACGATGTACAGAAGATTCCGGCCGCGGCCATCTCAACCGAGGACGCCGATCAACTGCAGCGTATGCAGGACCGCGGAATGCACGTTGTCGTGCGGCTTGTCATGGGCGCGCAGACGCTGCCCGACGTCGAGTCGGCAAACGTCGTGGGAGAGATTACCGGCCGCGAGCGCCCGGAGGAGATCGTCGTCATCAGCGGACACAGCGACTCATGGGACGTTGGGCGCGGCGCGATGGACGACGGCGGCGGGTGCGTGATCACGTGGGAAGCGCTGCGGGTCCTGAAGCGGTTGAACCTGCGGCCGAAACGCACGATTCGCGTCGTCTTCTTCGTAAATGAGGAGAACGGGACGCGCGGCGGCATCGCGTACCGCGACCGGCACGGCGCCGAACTGCCCAACCACCTGCTGATGCTCGAATCGGATTCCGGTGTGTTCCGGCCGCACGGTTTCGGATTCACCGGAACCGAACCTGCGCGCGCCATCGTGAACCAGATTGCGATGCTGCTTCGGCCGATCGATGCGGATCGCATCGGCCAGGGCGGTGGAGGGACGGACATCGGGCCGGCGGTGCAGGCGGGAAAGGTGCCGGCGATGTCCCTCGATGTGGATGGATCCCGCTACTTCCTGATACATCACACGCCGGCCGATACTGTCGACAAGCTGGATCCGGCCGACATGTCGCGATGCGTCGCCGCAGTAGCCGTGATGGCGTACGTCGTCGCCGACATGCCGGAACGGCTGCCGCGGTGAGCGATTGTAGGGGCACGGCATGCCGTGCCCCCACAGGCAGACGTTCGAGATCCGATTTCCCGTGCCTGGTCCTACCTCGCCAGCACCACCAAGTCAGACGATTCGCCCGGGACGTAGGGTGCGAAGCTCACCGACCCGTAGTACTCGCGATCGCGGAACCCCGCGTCATCGAGCAGATCCTCGAGCTCGGGCCGCGTCCACCCGTGCACTTCGACGCGCTCGCTCGCCTGGAGCACGACCGGCGGGTCGGCGTCCGGACGATAGCGAAGGACGACCGGCAAGAAGATGACGTCACCGCCAGGTCGTAGATCCATCAGCCGGACGAAGACGAGCGTGCCGTCATCCGCGGGGCGCAGCGTGAGCGGCAGATGGCGCTGGTGCGTCGCGAAGATCTTTTCGTAGTTCAGCACCTGACACACAAAAGGGCCGCCGGGAAGCAGGCGCGCACGCAGGGCGCCGAGCAGGCGGGCAAGGCCATCGCGGGTGCGAATGCTCGGAAGCGTGTTGCCGAGGCAGATGGCGCCACCAAAGGGTCCTTCGACGAGCCGATCGAGATCGACGAGGTCGCCGAGGACAAATCGCACCGAGGCCGACGCGGCGCCTTCGGCTTTCTCGAGCATCGACGGAGATGCGTCGATGCCGACGACCTCGAAGCCGTGCGACGCGAGCAGGCGGGCGTGCTCGCCGGGACCGCACCCGAGATCCAGGATGCGGCGTGAAGGCGCGTTCGCGAGCGCACGTTGGAGAAACGGCCCCTCCCGCGCCAGCCTCGAGCGCCAGTCGATCAGCGCGCCGTAATCAATCGCAGCGAAACGATCGGCCATGACCGACCTGCCCGTTCCGGGCAAAAAAAATCGGGATCCACAACCAGCGCCGTCACTTGTCGGCCCCCATCGACAATTGGCAGCTGCGAGCCGTGGACCCCGAAACGGCCTATTCTAACGCAATCCCGACGGCGGAATGCAAGCGGCATTTTCCAGGCAAACCCGCGTGGCGGCTCTGGAGCACCAGGAACGGTTTCACCTACTCGCGGCACCACTGATGCGCCTGCCACGAGCAGCGCCGGACCGGGGAGCAACAAACACGAGGTGCACGCCCGTTTTTCACAAGGAATCGGTCCCCCGTCATCAGCCAGGTCCCTCGCGGGCCCGCATCTGACACTGACAATGGCCTGCAATGGCACCCCAGCCCCACTCCACATCGCGCCCTTGGGTCTAGGTGCGGGGGCCTCCCAGATACGCCTGGATCTCGTCGGTTGCTTCTCTCAGGACCGACTCGACCGTGTTGCGCGCGCGGATGAGCTGCGTTTCGAGGTAGGGAACGTCCTCCGAATCAGGCGCCAGCTTCGCGAGCCCTGCGATATCGGAGAGAAGCGGAAGAACGCGAAGCTCGCCGACCGGATCCTGATCGAGCCTGCCGGCGCGTGAATACAGCGTCGAGCTGAGCCGATGGCTGAGGCGGATGAGCAGGCGATTGAGGGCAGCGATAGCGTCGGCCCGGCTCGGCCTTGTCTGACCGTCGAGCCTGGATGCAGCGGCCGCGAGCGCCGTCGCCGCCGCACGGGTGCTGGTCAGATCGAATCGCGAGGCCGAAGCGCCGGAGAGATCCTCGAGCGCGCGCACGAACGCGTTCGCGACAGGAGCAAGCTGCAGTGGAACGACGGGAGCGGCTGCCATCTCGTAGACCGCCGCGACGCGATATTGCGTGTCGAGCGTCAGCACCTTCAGGTCCACCTTGTCGAGCTTGTCATCCTTCGTGTGCCAGTACTTGACGCGTCCGCTCGGCTCGACGTCGCCGGACGGCTTGGCGGGACCGGGGACGCCGATCCAGAACTCGCTGATGCCGATTCCCTGGAAGGACGAATCCGCGTCGCGATCGGGCCGGAAGGCCGCGTCGGTGGCAGGAAGCACCGTCCTGGGTGACAACATTCTTGCCGCTTGACGGGCGAACTCGTTCACCGCAGGCCAGCCACCCGCTCCGATCCCTTCAATGCGCGACCCGCGTCGCCCCGTGCCTTCGACAGACATGTGTGCGACACACAGTCGGTCCATCTCGTTCCAGAAACGATCGAGATACCACGTGGAGCCGGCGAGATTGCCCGCCGTGTGTCCTCCCCACCAGGCGAAGCGGATTCCCCGTCGCAGTTTCGCGCGCTGCGGCTGCACGACCCGCGCCATCTCGAGCAGCGAGGCGACGCCCGATCCGCTGTCGGTCATTCCCTCGTACCACGCATCCAGGTGCGCCGCCACGAGGACGAATTCAGGTGAACTGCCGGGAACGTCCGCGACGACGATCGGCACATTCACCCACTGCTGCTGGACTTCCGCAACGATCCGCACGGCGACCGGTCCGCGCGCAACGGCAGATCGCAACCGATCGCCGCTCCCCCTGTTGACGGTGACGATTGGGAGCTTTGGCAACCAGGCACGGCTGTCGGCGGTTGGCATCCCCCGGACCGGCGAAGCGCTGCCTTCGTGCAGGGTGTCCGTCTCGCTCACGAAGATGAGTCCGACAGCGCCGGTTTGCGGCGCGCGCGCGACGCTTTCCGGCGCCACCGGACCGGGCACGACGAGAATCTTGCCGCGCACGTCCTGCCCGGGACCCCGATCGTCGAGAGGACCGGCAAGGACGACCGCTTCTGCGGTCAGCCCCGCGGGCGGCGTGGACACGCCAAAGGCAGGCGCAACGGCGCGCAACGACCCGGTCGTTTCGCCGAACAGCGCCACCTCGGCCTTGACCGGCCAACTGACAAGCACGCGCGCGTCGTGACGGGTGTACTTCACTCCGAACTGACGTAGTCTCTGCTCGACGTACGCGGCCGCTTTTCGTTCGCCCTCTTTGCCGGACGTCCGGTCGAAATTGATCGCGTTCAGGTTCCTTTCGAGCTCCTTGACCGACACGGCTCGCTGCAGCGCGGCTTTCGCCGGGCTGGCCGCCGGTGCTGCCGGCTTTGCCGGCGTCTTCGGGCGTGGCTTCTGCTGGGCCTCGGTCAACACCGGCACAACCAGCAGCACCGCGATCGTCGGGCCGAGAAGCAGGCGGGCAGTGCGAATCATGCGGTCTCCTGGCGAAGATACGTGTCCGGGTCGGGCATCAGAGATCGGGCATCGGGGATCGCCGATCGGAGATGCGGCATGCGAGGCGCTGCAAACGTCCCCCCCCAGCCCTGATCCCCGATCCCGAGAAGAATCTCCGAACGACTGCGCCTGATTCTACCAGTGATTGACCTGGTTGCCGCAGCGCGTTATACTGCCATTGCCGCATTGCGGCAATGCTCGTCGTCAACCCGCCCGGCCCGGCGGGGTCCCCAGAGCGTGGTTCGGCGGGCTCGTCACGCCCTCATCGGGCGGGGTCCCCAGCGCGGCAGCCGCGCTGGGGTGCCCTTGTGGAAGGGCGGGCAGCCCGGCCTCCCCAACGCGGGGCGGGGTGCCCATGGCGGCAGCCGCAAACGAGGCCCCGTCGCGGCAGCCCCGTTGGGGTGGGAGTCGCGCCGGGGTGCCTGCTGCCAGGCCCCACCCGCGGAGCAAGGCTGTGATCAGACTGATCAAACGCTACGGGAGCCGCAAGCTGTACGACACCGAGGAGAGCCGCTACGTCTCGCTGGAGGAGATCGGCGACTGGGTGCGGCGCGGCCAGCAGGTGAAGGTCGTAGACAACACCACAGGCGACGACGTCACGGCGCAGACGCTCGCGCTGGTGATCGTCGAGGAAGGCCGGCGCGGCAGCTCGTTCTTCACGAGCGACCTGCTGCACGACCTGCTTCGCCGCGGCGAAGCGGTGATCAGCAGCGGCGTCGAACAGCTGCAGCAGGGGGTCGATCGGGCGCTGCGCGCCTCGCTCGGTCGCATTCCGCCGCTGCGGCAGCTTCGCGAGGAAACGGCGCAATTGCGCGAACGCCTCGAGACGCTCGAGGCATCACTCGCCAAGATCGAAGCCGGCGACTCGGGCGCCGTGCGATCGGCCGATCGCAAACGGTCCGGCGGGGCCGGTCCGGGCGCTCGTGCGGCCCGCAGGAAAGGAGGGCGCTCATGATGGAGACCGAGAGCGAATCCAGGCTCGGAAGGCCGTTGCGCAACGACCTTTCAGAGGCTGGGCGGGATCTGCGGTTGGCGAGCCTGGGCGTGGTGGCACTGCTCGAGAGGAAAGGACGCCACGTGTTCAAGGGGCTGATCGAAGAAGGCAAGACGTTCGAGACGCGGGAGCGCACGAGGCTCGACCGGATGCTGCAAGAAGCCCTGGGCCAAGTCCGCGTCATCGGCAGGCGTATGGAGACCGGTCTGCAGGATACGAGCACGGCCGTGCTGCGCCGATTCGGCATCCCGTCGCACGCCGAGATCACGGCTCTCATCGCCCGCGTGGAACAGTTGACGGCGAAGGTCGAGGCGATCGGCCGGAACGAGGCCGTCGATGATCAGGAAGGCTAGGGATCGGTTCCTGGTCGGCCGGTCAGCCGGCGACGAGCAGCTTTCCGTCCTCCATGATCTTCTCCTCGTCGAGCCAGACTGAAGGCCGCGTGACGAGACCGTCGAGATGGCTGGCGATGCGGACGCTTCCGCCCATCGATTTATTGTCGCCGAACGCGATGTGGATCGTGCCCATCACCTTTTCGTCCTCGATGATAGCGCCCGTGAGGATGGCCTTGTCGTTCGTGCCGATGCCGAACTCGGCGACGTTGCGCGCGTCGCGGCCGTGCGGCTCGAGCAACTCGATGAGCCGGCGCGCCTCCTCGCCGCCGGTGATGTCGGTCGCATAGCCGCCCTCGACGACGATGCGAATCGGTTCGCGCACCATGCCGACGCCGGCCATGGCTCCGTCAACGACGACGACGCCGCGCGACTGCCCTTCGAGCGGCGCGAGGTACGCCTCACCGGTCGGCAGGTTCCCCCACTGGCCTTCCTCGCGGAACAGGCCGGAACTCGCGTGCGCCTTCCGGCCCGCCACGGGCAGGATGATGTCCGTACCCCCGGGGGCTTTGACGCGGATCACCGACGTGCGACCCAGTCGATCGCACAGCTCCAGCGTGCGAGCCGCGATGCGGTGATAGTCGGCGTTCATGCACCGCACCATGATCTCTTCGGTCACTCCAGGCAGCGTCGCCACGCGGACGCCCTGCGCGCTCGCCGCGCGCCGGGCATCCGTGTGCGTCAGCGACTTCGACGTCGGGCACAACACAACGTCCACTTCGCGCATGAACTGTGCAACCGGCGGCGGCGGCTCTTCGCCGTTGGTCTTGCGCGGGAGCATCTCGACGACGAACACCTCGCTGCCGAGATCCCGGGCGGCCTGGTGGAGCGCGTACGCGAGTTTCCTCATCGGCTCGTCGGTGACGACGAGGACCTGTTCGCCGCTCTTGACGCCCATGCAGTCGCGGACGGCGATCAGGGCGGCAGCGTGAAGTTCGGGAGAGATGGTCATACAAGTCCGAAGGTCCGAAGGTCCGAGGGTCCGACCGTCCGAAGGAGCGCAGCTGACTTTCGGACTCTCGGACTTTCGGACGACGTGATCACTCAGGCCATCGCCAGCAATTGCTCTTCGACGACCCCTCGGAACAACGCGACCTTGTATTCGTTCTGCGAGAGCGTTTCGGCGCCCTTCACGGCCGCCTCGGCGGCGCGCGCCGCCGTGTCGGCGGTCAGCTTGTTCCCGACGATCGCCTTCTCGGCGCCCTCGGCGCGCCACGGCGCCGGGGCGGCAGCGCCGAGGACGACCCGCGCCCGCTTCACGATGCCGCCGGTGTCGATGGTGAGCGCGAGAGCCACCGACGCCAGCGCGAAATCCCACGAGCCGCGGCTGCGCACCTTCCTGTAACTGCTCTTCGCACCGGTCTCGGCAGGCGGCAACAGGATGTCGGTCAGCACCTCGTTGCGCTCGAGCACGGTCTCCTTCTTGACGTTCTTCTCGGGCAGGACGAAGAAGGTGGCGAGCGGAACCGTGCGCACACCGCCGGGGCCCGTGACGCGTGCACGCGCGCCGAGCGCGACCAAAGCTACCGCCGCGTCCGACGGATGCACCATGTAACAGGCGCTGCCGCCGAAGATCGCGTGGTACTGGTTCTCGCCCCCCGTCGCGTAGCAGGTGTCGCCGCCCTTGCGGAGGCACTGGAAGTCGCCCCTGAAGTACCAGCACCGCGGGCGCTGGCACAGGTTGCCGCCGAGCGTGCCCTGGTTGCGCAGCTGCGGGCTGCCGACCGAACCCGCCGCCTGCGCCAGCGCCGTGTACCGATCGAGCACCTGTTTGTTCGACGCAATTTCCGCCAGCGTTGTCATCGCACCGATCCGGAGGCCTCCGGCGGCCGGGGTCGAAATGCCGCGAAGGGCCGCAATGCCACTGAGGCTGACCACCTTGTCGGCCTTCAGCACGCCTTCACGCAAACAGCCGAGCAGATCCGTGCCGCCGGCGTGCAGCAGGGCGCCAGGCGCCGCAAGAGTCCTGACGGCGTCGTTCACCGATTTGGCCCGCACGTACGAGAAGTTCGGCAGCATCGCTCAACCCCTTGTCCCTGCTTTGGCGAGCAGCTGGCAGAGCCGATCGGGTGTCATCGGACTGTCGCTGCAGCGCACGCCAATCGCATTGTAGATCGCGTTGGCGACCACGGAAGCCGCGGGAACCGTCGACGGTTCTCCCAGCCCCTTGGCGCCGGTGTTGGTGAAGTTGTCATGCAGGTCGATCGGGAGGCAGACCGGATCGGGCGCGATGTCCAGCGCGGTCGGCACCTTGTAGTCGTGCAGGTTGGCGTTGACCATCTTGCCGGTCTGGCCGCGATCGAGCACGCGCGCTTCCGTCATCGCCAGCCCGATCCCCATCGTCACCGCGCCAAACGTCTGGTTGGCGAACATCTTCGCGTTCATCACCCGGCCGCTGTCCTGCGCGGCGAGGTACCGGAGGATCTTCACTTCGCCGGTCCGCACGTTGACCTCGACCTCGGCGAAGTGCGCGGCGAACGGACACGTGACCCTGCCCTGCGGGTTCGGATCGCGATAGCCGACGCCGACAATCACGCCGCGCTGCCGAAGGGCGCTCACCGCGGTGATGGCCGTTTTCTTCGACGGGTCGCTCTTCAGAACGATCTGGCCATCGACCAGCGACAAGTCGTCCGCCGTTGTCTTCAACTGCGCTGCGGCCATCTCCAGCAGCTGGCGCTTCACCTCGATCGCCGCGTTTCTGGTCGCCGGCGATTCGGTCGGCACCGTTTTGCTGCCGCCGCTTGCAGTCGCATATTGAGTCGTGCCGGTATCCGCGTGCTCGATCCGAATCCGCTCAAACGGCACGCCGAGCTCCTCGGCGACCACCTGCGCCATCACGGTCTTCGTGCCGGTGCCGATGTCGCCCGCGCCCATGTTGAGGTTGACGCTGCCGTCGGTGAACAGCTTGACGATGACAGTCGAGGGCGGCCCGCCGCTGCCCCCTTGCCAGAGGCCCGCTGCCACACCGACGCCGCGGCGAATCGGCCCGGTGCCACGGGACCGCTGACGCGCCTCCTTCCAGCCGAACGCTTTCGCACCTTCGACGAGGCAGTCCTTCAGGCCGGTCGTTGTATACGGCTGGTTGTTGCGCGCCTGGCTGATCGTCGGAACGTTCTTCACCCGCAATTCGACCGGGTCCATGCCGATCGCTTCGGCGAGCTCGTCCATCATCTGCTCGAGCGCCCAGTTCCCCTGCGGATGGCCGGGCGCCCGGAATGCGCGTGACGGCCCGGCGTTGATGTACACATCCGTGCCCTCGGTGCGGACGTTCGGGCAAAGGTAGAGATCCCGGACCTGGTGGTCGACGCCGCCCACACCGCCGGCGGGATACGCACCGACGATTCCCACGTTCGTCATCTGCAGCGCGGTGAGCGTGCCGTCCTTCTTCACCCCCGCCTTGATCGTCATCCTGACCGGCGGGCGGTTGCCGACCGCGAGCATCGCCTCTTCGCGCGTGAGGAACAGCTTGACCGGCTTGCCGGTCTTCTTCGCGAGGAGCGCGGTGATGATGTGGTACTTGCTCGCGGACAGCTTCGAGCCGAAAGCGCCTCCCATGTAGTGACCGATCACCCGGACGTTGGCGAGCGGCAGCTTCAGCAACTGCGCAACCGTCTGCTGCACGGGGAAGACGCCCTGTGTGGTGTCCCAGAGGGTCAGGTAGTTGTTGCCGTCCCACCTGGCCACGCAGCCGAACGATTCCATCGGAGTGTGGATCTCGCACGCAGTGCTGTAGGTCCGCTCCCGGACGACGTCGGCCGCCGCGAAACCCGCCTGCAGGTTCCCGCGCTCGTAGACCTGCGGCTTATCGCTGACGCGGTTGCTCGTGCCCTGGACCGGCGGAGCATTCGGCTTCAGCGCCTCCTCCGTGGTCGAAACCGCGGGCAGAACTTCGTATTCGACCTTGATCGCCCTCACCGCGTCCCACGCCTGGTAAGGTGTCTCGGCAGCGACCGCCGCCACCTCCTCGCCCTCGAATCGACAGTGCGGATCGAACAGCCGGCTTGGGGACCCGGCGCGGCCACCGTACCACGGGATCTCCGCGCCCGGCGTCTGGTCTGTGATAATCGCGTGAACGCCCGGCATCTTCTCGGCGCCGCTCGCATCCAGCTTCTTCACGCGGGCGTGTGCGTGCGGGCACCGCAACGTGGCGCCGTGCAGCATGTTGGGCA
>Ga0153916_10002428_pt1 | contig 13614 bp, 13 predicted proteins | sample Opewatmetagenome_FD_109642 | JGI IMG/M metagenome (GOLD analysis project Ga0153916, IMG submission 109642) | Freshwater wetland microbial communities from Ohio, USA - Open water 3 Core 3 Depth 4 metaG | ecosystem: Environmental > Aquatic > Freshwater > Wetlands | place: USA: Ohio, Lake Erie...
AGGGTCTGTGTGGGTCTAAGTGGAGACATCTCCACTTTTGACGAAGGCACCTCACCCCGGCCACTATTTGAGTGCCCCGACCACTTCTAACAGAGTCTTGTTCATTTGCGTTTCCTCAGAAATATCATGCTCTCCTTCTGGCAGACAACGAAGATAGGCAAATCATGAGCTTGCGTCTGTGGTCATGACCCCGTGAGCAAAATTCAGGCAAATGCGTTCTTACTATGAATTCCACCAGTCGAAGACCGTTGAGCCGTATGCAAGTGCTTCTTGGATTGTTTCAAAACACCGGCCGTATTTGAAATAGTCATTGAAATCCGGATTACTCCACCATACAATGCCTATGGTAGTGGCTTCAACTGGCATCTAAGCTCCACTACTTGTTTCAACTAAGAGCCATGCGTGTCGGCTCGAGCCGAAGGGTGAAGTTCCAACAACAATCTTCGTGTGCCAGCCGTCATTCTCCAACCGCCATTCAGCATACGCACTCATTTCTCTACAATCAAAGACACCCTCTTGATATGAAATCAGAAGAACAACAACACACCGTTTTCAAACGTTGTTGTTCTCTTAACGCCAAGCTACCCTTCTTCAAATGAAAGAGTCATACCGTCCTGAATCGCGGACAACACGCTCCCTTCCCTCAAAAGCCAAGAGCCCCCCAAAAAACGCAGGTAGTAGTAGAACCTGGAAATCTGTTGTGTCCTACATCTTCTAAGTCGAGCTGAAATGAATGAAGAAGACGCGAAAGATCTTGCACCTCTTCAAGAAACATGTCTGACCGTAGTTGTTTTAAGCCCCTACCCCCTCGGTTTTTTCCAAGAAATGCTAATGAATCTTTCGAAAGACTAAGCCACTGCGAATGACATTTTCAAATGAAGGCAGGGCCATAGCGGTCGATTGGTGAAACTTGGCGCTATGGACTTTTTCGTTCAAGATGTTGGACATTGGATCTTCCTTTTTCTTTCCAAGTTCAGGATGGGAACGGACGGAAGCGTAGGCCATATAAGAATGACTTGGATCTGAGTCTGAAATAGTGAAGGAGCGAGCGGAAACTGGTCATTACTTGCGCACTCTTTGATTTGGGAAAGACTCTCGTGACAGACTGTGCCCCCCCGAAGGCTTATAAGATATACGATCGAGTCCTGCGTGCACACGGTATAGTCAGGCCTTTGAAGGACATTGCGGAAGCTCACGACAGAGCTGCGGGTTACCTTGATTTTGACATGGAAGTGGAGTTGGGAACTCGATTCTGGACGGAGTTCAACATGCTCTTCTTATCCGCGCTGGGCATCAATGAGAATGCCATAGACCTGGCACGCAAAATCGACAGCGAATGGTGGGAGCATGCTGATGTTGAGCTTTTTCCAGATGTGCTTCCGGTGCTTGAGGATCTCAAGAAGCATGGATATTTTCTCGGCGTAGTTTCGAATGCGTTTGAGAACGACATCAAACATATCATGAGGAAAGTCAACCTTGTGGGGTTTTTCGACATCGAAGTTGGAATGGACACGTTTCATTCAAGAAAACCCGACGAGCATATTTTCCTGCGAACACTCGAGAGAATCGACGTACCTCCGGATGCTGTACTATTCGTAGGAGACTCTGTGGAACTCGATTACGATGGAGCCCGGAAAGTCGGCATGAAAGCTGTCCTTATCGACAGGAACCGTGAAGTTCGTCGGAGAGGCATTCGGTCTGTACAGACTTTTGAAGATATTTACCTGTACCTCTAGACGCACCCAGACGGAGCTAGGCTTTTCCGTAGACAGGCACGGCGGCGCCGCTTACTGCCTTGGAGGCATCAGATGCTAGAAACAGGATCACGTTCGCAATCTCCTCAGGATTGACCCATTTTGAGAAGCCAGCGTTTGGCATTGCGCGCCTGTTAGCAGGCGTGTCGATGGTGCTGGGCAACACACAGTTCACATTGATGCCGTAGTTCTTGACTTCTTCCGCCATCGTCTCGGTGAGAATGACCACGCCGCCTTTGGAGACAGCATAGGCTCCAGATTTGACTCTCCATCTCTTTTCAACCGCCGATCTCGCGGCTACGCTCACGATTTTTCCGTAGTTCTGTTTGACCATGTATGGCAAGACTGCCTTCGAACAAAGAAAGACGGATTTGAGGTTGGTGTTCATCAGAAGATCCCAGTCCCTTTCTCTAGTGTTTACGATATTCTGCCCGCCCACGTATGCGCCAACAATGTTGAGGAGAATGTCAATGCGTCCGAATTTCTCAGCAACTGAACGAATTGCCGCCAAAACCTCTGCTTCATTCGTCACATCCGCCTTCACTTCGTCAAGGAACGAGCCCATGGCACCGACGAATTCACGCAGTTTTACCTGATTCTGATCTGCTCGGTAGACAGATACTACTCTTGCACCGCCTTCCAGAAACTTACTCGTAGTCACTCTTCCGAGCGCACCTGTTGCGCCTGTTATGAGTGCAATCTTGTCTCTAACCGACAAAAATCTTCACCAACCGAATTCTACTACATACGCTACTATTCACTTTCTTCGCCTCTTCCTCTCATCATCCTTCGCATCATTCCGCCCATCTGAGGCATGTTCTTTATGCTCTCCTTCACCACTTCCATCAACGCCTCGTTCAGTTCTATCTCCAACGTAATTTTCGCGTGTCCCTTCTTTTCCTCTGCCATCATCTCACCTCCTATTCCAATTGAATGCCCGGAATAGTATTCCTCGCATCATGCGTTTCGCCTGCTGAGGTGTGAAATCTAAGTCAACCACGATCTTGTAGTGAAACTTTCCCACCCTTCGAGTCTTTGTGACGTAGCGTTCAATCAGACCCTTCTTTTTCCAATCTCCAAGCCTCTGTCGGAGCGCGAAGGAAATGAAGCGAGGTGATATTGGCTCTAGGAAAAAGGCAAATCTGAAAAGAAGCGAAAGAAGGTTGGCAGACAACTCTGATCGCAGTTCCTGCACGATGAACTATTCCACACGACTATATAGTTGTATCTGTTCTATTCCTGACATTGCCTGAAATCTTCTTTCTGCAACGGATGTATCTGTCTTCTCCCGGGCAACTCATCCAGAGCTTCTTGGGTCATTCAAAAATCGCCCCTGACTAAGCCATTTGTTAGCCTTTCTGTATGGTTCCTGTCGGTTAGAGAATCTCTCTTCAATGATGATCAAAGAGTTTAGGCGCACCTAAAAGCTTATAGCCATCTTGTACGCATGAGCATTTAGGTAAACCTAAAAGTGAAAGTTAATGCCCAGCCAAAGCGTGGAAGACTACCTGAAGACACTCTACAACCTCTCGAAGAATGGAAAAACAGTCAGCACCAGTGAAATTTCCCAAAAGCTGAGCGTGGCGCCTGCAAGCGTCACTGAAATGCTGAAGAAACTTGCCGAGAAAGACTACGTTGACTACTCGCCCTACCATGGAACCACCCTCACAAAGAGAGGTCAAGAGGTAGCCGAGAAGATGAGTCGAAAACATCGGTTGCTTGAGCGGTTTCTCCATGACACTCTCCGGATACGAAAAGACCGAATCCATCAAATTGCCTGCGAGATGGAGCACGCCCTGTCGGATGATGCTGAAGAGTCACTCTGCAGATTCTTGAAACATCCGGACAAGTGCCCTGACGACGAGAAAATCATCCCTTCATGCAACTTGCCATTCTCTTCCTGCCAAGAATGCATAGAGATTCACAACAGAGGCTTGGAAGAAGTAGGCAAACGAGCTGAGAATCTTAGCCCAATCAGCCACCTTAAGCAGAGCGATACAGGTAAGATAGCTTTCATTAGAGGCGAACACAAGGTTCTCCAGAGACTTCTTGACATGGGTCTGACACCTGGAGCGACTGTAACAATCATGAGGGTCGCACCGCTAAACGGACCTATTGAGGTATCTGTAAGAGGCTCGAAGCTCGCCATAGGACAAGATGTAGCGTCAAACATATTTATCGAAACCGGAAAGTCCAACCGAAACGGCACAGAGAGCGCACACAAGAAACGTCGCTGGAGACACCGAGGCGCAAGATAATCTGACGGCAGGTGAACTGCAATCTCATGTCATGATTCATCCTCACGCAAGAGAAAACATGCCCACAACGGCGGTCGACACCTTACGTTTGCCCTGGCAGGAAACGCAAATGTCGGCAAGAGCGTAATTTTCAACCAACTCACAGGATCTAGCCAAATCATCGGCAACTGGCCCGGAAAGACTGTAGAAAGAGCTGAGGGCAAACTTAGCTTCGAAGGATATGACATCACCGTCGTCGACTTGCCAGGGATCTATTCGCTGTCAACTTTCTCGCAGGAAGAGCTTGTTTCGCGAGAGTACATTGCATTCGAGAAGCCTGATGTAGTAATCAACGTTCTTGACGCGTCGGTCTTAGAGCGCAACTTGTTCTTCACTCTTCAATTGAAAGAGATGCAGGTGCCTCTCATAGTTTGCTTGAACCAGGCTGACGTTGCGGAGAGAAAAGGCATGAACATTTCCCTAGATAGACTGAGCGATGCGCTTGGAGTGCCTGTCGTTCGCACCGTGGCTGTCCGCGGCGAAGGACTCCATGCTCTAGTCAAGACTGCACTGGAGGTTGCACTGCATGGAAATGGAGTGAGCCGCTTCCCCACCGAGTATGGTCATGAAGTCGAAGGAAGGATACGCAAACTCGCTGGCATGTTACAGTCTGAAGGGCTTGATACCCGCTATCCAGCCAGATGGCTGGCCATCAAACTGCTCGAAAACGATACGCAAATCAAACAGACTGTAGAAGCCAAGTCGAATGATGTTGTTCATGCCTCCCAACGCTTTGCAGAGGAAATATCGTATATTCACGGAGAGCAATGCTTCGCCGTAATCGCTTCGGAAAGATATTCCCTCGCACATAGAATTGCGCAGGACACCTACGAGTGGACAGCCAGCAGAACAACGTTTTCGGAGAGAATAGATTGGCTCACCACCCACAAAGTCCTCGGGTATGTGACATCCGCCGCTGTTATTGCAGGGCTTTTACTGTGGACTTTTATCGTTGGGGGCTTTCTCTCAGATGCACTGACCAGCCTGCTCAGCTTGCTTGGGCCCGTTAACCTGCTAGTCAGTGGCTCTCTGTTGGACATCGTCTGGAACGGAGTATTCGGCGGCATCGTTGCAGGTTTGACGTTGGTGATTCCCTTCGTCGTGCCGTTCTATCTACTGCTGGCCACAATAGAGGACTCCGGCATTCTTACCAGAATAGCGTTCATGATGGACAGCGCGATGCACAAGATCGGATTGCACGGAAAAGCTCTCATCCCGTTGATTCTCGGCTACGGCTGCAGCGTCCCCGCCATACGCGCATGCAGAATCATGGAGACCCCGCGCGAACGTCTTCTTGCTGCACTCGCAATCACTTTCGCTCCCTGCGCCGCAAGAACAATCGTTATTCTCGGACTCGTCGCAGTCTTCGTGAACCCAATCTGGGCTTTCGTCCTTTACGCCGCCGACATCGCCATTATCTTCATCCTAGGGAGAATTGCATTGAAGGTCATGCCCGGCAGATCAACAGGCCTAATAATGGAGATGCATTCACTGAAACTTCCATCAATGTCGGTTGTCTTGAAGCAGACATGGGCACGCACGAAGTCAATCATGTACATCGTTTTCCCAATATACATTATCGGAAGCGTAGCAGTCCAAGCCCTATATCGCCTTGGGGTTCTTGAACAGATCGGCAATCTTTTGTCACCGGTGACGGTGTTCTGGCTTGGGCTGCCAGCCGTGGCAGGCGTGCTCCTGATACTAGGCGTCATCAGAAAAGAGTTCATTCTCCTCGCCCTCGTAGCCATATTCGGTTCAGCAAACCTGATGCTTTACGTCACACCTGTCCAATTGATCACTCTGGCACTTGTGGGCATGATATACATTCCCTGCCTGTCAACCATAACCGTTCTCGCGAAAGAGTTCGGATGGAAACACGCTGCAACAATCACAATGGCAAATCTAGCCGCGGCAATACTCTTCGGTGGAATCGCCTATAGACTCCTCACTCTGGTGCTCTGACCGTTATCCTTTCCGCCGCAAGGGACAAAATGCGAACCTCGTCGAACCTTATAAAGACCACCTAACACGTGGAAAAACAATTCCTCCCCACGGTCACTCCGTGTCGCCTCATGATCCAGTTTCCTTAGAGCCACGTTGACCAAGAGAAGAAAGGGGAGCGTACACCCGACCTAATCCATTCGAGACATCAAAGCCAGTCCCGGTGTCGATGCGAATCGAAACGAAGAGATGCATTATACAAAAGAACAGTTAAAAATCCGCCGGCCTTCTTCGAGGTCGCACGCTGTCAATCTACATGAGCGCGTCAAATCGGGCCTCTGGGAGATCGAAATCCTGCCGAAATTCTTTGGTCCAATTCTCAGTAACGCATCCAGGATCTCTTTCGAAGAATCTGCACGTAGCTGACGCGCCGCTTCTGGACTGACCAGCACTCTGGAGAGATTGCATGCCAAAGAGATGGATATTGAACCCTCACTGCTCAAGATGCTATCTGATCAGGCTCACGTCTCACCTAGCACTTGGATGATAATTGTACGGTTTCTCGGATGAACATCCGTCTCGACAAAAACCAGCGATTGCCAAGTCCCAAACTCGACGCGCCCGTCTACGACAGGCAGAGTCTTGTCCGGTGGAAGCAAAACTGACCGGAGGTGAGAGTAAGCGTTTGATGGATGCCTGTAACGGCCATCCCTCGGCGCCAGCCGTTCGAGCAGAACTCTGATGTCGTTCTGCAAGTCATGCTCGTTTTCTGTGAGGATTAACACGCCAGTTGCGTGAGGGGCGAAAACGTGTACGATCCCATTTCTAATTCCAGATGAGGAAACAGCCTTCTGGACTCTGTCTGCAAGATCTATGAACTCGATCTCGCCTCGCGTGGAGAAATTATAGCTAGTGTTGACCACTTTGAAGCCAGTCACAGTCTAGTTCACTCCATGACCTTCGTCATTATCACCTGATCGATATAATGTCCGTCTTTGAAGTGTTTCTTGGGAACCCTTCCCGTCTCTGCGAATCCGAACTTCTCATAAACGTGTATCGCTCGGCTGTTGGAGGCAAAGGCCGTCAACGTCAGCACCTTTAGACCCATCTTCTGGGATTGTTCAACAAGTCTCTTCATCATTTCAGTTCCGATCCCAAAGTCCCGATAGCCGTTTTTTGTCACAATGCCCAGAACACCCACATGGCTCTCGTACCCTCGAAGCCTATGCACGTCAGAAGATGCCACAACCTTCCCATCTACCTCCGCTGCCAAGAAGAACACTTCATCTTTCTCTAGGCTGACAAGAGTCTTCGCCAACCAGTCGAGCTCCTCTTCTCTCGAAACCTTTGTATCCCTGTAAATCTCAGCTCCCTCCTCCACGAGCGAGTTGATCAGCTCCAGCAGGTCGTCCAGATCCTCCCACCTAGGCGTTCGGAGAACCACATTCCGACCATCTCTTGCTCTGAAGCGCCCAATCAATTTTCCTCCGTGCATGATCTTCTACTAGACGTGTAGCGGGTTAAAAACTTTCAAACCTGAGCCAGAACCCCTAGTAAGTCGAACTCTCGTTGATGCTTCTGTATACAATCGAAACCACGGGTCCTCCGGAGTGTACTGGTGACCCTTCAAGACCATAGGTAATACTAAGGTCACCAGCACCACCTGACCGTGACAGCATGATGTTTACCTGAGCGAAATATCGCGCCTCAAGCCTACACCAGGCAGTTCATTTAGGCGCATTCATCGAAAGCAAGACGAAACGCGCTCCGATTCCCGACACATCGATCATCGTGAAAATCCTCTGGTGAGCAGCATCAACTCAGCAAGCTGGCTACACAAGCATCAACAAAGCATTATAGAGGGCGCCGCTGCACGTGTGATGCAGCAGGGACGGACATAGCGATGACGGAGAAAGCGTGCGACAACATGTGCGATGCGCATTCAGGAGGGACGACAAAGGAAGCTCAAACGCACGGAACATCCAATGACGCCTAACGCGTCGTTTGGTATGCCGGGTCTTGATAATGCTCGTTTTCCTCCGCAATCTCTCCTAGGGATTTGGGGCATTCCCGGAGTGTCTTGAGCCCTTTGTGCCTCTTTGAACAGGAAAAAAGCGAAGCATTCTCGAACCCTAAGCCTCCGGTTTCGCACGGAGATTTTCGCAGGTTTTTCTATAAGGCCACGACCAAGTCCATACTGAAGGCGAGAAGGGACAAGAGAAAAGGCGGGAATGAGGTTCTTCTCCTAATAGAAGCTTGAATAGAGCTTCTCCGTTTTGAGCGCAGTTGAAAAAAACGCAGAATAGCTGCTGTGGTTGGGTTTCGAATTTCTGCAAGGCACAGCAGGGCTTCTGGAGAGAAATCGTGGCTTTGGAACCGTTAGAATCCGGAATGGCTTGTTTCGAGCGTTCGAAATTGAATACTGGGAAACAGTCCGGAAGGTTTCGTTATTATGGGTTTCTTCATATTGTTGATTTGGAAATAACCGCTTTAATTTCTTCTCGCCACGTTTGCTTCAGAGAGAAAGGACGACTGAAGATGCCAAGCTTGCCTCTTGACTATTTTGGGAACGACACGGAAACCCTTGAGAGAACAGTGAGGGGACGAAACGTGAGAATCAACTGGGACTGGAGTGGGTTCAAAAGTACGGAAGGGTTTCCGGTCGACGACAATCTTATCAATTGGGCGATAGGTCAAGACCAAGCTTTGAAAGAATGTTTCCTCTGCCTCGACGAATGGGTACACAAGCTCAAGTGGCTTGAAAAAACGGAGTGGTACAGGAGCTGGAGCCAACCTGACAAGCCTAAGCCTGCGACCAAGACTTCAATCAGTCCGGGACCGTATCTGCTGCTTCTGGGTGATCCGGGTACGGGAAAATCGTTGATAGGCAAAGCTTTGGCGGAGAAGTTGACTCAGATCTACAAGGAGAACGGCATCAAACTCTTTGACGTGTTATGCTGGAAAAACCCCCTTCTGCCGAGTCAGCCTAGAGTTTCGATCAGCAAGTCGGGCGAGGGCAAGAAGGTGCTGCAGAAGGAGCAACTCAAAGAGTTTAAGCGGAAATTCCTGACGAAAGCTGGCTTCAGAATGCTGCAGCTTTTCCTCATACTCATCGGGCTTTTCTTGATTTCGTTGGGGTTCTATTTCATGTATCAGTCGTGGACGATGTGGCAGGCGAACCCGCCCTTCTTGGGTGAGACGCTGCACGAATACTATAACGACAGTTTCGTCGATTTTCTCATATCAAAGTTTGTGGGACTGGTTCCGTTGACTTTCATTCCTGGCGGCAGCCTGATCTTCTTCGGGGTTTTCATGTGGTGGTTTTCAAAGCTGGGGGGTTTAGGAAACATGAAGGGCATCGGCGGCGCACAGCAGACGGACGTGCCCAAACTGATAGTGGACAACAGTTCAGATCGCGCGCCGTTCATAGATGCGACGGGGCACAGGAGCGCTCAACTGTTCGGTTCCATAGCTTGGGATCCTTACCAGACTGGGGGTTTGGGAACGCCTGAGCATCAGAGAGTAAGTGCAGGCGACACGCACGTGGCTTCGTTGGGCATTCTGTACATTGACGAGATTAAGAACCTTGACCCGGAAGAGGCTATTACGCTTCTGACTGTGCTCGAGGATGGCCAGTTGCCGATAACGCTTAGAGGTAGGCTTCATGGTGGAGACACGGCTGCTATGGCGGTTTCAACTGAACCCGTTCCTGCGATAACGTTCTTGGTGGGTGCCGGTAACTTTGACAGTATAAGCCAGATTCATCCTGCGCTGATGGACCGCATATACGGTTACGGCAAGGTTGTGAGAATGAACAACGACATGCCCAACACGGTCGATAACAGACGCAAGTATGTGCAGTTCATAGCCCAAGAGATAAAGAGGTTCAACCTCATACCGTTCAACAAGGAAGCCTGTCAGGAACTGGTCGAAGAGGGGAGACGAAGAAGCAACAAAAGAGATGCGTTGACGACTAGGTTTAGACCTTTGATTTCGATCATTAAGACGGCTGGCACATTGGCCATAAACGAGGGTTGCAGGATCGTTGAGAGACGTCATGTGCGGGAGGCGATTGAGCGTCACTGTAAGACTATTCAACGTCAGATCTTGGAAAATGACATGAACGAGCGAGGCAAATTCTTGGAGATAAAACCGAAAGGCGTTAAGCTGGGTCAAATCTATGGGTTGGCTGTCGTCAGAGATCCATACAGCGGCGAGATGACTGGCAGCGTCTTGTCTGTAAAAGCCAACATGATCGATAGGACGCGGTTGCCAAGGAACTATCCACTCAAAGGCTATTACAAAGTGACAGGTGTCGCCAAAGGACAAAGTTTCATCATGGATAGCATCGCCAAAGTGAGAAGCGTCATCCTCCAAAAGTACGGTCTGGACATTGCCCAGGACTATTTCACTCACATCGATTTCGCTCAGTCCTACGGTGTGGACGGGCCTTCGGCAGGAGTAACGATGGCGATTCTTCTGTGTTCGTTGATCGAGGGTAGACCAGTAAGACAGGATGTCGCGGTGACCGGAGAGATAAATTTGGGTGTTGGCGACTCCATACAGATCACGGCCGTTGGCGGTGTATACGAGAAGATCAAGTCAGCCGAGGCATGGGGTTTCAAGAAGGTGGTCGTGCCGCAGAAGAACTTTGAACATTCGATTGACGCGAAGGATTACGGCATTGAAGTCGTTCCTGCGGCTACATTAGACGATTACCTGAGGGAATGCTTGGTTGAGAAACCCATGCTGAAGGTGCCTGTTAGGTCTTTTAAGCCTCCCAGAGTCTGATGTCGTTTTCTCCTCTTGTATGTTTGAAAAGCGTTTAATCTCTCCTTGCTCTAAGAGGAGTGGGGAAAACGGCTGTTGGTCAGGGAAATTGATAAGGATGAACTTCGTCGCTGGCGCAAGAGAGGTTTCTACAGTGAGAATGTTCTTGTGAAATTACTGCAAAAGAATGGTTTCCATGCGGTCCGCGTGCCCGTCAGTAATCCAAGCTTGAATCCGTTGCCCGACATTATGGCCAGGAAGGATTCGGACATGTATGCTTTCGAGGTGAAGAACTCTTCGTTCTATGCTTATTTTCCGAGGCAGCAGATTGAGAAGCTGTTCAGGTTTCTCGGTGAACTTGTTCCTCTGGATGATCGGCACAAGCATGCTGTGCTAGCGGCTCATATGGGTAAGAAATGGATTTTCAAGGAGATGGAGTGGAAAGACTTCGAGAAGGGCAGACTTCCTGCCAAGGCACGAATTCTTAAGCGTGACAGAGGAAACCTGAACCTGCTGGAGAAACCGTAGGAAATGAGCAGACGACCTGCAGTTTTAGCGTCTTCGCTCTCTAAAGCCTATGAGGTGGGAGAGTCGAAGGTTGAAGTGTTGAAGGATGTCAGCCTCACGGTTGAAAGGAGAGGGTTTCTAGCTGTCAGTGGTGCTTCCGGGTCTGGTAAGACGACGCTTCTAAACATCATTGGAGGTATTGACAGACCGACGAGTGGCAAGATCAATGTTCTGGGCGAAGACTTGAACTCTAAAGATGAGGATTTTCTGGCGGATTTCCGATGCAGCAATGTGGGTTTTGTTTTTCAGTCGTATAACCTTGTGTCAACTTTGACCGTGGCCGAAAACGTTGCTTTTCCAATGGAGTGGGCACAAAGGCCTTCTGATCAAATTGAAGTGCGGGTCAACGAGTTGTTGGGGATGGTGGGCGTTGGAAACAGGAGGGATCATTTTCCCTTTCAGCTGAGTGGGGGAGAACAGCAGCGGGTGGCGTTCGCGAGAGCTTTAGCCAATGATCCTCCTTTGATGCTTGTTGATGAGCCGACTGGCAACTTGGACGCAAGAACCAGCGTGAATGTTATCGATATTCTCGGAAGACTGAAGGTTGATGGTAAGACCGTGATCGTTGCGACTCATGACGATCGCATTGTAAAGTTGGCTGATCTCAGAATGAAATTGGATGAGGGAAAGCTGGTAGTCTCGGATGATTGAAACTTTCTTTCCGATAAATGATCTGTCACGACGCAGGCTTCAGACTTCCTTGGTTGTTCTAGCGTTGGCCTCTTCCGTAGCCGGTACACTGTTTCTGCTTTTATTTGCGAACAAAATCGGGTTTCAGGTTCTGTCGATAGCGGAGAACAGGTTGACGAGCAGTTTCTCCACTATGATTTCTCGCTTTGTGGTGTTTGCAGGGTTTCTCGTGTTCGTTGTGGGAGCAGTGATTGTCTCGTTCATGGTTTTCGCCATGATGATGCAGCGTATCCGCGACATAGGGTTGATGAAGGCTGCTGGATGTCCGAATCGTCTAATCTTCGGGTATTTCTTTACGGAGCTTCTGATAGTGACATCCGTGGGCTGCGCTGCGGGGGTGGCAATCGGAGTTGTGGCGGATATCGTTTCCACGACGTTTTTCTCGGCTCTTGGCTTCACCGTTTCAGAGCAACTGCCGAACCTTTGGATCGCCCTTGCCGTTTTCATTCTTTTCTTCGTTATCTCGTTGCTTTTCGGAGTGAAACCTATCCTTGACACGGCCAAGGTTGGACCTTCTAGGGCGCTTTCTCCTGCCTACTACGCGGGCGTGGTTAGAGAGGAGAAGTTCAAGCCAATTTCGAAACGGGCCTTTGCTCTGCGGATAGCCTTCAGAAGCCTTCTGCGACGAAGAGCGGCTTCATCTCGAATTGCGCTGTGCTTGGCGGCCATTTTTATACTTTCGACCATAGCGGTAGCAGGCGGCATCATAGCTGGCCAGACGACGCAAAGCTGGGTAGAAAGAGCCACCGGACGCAACTTGATCGCGATAGCACACAAGGACATACTCGCTGAGTACACGTTGCTGTTGTCAAGGTTCAAGCAACCCGCCCAAGACTTGGCACTCAACTACACAAGCCAAGACTACATGATACCGTCAGAAATCTCGGCAAAATTGAATGAGTATTCGCGTTCGGGCTTTTTGACTTATGAAACTCGTCTGTTGCTGATAGGACATGTTCATGAGCTCAGAGGTTTTCGGATTGATCCAGAAACAGCTTCGACGACGCCGGTAGGTGACAACCGCGAGACTGAAACGGTGATCGTTGGAGTTGACCCACAGAAACTGCTCGTCAATTGGTTCATGGAAGGTAGAAACCTCAGCGACTCGCAAGCCAACGAAACGCTCGTTGGCGACACGTTGGCGCAGATGCTTTTTTCCGATCCATTGTACCAGAATATGACCATTTCAGGCAGCATTTTCCACGTGGCTGGTGTGTGCTTGGACCCGTTGAACAACGGGAATGTCACATATGTCCCCGTTCTGGCACTGCAACGATCAATGAATCTTGATGGGGAAAACATGGCTTTCCTCAGAATCGATTCCTCTTCAGACCGCGCCCAACTCGTACGCCAACTTCAAGCTTTCGTTGAATCTGTCAACCCGGATTTCAGGACTTTCGAGCTTGAGGAGATTTTGCAGGGCAATCTCGGCTTTCTGGGCTACATATGGTCCTCGATGATGCTTCTTCCCATTTTTTCGCTTGCCGCGGCGTCTCTGTCACTGGTTGGCTATGTGATGATTGTTCTGGATGAACAGCGCCAAGAATTCGGGATATTGCGTGCAATCGGCGCTCGCCGGAGCACTTTGTTCCAGA
>Ga0153916_10002429_pt1 | contig 13613 bp, 13 predicted proteins | sample Opewatmetagenome_FD_109642 | JGI IMG/M metagenome (GOLD analysis project Ga0153916, IMG submission 109642) | Freshwater wetland microbial communities from Ohio, USA - Open water 3 Core 3 Depth 4 metaG | ecosystem: Environmental > Aquatic > Freshwater > Wetlands | place: USA: Ohio, Lake Erie...
AGGCAATACAATCCACCTGTGGACTTCTTCCACCCCTATAATCCGATTGGCTGTAATGGAGAAAGTCAATTGGATCTGTTCATGCGCGCCGGTCTGGCTCTTCAAAATATCCTCCGTTATCCCTCAGGTGCTTATTTAGTCGTATCCCATGGAGGAATCTTGAATAAAGCTCTTTATGTAATCATGGGCATTACTCCACAAGGTCATTACAACAGCCCCATTTTCTATTTCGCCAATCTTGGCTATGCGCAATTCCACTACAATCCTGCTTCCAGACAGTGGGCGGTACTCAGCTTGAATAATCAGATCAGGTCAGACCGGGGAGAAGGACCAGATTTTTGGAAAATCGACTGAGTTGGCTCATCTTTGGGGCAGGGGCGATTGGCACCTACATCGGTAGCAGCTTGATTCTCAGTGGTCAAAAGGTGGTTTTCATCGAGCGCACTGCTGCAGCTACAGAGATTCTCGAATATGGCCTCAAACTAAATATCCATGGACAAGAAAGCCGCATCCTGCATCCGGACATCACTACTTCCCTACATGAATCTCTTGCCGGTGCTCATTTCGATGTCGCTGTTCTTGCAGTAAAATCGTACGACACCCAGGTTGTTCTGGAAACCATGATACCTTTTGCCAGCCAGCTGCCACCCATCCTTTGCGTGCAAAATGGAGTCGATAACGAACCTCAGCTTGAAGCAGTTTTAGGAAAGGATATGGTTATTGCTGGCACAGTCACCAGCTCCATCCTCAGACGGGGTGCCGGTGACGTACTGGTCGAACGCCAGCGAGGCATCGGGATTGCACAGGATCACCCAATCTCGCCAAAGATTGCCCAGGTGCTATCCGCTTCGGGTATAGACGCTCAGCTTATTTCACCTGCACCTGCCATGAAATGGTCAAAAATGCTCACTAACTTGATGGCGAATGCCTCTTCAGCCATCCTCGATATGACCCCCGCTGAGATTTTAAATCATCCCAAACTATACGCAGTTGAGATATCCCAGCTGCGCGAAGCTCTCTCTGTGATGCACAGCCTCAATATTCAAATCGTCGACCTTCCCAAGGTCCCTGTGCGTGCTTTTGCCTGGCTGGTGAAGAATATTCCTTTACGGATCTCAAGACCTTTGCTTTATAAGCTTGCAGGTTATGGAAGAGGACAAAAGATGCCCTCCTTTCACATCGACTTGTATTCAGGTCAAGCAAAGAGTGAAGTGGATTATTTAAATGGCGCTATCATTCGTTATGGGACGAAGGCTAATGTTTCCACTCCAGTGAATACGTGGCTATCCGACACGTTGCTTGAACTGGTGCGCGGGACAGTACCTCGTGGGTATTACTCACGTCAGCCAGAAAAGTATTTACAGGCTTTATATTCTTATATTGGAAAATACCAGGGTTCGATCAACTGATTATCCCATAATAGAGTGGCAGGGGTTTCACTGGCTCGTCGCTCCAACAGTGTGCCTCTAATATCTTCTGTTTTGCCAGTGTTAATTTACCCTTGTCGTTGGCGTGAATATTGAATAACGTCTCTCCGGCATTAACCCTATCACCTACTTTGTGCCTCACGATGATCCCCACCGTGTAATCAATAGGATCACTTTTCTTCGCCCGTCCACCACCGAGCAACACTGCCGTCTCACCGACTTGACGCGCATCGATTTCAGCGATATATCCACTGCGAGGAGCAACGACTTCTGCAATATACTTGCTTCTTTCTAATAAATCCGGCTTGTCTACATATCTAATATCTCCGCCCTGTGCCTTGATTAATTCTCGGAACTTAGCAAGAGCTTTCCCCGAACGTAGGGTAGCTTCGGCTATTTTCCGTCCCTGAATGCGATTTCGTGCTACCCCTCCCAAGGCGAGCAGATATCCTGAAGCTACCAAACAATGCTCCCTGAAATCTGACGGTCCGTTTCCATTCAGTGTTTCCAACGCTTCTTGAAGTTCCAGCGAATTTCCAACTGCCTGGCCTAAGGGTTGGTTCATGTCCGATAATATCGCCACAGTCTTTCTGCCGCAGAGCTTACCGATATTGACCATTAATCTGGCTAATTTCCTGGCAGCTTCGAGATCTGTCATGAATGCCCCCTTCCCAACCTTTACATCCAGTAGAACAACTTGTGCTCCTGCCGCGATCTTCTTACTCATTATCGAAGAAGCGATCAATGGGATCGATTGGACGGTGCCAGTTACGTCACGCAAAGCATATAGTTTCCCATCCGCGGGTGCCAGGTTCATGCTTTGACCAGTTAAAACGACACCAATCCTCTTCAGCTGGTGGATGAATTCATCTGGGGTGAGATCGCTCCTGAATCCAGGGATTGATTCTAGCTTGTCGAGCGTGCCACCGCTGAACCCAAGGCCCCTGCCGGACATTTTCCCTACCGGCAAGCCACATGCGGCTACTGTAGGTGCCACCACCAGGCTAGTTTTATCGCCTACGCCACCAGTGGAATGCTTATCTACGGCATTTGGCACAACCTTGGTTAAGTCAAGCACTTCCCCTGAGTTAGCCATAGCGAGTGTCATGGCAGTCGTCTCGCGCGTAGTCATACCATTCAGCAGGATTGCCATCGCCAGCGCCGAGGCCTGGTAGTCAGGAATTTCACCACCGGTATACCCCTGGACGAAGAATTCGATTTCCTCTTGAGTTAATTCAGCTTTATCTCGCTTCTTTATGATGATCTCTACGATGCGCATGGTTTTGTTTCTCCCGCAATCAATCCTCATTATAATCCTGGCTTAATTTTCTAAACGGATAATCATCGGAAATGAATATGCATGTCTTACACCAGCAACGTTTGAGCGCACTGCCATATCTGGTCGAACATCTTCACCGTCAGCCTACCAGTTTGGGTGTTTTGCTGGCTCGGGTGGTACGAGGCAAGCAACCAGGGTAAACCTTTCCCCAGCTGGTAAAACCCTCCGTGTTTGAAAGCGAAGTGCGGTATCGCCGCACCCCTCTTTCGGTAAATTGCTAGTATGTTCTCAAATGCGATCCGCCCCAAGGCCACCAGGCCTTGCAGATTTCTCATCATATCGATTTCCTGAATGAGAAATGGCAGGCAAGTCATAATTTCTATACGACCGGGTTTGTTATCCGGTGGCACGCACCTGCATACAGCAGATATGAGTAAATCGTTCAATACCATTCCATCGTCCAGGCTCAAAGATTGAGGTTGATTGGCAAAACCAGCTCGATTTAATGCTGCAAAAAGGAATACACCCGATGCATCCCCGGTAAACATCCTCCCCGTCCTATTGGAGCCATGCGGACCTGGCGCCAACCCGATCACCAATATCCTTCCGTTGATATCACCAAAAGCAGGCACAGGCCTACCCCAATAAATCCAGCTCTGGAAGGCTTTTTTCTTCTTGGCTGCGACACTCTCTCGATATTCAACCAAGCGTGGGCAGTTCCGGCAGCTGATGATTTCCTTATTTAGCGTTTCGATGTCCATAAGAAGTGTATGTATTCCGGCAAATAAATTCTCATTCAATCATGAGATCAACATTGCGTCGCCAAATGAATAAAAACGATAATTGGCTTGCTTGGCGATTTCATATGCATTCAAGATCTTCTCCCGACCTGCAAAAGCACTCACTAGCATGATCAAGGTCGAACCCGGAAGATGGAAATTAGTGAGCATCGCATCGACGATACGAAATTTATATCCCGGCAGTATGAACAAGCTCGTAGGTCCTTCAAAGGCGTTGACAACACCATCGCTTCCAGCGCTCTCCAATGCCCGCACGCTGGTCGTGCCAACGGCGATCACCCGGCCCCCTTTTCCGCTGGCCAGGTTGATTTGGGTGGCCGTTTCTTTGCTCACCTCGCACCACTCTGTATGGATCTTATGCCTCTCTGGATCATTTTCTTCTACCGGTGCGAAGGTATCCAAGCCAACATGTAATGTGACCTTGGCAAATTGGATTCCATTATCGCTGAGCTGCGTCATGAGTTCTGACGTAAAATGCAGACCAGCCGTGGGCGCGGCAGCTGATCCAGAATTCCGTGCGTATACAGTCTGGTACCGTTCCGGGTCATCCAATCGTGTATGGATATAGGGTGGCAAAGGCATATGCCCGACATTTGGGAAAGCTGCTTCCAGCTCTTGATCGAAACGGATCAAGCGCTCAGCACCACCCAGGTCTGCCACGATCTCTGCCATGGGTGCTCTTTGAGCCAGTTCTTGCGTTTCCAGCTGTAATAGCTTTCCCACGGTAAGACCTTTCCCACCTACCATCGCCTCCCAGGTTAACCCATCCTGCTGGCGTAAAAGCAGGATCTCGACTCTACCTCCATTGGGGAGTTTGCGGGCAAATAGACGCGCGGGCATCACCCTTGTCTCGTTGATAACCAGGATGTCCCCTTCTTGAAGATAAGTTCCGATATCCTTAAATATTGCATGTCGAACCTCCCCAGATTTCCGATCCAAGACCAGCAGGCGTGATTGGTCACGTTGCTCCAGCGGGGTTTGAGCAATAAGGCTGGTCGGTAAGTCGTAATCAAAGTCGGAGGTACGCAATAAGAGACCTTCCTTACTTCCGCCCAAAAAACCTGGTTATGATCGTGAGTATCACGGTCAAAACGATCGAGAGCACTATGGACGTTGCTAATGGGAAGATACAGGTGAATCCCTTTCCTTGGATCGTGATATCTCCCGGTAGCCTGCCTAATGGCAAATTCATACGGGACGCCAACAACATCAATCCGCCGATAACGAGAAAGATAGCCCCAATTATTAGAAATATTTTGGCCAGCGTTGGGAGCATTTTTCTCTTTAGTGCTCTGCTTCAGGTTTCAACGTTATGAAAACAGTTTGGCTTGCCCTTCAGCCGGAGGGGTAATCCCCATGTGTGCATAAGCCAGGGCGGTCGCCACACGCCCGTGTGAAGTCCGTTCAAGGTATCCCAGCTGCAACAAGTAAGGCTCGACGACATCCATGATCGTATCTGGTTCCTCACTGATTGAGGCTGCAATGGTGCTCAAACCTACTGGCCCTCCCCTGTATTTTTCGATCACTGTGCTGAGCACCCTGCGATCCAGTTCATCCAATCCCATCAAGTCCACGTTAAGTAGGTCGAGGGCATCGTGTGCGATCTTCCTGGTAATGATCCCATCTGCCCGCACCTGAGCAAAATCCCGCACTCGGCGTAAAAGCCTCAACGCTACTCGCGGAGTGCCTCGACCTCGCTGTGCGATTTCGTCCACACCTTCATCATCAGTCTCCACGTTCAATGTCATACAGGCACGGGCAACGATCATGCGCATGGCATCCATGTCGTAAAAGTCAAGGTGATAGACTGCACCGAACCGCGAGCGTAAGGGTGCTGTGAGCAGTGCCAGGCGGGTGGTAGCGCCGATAACGCTGAAATGTGGTAGTTTTAGCCGGATCGATCGTGCTGAGGGACCTTTGCCGATCACGATGTCAAGGGCATAGTCCTCCATGGCTGGATAAAGCACTTCCTCTACTGATTTACCCAAACGGTGGACTTCATCGATGAATAAGATATCCCCGGCACGCAAATTAGTTAAAATAGCAGCCAGGTCGCCAGGTCTTTCAATTGCCGGCCCTGAAGTGACTTTGATGTTTACTCCCATCTCATTGGCCAGGATGTGTGCCAGTGTTGTCTTCCCTAATCCAGGTGGTCCATAAAAAAGTACATGATCGATTGGATCACCTCGCTGGCGTGCGGCTGTGATCAGGATCGCAAGATTTTGCTTCACCCGCTCTTGCCCGATCAAATCGGCTAACGTGCGTGGCCGTAAAGCAATATCAAGGCGGTCATCGGGCTGAGGTTGGGGATTGAGCAGGCGGGTTGGCTTTTCATCCATAAACGTGATTATAACCTAAACAGAATACGTACTATAATTCCTCCATCCTCGTCTCGGAGTGGCCCTAAATGTCTCATGTATTTCCATCCTCACATCCCTTGGTAGCGCATAAGTTGGCCTTGCTACGCGATAAGAACACCGAACCAAAGAAATTCAGAGAGCTGGTCAGGGAAATTTCCACCCTCCTGACCTACGAAGCTACCAGTGACCTGATCTTGTATTCGGTGAATATCGATACACCGTTCGCATCCACTACCGGTAAAGTATTAACCGAAAAAATTGGCCTTGTGCCCATCCTGCGTGCTGGCCTGGGGATGGTGGAAGGTGTTTGGAATCTCATGCCGTCTGCAGAGGTCTGGCACATTGGTCTTTATCGTGATGAGCTCACCTTGAAGCCAGTTGCTTATTACAATAAGCTTCCTGTTGAGCCGACCGTCTCTGTTTGCTTGATCCTGGATCCGATGTTGGCTACGGGCGGTTCCGCAGTTGCCACTGTAGATATACTAAAGCGTTGGGGGGTCAGAAAGGTGAAATTTGTTGGTATCCTGGCTGCACCTCAGGGTATAGAGAACCTTCAAATGCACCATCCTGATATCCCGATCCACATCGCCGGTATTGATGAAACCTTGAATTCACGCGGCTACATTCTTCCAGGTCTCGGCGATGCCGGTGATCGCCAGTTTGGCACCGCATAACTTGTCTGTAATTTTCAAATATTGCACAACCGCTTAACTTGCCGGCGTGATTGGATTCTGAGGTGGCATGATCATCCCACCTCGATCCTTACCTCTCAGATGAAACCACAAAGCCCCACCTGCTAGGCCTAAAATCGCCATCCAGATGGTATTGAACAAACCGACGCACAATCCACTCGTCAGCTGCAACATCCAGATTCTCGCCTGATCATAATTGGGGTTCGGTAACCCCAAAAGCTGATAGATGGAAGTTAAATCCTCTGGATTAACCACCGCACCGTTGATCACTGCGCCAACCATACCTCCTGCAAAACCCAATCCGCCCGCAATCGCCCCTGCGATCGCCCCTTTGCGGATCGCTTCATTCGAATTGACAGGTTTTTCGTTCGATCCAGCCATATATCCCGCAGCGATTCCTAAGACCAGACCCAGGCAGGGCGCGCAAAACGGTGTGAATAATGTCGTGCTTCCCAGCACCAGCACCAAAGTGAGAATACCAATCATTAATCCAGATCTGACCATCTATTACCTCCTATAATGCTCCTCCCGAATTCAAGAAACAATATTGCCATTATAGCAGCATCTAATTGCCTAAAATTCGCTCAGCGGTGTACATAAATCAGCTCCTGATATACAATTTGTCGATGAGCTAGTCGGATTGAATATAGAATGGATGGTTCATTATGCATTGCCGGACCTGTGGTGATAAAGCTGTAATTAATATGCGCCAGCATAAACTGGCGTTATGCAAAACACATTTTTTAACCTGGGTCCCAGAGCAGGTGGAGCGCACGATACGCAGGTATCGTATGTTCACGCACCGAGACCGTTTGCTGGTGGCTGTTTCAGGTGGAAAAGATTCACTTTCGCTATGGCGCATAATTACCGGTTTGGGCTATACTGCAGACGGTTTATACATCGGGTTGGGCATTGATGGGGGGCTGGCATATTCAGCTCGTTCTCTTCAGTATGCCCAAAGTTTCGCTCAACAACACCAGCTGTTCCTTCACATCGTTGATGTCCAGACTGAGTACGGTGAAACGATCCCTGAGCTTGCAGAACGCACTCATCGCGGACGGCATAAGCCTTGCTCGGTCTGCGGGCTGACCAAGCGACACGTCATGAATCGCCTAGCCCGGCAGGGAAGCTATGATGTCTTGCTTACCGGTCATAATTTGGACGATGAAGCTGCCATCCTTTTTGGGAATACGCTGAATTGGGTCGGTTCTTATCTCATCCGTCAGGCTCCTGTCTTGGAAGCTGATCGACCAGGGCTCGCGCGCAAAGTTAAACCTCTCTGCCGGATGTACGAGCGAGAGATGGGGGCTTATGCTCTATTAGCGGGGATCGACTACATACACGAGGAATGCCCTTTTGCAGCTGGCTCGACTTCTATTTACTACAAAGAATTACTAAATAAGCTCGAATCGGATCGGCCCGGGGCAAAGCTCAGTTTCTACCTGTCCTTCCTGCAAGCCAGTCGTTCGGGTTTGTTCTCACCATCTGCGGATGAGCGTGCTGATCTGGTGCACAACTGCCCCGAGTGCGGGCAGCCCACTTCCGCACCAGGCAGGTGCATATTTTGCCGCATGTTCGTTGTTCATGAGGATAAACTGGAATACAACGGGATCGATCTGATATGACCTCCTCTTCTTCATCACCTGCAGATCAGCATTCCCGCCATTATCGATATTTGGACATCATTACTGCCTTGTTTGTAACCGTTCTGGTGGTGAGCAATATCGCTTCCTCCGCGAAAATCATCGATTGGGGTTTCAGCATTTTTGGAATCCGTTTTGCGTTTGATGCTGGGACACTCCTATTCCCAGTCAGTTATATCTTCGGGGATATTCTTACCGAAGTATATGGATACAGGCGTTCTCGCCGTGTGATCTGGATTGGCTTTTTATGCCTTGGATTGAGTGCGTTCGTGTTTTGGATCGTGCGCCTGCTTCCAGGCGAAGCCACCTGGCAGCAAAACGCAGGTCAGGCAGCTTACAATGCAATCCTGGGGGGTATGAGTAGCGGTGGGATTGTCCTGGCTAGCTTGCTGGGATACTGGTCAGGTGAGTTCTCCAATTCCTTCACCCTGGCTAAAATGAAGCTCCTTACCACGGGTCGCTTGTTGTGGACCCGTACCATCGGTAGCACCTTGGTGGGGGAGCTGGTGGATACGCTGGTATTTATCTTGATTGCTTCGCTATTAAAGGTGTTTCCATGGAGCTTATTTATCACCCTGGTGCTGACTAACTATGTCTTCAAATGCGCGATCGAAGCTGTAATGACTCCCATTACTTATTGGGTCGTCAATGGCCTGAAAAGCCGTGAAAACGAAGACTATTATGATCGTGCTACGAACTTCTCACCTTTCAAAATTTAGGCAATGATCATCCCTGCGCTGCACATATCTGTCGGATTTCACCCTGCTCGAGACTCTGTATTAAGCCGACAATCCGTCCACGTAAGCTCACCAGAAAAAAACCACCATCAAATGATGGTGGTTTTTTTTAGGTAAGTATCCCATGGCATAATTTACGCTTGTTCCAGATACCGCTCTACTTCCCAATCGGTCACTTTCATCTGGTATTCCTCGATTTCTTCCCATTTGGCCCGGGTGAAAGCCTCGTAAATGATCGCTCCCAGTGAGCCTTTGATTACGGCATCCTTTTCTAGCTCTTGCAACGCTTCGTTTAGAGAACCCGGTAATTCTGTCACACCCAGCTGCTCCCGTTCTTCGCGGGTAAGGTCATATACATTAACATGATTGAGTGGCTTTGGGCACGCAGTATTATTATCAATCCCATCCAATGCCGCGGCCAGCATGGCGGTGAATGCCAGGTAGGGGTTCGAGGAGGGGTCTGGGAAGCGCAGCTCCGCCCGCGAGGATTTATCTCTGCCTTCAGACCAGCGCGGGATGCGGATGAGCGCGGAGCGGTTGATCTGTGCCCAGCCGATATATACCGGAGCTTCATATCCTGGCACCAACCGCTTATATGAATTTACTGTGGGTGCAACAATTGCTGCCAGGGCGCGTGCATGCGCTAGCTGTCCGGCAATGAAGTGGTAAGCGATGGGTGAGAGATGAAAATCATCATTTGGATCGGAGAATAAGTTATTCCCCTCGAAGTCGAATAACGATTGGTGCACATGCATGCCGGATCCATTGATGCCAAAAATTGGCTTGGGCATAAATGAAGCGATCAATCCATGCTGGGCTGCAATCGCTTTCACAGTGTATTTCAATGTCAATACATTATCGGCAGTGCGCAAGGCATCATCAAAGCGGAAGTCGATCTCGTGTTGTCCGAGTGCTACCTCATGGTGTCCTGTTTCCACCTCCAGACCCATGCCCTCCAGAGTATCCATTAATTCCGTGCGCACTCTGACCGCATCGTCATTCGCAGAAAAATCAAAGTAGCCTCCCACATCATGGGGCACCGGGTGGATATTCTCATGATTATTGCCACCTCTGATCAGGAAAAATTCAGGCTCGGGACCGACGTTATATTTCCATCCACGATCTGCCAGTTTTCCAATGGTTCGCTTCAAGGTACCACGCGGGTCACCTGGGAATGGTTTGCCATCCGGCTGGTAGATCTCGCAGAATATACGCGCCCGCCTGAGCTCGGGTAGCGTCCAAGGCAGCACAGCATAGGTATCCACATCTGGTACCAGGCGCATATCACTTTCCTGAATGCGTGCAAATCCCTCAACAGATGAGCCGTCAAACCACATGCCATCATCCAGCGCTGCGGATAAACGCGCTACTGGTATATCCACGCTTTTTACCGTTCCGATCACATCCGTGAACTGGAGTGAGATGAACTTGACTTCATCTTCTTTGATTCTCGCCAATAATTCCCTGTTGTCCATAAGGTCTCCTTGCCGAAGGAAATAGCCTGATATTTGATGTTGATATAAAACCTACAGATTAATTCTTCATGACAATTAACAGATACATCATTTAATGACGCTAATGCTAAATATAATTGCCCTAGTAATTTAATTGGAGACTGATGATTGCCCGCAATTTTATCACACCCTTATTCCGTGATGGGGGTTAATGGAATTGAAAATGGGCACTATCTAGGGAGCTTATATGCACGAGATAGCCATAATCACGGATACCGATTCCAGCATACCCTTCGAGCTAGCCGCACAGTACGATATCTATCAAGTCCCTATCACGGTGCATTTCGGAGAGCAGAGTTATGAAGCCGTTTATGCTATCAGCGACGGCGACACATTCCGCTGGATCGATAAGGAAGGCAAATTACCCACCACATCAGCTCCTACACCTGGCAGGTTTATCTCGGCCTATAAGAATGCTTTTGATGCAGGGGCAGCCAAGATCTTGTGCTTGTGCGTGAGCAGTGAAGTAAGTGCCACATACAATGCCGCTTTATCAGCCCGCGATTTCTTTCCAGATCGCGAGATCCATGTGATCGATTCGCGCTCGTTGTCAATGGGCATGGGATACATGGCGCTGGCTGCTGCTGAAGCAGCTCATAATGGGGCTTCCGTTGAAAAAATCACCACGGTCATCGAAGAGATTCGTCAGAAAACCTATCTCTTTACAGCCTTATCGACATTAAAATACCTGGCCATGGGAGGCAGGGTGAGCAGCATAACCGCCAGTGTGGCTAACATCATGAATGTAAAACCGATCCTCACTATCCAGGATGGCAAGCTTGAGCTTTTGGAAAGAGTTCGTACTCAAAAGAAGGCCTGGGAAAGGGTGATTGAGCTTTCCGCCAGCGCAGCAGGGGATAGGAAAATTGACAAGCTGTGTATCCTGCATGTGAATGCCCCCGAGATGGCACATCACTTTGAGGGGGAGATCCGGGCGCGGATGGAATGCCCAAATGAGATCCTGCTTGCGGAGGTAACACCGGGTCTGTCAGTCCACTCAGGGGCGGGGATGGTTGGCGCAGTGTTCGTCGTAGAATGATCCTATGACTGTCATCACTTTGCTTACTGATTTTGGGTTGCGCGATGGCTATCCAGGCGTGATGAAAGGCGTCATCTGGAAGATTGCCCCGAGCGTCCAAATAACCGATATCAGCCACAACATCCGACCTCAAAACATTCTCCAAGGGGCAATTGCCCTGAGGTGCACTGCCTCGTATTTTCCACCCGGCACGATCCATGTTGCCGTGATTGACCCTGGTGTAGGTACTGAACGCCGCCCTATCGGGCTTCACCTTGGAGATCATTACTTCATTGGGCCGGATAACGGCTTGTTTACCACGGTCCTTGAGAGAGCAGAGTCTCAGAATTATCGCATTCTCGCTGTTCACCTCAATCAAGCCAAATACTGGTTACCCGAGATCAGCTATGTATTTCATGGACGGGATATCTTTGCTCCGTCAGCCGCACATCTTGCCCGCGGCGTTGCTCTGACAGATCTGGGCATACCCATCACTGATCCGGTCCACATCCAAATACCTCGCCCTGACTCCATCCCCGGAGGTGGCTGGCGTGGGCAGGTGTTGGAGGTCGACACATTTGGTAACCTTTCGACCAATATCGAACGCTCTCACCTGCTCCCATTGGGAGCTGTATCGGTTCGTATTGCCGGGCAGAGCATCAATGGGCTGGTGAATACTTTCGGTGACCGGCCTGCAGGGACTTTGATCGCCCTGTATGGTACAGCGCATGATTTGATCATCTCTGTCGTCAATGGTAATGCTGCCCAGTCATTGAAAGTGAGCCTGGGTGATCTTGTGGAAGTATATCCATTGGAAAAAGATGTGTCAGTATGACGGTTATAACTCTCACCACAGATTTTGGCACGGGTGGCCACGAGGCCGGAGTCCTCAAGGGGGTCATCTGGACAATTGCGCCTGCTGTGCAAATTGCTGACCTGAGCCATGAAGTCACCCCGCAGGATATCATCGAAGGCGCTTTGCTCCTATGGCGTTCTGCTCCATATTTTCCGGCTGGGACGATCCATCTAGCTGTAATCGATCCCGGAGTTGGCACTCCCCGTAGGGGGATTGCCACTCATATCGGCACTCAATATTTCGTCGGACCGGATAATGGCCTGTTTTCTATGGTGTTAGCTCGAGCTGGTGAAAATCAGCAAAGGATCCGCGTCATACAACTGGACCAACCGAAGTTCTGGCTACCCGAAGTGACCAGTGTCTTTCATGGGCGTGATGTTTTTGCCCCGGTTGCCGCTCATCTTGCCTGTGGCACACCCATGGATGCTCTCGGCACGCCTATCTCTGATCCGGTCAGGTTGGAAATCCCAAAACCTGTTCGCACATCCTTTGGTTGGGTTGGTGAAGTGATCCACGTCGACCGCTTTGGTAACCTGTCGACCAACCTGCAAGCCAGCCATCTTGAAGGCATGACGGATGCAGTGATTCGTATTAAGCATACACAAATTGATGGTCTGGTGGCAGCATTTGGTCAGCGACCTGCCGGTACTTTAGTGGCTTTATTGGACAGCAGTGGCTCATTAGCAATCTCAGTGGTTAATGGCAGTGCGGCTCAGCACCTGCAGGCTAGCGTGGGTGATGGAGTTGAGCTCGATTTAAAAGGTTGAGCCATGACGGCGTCCGAACCTTCCCTGAAACCCCTTGCCGTGCAGGTAAGTCATTTAAGCTTTCGCTGCTAGCGACACAAGGAGGACGCCCTGCAAGACCTCTCATTCCAGGTGCGCCGTATCGCTCCATTGATCATCCCGGTCACCATCGGCTCAATCCTGAGCGGTGAGGATATGGTCAATGCCATGGACCTGCGCTGTTTCGGCCTGCGTCCACGCACATGGATCCAAGCGACACCCTACCATTGGTATGATTATGCCATCATCGTCTTTGGAATTCTAATCTTACTGGCCTCCATCATCCTGCGATACTTGGTGCATGTAGGCGGATTCTGGGTGCCTCCGGGTATCATCCCGGGATAAACAAAGCTTAATCCTTGGCGGCTTGCCAAAAGCCCCTCCCTGCGGTATCCTTAGCCGTTGGGAGTGGTTGAGTTCCGGTGGGCTCCCCGGTCTTCAAAACCGGTGGCGGGTCGCGTTGCGGGCCGCGGTGGGTTCGACCCCCATCCACTCCCGCCTG
>Ga0153916_10002430_pt1 | contig 13613 bp, 12 predicted proteins | sample Opewatmetagenome_FD_109642 | JGI IMG/M metagenome (GOLD analysis project Ga0153916, IMG submission 109642) | Freshwater wetland microbial communities from Ohio, USA - Open water 3 Core 3 Depth 4 metaG | ecosystem: Environmental > Aquatic > Freshwater > Wetlands | place: USA: Ohio, Lake Erie...
ACAAGCAGGAGCAGCGCAACGGTGGTCGGGATTCCCCATTCAAGGAGGAGGCTCAACCACCCCCGCTCCCCTCCGCAGCTCCCCCACAGCCCAAGCAGGCGAACAAATCGCAGGCCAGCCGCGCAGCAGGGTGACCGCCCGGCGGGCATCGGCCGACCGCAGATCACCCATTAGCGGTATGCGACCGGCTTTTCGTTGGTCGGACCTGCAAATCGGGGGAGATTCGAGCGGTCGCAAATCCCCGTAGATCGGTTAGAATGAGAGGACAGCCGCCCCGCGTCGACCGTGCCATTCCGGTGGGGTTCGACCCGGGCACTGGGCAAGGGTAATCGCCATGGCAACTTCGGTCTCCGAGAACCCGCTAACCGTCTCCGACGTCCTTAGCGATCTGGGCTCGAGCGACCAGTTTGACCCCGGTCTGGCGCCGCAGGGTCGCTGGCGGAAATGGGCTCTCCGTCTCGTGCTGGCGGCAGTGGTCGGCGTCCTGGGGATTTTCGGGCTCACCAAGCTGGTCGGCTCCATGGAGGCCAAGAGCACCGAGATGCTGCTGACCCACGTCGCCAAGCGGGGGGAGCTCCTGGTCACCGTGACCGAAGACGGCAACCTCGAAAGCGCCCAGAACGTCGACATCAAGTGCGAAGTGGAGGGGGGGAGCACGATCCTGTGGATCATCGAGGACGGCAAAGAGGTCAAGGAGGGGGAAGACTTGGCCAAGCTGGAGTCGTCCCAGATCGAGGACAAGATCAACCAGCAGAGGATCGTTTACGAGAAGGCCCGGGCCACCCACATCCAGGCCCAAAAGGACTATGAGGTGGCGAAGATCTCGGTCCAGGAGTACATCGAAGGGACCTACCGCCAAAACATAGAGAAGGCCAAGGCCGACATCATCGTCGCCGAGGCGAACCTGAGCAGCGCCAAGAACGCGCTGGACCACACGAACCGGATGTTCCGCAAGGGGTACGTGACGCCCCTGCAAAGGGACACGCAGGAGTTCGCTGTCGAGCGGGCCAAACTGGACTTGGCGGCGGCCAAGACCGCCGAGGAAGTGCTGGAGAAATTCACCAAGGCGAAGACGCTCCAGGACCTGGAGAGCAAGCGCGACACGGCCGAGGCCAAGAAGAACTCGGAAAAGGCGGCGTTCGACCTGGAGGAGGCCCGGCTGAAGCGCCTGGAAGCGCAGTTGAAGAAGTGCACGCTGCGTGCGCCGAAGGCCGGGATGGTGGTCTACGCCAACGAGCAGGGCCGGTCGCGATTCCCGGGCCAGCAGGCCGCCGAGATCAAGGAAGGAGCCGTCGTTCGCGAGCAGCAGAACATCTTCCGCCTGCCCGACCTGGGCAACATGCAGGTCAAGGTCACGGTGCACGAGTCGAAGGTCGAGCGCATTCGCCGGGGGATGCGGGCGAGGATTGGCATTCAGGGTCGCGAGTTCCAAGGGACGGTCATTTCCGTGGCCAATCAGCCCGAGCCCACCGGCTTCCACTCTGCCGCGGTGAAGGAATACGCCACGATCGTGAAGATCGACGGCGAATCGAAGGACCTGCGTCCCGGAATGACCGCCGAGGTGGAGATTCTTGTGGCGGCCCTCCAGAACGTGCTGGCCGTTCCCGTGGCGGCGGTTTTCGAGCAGCGCGGCCAGACATTCTGCTGCGTCAAGAAGGGGCAGGAGGTCGAGAAGCGGCCGGTCGAGGTGGGCATGACCAACGACAAGTTCGTCGAGGTGCGCAGGGGACTGGAGCAGGACGAGGAGGTTGTGCTCAATCCGCGGGCGGTGGTGCCGGAGACCGTCGGGGAGATCCGCGAGGAGGAAACGGTCGACGTGAACAAGAAGTTCGGCAGCGCGCCGGTGGAGCTTGGCGGCGGGGCAGGAGACAACGGGCGGCCGGGCCCCGGCGGTCCCGACAAGAAGGGCCGCGGGAAGAGGGACTCGCAGGGGGCGCCCGGCGAACGCGGCGGTCGAGGGCCCAGCGCGGCGATGAAGGCCTTCTTTTCCAGCCCCATGCAGTTCGACAAGGACGGCGACAAGCGGGTCAGCCGCGATGAGGCCCCCGAGGACGTCCGCTCCTTTTTCCTCAAACTCGACGCCAACGGCGACGGCTTCATCGACCAGGCCGAAATCGACGCGCTCCGCGCCCGCCGTCCTCCGGGGGGCGATGCCGGCGGCGATCGCGGCGGCGGCCCACCAGCACCTTGAGAAACGCCCCGCCATGCTTGCCGAGTTCCTCCAAAAGCTCCGCCTCGGCGTCGGCAGCCTGATGCTGCACAAGCTCCGCTCCGCCCTGGCGGTCCTGGGGATCCTCATCGGCGTGACCGCGGTCATCTGGCTCGTGGCGATGGGGGAAGGGGTGAGCTACCAGGCGCAGCAGCAGATCAAGGACCTGGGGGCCACCAACATCATCGTCCGCAGCGTCAAGCCTCCGCAGGAATCGACCCGCACCGGCGGCACCTTGTTCATCCCCTACGGCCTCCTCCGCGAGGACTACAGCCGCATCATCTCCAACGTCCCCACGATCCGCCAGGCGGTGCCGATGCGCGAGATCAGCCGCGAGGTCCGCAATCTCGACCACGTGCTGGACGCCAAGCTGGTCGGCTGCACCCCGGAGTATCTGGAGCTGAACCACCTGCACATGGCCCGGGGAAGATTCCTCATGGAGGAGGACGTCAACCGCTGTGAGAACTTCGCGGTGCTCGGGCACAAGACGGCCGAGATTCTCTTTCCCTACGAAGACCCCATCGGGGAGACGGTGCAGATCGGCAGCGATTTCTACGTCGTGATCGGCGAGACCGCCGAGCGGACGGCCTCGGCCGCGATCGGCGGGAGCCTGGAGGCCCGCGAATACGACACCGACGTCTACATCCCGCTCTCGACCCTCCGCTGGCGGATCGGCGACATGGTGCTGACCAGCCGCTCCGGCAGCATCGAGGGCGAGGTGGTGGAGCTCAGCCAGATCACGGTGATGGTCGAGGAGTTGGGCGAGGTCGACCCGACCGCCGAGGTCATCCGCGGCCTGCTGCAAAAGTTCCACAAGAACGTCGACTACGCCGTGGTCATTCCCAAGGAGCTCTTGCGCCAGGCGGAGATGTTGCGAACGTTGTTCAACGTCCTGCTGGTGCTGATCGCCGGCATTTCGCTGCTGGTCGGGGGGATCGGCATCATGAACATCATGCTCGCCACGGTCACCGAGCGGACCCGCGAGATCGGCATCCGCCGCGCCCTCGGGGCTACCCGCGGCGACATCATCCAGCAGTTCCTCACGGAGACCATCGTGCTGTCGGGGATGGGGGGATTGCTGGGGGTGCTGGGCGGGTTCCTCTGCCACCCGGCGGTGGCCGTGGCGCGGCGGGGGATGGCGCGGGTCTTCCCCGAGATGATGGCCTCGCTCCCCATGAACATCAAGAACATCGAGCCGCGGATCGCCCCCTGGTCGATCGTCGTGGCGCTGGCCATCTCGGTGGCGGTGGGCGTCCTGTTCGGCCTCTATCCGGCCCGGCGCGCCGCGTACATGGACCCGATCGAGGCCCTCCGCCATGAATGAAACCGCGGCCGCTGCCACGTTGTCCGACCGGAAGATCGTCGCCCGCGTCGTCGACTTGACGAAAGTCTATCACCTGGGGAACAACGTCTCCGTCGACGCCCTGCGGGGCGTGTCGATCGATTTCTACCAGGGCGATTTCGTGGCCATCATGGGGGCGTCCGGGTCGGGGAAGAGCACGCTGTTGAACCTGCTGGGGTGCCTGGACCATCCGACCTCCGGCCAATATGTCCTCGGCGGAAACGACGTGTCGCGGCTCGACGACGAGGCCCTCTCCGGCATCCGCAGCCGCTACATCGGCTTCATCTTCCAGTCGTACAACCTGATCCCGCAACTGAAGGTGGTGGAAAACATCCAGGTGCCCCTGAGCTACCAGCGGCGGCCGATCGCCGACGCCCGCCAGCGCGCGATCCGGCTGGCCAGGCTGGTGGGGCTCGGCGACCGCCTCCACCACCGCCCCACCGAGCTCTCCGGCGGGCAGCAGCAGCGCGTCGCCATCGCCCGATCGATCGTCAACAACCCCCACATCATCCTCGCGGACGAGCCCACCGGCAACCTCGACTCGGCCACCGGCGGCGAGATCATGGACCTCCTGGCCGCGCTGAACCGCGCCGGCCGGACGATCATCATGGTCACCCACGAGGCCGAGGTCGCCGCCCGGGCCCAGCGGATCGTTCGCTTGCGGGACGGGCTGGTCGAAGAGGTCTTCGAGAACCGGCCGGTCACGGTAGAATAGTAACGAGGGATTCATGACTGTGAAGCTACCGATCTCGTTCCCCAGCGAAGCAGCCCAACTGCGGGAGCAGCTCCGAGTGTTCGCCGGAGCGACCGCCGAAGAGCGGCTCCGGGCGGTCGCCGATACGCTGGCGGCGGTGGAAGCCCTTTCGGCCGCCGGGGGGCGCCGCGCAGAGCAGTTGAGGTACGATGAGTCATGCGAGCGGCAGGGGCGCGATCGCATGAGGGAGTTTATCGCCCGCCATGTCGCCAGCCGAACGAGAGCCTCCGAGTGACCTGCTTGGCGCCTTGGGGCGGCTCGTGCGGGTGCTCGACCAGCGCAAGACGGACTACGCGCTGGTGGGCGGATTGGGGGTGGCGGTCCGCGGGCCAGTGCGAGCCACTCGCGACATCGACATGGTCGTGAGCGTGCCGCAGATCGAGCTTCCCGGACTTCTGAAAGCGGTCACCGAGCAGGGCTTTTCTGTCGACCTGGATAGCGCGATCCGCACGTGGAGCGAGGATCATCTGCTGGAATTTGCGCTCGGGGCCGTTCGCGTGGACTGGATCAAGGCGGTCCTCCCCGTTTTCGAGCGCATTGTCGGTCGTGCCCGCTGGGAGGACGTGGGTGGTGCGAAGATCCGCGTCGCCGATGCGGAGGGTCTGCTGCTGTTGAAACTGATCGCGTTCCGGCCCCGAGACCAGGAGGACGTGCGGGGAATCCTGGCGGCCAACCCTGGGGCCCTCGATCTCGACTGGGTCCGCGGAGAATGGCGCGAGCTCGCCACTGCAGACGATCCGCGAAACGAGCTGTTCGAGCAGATGGTGCGGGAGTTCTACCAGGAGAATTCTTAGCCGGGGACCTATTACGAACTCGCTTCGGGCTTTGTAGAATTCCAGGTGGAGGTGGTGTTATGCGCGATTACGAAGCCGTGCTTGCCGACGCGACCAGTTTGCCCGTTGTCGAGCGAATCCAGTTGATCGAGGCCCTGTGGGACACACTGCCCGGCGACGTCCTCCCGCCGCTCAGCGACGAATGGATCGCGGAAATCGAGCGGCGGTCGGCGGAGTACGATTCGGGCTCCGTTCAAACCGTGCCCTGGGAGCAGATCCGAGCAGATGCACTGCGCCGCGCAGGATTGCAGGGTTAACGGTGCCGCATGCGTCCCGTCGACTATCTGCCTGGGGCCCGCCGCGACTTTGACGAGTCGTTTGATTGGTATGCGGAGCGAAGCGCGCAGGCAGCGGTGCGTTTCGCGAATGCCGTTGACGCGGCGCTGACTGCCCTGGCTACCGATCCGGAGCGCTTTGCCGCGTTGGATCGTGTTCATCGGGAGTGCCCCGTGAGGCGGTTCCCTTTTCGGATCGTTTATCGGGTCGTTGAAAACCGTGTTCTGGTGGTGGCCATCGCGCACGCGAAACGTCGCACTGGCTACTGGAGACGGCGACTTTGACGACGCCGGGTCGTGGTCTCCCGACCGCGACACCTCGACGACCGAAGCGGCAGGAAATGACGGTCCAGGCCAACTTGAAAGGCAAGAGCGGATGGACGCGGTGTTCCTTCGCCACGTTGACGCGCTCCGGCCGAAGCTGGAGCGGCTTTTGGCCATGGAGCCAGTGAAACCGACTTCTCTACCGCGGGAGATGCCCGTAGCCGGCGTGTACCTCCTGTCAGAAGGGGACCGCCACCTGTACGTCGGGCGTAGCAACGCCATACGTCGTCGGATCGGACGGCACTGTCGCCCCGGTGCCACGCAGCGAATGGCGGCCTTCGCATTCCGGCTTGCCCGTGAGGAAACGGGGCATTTCGCAGCGTCCTACCAAGCGGGCAAAGGGTCACGCGCGGGGCTGATGGAAAACCAAGCCTTCGCGAAAGCGTTCGCTATGGCGAAGGCTCGGATTCGATCAATGGATCTGCGCTTCGTGGACGAGGCCGATCCAATCCGCCAGGCACTCCTTGAGATCTACGTCGCAGTCGTCCTCGGCACGCCATACAACGATTTCGACACCCACTGACAGGCCGCCCAAACGAGTGTCTGAGCCTTGCGCGGTAACTTGTTTCCACCGTGGGCCGATCCTGTGCAGCGGTATGCTGACCACTCAGTTGCGCATGCGACGGCTTATGAGTAGCTCCTAATGACCTTGACAAGCGCCGCCGCGATCTGCCGCACGTCGTCCTCCGAGTACGTCGGGAAGGCGAAGCAGGTGAAGGTGTGCGATTCGTGCCAGCGGGCGTTGGGCACCTCGACCTGGCCGTAGTCGACGCTCGCCGGATCGGTGTACTCTTGGGAGGTGAAGGGGAAGCCGGTGCGGCCGAAGCCCCGCCGCTCGGTGAAGGCCCGCTCCGTGTGGCACTGCGGCCAGAAAACCTTCCAGCAGGGGGCCCCCTCAGCGCAGGCCGCGGCGACGAACTGGGCGATGTCGCACCGCATCTTCTCGATGTCCAGCGAGAACGCGCAGACGTACCAGCCGTTCTGCCGCTCGGGGGTGTCGATCGGCAGGTACTTGACCTGGGGAAGCGGGCCGAGGGCATCCAGGAGGATCCGGCCGTTGCTGCGGCGGCGGGGCATGTTCCAGGAGTCCATCCGCTCCAGCTCGGCCAGCCCGATCGCCGACTGCATCTCCGTCATCCGGTAGTTCCAGCCCACGCGATTGTGGATGTAAGGGAGCTTCTGCTCGAGGACGAGCAGGTTAAGGCGTTCTTTGACGTCGTAGCCGTGGTCGCGGAAGCTGCGGGCCTCCCAGGCCAGGTCCTCGTCGTCGGTGGTGACCATGCCCCCTTCGCCGCCGGTGGTGAAGGTCTTGTTCTGGCAGAAGCTGCACGCCGCCGCATGGCCCAGCGTGCCGGTCTTCTTCCCCTTGTAGACCCCGCCGAACGCCTCGGCGTTGTCTTCGATGACGTAGAGGTTGTGCTTCCTGGCCAGCGCGTTGATCGGGTCCATGTCGCAGACGTTGCCGTAGAGGTGGACCGGGATGATCGCCTTCGTGCGGGCGGTGAGGAGCTTCTCGGCCGACGCGACGCTGATGCAGTGGTCCTCGAGGTTCACGTCGGCGAAACGGGGGATCGCTCCGGCCTGGACCACGGCGAAGCTCGTGGCGATGAAGGTGTAGCTGGGGACGATCACCTCGTCGCCCGGCCCGAGACCTAAGGCCGACAGCGCCACGTGCAGCGCGGCCGTGCCCGTGGCCACGCTCACGGCGAAGCGGCTCCCCTGCCACGCGGCGTACTTCCGCTCGAACTCCATGCCCTTCGGGCCGGTCCAGTAGTTGACCTTTCCGGAGCGGAGCACCTCGTTGACGGCGCGGATCGCGTTTTCGTCGAAGCTGGGCCACCCGGCCAAGCGGTTGGTGACCGCCTTCGGGCCGCCGTCGATGGCCAGCTTCTGGTTGACGATCGAATCGATGGACATAGTCGGCCTCCCTCAAAAAAGGACCGCTTTCGCCCGTGGACGTCGCACTGGGCCCTTCTGTGATACCGCCGATCGGGCCCGGTGGCAACCCTGGCGAATCCGGGCCGGCCTCAGCGGAGAGCTTGTCGCTGCCCGTGGGATGGCCTACGCTGGAATCGGGAAACTGCGAAGAGCGAAGGGTACCCACAAGGCGGGAGGAACTCTCATGGTGACGATCCGATGGCAGGTGTTGGTGGTGGTGACCGCGCTCGGCATGTTGCCGGCTTTGGCCTGGGGCGCGGAACCCAGCATGTTGCCGCGGGGGCATGTCCTCTTGGGGAGCAACTTTGAAGGCGCCGACGCCCTGAAAGGCTGGTCCGGCCAGGCCCGGCTGGACGCCGGCTTCGGGGGCGGGCACGCGCTGTGCGTCGAGCGCCCGGCCGGCTCGCCAAGCGGCTCGACGCTGGTCCAGATGGCCTTGCCGGTCGAGAAGATCCGCGGCTACCTGCTTCACTTCTCGGCACGGATCAAGGCGGAAGGCGTCAGTGCGAAGCCGCAGCCCTGGAACGGCGTGAAGTTCATGGCGCCGATCGTTTCGGCGGGCGGCCGGTCGTGGCCTGCCGCCGAGACCGCCGTCGGGACGTGGGACTGGCAGCGGGTCGCGTTCGCCGCCCGCATCCCTGCCGATGCCCAGTCGGTCTCCCTTTGTCTCGGGCTGGAGCTGGTCATGGGCAAGGCGTGGTTCGACGACGTCCGCGTCACCGTGGGAAAACCGCCGATCGTGGCCCGGCGGCCCGCCAAGGCCGGCCCCGTCTACAAAGGGCACGATCTGCCCAGGCTCCGCGGGGCGATGGTGAGTCCCGACATTGACGAGGAGGGGCTGCGGGTCCTGGGAGGGCAGTGGAACGCCAACGTGATCCGCTGGCAACTGATCCGCCGCGGCCCGGTCCGCGATCCTTTGGACCTCGAGGCGTACGGGCGGTGGCTGCAATCGGCCCTGGCCCAGTTGGACGCCGCCTTGCCCCTGTGCCAGAAGTACGGCCTGATGGTCGTCGTGGACCTGCATTCTCCTCCCGGGGGGCGAACCACCAGCGGGGGCTACGCCGGCTCCGACTACGGCCTGTTTGCCAGCCCCGCTTGCCAGCGGAAGTTCGTCGAACTCTGGGAGCACGTCGCCCGCCGATACAAGGACGCCAAAGTAATCTGGGGGTACGATCTGGCCAACGAACCGGTCGAGGGCGTGGTCGAGGAGGGGCTGGCCGACTGGCAGGAGCTTGCCGAGCGGGCCGCCAAAGCGATCCGCGCCGTCGACCCGACGCGGACGATCATCGTCGAGCCGCCCAACTGGGGCAGCCCCGACGGGCTCCGGGAACTCCAGCCCCTGGACGTGACGAACGTGGTCTACAGCGTCCACATGTACATGCCGGGCTCGTTCACCCACCAGGGAGTCCACGGCGGGACCCGGCCGTACCGCTACCCCGGCCAAATCGATGGGCAGACGTGGGACAAGGCCCAGCTAGAGGCGGCGCTCCGGCCGGTCGTGGAATTCCAGAAAACCTATGGAGTGCATATCTATATCGGCGAATTCAGCGCGATCCGCTGGGCGCCGGACAATAGCGCCTACCGCTACCTCAAGGACCTCATTGAGATCTTCGAGGCCCACGACTGGGATTGGACGTACCACGCCTTCCGCGAGTGGGATGGCTGGAGCGTGGAGCACGGGCCCGATCGCGCCGATCACAAACCGAGCCCGATCCCCACCGACCGCCAGCGGCTGCTGCGCCAGTGGTATGCCAACAACGCCAAGCTCACCGCGGGGAGCCGGTCTCAATAATCCTGCGGATTGCGGCGCGGGTCTCGTCGGACCATCGCTGACGACGGGCCAGGTTCCGCCGGCCGGTCAGTCCCCGGCCAAACTCGGCATTCCTCACCCGCCGCATCGCCCGCACTCCCACCCACGTCAGCCCCAGGAAGACCCAGACAAGGACGCTGAGGGGCTCGGGAGCCTTCCTTCGCAAGCTGGATTCCGCGAAAACCTCCTCCAACTCGGCGCTGGCCGCCAAATCCAAGACGACCGCGCGGATCGACCCGAGCTCGCAGGCCTGCGACGCGTCCTCACTGGTCGCCAAGGCCGGCCCAAGATCGGCCTCGGCCAGGAGCCGACCAAACTCGGGGACGGGTTCGGCAACGGCGAGTTCTTCCCGGGAGGCGAATCCGGAGCCGAAAACGTCCTTCAACTGCAAGCCGTCCCCGCCGGCAGAGCTTCCCATATCCCAGCGCCCGACGAGGCTGGCGGCCTGGACCCCCTCGCCCGACGTCTCCCACGACTCGACGGTCACCAGCGGTCGGAGAGTGGCCAAGATCCGGTCACAGCTAGACAAGAACCACCCGGCCCCATCGGCCAAACCGCCGCCAAGACCCTCCAACGCGGTGGTGACGATCCCGGCTTGAGCCGACGTGGCGGCGAAAAGCACGAGGACTATCCCCACCGCAGTCACGGACCAACGTGGTCGCATATCTCTTCCTCCCTGCCCAGCTAGCCTGGCAATCGCTGTAACCTGGGCTGATCCTTTCCGCGCGGATGTCGCGCGCACCACCTCGGGGGGGAGACAGACTCCAAGCGGACGTGGCGGCGCCCTTCGCCCCATTTATGTAGGCCGCCGCCAGGCCCTTCCTGACATGTCCTTGTCGAATATCCCCCGATTGATGGGAAGAACATGCTTTGTGCCCCTAATTCGGCGGGGGAGGCAGCCGATTCATCGCCAGGCCATCTTGCCCTCGTTCCCGCGCTCCGCGTGGGGACGTACGACTCGGACGCTCCGCGTCCGTGAGACGGCGCAAACGATACCGTCGTGGCTTGGCTCAGCCGCGGGGACGCAGAGCGTGCCAGAGTGCGTCGCGACGCACCCCGCGCGGGCCCCGCTTTGCGCTATCCGCGGTTTGCTTTAGAATGGCAATTGTCCCAATTCCGCTTGTGGCGCCGGTATGGGCAATGCTCCTCAGCCGACTCTGCCCTCTCGTCTCGGCCCATACCGCGACCACGCTTGAGGCTCCAAGTCCACTTCTCGATTTGAAGGCGGCGGGCCTGGCACGGAATTGGCGACTCGCGCCCGAAAGCCGTGAGCTTAGGAAGTGGCCCACGAAATCGCCAAACTGCTGCTCGAACACGCGGGAACGTTCCTGGAACGCACCCGGGCGATCGAGATCGCGCTCTCATTGGGAATGCCGCTCAACCAGATCGAAGAGTACCTCGACTGGCTTGATTCCGTCCGACCGGAAAAACCCCAGGGCGGAAGGAAACGCGGCCCGTAGCTCGTCCGCGTAATACCACCCCAGAATTGCCCCGGCCGCAACGACCAGGAGCACCACCAAAAGGACCACCAGCCACCTGCGTCGCCGTCGAGGCCCGCGGTCGCTGATCGCGGCCAGGCGAGCCGTCACGTGGCTGACGAACCGGTCCATCGCCTCGCGTCGGTCTTGATCCGACGCCGTGCCCGAGGCCCTCGGGCGGGCATCCGGGCCGGAATTCGACGGGCCGTCGTCGGGCAGGGCGTTCGGCAGACCATTCACCGGTTGCGGCTCCGGTTGCAGCTCTCGGCGGCTGACCGCCGAGCGATCGACCACAATCCTGCCCCAATATCCAGTCTATACGTCCCCTCCAGGCCGGTCAACGATTAGCCCCACCGGTGCAGCACGCTGTCCAGCCAGGCGAGGTTCGCAAACATGGCATCGAGCCGGGCGAGGGATCGGGCTGTCGTGGAACCCGAATACGCCTCCCCCGCGGCCAGAACGGCGGCGGGCGTGCTCACCGAGGCGACGTTGCTCGCCGCCGAGATCCCCGCCCCATTGAACGCACGAACGCGGTACCGGTAGGCCTTTCCCGCCGCGAGCGAGGTGTCGGAGTAGCTGGTCGCCCCGGCGCCGGTCCTGGCGATCCGGACCCAGCTCCTCCCGCCGTTGGAGGAACGCTCCACGATGAAACCGTCCTCGTTCGTCGAGTTGTCCCTCCAGGCAAGGTCGACCTGCGCGGCCGAGACGGCCCGCACCGCGAGCCCCTTCGCCGGGGCGGCCTTGACGAGCCGGGGGGTGGTCGCCAAGGCCACGTTGCTGAGCGCCGACGTCCCGCCGTCGTTGAACGCGCGGACCCGGTACGAATAGGTCTTGCGCGGCGACACGGCCGTGTCGGAGTAGGCGGTCACGTCGGCGGCGGTCCGCGCGATCTGGGACCAGCTTCTCCCCCGGTTCGAGGAACGCTCCACGAGGAACCCGCTCTCGTTGTCTGAGTTGTCCTTCCAGGCAAGGTTGATCTGATTGGCCGAGACAACCGTCACGGTGAGGTTGGAAGGCGCGGCCGGCACGGCGGGGACCGCCGGCGTCGCGGCGCTGGCGGTGTTGCTGTAAGGCGAGCTGCCCCCCGCGTTGACCGCCTGGACACGGTATTGGTACGTGGTGCTGGCCGCCAGCCCCGTGTTCTGGTAGCTGGTGACGTTGGTCCCGGTCGTGGCGATCTCGCTCCAGTACTGCCCGTCCGTCAACCGCTCGATCCGGTAGCCGTCCTCGCCCGAGACGTCGCTCCAGGCCAGGTCGATCCGGCTCGAAGAGACGGCCGCGGCCGCCAGCCCGCTCGGTGCGTCCGGCGCGAGCGGGAGGGTCGTGGCCGTGGCCTGGTTCGACCAGTCGGAGGTGGCCGAGGCGCTATACGCCCGGACCTGGTAGTAATACGTCGTCCCGGCCGCCGCGGAACTGTCGGTATACGCGGCGCTGTTGGCGGGGAGGTTCGCGGCGATCTCCGCCCAGGTGTCCCCGTTGGTGCTGCGGCTCACCGCGTAGCCGGTCTCGTTGTCCGCGTTGTCCACCCAGGTCAGGTTGACCTGGGTCGTGGAGACCGCGGTCGCGGCCAGGCCGGTGGGGGCATTGACCAGGCCGGCGGGCGCGACGATCGTGCCCGTCACGGTGTACTGGCCCACGTCGCCGTAGCCGCCGTTGCTGGCCACCACCAGTCGGTACGAGCCCGCCGAAACGGCCGCCGTGATCGTCGCCCCGAAGCTCGTGGTTGGCGCGGCCGAGGCGACGAGGTTCCCCAACGCGTCGCGGAGCTCCAGCCGGGCGTCCAGGTCGTTTACGCTCGCGGGCACGCTAGCCGAGAGGCTCACCTGGCCCGCGTCCGTCCGGAAGGAGAACCAGTCCGCGTCGGCCGTGGTGGCGATGATCCCGCTCCCGGAGACCTGGCTGCCGGAGACCGCCAGGGCCGTGGCGGTCGAGACGGTGTTGCCGTGGTCGTCGGGCCGATAGCCGAATCCGTTGGTGGCCCCGGCCAGGATCGCCATGTCGTCCTGATAAGTGCTGGCCGAGGTGGAGGTGCCGTACCACCAGAGGCCGCGGGTGGCGGAGTAGCTGTTGCCCATGATGGGGGCCCGCCCGCCTCCCGGACCCGTGTAGTACTCCTGGGTCTTCGTTCCTGCGCCGTCATAGAGACTCTGATGCCGCAGCCCGAAGGCGTGCCCGGACTCGTGCGACGAGGCGTCGCCGGTGTACTTCGCGGCCCCGTTGCCCAAATTGTCCTCGAAGATGAACACCGTGTTGGGGGACGAGCTGGTGAAGCTGCCGACGTAGGCCACGCCGCCGTACGTGCCGCCGGTCCAGCTCCCGTTGCCCCCGATGACCACCTGCACCGCCACGCCGTTGGCATAGCTCCCGGGGTCAACCGTGGTGACGTTGACCTGGAACGGCGAGTAGTCCTCGGCCACGTACTCCCAGATTTTCTGGATCGAGGCCAGCTCGGCGTCGCTCAACGTGGTCCGATCACCGTCCTGGTCGTAGGCCGGGGTGGTGATGTTGCTGAACGATCCCCACTGCGACTGGTAGTCGCCGTTGAAATCGAGGTATAGCGACACCCGGGCCCCCGGCAGGCTGCTGAGCGCCGGGATCGCACTGAGCGGATACGCCCCGGAGAGCTCGCCGGCAGTCCCCTCGGCGGCCA
>Ga0153916_10002431_pt1 | contig 13610 bp, 13 predicted proteins | sample Opewatmetagenome_FD_109642 | JGI IMG/M metagenome (GOLD analysis project Ga0153916, IMG submission 109642) | Freshwater wetland microbial communities from Ohio, USA - Open water 3 Core 3 Depth 4 metaG | ecosystem: Environmental > Aquatic > Freshwater > Wetlands | place: USA: Ohio, Lake Erie...
ATAAGCCTTTTGTATTCGTCCTTGACAAAATGATCGAAGTCTTTGGCATTCATGTAGGTCGTCGTGAACCCCACTTTTTCGAGTTGACCGATCACTTCAGGACTGGCAGCTGCCTTTTGATAGGCGGCTGAGAGTTTTTCCAGAATAGCCCCTGGAAGTCCGGCGGGGGCAAAGATACCTCCCCATGAAAAAATATTACCCGTTTTCGGAAAGCCTTTCTCCGCCATGGTAGGAAGATTCGGAAACTGGGGGGTTCGCTTCGCTGTCGTCATGACCAGCCCTTTCATCGTCCCTCCCTTCATGTGCTCTGCCACGGCAACTAAACCGAGGAAAGCGACATCCACATGGCCACCCATCACGCCTACTACGCCAGGAGCATCCCCCTGAAAAGGAATATGGTTCACTTCGATCCCTGCCTCTTTCTTAAATAGCTCAAGACCAAAATGGTGTACGCTGTTCACCCCAGGCGTTCCGAGGTTCAATTTATTCGGGTTCTTCTTCGCAAAATCGATCAGTTCCTCAATGGTATTGAACTTCGAATCCCCTTTCACCACCATCACCAGTGGCATGTTGTAGAGTCCCACAATGGGTGTGAATTCGCTTATTTTAAAAGGGTTGTTGGGGTTAACTACCGTCTGGATAACGGTCGTGATGGTTGCGTTGAAAAGGGTGTACCCATCCGGTTTTGACTTGGCCACGAAATCCGCTGCTACAGCAGATCCGCCGCCCGGTTTGTTGTTCACAACCATGGGTTGTTCCAAGTATTTATTCACTTGGTTGGTCACAATTCTCGCCGCTGTATCCGTAGCTCCACCCGCCGAGTAGCCGACGAAGAGGGTGATCGGTTTTGTCGGATAATCTAACCCCCATGCGACACCTATTCCCATGCTTAAAAATAGAACGATTAAAATTGGAATTGCCTTTTTCATCTCTCGCCTCTCCTTTCTTTTAAAAAGATTTTATAAACGATACATTTTACTCTTTTTCCCGTGCCCTCTCAATGGATAAAGGGATCAGCCTTTTGACTAAAACATTTATCATCTGCTCTCTGTATTCAGCCGTGGAACGGACATCTGTAATCGGCTGGGCTTCTTGACTCGCCTTCTTCGCTGTCTCTTCGATGGTGGCGTTAGTAACCTTTTGACCTTTAATAATCTCTTCTGCTTTTCTTGCCCTAAATACCCTATCCGCTACCGCGCCAAGGACGATTCGAATATCCTCACATGTCCCATCCTTGATGACTATTCTAACAGCACAATTGACCTTGGCTAAATCTGCAGAGGACCTTTTTAATTTTTTGAATGCCGTGCCGGACGATTTTTCCTGTTGGGGGACGACGATTTTTGTGAGGATCTCGCGATCTAATACATTTCCTCCAGTTCCTGACACAAACTCTTCGATCGCAACTGTTCTTTCCCCCCTTGGCCCAACCAATTTAAGTTTTACATCCAAGGCCATTAAAGGAGCTACCATATCAGACGAAGGAGAACTTCTACAAATATTCCCCCCTACTGTGGCCATATTTCTGATCGGGGGCGTACCAAACCATTCTGCTGCATCATAGAGAGAGAGGTATTCCTTTTTTATAAGATTGGACTCCCTGATTGCGGTGATGGTGGTAAGGGCCCCCATTTCTAATCCCTGATGTTGTTTGATGTAATCTAGCTCTCTCATATTTTTTATGTTGAGAATAAATTCCGGCATGATCTGTCTTAGCTTCATCTGGTTCAAAAGGTCTGTTCCCCCTGCCAAGATCATCACCCTTTTGCCCAACTTTTCGAGAATCGAAATGGCATCATCGATTTTTATAGGATTGAAGTAACCGAATTCTTTTAATGTCCTGGTCATTTCTTTTGGAAACTTCATTTCTTCTTTTCCCTCTTCTCCTCTATCGCTTCCAATACTTTTTCAGCGGTCATGGGGGTTCGCCTCACCCTGACCCCCGTAGCGTTGTGAATCGCGTTCGCGATCGATGCCACAATGCCGAGACCGGCTAATTCTCCCGCACCTCTTGCCCCATAGGGTCCTCCTACATCCAGGGGACGTTCAACGAATTCTTCTATAATAACATTTTCTATCGGAGGAACATCCATCGCACGGGGAACTTTATAATCTGTCAGGCTGGCATGTTCGTAAACTGAATTTTGCTCATCGTATTTAAACTCCTCCCATAAAGCCATCCCCAGGGTCATGGCTGCCGCACCAATATATTGTCCTCTCACAATAGTGGGATTGATCATCCTGCCAGGTGAATTTCCTGTTATTATACGGATGGGTTTCACCACCCCGGTTTCGAGATCCACTTCCACTTCGCTGGCTGCAACAACCGGATTTCTCGTCTTCTTCCCCTGCGCAACCATTGGCCACATGGTCCCCTTGATCAGGAGCCATTCCCTTGGATCTCCACCTACGGTGCACTTCACCGTCGATGTGAGAAGCTCCCTCAAAAGAATAGCTCTTTCTTCATCTCCTTTGACATATGCCTTTTTCCCTCTTACATCGATCTCCTCGGGCTCCACCTCAAGCAATGGGGCAGCCATCTGACGAATCTTATTTTTAGCCTGCTCAATAGCGACCAATATTAAGTGTCCTGCCGTGGTCATGCTTCGGCTTCCCCTTGCTCCGATCATGTCGAAATGGCCGATCAGAGTATCTCCTGTTGCCATCGTTACATCTTCAATGGAAATTCCCAGAGCCTCTGCGGCGATCTGGCGTAGCGTTGTGTTGCTGCCTGTCCCTAAATCAGTATGGCCGGACAGAATATGAACCGAACCATCATTATTTATAATCACTGTCTCGTTAATGAAACCTCCGATGCAGAATCCTCCCCAGCCTTGAGAAGCCGCAATCCCTAAACCTCTGCTCTGAGATCCTTCAACAAACACAGGCTGCTGATGGCCTTTGAATCTTTCCCAATCGATCTTTTCTGCCACTTCTCTCAATATCTGTTGGGCAGGATAGGCCTCAAGTTCTGCCCTGGGATAAATGGGGTTTTTATGGGGCTTTACAGGCATCATCGTATCGGTTTCAGGCAAATTTCTTAACCTGAATTCCACAGGATCCATGTTTAATCTCTCTGCCGCTTGATCAATTACATTTTCCATGGCAAAGGTAAGCGTGGGAAGGGCGACACCGCGGCAAGGTTGGCTGGTGATATGATTCGTGTGAACATCCCATCCCTCAAAGCGGGCATTTTGATATTTGTAGGTGAGACAGGGAGATTCTTCACCAAAACGTCCGCACCCACCAATGATATTCCCATAGCCTCCCAGATTAAAAAAACCTTTGAGGTAGATCGCGGTGATCGTTCCATCCCTTTTAACACCAAGTTTTACTCGAATCTTCGCCCCAGCACGACTGGCATGACACAATTCCTCCTCTCTCGTCAGAACAATTTTGGTTGATTTCCCGTTAGCTTTTTTCGATAGCAAAACAGTGATCGGTTGATAACGCTCAATATATTTTGATCCGAATCCTCCTCCGATCGCGCCATAAATAATCCTTACTTTGCCTTCAGGCATATCTAAGGCATGCGCAATGCTCATCCGAACTTCGTATGGAGATTGGGTTGCCGTCCAGAGTGTAAGTTCATCTCCCCTCCAGCGGGCAATGCAGATGTGCGATTCAATCGGTGAATGGATCTGAGGTTTCACCTCCACCTTATCCTCAATCACCACGTCCGCTTCTTTGAATCCTTCCTCAATCTCCCCCCATTCCATGATAACGGGTTCATTTAATCCCTTTTCAATCATCATCCCAAACTGCGGACCATAAACATTTCCTCCGGGGTATAACTGGGGAGCTTCTGGTTTTGCTGCTTCCTCAGGGTCGAACACAGGAGGTAAGATCTCATACTCTACTTCAAAGAGATCCAGTGCCTCTTCTGCAATCGCCCTTGTTCTGGCTGCCACGGCTGCCACTTCATCCCCTACAAAGCGGACATGATCTTCTAAAATATAACACGCTCTCTGGTCTCGTCTTGGTAATTTTCGAGGTGGAACATCCCTGTGGGTTAATACTGCTTCGACGCCGCTTAGTTTTTCAACCCTGCTTGTATCGATATGTTTGATACGGGCATGGGGATGAGGACTCCTTAAAATTTTTCCGTAAAGCTCTGAAGGCATATCCCCCACATATTGAAATCGTCCCGTCACCTTATCGAATAGCTCTCTCGGGGGAATTGATTTTCCAACGTATTGAAATTGTTTTTCACTCACGGGCATTACCTTTCATCGCCTTGGCAGCGGCTGAAATGGATTCGATGATCTGCATGTATCCGGTGCACCGACAGATCACACCATTTATAGCTTCTCTGATCTCGATTTCTTTAGGATCCGGATCTTTCTCTAACAAGGCCTTCGCGGTCAGGATCATCGCAGGAGTGCAGAACCCGCATTGCACCCCGTAATACTCTACAAATGCCTTCTGGAGGGGATGGAGATTTCCTCTCTCCACATCCCCTATCCCCTCTATCGTTAAAATATTTTTGCCTTCGCACTCAATCGCAAGGGTCAGACAAGATAAATTCGGTTTTCCATTAATCAAAACCGTACATGCGCCACACTCTCCAGCCTCACAACCAATCTTTGTCCCTGTCAATCCCAGCCTTTCTCTTAGGACATCCACCAATAATTCGTTGGGACGAACTTCTACCTCGCGGTCTTTCCCATTGACCACCAGATGAATTATTTTCCTGGTTGTTGCCACGGTAATCATTTCCGCCTCTATCCTTTTTTCTTTACCAGAACTCTTGGATTTTATCATCTTAAAGCCTTTAAGTACTTTCTTCTTTTTTGTTCAAGACACGTTGACGGAGGACCTGCTCTTTGACACCTGCTGCAAGATCATACTTCAACTTAAAGCCCAAATCTTGAACAATTCGGTTGTTATCAATCCGGTCGATATAATAAATAGGTTTACCCTGATAGTGAGCCTCTGCTCCTGGAATGTTTTTCCTCACTTCCTCCATGAGTTCTCTAATTGACCCCTTAAATCCACCAACATAATAAATGTCATGAGGCAACCGATCTCCTTGGTATTGACAGCACCTGACGAAGGCCTCTGCACAATCGTCCACAAAGCAAAAGTTCGTGGTCTCATCCGGACCAACAGGGATATCTACAATCTCTCCCATCAAGGGGAATTTCACAACATCTGTTAGCCAGCTGGTGGCACCCCTTGCCCTCAGAGGTCCATAGACAGAGGAGGGTCTGAGGCCGACGATATCCATCCCCCAACGAGTATTGTAAAGTTTGGTCATAAACTCCCCATAGGATTTGCAGGCACCGTAAACAGTCACTGGATGGTTCAGAGCGTCTTCGTTCTGAGGGATACCCCCTGCCCTTTTCTTATCGCCATATACCGCCAAGGAACTGGCCCAGACGACTCGTTTAATTCCACTAATCCTGGATGCCTCAAACACATTCAGTGTTCCTATCAGGTTGATTTTCGTCGCAGAATAAGGCACCCTTTCACTTTCCGCTTCCAGCTCTGAGGAGGCGTCAATAATCTTTGATACTTTGTAAGTGCTGATCCAATCAAAGACTTGATCAATATTGGCCTTGTCGCCCTGAACCACTTTTATCTTCTTGGCTATTTCACCAAGCCGATGAAGTGTGGGTTGACGCCCAACCACAACGACATCTTCTCCGAGTTCGACTAAAGACCTCACGATCCTTGATCCAATGAAACCCATCCCTCCAATCACCAAAATCGACATAGACTCTCCCTTTTTCATTTTCCTTGATTTTTTCTAAAAGAACCTCACCTATGGAGCCCCACGACAAAGCCCATGGTTCCCAAAAGACGCCCAAAAGGGGCGAACATCCCGTACCAGAGGATCAATTCATCCGCGAGTAGAACCCGTGGTCCTCTTGGTTCGGGATACATATCACTCATAGATTGGAGTGCCTTCTTGATTAGCCAATTCTAAAAATCTTTTCGTAATTTTGGTTGTGATCGGGCCAGGGGTCCCGTTTCCGATCTGCCTCCCATCCACCCAGACGATGGGCACCACTTCAATACGAGTAGCCGTACAGAAGCATTCGTCACTAGTATAGAGGTCATGCAGGGTTAAAGGTTCTTCTGCTGTTTCCAGCCCCATTTCTTTAGCAAGGCGCAGGATGACCCGTCTGGTCACCCCGTCCAAGATCCCAAACCAAAGCGGCGGAGTGAGAACCCTGGAGTTCTTGACCATAAAGAGGTTGTCACCGGTCAACTCACAGACGAACCCCTGTTCGTTCAAAAAGATGGCATCTTGGACGCCGACAGCATTGGCCTGTAATTTCGCCAGAATGTTATTTAAATAATTGGTTGATTTCACCCGCGGGCTAAGAACATCCGGACCATTCCGTCGAAACGTAGTGCTAATCACCTTTATTCCTTTTTGGCTTAAAGAGGTTCCACCCGTATCTTCGGGATGGCGGATCTCGGCATCCACGATGATGACCACTGTGGCCTTCTTGCAACTTCTCGGATCAAGGCCCAGTGCCCCTCTCCCCCGGCTCGCCACAGGTCGAATGTATGCATCTTTTAAATTGTTGCGTCGCACGGTCTCGATGATCGCCTTTTTCATCTCGCTGCGGTTGAGTGGTAATGTCAATTGAATGGACTGTGCCGATTCAAAGAAGCGATCCACATGTTCATCGAGGGCATAGATTCTTCCATTATAAGCCTTAATCCCTTCAAAGACTCCGTCCCCGTAAAGAAATCCGTGGTCAAATACAGAAACTTTGGCTTCTTCTTCATTCACAAAGCTATCGTTGACATATACGATCATACAAAATCCCTCCTTCGATTAAATTCAATTTTAAATTAGTATTTTATCTCTCTGAAGCGTCCCCGGATGATCTCTCCAAGAAAATTGAGAATCGCTACATCAATTTTCTCAGGGATGGCATCGAGAAAAGGTCGAGGAACTTTGGCAGGCCCATCCAGACCGCCCGCATCAATGCACTCCCTGATGATCCTGAGCGCCTCCCCCTCTGTATGGAGTGCTTCTGATTTCCCGGTAATGGCGGCGAGACCAGCTTCAATCCCATAGGCTCCCCAATTGGAAACCGTGGCCACGACGGCCACATCCACCAAGGTGCTGTCTGCAATGCCACACTTCGTAGGACATTTACAATTGTCTCCATAAGGAACCACTTTCCTGACCGTATCGTAAATGTTGCCCATTCCGATTTCATTACCACCGTCTCCGATACCAATGGTCAGGATACCTTGCCTCCGGCACTCTTCAAAAAGCCTGCCGATCCTTGCCTCATAAGGGGCCATGTCCACACCATTCCAGGCATGATAGACCCCATTCTTACTAACACCTCTTCTCTCAATTGCCACAATCGCTTTTGGTTTAAAGTCTTTAATTAACTGTTTTGCCTTTCTCTCAGCCTCCCCTTCCTCCGTCGGAAAATCAATCACAGAACTTAGAGGCAAGTCAATTTCGGGTAGAGCCTTCACCGGGACGATCGCATTTTCGCCACCATTTACTGTTCTGGAAACCATATCGACTAGCACCTTATCGGTCACAAAAATCGTTTTGGCGCCAAGAGCGATCCTTAGGGCTCGCGCAAGGCCTGCTCCACCCACCGGACCATCGTTCTCACCGATCCCCAGATGTTGGAAAGGATAGATAATCATACCTGTTGCAATAAATATGATATCATTGGGTTTTACTGTTTCGGCTAATTTCTTAGCTGCCAAAAGGCACAAAGGAGAGTGATGGAAACCACACGCAGCTTCGTACAACTTACCAATTATCCCCCTCCCCGCGATATCAAGGGTTAATAATCGATCGATCGTTTCACCGATGACGCCCAAAAAATCTTCTTCCATTCTTTCTCCTTTCCCCTGTTAGAAATAATGGCCTGCTCGGGTTCGATTCGCAGCGACTGGAATGTTTAACCAGATTTACGAATCGCTGAGGGTGGCCAGGGAGCATCATGCTCTGGATCGGTCACGACATCCACTACCGCAGCCACATCTGCCTCAAGGGCTTTCTTCAATGCTCTGGAAATTTCTTCAGGCCGCTCCACACGAATTCCAAAAGATCCCATATCCTGGGCAATCTTTGCAAAGTCAGTATCTCGAAACTTATACATATCTTCCCTGCTCCCGGAATCGTCACCATAGGCCCGATTCACTCCACGCATGCACTGTTTAAAACAGCTATTGTTATTGACGATGGTGATGGTCTTTATATTTCGGCGGCTTGCCGTCTCAAGCTCGGTTAAATGGTACCAGAATCCACCGTCTCCTGTAAAACAGACTACCGGTCTTTTAGGATCACCACATTTTGCTCCCAAAGAAGCTGGGAATGCCCAGCCTAGAGAGCCAGCGGAGCGAATAGACAATTGATCGGGATGGGTGAGATATACCATGGTTCCTGCCCAAACACTTGAGAAACCTGTGTCTGAGGCCAGGATAGCACTTGATGGAAGAAAGTCTGTAATCTCCTTACACAGCCTTTCGGGAAGGATGGGGATGGCATTCGAATAACGAAATGGCTTTATCTCCTCCTGCCATTTTTGAACACATTGTTGGGCCTTTTTACCCCATTCTTTTTTAGTGTATCTTTGATCAGTGTTTTCAACCAAACTTCGGACCGCCACTTTGGCGTCTGCCATCAATCCAACTCGATTGGGATAACTTCTTCCGAGTTCCAAAGGGTCGATGTCTATTTGAATCACAGGAGTGCCTGGTTTGGGTATCGTCCAGGAATGGGTGACCTGATCCCCGGTATGACTTCCAATAAAGATCACAAGGTCGGCTTCTGAAACGATTTGGTTTGCGCACCATCGAGAGTAGGAACCTACAACACCTAGGCTAAGGGGGTGCGTTTCCACAATCGTCCCTTTCCCATTGAGCGAGGTCGCAACAGGAATGGAAAGCATCTCAGCTAATTTGACAATTTCAGGAGCAGCGCCAGAGGCTATTGCCCCGCCTCCTGCCACGATCACGGGGCGCTCAGCGTTTTCAATCACCCGCGCGGCCTCACGCACAGATGCCATGTCAGGCTCCGGTCGAATGGATGGATAATGGGTAAAAACATCTTCGACAATGACTTCTAAATCTACCTCAGCCAGTGCAGTGACCTCCCCTTCGGCCCCTATGACATCCAGATGCACCGGTCCAGGGGCTCCTGATGTGGCTTCCCGAAAGGCCTGACGGAGAAGATAAGGAAGTTGTTCTATTGTTTCGACGATGACATTATACTTTGTCACTGGTTCAAACATGGCATAGTGATCAATTTCCTGATAAGCATTTCGATGCTGTGCAATCGGGGGTTTGCGTCCCGTGATAGCAATGACTGGCGAAAGACCGAGGTATGGGTCCTGAAGTCCGGATGCTAAATTAGCTCCCCCTACGGATTGAGACATGCATATCCCTGGTCGATGACTAATCCTTGCATATCCATCTGCCATATAGGCGGCTGCCTTTTCTGAATGTGTTAAAACACGGGTTATCCCCAGTCTTTCCATCTCGACAAGCCCTCTTCGCAAAATAGCTTCGACAAAAAAGACATGTGTCACCCCATACCCCTTAAATGTTTCAGCAATAAATCTGGCTCCGGACATTCTCATAATTTTTCAACGACCTCCCTTTGTATTTGCCCGCCCATGACTAATGAAATCTTCAAACCCCCTTCCCTGACCATATTCCCGTAGTGAGAAACCTCCTTCACTCTAATGCGGTGATAGGGCGCAACAAGCGCCACGGCCCCTATCACCTTTGACCCCATCCCAATGATGGGCGCCCCGATGGCTCTCAGGTTCTTATCGTATTCCTGATTAGAAAAAGAGAAACCCACTTTCCTAATTTTTCTGAGATCGTTTCTCAATTGACTCATCGAAGTGATTGTCTTATCCGTAAAAGGAACGAATTTCGCCTTCTCAAGAATTCTCTCCACTTCTCCATCTGGGAGGAAAGCGAGGATACTCTTGCCTGCTGCTGTGCAATAGAGAGGCCCTCGATCGCCAATTCGCAGACGGACCTGAAAAATGTCTGTCCCTTCGACCTGATCGATGTAAACGACTTTGTCCCCCTCCAAGATAGCCAGTTGGACCGTCTGTAAAGTTTTTTTGGATAATTCTTCAAGATAGGTCCTTGCTATCTCCCTGAGCTTATTTTGATTTAAAAAACTGGATGCGAGCCCCAGTATCTTGTGTCCCAGGCAATATTTGTTGGTCAGATGATTTTGACTAATGTAGTTCCTTGTTCGAAGGGCCTGAACAATTCGGTACGTCGTGCTTTTATTCAGTTTGACCCGACGACTCAGTTCAGTGATGCCCAAGGCTTCGTTCGAGTTCACAAAAGCTTCAAGGATATCCAAAGCTCTTTCCACTGTTTTGGGGAGGTTATTGATCCGAGGAGTCGTTAAAGGGGCCATTTGAGAGTGTTTTAATATATGAAATAATGTTTTACATTTGAAAATTAACAAACCTCACCTTTATTGTCAAGCATAATTTTAATTTGACAGTTTATTCATTTGTCTTTATATTTACTCCTCAATATGGCGAAGAGCCTATCAGATAAAATGCCAATTCATCAGGAGGGTTGATTATGTTCAGAGTCAGCGTGATGTATCCAAATCAGGAAACGGTTAAGTTCGATATCGACTATTATCGAACGAAGCATATGGAATTAGTGAAAACACTTTTAAAACCATTTGGATTGATTAAAACAGAAGTGGATAGGGGGGTGTCAGGCGGAGGGAAATTACCTGCGCCTTATGTTTGTATCGGTCACCTCTACTTTGATTCCCAAGACGGTTATGACCGAGGAGTAGCCGAGAAGGGGCCGATCATTCGAGGCGACATACCTAATTTTACCAATGCCACTCCGATTCGGCAGATCAGTGAGATTCTGGAGTAATTAAAAGAAAGCGCCCCTGGCGTGACTCGAACACGCGGCACACGGATTAGGAATCCGTTGCTCTATCCACCTGAGCTACAGGGGCTATGTTTGTAAATATATAATCTCTTTGGCTTTTGGTCAATACAGAAATTCAAGGGAAATCGCAGGAATACTTGATATGCCTTTAGTAAGGCTTTAAACCAGTCTTACTTTCATTCGTATTTCTCATAGCAAACGATTTGATCCAAGGTCTTTCTGAATTTTTGGGATGGTGGTTGATTTGGATACCCAAGGGGAGTCATGGCTACTACCCTAATATGCTCTGGAACCCTTAGAATCTTCTTCGCCTCTTCCTCGCTAAAAGCCCCTATCCAACATGTTCCCAGGCCTAATTCATAAGCCTGCAGTATCATATACGCACAGGCGATGGATACATCGACTGTATGCATGGGTTGCCCACAGGCCAACATTGCACTCGGTTCCATCCCGCAAGCGATAATAACGATAGGTGCTTCGGCAATAAAAGACTGTTCGAAGGCAGCCTTCGCCAATTTCTTTCTTGTCTCCTTATTCTTAACAACGATAAACTTCCAGTCCTGGCGGTTGCTGGCAGAAGGCGAAAGCCTTGCTGCCTCCAATACCATTTTTAATTTATTCTCTTCGACATCCGTCGCTTTGTAAGCTCTCGCACTATATCTTTGGCTAATGGCTGCAGAAACATCCATTTTTAGGGTTCACCTCCTATCCCATTTATTTGCATACTATTTTGTATAATTTTTCGGCGTTACTATTCTTCGGTATCTTTTTTTTTGCACTAAGTTTAGATTCCCCACTTTTCAAAACACCTTTGGAATCATAATTAAACTTTTGAAGATGATTAAAGGTCTTTTCAACACAGTCTATTTCTATAAGAGACCGTTCATAACTCCTCTCCAAGGTCATCTGCTCTAATTCGGAAGCCGTTATTTTTGCTCCACTTTTAACCATACCCATCATTTCATCGGCCTTTACTTTCTTGATCCATACTTGGATAACTCTATTAGGGTGATAAGTCACCCCCTGGACATCATACCAATAGAATGTCCCGTCAGCCCCTGTGGTAAAATACTTCCAATCCGCCCCCCACAATTCTGTATGTCCAAAGATAGAAAGTCCGATCAGCACAACTCCCAACTTAATTGATAAGGATTTCATTTTGTCATCCCCCTTTTATTTCCATCTCCTTTTTTCCTTCCTTTTAAACCTTTCCCAATGTTCATCAATGGCAATAAAACAAAACCCCATTCCTTTTTCAGAAATGGGGTTTAAATTCATTTTGTAACCATATCCCACCTTATATGGATAAAGGTTAATATTAAAGGTCCTTTCTTTGGATTTGAGTGTATTTAAAAAGGGATGAGGTGTCAATAAGAATTGAAGTAAGAGGATTTATGCCCCTTGACAAGGGAATCAAAAAAAGGATATTTGAATTATCAACTGAGGTGTAATATCTAATGGATAAAAATATTCGTGAGATGATTAGCGACCTTAAAGCTTACCTCGAATATCTTAAAGGGATGGGCATTGTTTTCATACCTGTCTCGGAAAATATCCCTGAAAAGGTTACTCAATCCGAAATTCTAACTCTTGCAGATGTGCGAAATGAGTTAGGGGACTGTAAGAGGTGTAAACTCCATCGAACAAGGAAGACGATTGTATTTGGAGAGGGGAATGAGAAGGCAACCTTGATGTTCATCGGAGAAGGTCCTGGATATGATGAAGATGTTCAGGGAAGACCTTTTGTAGGTAAGGCGGGTCAACTCTTAACAAAGATTATTCAATCGATTAACATACAAAGAGAAGAGGTTTACATCGCCAACATCATCAAATGCCGACCCCCACAGAATCGAAATCCAGAGCCGGATGAAATCGAAAGCTGCAATCCTTTTCTCATGAAACAAATCAATGCGATCCAACCCAAAGTCATCTGTGCCCTGGGAACTTTTTCCGCTCAGACTCTTCTCAAAACCGATGCTAAAATCACAGCTATCCGAGGAAAGATCTACGATCTTGAGGGAATCAAGGTGATCCCTACCTATCACCCTGCCTTTTTATTGAGAAATCCAGATAAAAAAAGAGAAGTCTGGGAGGATATGAAAAAAATCGCCGAATTAATGAGTTTAGGTGCTGATTCTATTTAACCTGCAAAGGGAAGTTCAATTCATATCCCTTCTCATTTAGAACATCGATAATGGCAGATGCCATATCCCTCATCAGAAGTTCCCAGATAGAAAGCTTCCTCTTGGGAAAGATGACGTTGGGTTTCCCCTCTATTCCTACCATCTTGGCAGCGATATCGATCGTATCCTGAAGGTTTCCCATTTGGTCGACCAAACCCAAATTTTTAGCCTGTTCTCCTGTTAGGATCCTTCCATCTGCAATCTGGACGACCTTAGAGCGATCCAATTTTCTTCCTTCTGCTACAGCCTGAATAAACTGCTGATGGACATTATCAAGAACTTCTTGCATGATCCTCTTTTCCTCTGGAGTCATCTCTCGGAAAGGGGATCCAATATCTTTATGTTCTCCGCTCTTGAGCACCACTCCTTTGATACCGATTTTTTTTAGGAGCTCCTCAAAATTTGAAAACTGCATGATCACTCCAATCGAACCTGTTATCGTCCCGGGATTTGCAACGATACAATCCGAGGCACAAGCAATATAATAACCTCCGGAGGCAGCCACCGACCCCATGGAGGTGACCACTTTTTTCTTTG
>Ga0153916_10002432_pt1 | contig 13605 bp, 11 predicted proteins | sample Opewatmetagenome_FD_109642 | JGI IMG/M metagenome (GOLD analysis project Ga0153916, IMG submission 109642) | Freshwater wetland microbial communities from Ohio, USA - Open water 3 Core 3 Depth 4 metaG | ecosystem: Environmental > Aquatic > Freshwater > Wetlands | place: USA: Ohio, Lake Erie...
GGAAACGGGAGAGAAATGTCCGCGATGAAAACATCGTCCGTTCCCGCCCCCTTTGCAAGCCTGCGAATGCGTCAGTAGCGGGAGAGGGATTCGAACCCCCGACACACGGATTATGATTCCGTTGCTCTGACCGGCTGAGCTATCCCGCCCCGGGACTATGGAAAGCGTCCAAGCGTAAAAATGTACGAAAACCGGGGCCAAAGAGCAACCTTCCCCGCATTGCCTCTGCCGGGGGCTTTCTCTATATTGGCCCGACCATGGAGATTCCTTCAGAAACCGATGCCTTCACCCGGTGCCGCACCATTGCACGCGAGCATTATGAGAACTTCCCGGTCGCCTCACTCCTGATTCCCCGGGCGCACCGCGCGCACGTGGCGGCACTCTACGCCTTCGCGCGGACAGCCGACGACTTTGCCGATGAAGGGACGCGGACACCCGAGGAACGTCTCGCCCTTCTCCGCGACTGGGAGGAGCAGCTCCGGGCCTGCTACCGGGGCGAAGCCCGCCACCCCGTCTTTGTCGCCCTGCGCGCGACGATCCGCGCAACAGGCATCCCGCAGGAACTGCCGCAGGCGCTTCTAAGAGCGTTTCGCACCGATGTCACCAGGACCCGCTACGCAACGCTTGATGAGTTGCTGGGCTACTGTGCGGACTCCGCGAATCCTGTGGGAAGGCTCGTGCTCCAGATTTTCGGCATGTCGACAAGGGAAACTACGGCGTTCTCCGATCGCATCTGCACTGCGTTGCAGCTGACGAATTTCTGGCAGGATATCTCGCAGGATCGCGACAGGGGACGGATCTACCTCCCGCTTGAAGATATTCGGCGTTTTGGATATACTGAGGAAGATCTCCTGCGGGGCGTGGCCGACGACCGTTTCCGGGCGCTTCTCCGGTTTCAGGTCGAACGGACCAGGCGTCTTTTTGCCTCAGGCGCCCCGCTGATCCGCTGTTGCCGGGGACGTCTCCGCATGGAGCTTGCGGCGACCCTGCAGGGTGGGCGCGCGATCCTGGATGGGATTGAACGGATCGGGTACGATACCCTGAGCCGGCGTGCCGTCCTTCGACGGACGGATATCCTGGTGATGCTCCGGGAGGCCCTGCGGTGAGCATGAGTGCATCGGCGGCCATCACGCGCGCAAGCAATACGAACTTCTACTACTCCTTCTCGCTTCTGCCGAAGCCCAAGCGGGAGGCCATCCATGCAGTGTATGCTTTCTGCCGCTATTCCGACGATATCGTGGATGCAGAAGGCGATCTGCACCGGAAGGTCATCCGGCTCCGCCGCTGGCGCATCGAGCTCAGCCGAGCCCTCCGCGGCGTATCCTCCTCCGCTCTCCTGAACCAGCTCAGCGCAACCGCACGCAGGTTCAATATCCCCGTAGAACATTTCTATGAGCTTCTCCAGGGGATGGAAATGGACCTCACGAGGAGCCGCTACGAGACCTTCGACGACCTCCTGCACTACTGCACCCTGGTTGCCTCCAGTGTCGGCTTGATGTGCCGGCAGATCTTCGGCTACCGCACCGAGTCCACGCGGGACTACGCGGTGAACCTCGGCATCGCCATGCAGCTGACGAACATCCTGCGGGACATTAAGGACGATGCCAGGCGGGGAAGGATCTATCTTCCGCAGGAGGACCTTGCCCGGTTCGGGTATTCCGAGGAGGACCTGGTGCAGTACCGGTACACGCCCGCCTTCCGTGCCCTGATGCAGTTCGAGTGTGACCGGGCACGGATGTATTTCGACCGTGCCCGCCTGGCGCTGCGAAACGAAGACAAGAGGTTCTTCTTCGCAGCCCGGGTGATGGGCTCCATCTATGCCCACATCCTCCGGCGAATCGAAAAGGCCGGCTACAACGTCTTTGACCGGCGCATTTCGATTTCCCGGTTCCTGAAAATCCTCATCGCCTTCCGGTACTGGCTCAGCCACCACCTCAAATACTCCTGGTTTGCCCGTTCCCGGGAGGAGGAGCGCCGGGCAGGGCTCTCCGGAAGCGCGTGAAACCCGTCGTTGTCGCCGGAGCCGGCCTCAGCGGCCTGGCTGCTGGAGTGTTTCTCTCCCGCCGCGGGATCCCCGTCGTCGTGTGCGAACAGAAGCCGTTTGCGGGCGGACGCGCATACTCGTTTGTCGATCCGCGCTCAGGCGAAACGGTGGATAACGGCCAGCACGTGATGATCGCAGCCTACGACGGGACGATGCGTTTGCTGGAGGTGATCGGTTCGCGCCCGCTCGTGCGCATGCAGAAACGCGCGCGGTTTCTTTTCCACCACCCGGAGAAGGGCTTCCGTGCCGTCACACTTCCCCGGCTCTTCCCGCCCCTGAACTGTGCCGCCGGCATCCTCCGTAGCAGCCTGCTGGGGATGGCGGACCGCACCCGCCTCCTCCGCGCGGGGGCGACACTCCTCCGGAATGAGCAGGCGATAGAGGCGGACCTCCGTTCCCTCACGGTGGAGGAATGGCTCGACCGCACGCGCCAGAGCATCGAAACGCGGCGGTCGTTCTGGGAGCCCCTCGCCATTGCCATCATGAATGAGCACTGCAACACGGCCTCGGCGCTCCTCTTCGCGCGAACAATCCGGAAAGCCTTCTTCGGACACTGGCATGCGTCGGCATTCGCACTCCCCACTGTCGGTCTGAGCCGGCTCTTCGCCGAGCCGGCGATCGACTATATCGTCAGGCACGGGGGGCACGTGAGAACAGCGTGCGGAGTCAGGCGCGTGATCGGTGATGGTGTCTCCGCACAGGGAGTTTCCCTCGACGACGGCACCGTGGTCGATGCCCACGCGGTGATCCTCGCACTCCCTCCCTACCGTGTGCGTGACGTGCTCCCGGAAACTCTGCTCGCGGATGGATATCTCGCCGGCGTTGAGCAGATTCCGTTCACACCGATTCTCTCCCTCCATCTCTGGTTCCCCGAAGAGTTCATGGGGAGCGAAGAGATCGTCGGGATCATCGGGAGACGCATCCAGTGGATCTTCAATCGCCGCTCCATCGCCCCCGCCTCTCACGGAAATTCGCGGAACGTTGCGGCAGGATATATCTGCGCGGTGATCAGCGCCGCACAGCGGTTTGTCGAACTGGGGAACGACGAACTTCTTGCGATTGCGCTCGAAGATTTGCGGGCCATCTATGGTGCGCGGCTTTCCCCTCCTACGGCATTCCTGGCTATTCGCGAGAAACGCGCAACGTTTTCCTCATCGCCCGCTACCGAGCCGCTCCGGCCGGGTCCGCGGACACCACTCCGGAATCTCTTCCTGGCCGGCGACTGGACGGCGACGGGATATCCCGCCACGATTGAAGGGGCGATTCTGAGTGCGGAGCGGAGCAGTGCGCTTGTTTGATTTTCAGAAGAGAATTCAGGATATTCAATCATCATGTCGAAGCACACAATCCCTCCTGCCATGAAAGACAAACTGATTCTTCTCGTCGACGACGAGCCTTCCATCCTGCGTGCGACGGAGGAGGGACTCGTAGACCGCGGGTTCAAGGTGAAGGCGGTCGAGGGTGCGGAGATTGCGCTTCAGATTGCGTCGGCGCTGAAACCGAGCCTGATCGTATCGGACCTGGTGATGCCGGGAACGAACGGCTTTGAGCTCTTTCAGGAGCTGCGCAAGAAGAAGGAATTCAGCGCGGTCCCGTTTGTGTTCCTGACTGCCGTGGATGATTACTACGCAAAGAAGTTCGGCAAAGAGATCGGCGGTGCAGCATACATTACGAAGCCCGTCGATCTTGATGAACTCGAGCGGATCATCCTGGAGAAACTTGGCAGCTGAGTGCCCTGCGATGGTCCCTGTTCCAGGAAATCCCGTGCCCCGCGCGGGATTTCGTTTTTGGAGGGCGCCGTGACAACTTCTCACTCTTCCTCCAGCCCCCGGTCTGGCACGCGCGTCGGTTTTGTCGATCTTCTGCGCGGCTGGGCCGTGATCGTCATGATCCAGACCCACGTGTTCAACGCGCTCCTGCTTCCCGCGCTGACCGCGGCGGACCTTTTCTCGGTCGTCAGGTTCGTGGACGGTCTCGTGGCGCCGTCGTTCCTCTTCGCCTCAGGCCTGGCCTACGCCATCACCACACGGCGAAAGCTCCAGGAGTATCTTGCCTTCGGATGGCCCCTGTTCAGGCAGCTCGGCAGGCTTCTCCTGATTCTCCTGATCGGGTACATGCTCCACATCCCGCGCTTCAACTATCAGCACCTCGTCTATGAGGCGGGACCCGAAGCCTGGGAGAAATTCTGGCAGGTGGATGTTCTCCACTGCATCGCCGTCAGTCTCCTTTTCCTGCAGGTGCTTCTCCTCGTGCTCCGGAGCGAGAAGCGGCTCTACCGGACGGTGCTTGTCGTGACAGTGGGTGTCGTTGTCCTGACCCCGGTGATGTGGACGCTGAACTGGTCGACCTACCTCCCGGTCGCGATCGCCTCCTATCTGAACGGCATGTATTACTCTCTCTTTCCCCTGTTTCCCTGGTCGGCGTTTCTGTTTGCGGGCGCGCTGACGGGACACTATTATACAGAGGCCCGCTCCGGGTCGAGGCCGGGGGGAGAGAATCGCATGATGCGGAGAGCCTCCGCCACAGGTCTCGCCGTGATACTTCTTTCCTTTCCCCTCCACCCGCTCGCGGAGGCGCTCTATCCCGTGTACGACTACTGGCATGTCAGCCCCAGCTTTGTTCTCCTGCGCCTGGGGCTGGTTCTCCTCCTGTGCGGGGGGCTGTTCCTGTACGAACAACGAAAGGGAGTACAGGCTTCATCGCTCGTCGCTCTCTTCGGCCGGGAGTCGCTGATCGTCTATGTCACCCACCTGACGCTCCTGTACGGGAATTTCTTCGGGGACTCGCTTGCCCACCGCCTCGGCGGCACCTTCACGTACGGCCAGGCGATCGCCGCCACGCTGCTCCTCTTCCTTCTGATGTACCTGCTTGCCTTCGTCTGGGGGCGCATCAAGCGCGGTCCCGCGAAGTGGAGAGTTGCATTGGAGGCGGCCTTCGTCACGATCATTCTCCTCTTTTTCTTCTTCGGTTCCCGACTGCTGGCGGGAGCGGGCGGGCCGATCCCGCCAGGCCCTGCGCCGGCATCATCCCGCCCCGATGGGGCGCTCACCATGCTCCGGGATAGCCATGAAATCACTCCTCACACTCGTCTGCCTGATGACCATCCTCCCCGCTGAAGGGCTCGCGGATCACCCTGCGCGGCGGTCCCTTGACGGGACCTGGCTCTTTCGGGCCGACTCCCTCAAGGCCGGCCTGCGGGAGGCATGGTTTGCCGAGAGTACGGACCGTACAGCGTGGGACTCTGTTTCCACGCCGGCGTTCTGGGAATCGTATCCCGGGATGGCCTCGTACGATGGATGGGGCTGGTTCGCACTCAGGCTCATGCTCCCCAGGATGCCTCGACCGATGAGTCTGCACTTTGCGGGAGTGGACGATGAGGCGGTCGTGTGGGTGAATGGGAAGGAGGTCGGCGATCACACCGGGTACAGCGACCCCTTCACGGTGGATCTCTCCGGAGTGCTGCGCGAGGGTCCGAACTCCATTGTTGTCCTTGTCAAGGATAACGGCGGTGGCGGAGGCATCTACCGTCCCATCACGCTCATTGAGACGGAGGCCCTCCCGGACCTCCTCAAGGGACCGTTTGCCGGGACGCCGGCGCTCCGGAGTGCAGAGTGGGTCCGGGACGCCGTGATCTACTCCGTTTATCTTCGCTCGTTCTCCCCGGAGGGGACCCTTGCGGGGCTCCAGCGGCGGATTCCGGAGCTGAAGAAGCTGGGTGTGACGGTGCTCTGGCTCATGCCTGTCCATCCCGTCGGAGCGAAGAACCGGAAGGGAACGCTGGGGTCCCCATACGCCGTGCGGGACTATTACGCCATCAATCCCGAATTTGGCACCCTGGCGGATTTCAAGCGCCTGCTCGGAGCCGTCCACCAGGCGGGGATGAAGCTGATCATCGATCTGGTCGCGAACCATACGTCGTGGGACAGCAAACTGCTTGCGGAGCATCCGGAGTGGTTCACGCACAACGCTCGAGGCGCTGTTGTTGCGCCGAATGCCGACTGGACTGATGTCGCCGACCTGGATTACAGCGCGCCGGGATTGCGGCAGTACATGATAGAGATGATGGCCTGGTGGGTCCGGGATGTGGGCATTGACGGCATCCGCTGCGATGTGGCCGAGCTCGTCCCGATGGATTTCTGGGAGGAGGCGCGGTCGCGGCTGAACCGGATCAAGCCCGTGCTGATGCTTTCGGAAGGCTCGCTGCCGGAGCATCACCGTCGCGCGTTCGACCTGACGTACTCCTGGAATGTGTACGATGCGTTGGAGCCGCTTCTTGCGGAACGGCGGCCGGTGGCACTCCTCGATCAGATCCTGCGCACGGAGGAGTTGCAGTTTCCCGTCGGTGCGCTGCGGATGCGGTTCACGACGAACCACGACAAGAACTTCTGGGATGCACCGGCAGTGGAGAAGTTCGGCACAGAAGGACTGGCTCTGGCGGCGGTGCTGACCGCCACGCTGCCGGGCGTCCCGATGATCTACACCGGAGAGGAGATCCCCAACCGGAAGCGCCTGAGCCTTTTTGAGAAAATGGATCTGGACTGGTCGGCTCCCCGGACCATGGAGGGGCTCTACCAGAGGCTCTTCCGTCTTCGGCGGGATCACCGGGCACTGACGCGTGGCCAGATGATTCGTTGCACGGCGGATTCTTCGCGAACCGTCTATGCGTTTCTCCGCCGCGCCGGCTCCGACCGGGTGCTTGTCGTCCTGAACTTTGCCGTGAAGCCCGTTGCGACGACCGTGCGGATTCCGCTGGAGAGCATTCTCCCGGGTCGGCAACGCCTGACACTGGAAGACGCGCTGACTGGCGCGCGGCGCGTCGAGGATGCCGCAGTTGTCCGGGAGCTTCCCGTCACGCTTCCGGGGCGGGGATACGCCATCACCGTTGTGCGCTGAGGGCTGCGAAAACAGCCCCCCACGGCAGGATAGCTTGATTTGCCTGAGGGTTTGCCGTACCTTGGCTGTATGAGCGTTACGACGGTATTTCTCGACATCGGCGCCGTTTTTCTCATTGTTTTTCTCAACGGTTTCTTTGTCGCCGCGGAATTCGCGATCGTCAAGGTCCGCTCCACCCAGATCGAATCGCTGGTGCGGGAGGGCTCGGCGCGGGCCCGGATCGCCCAGCATATCACGTCGCACCTCGATATCTACCTCTCGTCCTGCCAGCTCGGCGTGACCATGACCAGTCTTGGACTGGGGTGGGTCGGGGAGCCGTTCGTGGCGCGGCTCCTCGAACCGGTGCTGGCGATGTTCGGCGCAGGGGAGGCGCTGGTGCATACGGCGGCGTTCGTGGTGGGCTTTTCGCTGATCACGTTCCTGCATATCGTCATGGGGGAACAGGCGCCGAAGTGGATGGCAATCCAGCACACCCGCCGGATAACACTGGCAATCGCCCGCCCGCTCGACCTGTTCACCCGCATGTTCCATCCCGCGATCCTGCTTCTCAACACCAGCGCGAAACTCCTTCTCAAGGTGCTCGGCATCAAGCCTGTCGGCGACGGCGATCTGGCGCAATCGGAAGAGGAGCTCCGGATCATCCTGAGCAGGGGGAAGGCGCTGACCAGTATGGGGAAAAGCATCTCCCTCCGGGCGATGCGCCTGCGCGACAGGATGGTCAGGGAGATCATGGTGCCGCGCACGTCGGTGGTCTTTCTCTCGACGGAAGGCTCGATCGAGGAGAACGTCTCCAGGGCGATCGAGAACCAGTTCACCCGGTATCCTCTCTGCGAAAAGAACCTCGACAATGTTCTGGGGATGATTCACATCAAGGATCTCTTCCGTCTTCAGGGGGAGAAGGGGAGCGGGAGCCGGCTGCTGGAGATCCGGCGGGAGGTCCTGTTTGTTCCGGAAACGATGGTGCTGGAGAAGATCCTGACGCTTTTTCTCACCAAGCGGATCCTGATGGCCGTGGCGGTGGACGAGTACGGCGGGACCGCAGGCATGGTCACCCTTGAGGACGTTCTCGAGGAGCTGGTTGGCGACATCCGGGACGAGTTCGATGTGGAATCCGGCCCGGCGCAGAAGATCAGTGACACGGAGTATCTGATAGACGGATCGATGCCGCTCCGGGAATTCGCAGCGCAGTTCGGCATTCCGGCGTCGTTGGAGGATGTCGTGACGGTGAGCGGCTATGTCTTTCAGGTGCTCGGCAGGATCCCCGAGCGGGGGACGCCCGTGCCTCTGGGGAAATGGCAGGGTGTGGTGGAGGCGGTGGAGCGGCGCAAGGTGAAAACGCTCCGGGTGATCCGTCTCCCCGAGCCTCCGCCCGCTCCGGTCGCGCCGCCGCATATGAAACGGAAAAGGAAAACGGTATGAGGGGAAACCTGAACGCTCGCCTGACCGCGACAGCGCTCCTGCTCCTGGCCTGGTCTGCGGGGATGCCGGCCCTGTACGGCCAGTACTACGAGGGGAGGGAGGAAAGCACGGGCGGGAGCCGGGCTCTGACGGCGGGTCTTCTCCGATTCGAATTCACGCCCCGGCCGACGAACACGCTTCCCGACTCCGCGACATTCCGGGGGGCGGCGCTCATGCCGATGCTTGCGTTCAGACAGGGGATCGTGGATCTCTACCTGGGCTATACCCGGTTCGAGGAGCGGGGCAGCACGCACTCGGCCGTTCTCTTCGGCATGCAGGTCACCAGAGACCTCCCCCTCGGCGGGCAGGGGTCGGATGGTCTGACGCTCCCTCTGATGGTTGCGGCGGATTACACGAAAGTCTCGTCGGGCGCGCTGCAGCGTGACGACTTCAATCTCGCCTCGCTGGGCCTCGGGGTGGGTCTGGCATACAGGTCCGGAGGACCGGACATGGAATTCTGGATCCGGGGAGTAGAGCTGTTCCATGTCGCATTCCAGGGGCTTGCCTCCGGGACGGGAACGTCGCTGGCGACGGTGGCGGAGGCGGGGCTGTCGCTGAGGCGCGTCCCGATCGGCGACGGCCTGGTCCTCGGCTATCGCTTCCGGATGCAGACATGGTCGTTGAGCGACGAAAACTTTAACTACCGCGGGCTCTATCACGGCCCGTCGGTCGGCATCCTCTTCTGACGATGTCCCGGGCATGATAAAGTCGATTCGCGCAAAGATCGTCTGGACCTTCAGCGGCCTGGTCCTGCTCAACCTGGTGGCCGGGTTCTGGTCGATTTACAGTTTCTACACGCTCGGTTCGACCGTTGGGAAGATCCTCCGCGAGAACTATCAGAGCGTTCTTGCAGCCGACAATATGGTCAAGGCGCTTGAACGGCTCGACAACGCCCTGCTGACACAGAGCGAGGGGGAGGACCCCACGGCGGGAGGAGATTTCCAGGAGAACCGGGATCTGTTCGTGCACTGGCAGCAGGAATCCGCCCGGAGCATCGCCCTTCCGATGGAGGAGCCCCTCCGTGATTCCATTCAGGCAAGCTGGATCCGGTACACGATGGTTGCCGACTCCATGACCGCGCGCATCCAGCAGGGGGCCTTTCAGGAAGCGAAGCAGTACTACTACGACCATGTCCGGAGCAGGTCCGATGTGTTGCGGGAGCTCTGTTTCCGCCTCTTCGAGATCAACCAGGCCGCGATCATTCGCGCGGGGGAGCGGACCCAGTCGATCGCGAGCCAGACCGCATCCAGCACCATGCTCGCGCTGATTGTGACACTGGTCTTCAGCATCATTGCGACCGGGTGGATGATCCGCGGCATCATCACTCCCGCGGAACAGCTGACCGACCGCGTGCGCCAGATCGGTGCGGGGAAGCTGGACCTGAAGATCGATGTCCTCTCCGACGACGAGATCGGCCAGCTGAGCCGTGAGTTCAACAAGATGACCGAACGGCTGATGCGGTTCGAACAGATGAACATCGGCGAGATCCTCTCGGAGAAGCGGAAATCCGACACCATTGTGCAGAGCATCGCCGACGGGCTGATCATGACGGACGCGGCGATGCGTGTGGTGCATATGAACCGCGTCGTGGCGGAGCTGTACCGTCTGGATGAGGCCGAGTCCATCGGCAAACCCCTGGCCTCGGTGATTCACGATGACCGGCTGGTGGCGGGATTCAGCGCGGCCATCGCTGCCGAGGTGACCGGGGACCAGATGCCGGGCATGCTTCAGTACACCAAGGGAGACAAGACGCTCTATTTCCGGCCGAAGTTGACCCGTATCCTTGACGCGGAAGAAACGCTCTACGGCGTGCTCCTCCTGCTGCAGGACGTGACCCAATTCAAAGAGCTGGACCGGATGAAATCCGACTTCATAGCGACGCTGTCGCATGAGTTTCGGACGCCGGTCACTTCCATCGGCATGACGGTGGATATTCTGAATCAGGAAATCCTCGGCAAGCTGAACGCGAAGCAGCGGGAGCTGATCGCCTCGGCAAAGGAGGACTGCCTCCGGCTGGCGAAGCTTGCGCGTGAGCTGCTCCAGCTCTCGAAGCTGGAGTCGGGGAGGATTCAGCTGAAGAACGAGGAGCTGGACGTGCGCGCGCTGATCGACTCGAGCCTGCGACCTCTTCAACTGCAGTTCTCCGACAAGGGTGTTCGGTTGGATATGGAGGTTCAGGACGGGCTGCCGCCGCTGGTGGCCGATGAGCAGCAACTCACCTGGCTGGTCACGAACCTGGTGTCGAACGCGTTGAAGTACACCAATCCGGGAGGGTCGGTAACGGTCCGGGCGCGGGAGGAACGGGGCCTGTTGCTGGTGGAGGTGGAGGACACGGGCGTCGGGATTGCACCGGAACATTTGCAGACGATCTTCGACAAGTTTGTTCAGCTGAAGCGGTCGACGGACACGACGCCCGGCAGCGTTGGCCTTGGCCTTGCGATCGCCAAAGAGATCGTGGAGCTGTACGACGGGAAGATCTGGGCGAGCAGCGCGCCGGGGAAGGGGAGCACGTTCTCCTTTGAGCTTCCATTCAGTCCCGTTTCCGTCGGGCCGGGACCGGAGAGACTGGCATGAAAGGATCGATTCTTCTCGTCGATGACGAGCCGAACATTCTGAAGACCGTCACCATCGCCCTGGAGGCGGCCGGGTACGCCGTGACGGCGTATCTGAACCCCCTGCAGGCGGTTGAGGCCATGCGCGAGCACGTCTTCGATCTCGCTTTTTTTGATTTGAAGATGCAGCCGATCGACGGGCTGCAGCTTCTCCGCGAGGCTCGACGGCTGTCGCCCGAGACGACGGCCATCATCATGACCGCCCACGGCAGCGTCGACTCCGCGGTGGAGGCCATGAAGCTGGGGGCGCACGACTATCTGGAAAAACCTTTCGAGTTCACGGAGCTCCGGCATTTCGTGGAGCGGGTGTACGAATACCACCGTCTCCGGCGTGAGGTGCGGCAGCTCCGGGAGGAGCTGGACAGGTACGAGGGGATGGGAGAGATCGTCACGCGGAGCGAGCGGATGAAAGGGGTCATGTCGCTGGCGATGCAGGTGGCCCCGAGCGGCATCGCGGTGTTGATCGAGGGGGAGAGCGGGACCGGGAAGGAGCTGCTCGCGCATTTGATTCATCAGAAGAGTCCGCGACAGGAGAACGCCTTTATCCCGGTCAACTGCACCGCGCTGGCGGAAAATCTGCTGGAGAGCGAGCTGTTCGGCCACGTGCGCGGTGCGTTCACGGGGGCGGTGAAGGACCGCCAGGGGAGGTTCGAGGTCGCCGACGGCGGAACCGTCTTCCTGGATGAAGTCGGGGAGATTCCGCCAAGCGTGCAGGTGAAGCTGCTCCGGTTTCTGCAGAGCAAGGAGTTCGAGCGCGTGGGGGAGAGTGCGACGCGCAGAGTGGATGTGCGGGTCCTTGCGGCGACGAACAGGGATCTCGAGGCGGCAGTCGAGCGAGGGGCATTTCGCGAGGATCTCTTCTACCGGCTCAACGCCGTGCGTCTGAAGATCCCCCCCCTGCGCGAGCGGGTGGAGGATATCCCCCTCCTTGTCCAGCATTTCCTCAAGAAGTTCGGAAGCGCCTCCGAGGTTTCGGCCGAGGCGTTGCTGGCGCTGCAGGGGTATGTCTGGAAGGGGAACGTGCGGGAGCTGGAGAACGTGATCGAGCGGGCGGTGATCCTTGCCAGAGGTGGACAAATCGAGCTCCAGCATCTGCCGGAGGAGTTCCAGAGTACGGGCGAGCCGGCGAAACACTTTCTGTCGCTCGAACAGATGGAGCAGCAGCACATCATCCGCGTGTTGCGCATCGCGCGCGACCTGGACGAGGCAGCGCACATCCTGGGGATCGATCCCGCCACGCTCTGGCGCAAAAGGAAGAGATACAACCTGTAGTCCCCCGTGTTCTGAAATCTGAACACCGTCTTGCGCGGAGTCCAGGGGGAACCCTCTCCCCTGCATTCTGCACGATGCCGTAATTCGTTTTCACGCAAGGAGTTATTTCATTCTTCCCCCTATTTCACCCTTGGTGTTGCAGAGTGCAATGCACGCTGTGCCAATTCCCCTGAAGAAGTGGATTGCTTCGGAGACGTAAGAGGCTGCTGCCAAAGGAGTAACTGCCGGGGGGGGCTTCCCCGGGCCTGGTGGCACCCGATTTGCGCTACGGAAATCAGTATTATGCCTTTTCCACCCAGTAACCTGGAGGTCGCATGGCTGTAAAAACCACGACACTGCAGAGCGGAAAGCTCGGCATCATCGAAGCGAAGGGCTCGCTGGTAGGGGGGGAGGAGACCGACGAGCTGCGCGCTGCGGTGGCCGACTTCATGGAGCAGGGGACGAAGAAGCTGATCATTGACCTGGGGAAGGTTACGTACCTGAACAGCACGGCCATTGGTGTGCTGGTGGGGGCGCACACGACATTTTCGAAGAACAAGGGGAGCGTCAAGCTCTGCAACATCAACAAAAGCATCAACAATATCTTCGTGATCACCAAGCTGACCCTCGTGCTGGACGTCGCTGAAACGCGCGAGGATGCAATCAAGGCCTATGGTGGCGAATAAGCGAAGAGAGTCATGATTCACAGTTCAACACATCCCACCAATCAAGGAGTTCAACGATGAAGCAATCTCTTTTCCTCGGAGTGGCGATTCTTCTGACCGCGGCTGTCGCGTTCGCCATTTACTGGTTCATCCTGGGAAACCCGGACAACTTCGCGAACGGCGAGGTGCGGACGGTTCCGAAGAATCTTCTCGGGACGGTCTACACGGGTGGCTGGGTCGTGCCGGTGCTGATCACCCTGACGCTGCTCGACCTGACGCTGGTGTTCGAGCGCTGGTTTACGCTCAAGAAGGCGAACGGTCGTGCATCGATCACCTCGTTCCTGAAGACCGTCCAATCCAACCTGATGAACGGCCGGATTGACGATGCGATCAAGGCCTGCGACAGCCAGCGGGGTTCCGCGGCGAGCATTATCCGGACCGGGCTGGAGCGCTACAAGGTTGTGGCGCTTGACAAAAAGCTCGACTCGGAGAAGAAGATGGCCGAGACACAGCGTGCCATCGAAGAGGCCACCAGCCTGGAAACGCCCCTTCTGGAGCGCAATCTGATCGCGCTGTCGACGATCGCCTCCATCGCCACCATGTTCGGTCTGCTTGGCACGGTGATCGGGATGATTCGCGCCTTCACCGCTCTTGCCCGCGCAGGAGCCCCGGATGCGATCCA
>Ga0153916_10002433_pt1 | contig 13602 bp, 12 predicted proteins | sample Opewatmetagenome_FD_109642 | JGI IMG/M metagenome (GOLD analysis project Ga0153916, IMG submission 109642) | Freshwater wetland microbial communities from Ohio, USA - Open water 3 Core 3 Depth 4 metaG | ecosystem: Environmental > Aquatic > Freshwater > Wetlands | place: USA: Ohio, Lake Erie...
CGACGACGACGAGGAGTTCGGCCCCGGCGACCCGGACTACGACCTGTCCGAACAGTACGGCTACGGGTGGGAGCCGCGGCGCGACCATTGGCCCGTGCCGCCGTGGCTGTTGATCGCCGTGTCGATCCTGGTGATCGCCGCGCTGCTGCTGCCGACGCTGCTGTTCTTTGCGTCCCGCTGACGCGCGGCCGCGCCTACGTCCCGTCGCCCGTCGCGAGCGCCAGCACCGCCTGTTGCAGGTCGATGCGCCCGTCGTACAGCGCCCGGCCGACGATCGCGCCGTCCAGATCGTGCTGCGCCAGCGCGATGATGTCCTCGACCGACGTCACGCCGCCGGAGTAGATCATGCGCGCCGGCAGGCCCGTCTCGGCAAGCGCTTGCAGCATCGCGCGGAGAGCGTCGAAGTCGATGTGCTGCAACATCCCGTCGCGGCTGATGTCGGTGTAGATGAAGTGGCGCACACCGCGCTGCGCCGTCGCCCGGACGAACTCGGCGGCGGGCGTGTCGCTCGTCTCCAGCCAGCCCTTCACGGCGGCCCTGCCGCCCTTCACGTCCACCGCCACCGCGATCCGCTCGCCGTGCCGCCGCACCGCCGCCTCGACGGCATCCGGCTGTTCCACAGCCAGCGTGCCGAGCACGATGCGCGCGGCTCCGGCCTCCGCCCAGCGGTCGATCGCCGACACGTCCCGCACGCCGCCCGCGACCTGCACGTCGGCGCCCGACTCGCGCACGATGCGGCGGACCAGCTCGTCGTTCACAGGGCGGCCTTCCTTCGCGCCGTCCAGGTCGACGACGTGCAGCCAGCGCGCGCCCTGCCCCACCCAGCGCTTCGCCATCGCCACCGGGTCGTCGCCGAACACCGTCTCGCGCGCGTAGTCGCCCTGCACGAGCCGCACGCACCGCCCGCCGCGGATGTCGATCGCCGGGATGATCTCCATGTGTTGATCTTAGCTGGCAGGCAAGCGGTCAGCTATTGGCCGCCCCGTCCGCAGCCTCCAGCTTCCAGCCATCTAGCCTCGTCCCGTTTCCCGCCTCCCGCGTCCCGCCGCCAGGTATGGATCCTCCTCCCCCGGCCCCAGCTCGCGCAGCCGGCCGTCCGCGAGCCACAACACGCGGTCGGCCATTTCGCGCAGTCGCAAATCGTGCGAGACCACGATCGCCGTCCGGCCCTGCCCCCGCGTCAGGTCGTGCAGTAATTCCATCACCTCGTGGCCGTGCCGCGTGTCGAGGTTCGCCGTCGGCTCGTCGGCGAGCAGCAGCCGCGGCTCGTTCGCCAGCGCGCGGGCGATGCACACGCGCTGCTTCTCGCCGCCCGAGAGGTCCTTCGCCTTGAAGTCCAGCCGCCCTTCCAGCCCCGCCTCCACCAGCAGCGCCCGCGCTCGTTCCCGCGCCTCGCCGCCGGCAACGCCCGCGACGTTCAGCGCCACCTCGACGTTCTCCTGCGCGGACAGCGCGTCGAGCAGGTTGAACGTCTGGAACACGAAGCCGACGTGGTGGCGCCGCACCCGCGGAAGCTCGCCGCGGCGCATCGCCGTCACGTCGATGCCGTCGATGAAGATGCGCCCGCTCGTCGGCCGCAGCAGCCCGCCGATCATCGTCAGCAGCGTCGTCTTGCCGGAGCCGGACGGCCCCATGATCACAACCATCTCGCCGGACGACGCGGCGAAGTCGACGTCGTCGACGGCGCGCACCAGCGTGCGCCCGCTGCCGAACACCTTCGACACGTGCTCGACCCGCAGGATCGGCCGCTGATCGTTCATGCCCGGAACACCATCGCCGGGTCGATGCCGTTGATCCGCCGCACGGGCACAAACGACGCGACCACCGCCATCGCCAGCGCGCCGCCGACGACCAACGCCGCGTCCGTCCACCAGAACTCCGTCAGGAACTCCGGAATGCTCCGCTGGATCAAATCCGCCGCGATCGCGGATGCGATCACGCCGAGCAGCGACCCCAGCACGCCGACGATCAGGCTCTGCGTGATCACGATGCGGTACAGGTACGCGCCCGACGCCCCCAGCGCCTTCAACACGCCGAAGTCGCGCGACTTCTCGATCGTCGCCGTGTACGTTGTCAACCCGATCACTGCGCCGCCGACGACGATCCCCAGGCCCACGAGCACGCCCACCACCGGCAGGAACCCCTTCTCGACGGTCTTCGAGATCTGCCCGGCAAACTCCTCGCTCGTGCGCGCCTCCGACTTCGGCACGACCTCCTTCGCGGCCGCCTCGATCGCGTTCACCTCGGCGCCCGCCGACGTGGTGAGCAGGTAGAACGTCACGACACCCGGCACGCCGAAGATCTGCCGCGCGTCCTCCGCGTTCAGGAACGCGAACTGCGTCAACGCCGCGTTGCCTCCCGCGCTGATCCGCGCCACGCGCAGCGCGCGCCCCTGCACGTCCAGCGTGTCGCCCACGCCCACCCCCGCCTCGTCTGCGAACACGGTGTCAAGGTTCACGTCGCCCTCCGCCGGCAAGAAGCGTTCACGCACGTCCTGCGACAGCGGCGCGCCGGCCGGCGCGTCGAGCGCCATGAAGAACACGCGCAGCTCCTTGCCCTTGTGGTCGAACGACATCTCGCGCGCGTACACCGGCAGCACGAGCTGCACGCCGCTGATTCCGGCGAGCTTGTCTTCCAGTCCGCCGGTCAAATACGAGCTCGAGTTGAACGGGCCGCTGGTGCCCTGCTGCGCGATCCAGACGTCGCCCGGCAGCCGCTCGATCAGCTTGCCGACGCTGCTCCAGCCGCGGTACAGGCTCAGCACCAGCAGCGTCAGCAGCACGGCGAACGCGACGCCCGCGACCGAGATCGCCAGCCGTCCCTTCTCCGCCAGCAGGTTGCGACGCGCGACGGGGACCATGGCTCTGTTATAGCGCTGTCAGCCGGCCAGTTCTCCGGTCATTCAGCAGGCAGATCCCATGCCGAATGACGGCCCGTGCGGGCGGGAAGCCCACCTTCGACGGCAAACGACCGACACACTCGCCGAATCTGAGCCACTGTTCACGCAGCGTTGACGCCCCCTTAACCGCACCGTCAACCGGCCGCGCTAGGCTGATCTCGGATTGAATCGCATCCCGGGAGGACCTGGCCATGACGGAGTTCCAGCAGTTCATCCAGAGACAAGCGCGAGAGATGGCGCACCTCTACTGCGCGGTGTGCCGCGCGCGCCCGCCACGATTCGCTGGCGGCCTTTGCGCTGCCTGCAGTGACGAAGACCTCAGCGCCAACGATCACGCGAAGCCAGTGCCGTGCCGCGGTCCATACGCGCACGCGCTCACTGACACACCGGCCCGCTGACTAACCCACGGACTGCAGGAAGTTCCGGTACATCTGCAGCCCCATCTCGCCCGACTTCTCCGGGTGGAACTGCGTCGCCACGATGTTGTCCCGCGCCAGCACCGACGCGAACGTGACGCCATACTCCGTCTCACCGGCCACGACGGACGCGTCGACCGGCTCCGGGTAGTAGCTGTGGACGAAGTAGAAGTAACTCTCGTCCGGGATGCCCTCGAAGATCGGGTGCGATGTCGTCTGCCGGACGTTGTTCCAGCCCATGTGCGGCACCTTCTGCCCGCCCGGCAGCTTCTTCACGCGCCCGGGGATGACCCCCAGGCACTCGTGCTCGCCGCCCTCCTCGCTCACGGAGAGCAGCGCCTGCTGCCCCATGCACACGCCGAAGAACGGCCGCCCCGACGCGATGTACTCGCGCACCGGCTCGACCATCTGGTGCTCGCGCAGGTTGCGCATCGTGTCCGCCGCCGCGCCGACGCCCGGCAGGATCACCGCGTCCGCCGTCGCCACGTCGCGCGGATCCGACGTCACGATGGGCTCGTGCCCCACGTGCGCCACCGCCCGCGCGACGCTGCGCAGGTTCCCCGCCCCGTAATCGACGATCACGACCTTCGGTGCCATGGCGCCCCATTGTAGCGGACGCGCCGGTCAGGCAACTACGAACTACCGACTACCGACTGCGGCGAAGTAACCTACCCGCAGAATGACCACCACCGCAGCCGAAACCCGCGAGTACCAGCAGGCCAAGCTCCGCGTCGAGGAGCTGCGCTCGCAGATCGCCTACCACGAGCACCGCTACTTCGTGCTCGACCAGCCGGAGATCTCGGATGCCGAGTTCGACGCGCTCGTGCAGGAGCTGCGCGACCTCGAGGCGAAGCATACCGAGCTGATTACCCCTGACTCGCCGACCCAGCGCGTCGGCGGCGCCCCCGTCGAGACCTTCGGCATCGTCCAGCACCGCGTGCCCCTGCTCTCGCTCGCCAACGCCTTCAACGAGGACGACGTCCGCGCGTGGCACCGCCGCGCCGCCAACATCATCGAGCGCACCGACTTCGCGCTCGTCTGCGAGCCGAAGATCGACGGCCTCGCCTGCGCGCTCGTCTACGAGAACGGCCACCTGCAGACAGCCGCCACCCGCGGGGACGGCATGCGCGGCGAGAACATCACGCAGAACGTCCGCACCATCCGCTCAGTCCCGCAGCGCCTGCCGAAAGGCGCGCCCGCCCGCTTCGAGGTCCGCGGCGAGGTCTACATGACGAAGAGCGGCTTCGAGAAGCTCAACTACCAGCGCGGCGAGGCCGGCCTGCCGCTCTTCGCCAGCCCGCGCAACTCCGCCGCCGGCTCCGTCCGCCAGCTCGACCCGAAGGTCACCGCCTCCCGCCCGCTCGACGCCTTCTGGTATCAGCTCGGCTGGCAGGAGGACGGCCGCACGCCGGCGACGCACTGGGACGTGCTGCAGTGGCTCAAGAAACAGGGCTTCAAAGTCAACCCCAACATCAAGCGCTTCACGAAGCTGGATGACGTCGTCGCGTTCTGCGAGAGCTGGGTCGACAAGCGCGATTCCCTCGACTACGAGATCGACGGCATCGTCATCAAGGTCGATGACCTCGGCTTGCAACGCCAGCTCGGCGCCGTCGGCCGCGAGCCGCGCTGGGCCACCGCCTACAAGTTCCCGCCCACGCAGGCCACCACAAAGCTCCTGAAGATCGACGTCAACGTCGGCCGCACCGGCACGCTCAATCCCTTCGCCGTGCTCGAGCCGGTGCGCATCGCGGGCGCCACCGTCCAGCTCGCCACGCTGCACAACGAGGACGACATCCGCCGCAAGGACATCCGCCAGGGCGACACCGTCATCGTCCAGCGCGCCGGCGAGGTCATCCCGCAGGTCGTCGGCCCCGTGCTCAGCAAGCGCACCGGCAAGGAGCGCCGCTTCTCCATGCCGAAGAAGTGCCCCGTGTGCAAGACGCCCGTCGTCCGCGCCGAGGGCGAGGCCGCGTACTACTGCCCGAACCGCCAGTGCCCGGCCCAGCGCTTCCGCCTGCTCGAGCACTTCGTCGGCCGCGGCGCCATGGATATCGACGGCATCGGCGAGCAGCTCGCCTATCTGCTGATGGAGCGCGGCCTCGTGCAGGACGGCGCCGACCTTTACCGCCTGAAGGAGCGCCGCGACGAGCTGCTCCAGGTCGAGCGCCTTGGCGAAAAGAGCGTCGACAACGTGCTCGTGTCGATCGAGGCGAGCAAGCAGCGCCCGCTCGCGCAGGTTATCGTCGCACTCGGCATCCGCCACGTCGGCGGCGAGGTCGCCGCCACGCTCGCCACCCACTTCGGCAGCCTTGACGCGCTCATGGAGGCCTCCGCCGAGCAGATCGACGCGATCCCCGGCATCGGATCGACGATCGCGGAGAGCGTCCGCGAGTTCTTCTCGCTCGAAGAGAACCGCAACGTTGTCGAGAAGCTGCGCGCGGCCGGCGTCAACCTCCGCGAGGAGGCGGGCGCCGCGCGCGAGGGCCCGCTCAGCGGCCTCACGTTCGTCGTCACCGGCCGCCTCGAGCGCTTCTCGCGCGACGCGGCGGAATCGCTGATCAAGCGCAACGGAGGCGCCGCCGCCGCCAGCGTCACGAAGAAGACCGACTACCTCGTCGTCGGCGCCGAGCCCGGCTCCAAGCTCCAGAAGGCGCAACAGCTCGGCACGAAGGTTCTGGACGAGGACCAGTTCGGCGCCCTGCTGAAGGAGCGCGGAGTAGCGCTCTGACCGTCATACTGAGCGAAGCGAAGCATCTCGTTGCGGAGAGTCGTCTCTCTCTGTCTGGTCTGCTCTCGGGCAAGCTATCAGCCCGAGAAAAGCGCAAACCTGACACACTGACACACTGACACACCGACAGACTTCCTACGCCGCGTCCTCGTCGGCGCCGTCCGGGAAGTCGTGCTCGTCGTGCTCTGCCGGCAGGCGGTGCGGCGTATCGTGGCGCAGCTCCGGCCGCGCCTCCATCATCTTGCGGAACGCCTGGACGACGTCCGGGTCGAACTGCAAGCCGCTGTTCTCATCGACCTCCGCCATGGCGACGTCATGCGTCATCGCGTCACGGTACGGCCGGTCCGACGTCATGGCGTCGTACGCGTCGACGACGGAGAAGATCCGCGCCTCCAGCGGGATGCGGTCCGCGGTCAGGCCGAACGGATACCCCGTGCCGTCGTAGCGCTCGTGGTGGTACAGGAGGATGGGCATCGAGCCCTCGAGGAAGCCGATCTTCGAGACCATCAGGCCGGCCAGCAGCGGGTGCTTGCGCATGGCCTCCCACTCCAGGTCGTTCAGCCCTTCCGGCTTCTTCAGCACCGCGTCCGGCACGCCGATCTTGCCGACGTCGTGCAGCAGCGCGCCGCGCTCGATGTCCAGCATCTGCTCGTCCGGGATCCCCATCTCGCGCGCGAGGTGCAGCGTCAGCTTGGCGACGCGCTCGCAGTGTCCCTCCGTCACCTCGTCCTTCGCGTCGAGCGCGGCCATCAGCGCCTTCAGCGTCGCGTCATAGCTCAGCTCGATCTCGCTGGCATACGCGCGCACCTTCGCGAAGAGCTGCGCCTGCTCGACCGCCATCACCGCCTGCCCCGCCAGCTCCTCCACCTGCGCGATCTCGGTCGCCGAGAATCCGCGGCGCCCATTCAGCGGCCGCACGACGGCGATGACGCCGATGACGCGCGCGCGCAGCGACATCGGCACGCACAGCACGGACAGTTGTCCCGCCAGCTCCGTCTCAGCGCCGAAGAACTGGCGGTAGGCGCTCGCCGGCTGCGAGCTGACCACCGTCGTGTTGGTGGCGACGGCGCGGCGCAGGAACCACTCCTCGACCGGCCGCTGGTGCTGGGCGATCGTGCCCGTCGCGTCCTCGTAGGTGGTGCGCAAGATCACGTCGCCGCTGACCTCGTCGAACAGTGCCAGCAGACCGTAGGAGCCGCGCGCCAGCCGCGTCGCGTCGCGCGACACGTGCGTCACCACCTCCTGGAGGTCCAGCGACGACCGGATCTCGTCGCCGCGCCGGTACAGGTAGGAGAGCCGCCGGTGGCCCGCGGCGAAGCGCCCGACGGCGATCCAGAACGCCGCCTGCATCGCCGCATACGCCCCCAGCGCGAACGCCGCGACCGCCAGCAGCAGCGTTGCGCGCGCCCTCCGCGTTGCGGCATCGATCGGCCGTGCGTCCTGGTCGATCTCCACCGAGTACGCCCCGGCGCGCACGCGCGTCACGAGCAACGGCACGCCGTTTGGTGCGGTCCCGCGCACCCAGCTTACGCCGCCGCCGGGCAACGGCCCGCGGGTCGCCGGCGCCGCGAACCCGGATGAGAGCGCCGGCCCTCCCTCCTCACCCCAGACCCGGAGCGCCAGCACGCCGCCGCCGCTGACACCGCGGCTGAGCTGGTCGAACCGGTCGCGAAGGTCCGAGGGGAGTGGCGCGCCCGTCGGCACGTCGGCTACGGATTGGCGCAGCGGCTCGCCGAAGGCGGACGCGGCGCCCTGCGCGGCCGCCTCGTCATGGGACGAGCCGGCAAACTGGTACAGGAGGAAAGCCAGCGAGCCGGCCAGGAGCGTCGCGACGATGAAGCTGAGGATGGCGAAGCGGACGTATATCGTCGCACTGCCGTCTGTTCGCATCAAAGCCTTCTTCCTAAGGACTGGTATCGGCCGCGGCAGCCGTCGTCTGCAGGCGGAAGGGGCGCCCGCCCGCCTGCGGTGCTATCATGCCCCGCATGGAATCGAAGCTGGACGCCCTCCGCAGCCTCATCGGCGAGATGGATTCCGCCATCGTCGCCTTCTCCGCCGGCGTCGACAGCACGTTCGTCGCCGCCCTCGCCGCGGAGGCCCTCGGCGACCGCGCGGTGGCCGTCACCGGGGTCTCCCCTTCCATCCCCCGCTCGGAACTGGAGGAAGCGAAGGAGCTGGCGGGCCACATCGGCATCCGCCACGTGCTCCTGCCGACCTCCGAGATGGACCGGCCCGGTTATGTCGAGAACTCGCCCCAGCGCTGCTACCACTGCAAGACGGAGCTCTACTCACTGCTCGAGGAGATGGCCGCCCGCGAGGGGATCGCGCACGTCCTCGACGGCTGCAACGTGGACGACCTGGGCGACCACCGCCCCGGCCGCGTTGCCGCCGCCGAGCACCGCGTCCGCAGCCCGCTCATCGAGGCTGGGCTCACGAAGGCCGAGATCCGCGAGCTGTCGAGGCAGCGCGGCCTGCCGACGTGGGACAAGCCCTCGATGGCCTGCCTCTCATCCCGCATCCCCTACGGCACGCCCGTCACCGTCGAGGCGCTCGACCAGGTCGGCGCCGCCGAGGCCTTCCTGCGCTCGCTCGGCTTCCGCCAGCTCCGCGTCCGCCACCACGGCGACGTCGCCCGCATCGAGGTCGAGCCGGACGAGCTGGCCGCGGTGATCGATAAACGCGAGCGCATCGTCCGCCGGCTCAACAACCTCGGCTACAAGTACGTGACGCTCGACCTCGCCGGCTTCCGCAGCGGCAGCATGAACGAGGCCATCCCGCTCACGGTCGCCGCGAAGTAGCCGCGCGCTACGCCAGCTCTTTCACCATCAGCACGCGACCCGGAATGCCCGTCATCGCCTCATATGCCGCGTCCAGCCGCGTCTCGACGATATGGAAGCCGTGCCGCTGGTACAGGTGCTGCGCGGGGTTGATCGTCGACGTCGTCAGTGACATGGTGATGAACCCCTCACGCCGCGCGACCTCTTCCGCGTAACGCAACAGCGCCCCGCCGATGCCACGGTTCCGGCACTCCGGGTGCACATCCAGCTCCGCGATGTAGAACGAGCGCGGCGCGCGATCCACCTGCACGCGTGCCCGCACCCGCTGGTATTGGAAGTAGCGCAGCACTCCGGCCGGCCCAACGATCGGCATCGCCCGCGCCAATACGCGCACGACGGCGAGCGGCGTGATGATGGTGTCCTCGGACGGCCGCATGGTCTCCATCAGCCCGACGACAAGGCCGTCCAGTTCGGCGACAAGCGTGCGCTCAGGCCGCAGCTCTATGCCCTGCCGCAGGATTAGCGCACCGACCGCTCGCGCCTTCCTCGGGTCCGGCGCAACGCTCAGCAGATCCCGCCCCGGCTCGTCGTACATGATCGCGATCAGGCGGTCGAGGTCGCCCGCGCGCGCCGGCCGGACCGTCACGTCATCCATACCGGCGATCTTCTCACGGAGCCCCGACAGGCGCCATACGCATAACGCTGCTATTGGCTGAGATCACCAGTGCGTCTCTTGAACCGCGCCGCATTCACTGAATCAAAAGACATCGTCGGTTTGCTCCGCGCGTGTCAACGCTTCATACGTGAAGCCGCTCGGCCTCAAATGAGCACTGTTGTCAGGGTTTGACACGACAACGTCGACTTCACCCGGAGCATGATCGGGGGCAGTTCCCGATATCTCGGTTCCTGCGTCATTCACGCTGATGTCGCCGAGCGCGACGCCGCCGAAGTACGCCTTCGATGTCCGCTGGAACCCCGTCCCGTGTACGATCACACGCCTCCCGGCAGCGCCTGTCGCCGGCACCACCGACCTGATGGCAGGCGGTGGTGCCGTTGGACCGGTAGCAGACGCCGGAACGGTTACGATCAGCTTGCCAACCTCGACCAGAAACTCGAAGAACCGCTTCTCCTGCGTTCCGAGGATGAACGACGCGGACGCCACGATTGGCGTTGCCGGAGTCTGCACTGCATTGCCGCTCTTGAGGTTGACGGCCAGCAGCAGTGCGTACGTGACGCCTCCGGCAAGTGCCCCACTGAACACCCGGCCGTAGTGCCAGACGCTCCAGTCGTCAGTCCAATCAAGCCGATGGTCGTAACAGCCTTTGAGGCCGACGGCGATCCCGCCGAGGGCCCCGTACCACACGCCATAAACGGGCACGCCCTGGAGGCGATCAGGCAGGAGGCCGTGGATGCTCGAATCGCTGAAGTAATAGATCGCTAGGACACCCAGGCCGACAAGCGCGGCGATGTTGTAGAGGAAGACCGTGGGCCGCGCACCCAGCAGATGAGGAGCGGCGCGCGACCAAGTCTTGACCCAGCTCCAGCGCCCTGGCATGCGTGAATGTTCCTCTGAAACTACATCGTCTTAGCCCCGAGGCCCAACCTCTCGTGCGAGAATAACCCGCGGAAGGGATTTGTCAAGACCAAACAACCGGGATGCGGGAACCCAATGTCAAGGGAACTTGGTGCTCTTGACGCCCTTACCGCCACGTCCCCCAGTAGATCGGGTTCGTCATCGCGTGCACCACCTCGCCGCGCTCCGGCCGGCCGCGGAAGCCGCGCACCTCGACGCGCAGGTAGTCGTCGCCCTCCAGCCGCAGCTCGAACTCGTTGTCGAACTCCTCGACCGCGGGCGTGATCTCCTTCACGAGGCCGCGCTTCGAGAAGAAGCGCAGGTGCTTGCCGTCCGGCCCGCGGTACCGCACATGGAAGCGCACCGCCCGCTCGCCCGGCGCCTCGATCAGGTCCCCCGGCAGCGTCTCGAACGCGCCGTCGCCGTCCCCGTCCGCACGCAGCTCGATGAACGGCCCGTTCGGCGCCTCCGAGATGAACACATGTCCGTGCTCCACGGCATCAAGCACCGCGCGCTGCGTCAGCGGCCCCTCCACGTACACCCACGTGCAAGGCTCGCCGGGGCCGTTCGGCTGCGTCATCACCGCCGGCGGCACGCAGTGCGAGTCGCTGCCGCCGACCGCCACCATCCGCTCGCCGCGCTTCAGGTGCCCCTCCCATCGCAGGAGCGCCGGCTCGTTGAACCAGCGCCACGGCGCGTTCCACACCTCGACCGCCTGGTACCCGCGCACCGCGTCGTGCGTCCACGGGATCGGCGAGTCCGGGTGGTTGATCGAAAACATCGAGCCGCGCGCGTTCGCCGCCTCGACGAGCCGCTGCACGCGCTCCGCGTCGCTGCCCCGGAAGTCGATCCAGCCGTCGAGCCCCCAGACGTTCGCGTGGCCGCCGTACATCGTGATCTCTTCGCCCGCGATGAGCAGCGGTGCCCGGTCGTTCAGCCGCGCCAGCTCGTCCCAGTGGCTGATCGTGTTGTGGTCGGTCAGCGCGAAGTACTCCAACCCGGCCTGCCGCGTGTAGTTGACGATCTCCTCCACCGTGTTCTGGCCGTCGCTGTGCTCGCTGTGCGCGTGCAGGTCGCCGCGATACCAGCGCCCGGCCCCGCCATTCGATCCACCCGCCACCACGTCGACGCGCGGCATCCCCGGCACCGGCACCTCGCCCGCCGGCGCGTCCTCCGCAGCGGGGTCGATCTCGACGTCGATGTTCACCCGGTAGCGCACGGCGGGGTCGTCGATCTTCGAGCAGCCGAACATGATGTTCCACTCGCCGGGCTGGATTGGCCCGCGCAGGTAGCCGGGCGTCGCTGCATCCGATCCGATGAAGAAGCCGCTGCGCGCGCCGCCGCTCCAGCCGCGGAAGCCGCCCGTCAGAAAGTCCGCGCCCCGCACGTCAAACACGCCGATGTCGATGTTGTTGCCGGCGTGCGTCTCCTGCGCGCCCGTCACCTGGTTCTCGTAGAAGTAGCTGACCTCCAGCCGCCGCGCGCCCGTCGGCACCTCGAACGGCAGGTTGTGGTACGGCGCGGACGGCGACGCATGCTCGGGCGTCATCACCCCTTCGAGCCGGATCTTATGTCGCATCGTGCAGGCTCCTCAGATTCGCGCGGGGAAATTGGTCGGCACTTTCCCGGTTGTCCGCCCCGCCTACCTCACGACCGCAGCGGGTGGCCGAAGGGCCGGCGAGCGCGCCAGTGGAGCGTAGCAGCCACGCGTCCGAACTCAAAGATGCATTCGGACGCAGCGAAAGCTGCGTCCCTGGCGGCTACGGCCACGAGGGGCCGCAACCTTGAAGGAGGCGCGGTCTTATTCAATGTTATCTTACAATCTTGAATAAGAATTGGCTCTATTCAAGCTTATGTGCTAACCTTGACCAAGGAGGCGCCATGGCGAGGGTTATCCGACGGCGCTGGGAAAGCACGCTGGACGCCGGTGTCCCGAGGCGGGATCGGCAACCGTGCGAGTACGAAGCCTACGTGCCGGACCCGCTCATGGGACGGCCGATCACGCTGGATGGCGACATCGCCGCCGACGTGACGGACGCCGAGGCCGCTATAACGCGCCTCAACCTCGATGTGGCAACGCTGGCCGACACCGAGGCGCTCGCGCGGCTGCTGCTTCGCGCGGAATCCGTGGCGTCATCGCGGATCGAGAGTCTGGAAGTGGGCGGGCGCCGGCTCCTCCACGCCGAGGCGGCGCGCGCGCTGGGCGAGCAACCACGTGACGTGACAGCCGCCGAGGTGCTCGGAAACATCGACGCGATGGTGTGGTCCGTGCAGACCGTCGCCGGCACGGGCACGATCTCCGTCGGACTTCTCCTCGAAATGCACCGCCGGCTCCTCTCGGGGACGCGGCTGGCCCCGCACGCTGGCCGGATCCGCGCGGAGCAGAACTGGATTGGCGGCAGCAGCTACAACCCGTGTTCGGCCGACTTCGTGCCGCCGCCGCCGGAGATGGTCGCTCCGCTGTTGGAGGACTTGTGCGAGTTCTGCAACGGCGACTCGCTGCCAGCGGTCGCCCAGGCTGCCGTGGCCCACGCTCAATTCGAAACGATCCACCCCTTTGCCGACGGGAACGGTCGCACGGGGCGCGCGCTTATCCACCTGGTGCTGCGCCGGCGCGGACTCGCGACGCGCGTCTTGCCTCCTGTCTCGCTGATCCTCGCGACGCGGTCGAAGGACTACGTCGACGCATTGACCGCGACACGGTATCGGGGAGCGCCGAGTTCCCCTCCCGCGCATGAAGGGCTCAATCGCTGGGTGGCGCTATTCGCCGGTGCCTGCCGCCAGGCGGTGGCGGACGCCGAAAGCTTCGAGGCGCGCACGCGCGAGCTCAAGCAGAGCTGGCGCGCGAGACTCGGGCGCGTGCGGGCCAACTCCGCCACTGACATCTTGATCAGAACACTGCCCGGTGTACCGATCGTCACGGTCGGTGGCGCCGCGGAACTCACGGGCCGCACCTTTCAGGCGGTAAACGAAGCCATCAGCCGGCTCGTTGATGCGAAGATCCTGGCCCAGGTGAACATGGGTCGAAGGAACCGCGCCTTTGAGGCGAAAGAGGTCATCGACGCGTTCACTGATCTCGAGCGTCAACTGGCGAGCCCCCGTGGCGACACCCGCGCGTCTCCTCCGGCCCGCCCGACCCCCCGCCGGCGCTGACCGACGAATGCGCCCATCCTGACTGCCCGCGATCAACGATCGCCACGCTCCTTCTC
>Ga0153916_10002435_pt1 | contig 13599 bp, 16 predicted proteins | sample Opewatmetagenome_FD_109642 | JGI IMG/M metagenome (GOLD analysis project Ga0153916, IMG submission 109642) | Freshwater wetland microbial communities from Ohio, USA - Open water 3 Core 3 Depth 4 metaG | ecosystem: Environmental > Aquatic > Freshwater > Wetlands | place: USA: Ohio, Lake Erie...
ATCGAACCACCGACCACTACCATGTCAAGGTAGTGCTCTACCACTGAGCTACGCGCCTACAGAGGCCGCGCAAAATAGCATAACTCAGCAATCCGTCACAAGTTTTACCGCCGATAATGCCGGTGGGGCCCCGATTCGGGCGCTCGGCCTCAGTGCTTGCCGGCCCGGCCCTGAATCAGGCCGAATTTGCGGGCACGAATGGCGCCGATTTTGTCGCGAATCGCCGCGGCCTTCTCGAATTCCAGGTTGCGCGCATGTTCATACATCTGCTTATCCAGCTTGGTGAGCAGCCGGGCCAGCGCATCGGGCGCCATGACGGCGTATTCGGCCTCTTCCTCGGCGGCCCGCAGGTATTCACGGCCGGCGTGGGCAGATTTGGAGCCGTAGTTCTTTGTTCCGTACATCGGGTGAGCCGGTGTTACCCCGTCAATGATCTCCCGGACCGCCTTGATGATGCCCTTGGGAGTGATCCCGTGCCGCTTGTTGTAGTCGACCTGTTTTTGCCGGCGCCGATCGGTTTCGTCAATCGCCTCGCGCATCGAGCCCGTTATGCGCGCGGCGTACAGGATGGCCTTGCCATTGATGTGGCGCGCGGCGCGCCCGATGGTCTGAATCAGGGACCGGGTCGACCGCAGGAAACCTTCCTTGTCGGCATCGAGGATGGCCACGAGCGACACCTCGGGGAGATCGAGGCCCTCGCGCAGCAGGTTGATGCCCACCAGCACATCAAATTCGCCGGCGCGCAGGTCACGGATAATCTCGGCGCGCTCGATGGTTTCGATGTCGGAATGCAGGTAACGCACACGCACATCGTGTTCGTGCAAATATTCGGTCAGATCTTCCGCCATGCGCTTCGTGAGCGTGGTCACGAGCACACGCTCGCCGGCCGCGGCGCGCACGCGAACCTCGGACAGCAGATCGTCCACCTGGGTGGCAACCGGGCGCACCTCGATTTCCGGGTCCACCAGGCCGGTCGGACGCACGACCTGATCCACCATCTGGCCATGGGAGTGTTCCAGCTCATAGGGGCCTGGCGTGGCGGAGGTGAAAATCGTCTGCGGCATCAATCGTTCGAACTCGTCGAACCGCAACGGACGATTGTCGAGCGCCGAAGGCAGACGAAATCCGTATTCCACCAGCGTTTCCTTGCGCGAGCGATCACCGCGGTACATCCCGCCCAGCTGCGGGACCGTGACGTGGGACTCATCAATCACCAGCAGGGCATTCTTCGGCAGATAGTCGATCAGCGTGGGTGGCGCTTCGCCCGGCTTGCGGCCGGAGAGATAGCGTGAGTAGTTTTCGATGCCCGAACAGTAACCCACTTCGCGCATCATCTCGAGGTCGTAGAGCGTGCGTTGCTCCAGGCGCTGCGCCTCCACCAGCTTCTCCACGGAACGCAGGTGGGCCACCCGTTCACGCAGCTCTTCCTTGATCTTGTTGAGCGCATTCAGGATAGTTTCACGCGGCGTGACGTAATGCGACGACGGAAAGATCGTGGTACGTGTCAGCCGGTTCGCCACTTCGCCCGTCAACGGATCGAATTCGGCCAGGCCTTCGACCTCATCGCCGAACAGTTCGACCCGCACCGCCAGACTCTCCGACTCCGCCGGAAAGATGTCGATCACATCGCCGCGCACGCGGAAGGTACCGCGATGCAGTTCGACATCATTACGCGTGTATTGCATTTCCGCGAGCCGTTGCAGGATTTGGCGCTGGCCCATGGTGGTGCCCGTGCGCAGATGGAGGATCATGCTGTGGTAGGCGTCGACGTCGCCCAAGCCGTAAATGGCCGAGACCGTGGCCACAATGATCGTATCTTCACGCTCCAGAATGGCCTTGGTGGCCGACAGGCGCATCTGCTCGATCTGCTCATTGATCGAGGCATCCTTCTCTATATAGGTGTCGCTGGACGGGACATAGGCCTCGGGCTGGTAGTAGTCGTAATACGACACGAAATACTCGACCGCGTTGCGCGGAAAGAAGTCGCGCATTTCGGAGTACAACTGGGCCGCCAGGGTCTTGTTTGGGGCGAGAATCAACGCCGGGCGTTGCACCTGGTCGATGACATTGGCAATGGTGAAAGTCTTGCCGGAACCGGTCACCCCAAGCAGCGTCTGGTAGGCCTCGCCGTTCTTAATGCCCGCCACCAGCGCGGTAATCGCCTGCGGCTGGTCGCCGGCCGGTGAAAACGGGCTTTTCAATTCAAATTTATGGCTCATGCGCTATCGTTTTTCCGTACACTTGCGGGTATATTACCGCGTTTTTCAATCACTGTTTGCACGAGGAAACGTTGTTCACCATCCGTCTATCCAGCCGCGTCAACCGCATCAAACCCTCGCCCACGCTTGCCGTCACCAAACGCGCCAAGGAACTGATGGCCCAGGGCAAGGACGTCATCGGGCTGGGCGCCGGTGAACCTGACTTCGACACGCCGGAGCACATTAAGGAGGCGGCCATCCGCGCGATCCGCGATGGCTTTACGAAATATACCGCCGTCGATGGCACACCCAGCCTCAAAAAGGCGGTGATCGCCAAATTCAAGCGTGACAACGGCCTCGACTATACACCGGATCAGATACTGGTCTCGGTCGGCGGCAAGCAGAGTTTTTTCAATCTGGCGCAGGCGTTCCTCGACAAAGAGGATGAGGTAGTGATTCCCGCACCCTACTGGGTGTCCTACCCCGACATGGTGCTGCTGGCCGATGCCATCCCGGTGATCGTATCCGCGGGAATCGATCAAGCGTTCAAGATCCGCCCGGACCAGCTGGACCGCACCATCACGCGCAAGACAAAACTTGTCGTGATCAACAGCCCGTCCAACCCGACCGGCACCGCCTACACGCGCGCCGAACTGGCGGCGCTGGGCGAAGTGTTGCGCAAGCATCCGCAGGTACTCATCGCTACCGACGACATGTACGAACATATCCTGTGGGCGGACGAGCCATTCAGCAACATTCTGAACGCCTGCCCCGATCTCAAGGACCGCACCATCGTGTTGAATGGCGTCTCCAAGGTTTACGCCATGACCGGTTGGCGCATCGGCTACGCCGCCGGCCCGAAACCGCTTATCGCGGCGATGGAAAAGATTCAGTCGCAGAGCACATCCAATCCTACTTCCATCTCGCAGGTCGCCGCCGAAGCGGCGCTGAATGGCGATCAGGACTGCATCGCACCGATGGTGCGCGCCTTCCGGGAGCGGCACGACCGGCTCGTCAGCCGATTGAACCAGATTCGCGGCGTACGTTGCCTGCCGTCGCAGGGCACCTTCTACGCCTTCCCGGATTTCAGCAAGGCCATTGCCGCTGTCGATGGCATTAATAATGACGTGGAGATGGCCGAGTACATTCTCGATAAGGCCGGCGTCGCGCTCGTGCCCGGCTCAGCCTTCGGTGCCGAAGGTCATCTGCGCCTGTCCTATGCCACCTCCATGGAAGTCCTTGAAAAAGCAATGGATCGTCTGGAGAAGCTTCTCGGCAAGGCCTGAGACATACCCCCCGCTTTACACTCCTGAATCAGGATTGGCATAATAATCCGCACAATAAATAAAACTTCCCAATAATCGACACGGTCTGGACCCCGTGCACAATACAACAAGGAAGTGCGAGGGTGGATTGTTGTGACTACTTCACGTATTGCTCAGCGCTTATCGCTGCGCTCCGGGTTATTCCGGACGCAGGCGGGATATTCCCTGCATGACCTGATCGTTACCTCCGCCGTTGTGGGTATGTTGAGTATCGGTACCGCGGGAATGGTCGGCCTGGTTCAAAACAGTCAGATGACCTCTGAGGTAAATGAACTGATAGCCCATCTTAACCTCGCGCGCAGCGAGGCGATCCTGCGCGGGCAGGAAGTGGTTTTATGCCCGAGCAAGAATGGGTCAGATTGTGACGACCCCAACGACGACTACGCATGGTGGCACAGCGGCTACCTTGTGTTTGTAAACATGGATGGAAACACGGACCGCTCGAGCAACGAGCCGATTATCCGGGTACACCAAACATCGCCAGGCCGCATCTCGATTAAATCCTCGAAATTTCGCAGCCGGATTACCTACCACGCCAACGGCCTTTCTTCCGGCTCAACGGCCACTTTCACGTTCTGCGGCACTCATGAGCCATCACCAGCGCGGTATGTGATCCTTTCCAACACGGGTCGCCCCAGGGTCGCGTCTATTCCCAGCGATGGCAAGGCGGACGAAGAATCCGAACTCTGCTCATAAAACCGCTCAATTTCGCGTATTGACCACCACGAAGCGCAACCAGTACTATACGCGCCCTTCGACGTCTTATGACAAGACGAACGGGCGAAGCGAGCAGGGCTTCTCGTCTTATGGCAGGACGAGCGAGCGCAGCAAGCAGGGCTTCATCAATTCCCCGGTAGCTCAGTGGTAGAGCAGGTGACTGTTAATCACCTGGTCGGCGGTTCGAGCCCGTCCCGGGGAGCCATTTATGCCAGTCCTCACAACAAGCGGTAGCAGCGAGCTGAGCCGCTGCTGCTACCGCTTGTTGCTTCCTGCTACTATGCCTAGCCGGTTTCCATCCCACATCTCCCGTCGTTTTATCGGTTCGATGTTTAACAGCCAGATATCGCCATAATCGGAGTGCAACCATGACACAGACCGTAGGCTTTGTTGGATTGGGCAACATGGGGCTGCCCATGGCCAGAAATCTCCTGAAGGCGGGCTTCAAGGTTTGCGTTTATAACCGCACCCCCGACAAGGCACAGGTGCTCGCCGCAGAGGGTGCGACCATCGTCGCCCGCTTGGCAGATGCCGTAACCGCGGACGGCGTTGTGATCACCATGCTTGCCAACGACGCCGCCGTGGAAGAAGTCGTCACCGGCCCCGGTGGAATTGCCGGGGCGCTCGGAGCCGGTGGCATCCATGTTTCGATGAGTACCATTGCGCCAGCGACATCGAGAAGATTGTCGGCAATCCATGCCCCGCGCGGCAGCCTTTATATCGCTGCCCCGGTCTTCGGGCGTCCCGAAGCCGCCGCCGCAAAGAAACTCTGGATCTGCCAGTCCGGCGCCACTGCCGCCAAGGAGCGTATTCGCCCCTTGCTCGCAGCCATGGGACAGGGCACCTATGATTTTGGCGAAGACCCGAGCGCCGCCAGCACTGTCAAGCTCTGCGGCAACTTCATGATCCTTTCGGTGCTGGAAACACTCGGCGAGGCGCTCGCGCTTGCTGAAAAGAGCGGTCTGGACCGCAAGGCCCTCGCCTCCTTCTTCGGAGAAACAATATTTGCCTGCCCGATGTACCAGATTTACGGGCGCAGCATCGCGAGCAGAGCCTACGAACCGGCGGGTTTCCGGGTCGAGCTCGGACTCAAGGACGCCAATCTGATTATCGATGCCGCGAATGAGACGAAAACGCCGATGCCCCTGGCGCACCTGGCTCAGGAAAGAATGCTGGCGGCCGTGGCCAATGGCCACAAAGACCTGGACTGGGCGGCGATCGAGCTGATGATTGCCGGAAATGCCGGGTTGCGTTGATGCGACAGGATGCCTTTTAAACCGCCATCCGCTAACGCGGGTGGTGTGATTACTCCAGCGCCTTCGCGCCGGCAAGCGCGATCTGCCCGTCCTCGGATGCTTTGACACCACTGACCCCGATAGCGCCGATAATTTTTCCTTTCCATGTCAGCGGCACACCGCCTTCGGATGGCACGACACCCGGAAGCCCTAACACCCCCTGACGGCCACCCGCCAAGGCATCCTCCCAGGCTTTTGTGGGGCGCTTGAACGCCACGGCAGCTTTGGCTTTACGAATAGCAATTTCCACGCTGCCGAACTGGGCGTTATCGAGACGCTCAAGACAAATCAGGTTTCCACCATCATCGACCACGGCGATAACCACAGGCCACGCATGTTTTTGTGCCTCCGCTTCCGCTGCGGCGATAATCTTCTTTGCTGCAGCCAGCGTCAGCACTGGCTTCTCTGGCAACGGTTCATCATTTGGCATCTGTATCATCTCTCTCTGGCGGCAATTAGGGTAACGACTAATCCAAAATAGGCCCCTGCGATCACATCGCTGACAAAGTGATAATTTGTTGCGATGAGAGCCAGGGCAAGCAGTGACAGGAAAACCACACCGGCCAACCGGCGATGCGGATAATATTGCCAGAACGACACCACCAATGCTGTAAACACAGTCATGTGCCCGGACGGGAATGAACCGTAACCCTCCCCCGCACGAAACCAGTAAAACCGCGGAAGCTGATGATAAAGCGTCCACGCCTCCGTGTTGACCCGGCCAAAAACATACTGAAGTATGGTTTTTATCACGAAGGCGAGCGGCACGCTCGTGCCGCAGAGTCGCAGAAACCGTGAGGCGTGGCTACAAACCCCTTTACGTGTCAGAAAAAAATATCCTGCCCAACTGATTGCCGTAATTACCGCCACAATGTGCAAGAGCACATCGGGAATACCGGAAGTAGCCTGCTCCAGCACATCACTGCCGTGGATTACTTCAAAAAGAAAAGTTGAGACCCTGGTATCGAAAAACATGTAGCTGCCGGCCGTAAATGCCAGAACCGCCAGAAAAATGAGAATCGATGACAAAAAATTATTTATGGCGCCAGGCGCAGTGCGATATGCAGCAGAGAAATTCTTCATGTAAGTTTCAACTACACCTTTGTGATAGCTCTCGTTCATAAAAATGAAAATGAAAGCGAAGTGTATCTGCAATCCTGCGTTAAGTGTTTCATTGTCTTGCACTCGTGGAGTGCCTACAATCAGGCGATGACGCGCTGGGGATTTATGTGTGTGCTGGTATTCATTCTGACGGGCTGTGCCACGCCCGAAGCGGAAATCCTGACCAGCACGGAGATTTATCCGGCCACCAGCAACGTTGAAATCTTTCTGGATTTTCCCAAACGGCCGTACAAAACCTTCGCCATCCTGGAAGATCGATACGGCGGTACGCCTGAGGAAATCAACATGCGGCTATCCCGCAAGGCGGGTGAAATCGGGGCAGATGCTATCGTCATCGTCAGCATCAACGATAAGACCGTCACCAACTGGCTTATGCTCGACCCCTACTACGATGTCCATTCTCTGCAGCACCCGCGCTATCGTCCCGTCAAACAACACTACCGCAGCGTGCGTGCCAAGGCCATCAGGTATTCCTTGAAGTAACAGCTCCTACGCACTGTTTTGTAACATAAAAGGTATTTCGCACCGAATCCCGCTCTACCGATGACACCGCAGACTCAACTGCCGTCGAAAGACCGGTAGCACGCTTAACGTCTTGTTGAAGACCGTTTGTCCGGGTTACCCTTCCGTTTGTAGGAAATTTGCCGCTTTGATATTGCAAGGCAAAAACATTTGAGGGAATCTTAGGGTCAGTCTCAACCCTAACACGGAGGTTTTGATGAGCACAGAAATGTGGGTGGTTGTTCTGCTGGCCTGGACCGTCACGGGCCTCCTCGCCGCAATCACATTCGGCCGGATGAACCAGGTCGAGGATCCGGATCAAGACGAGACCCTGCCAGCATCCTCTGCCAGCGACGTCAAATACCTCCGTCGGAACAAACGCAAAATAACCGCTCGCTTACCGTCGCGCGACACAGTGAGACGTATCGCCGACTAAAACTAATTCGACCTTCTCTCCGCCGTATCGGCAAGACCGATCTAACCGGGGCGCTCCTCCGCCGGAGGCAGCGCCTTCTTGTTGATATTCCACGATAATGTGATTCTTGGCCGCACGCCATTATAGGGATTAACGGTGTGCACAAGCTGGCTGGGGAAGATAATCATCGTTCCGGCAGCCATGTCCGGCACAAATGGCACCGTCATACATTCTTTCTGGTCAGGACAGCACGTTGCCAGACGCGGATCGACAAAACTGAAACGCCCGCCTTGCGGATCGTCGAAACCCTCATCGCCCGGATCCAGGCAGTAAACAACGCTGGCCACGGTACGCACATGGCTGTGTGGCATGCAGTAATCGCCGACACGGTAGACACCCGCCCAACACAGGTCCACCACCGCCTCCTCGCTCTCCAGGACATGCTGGAATAGCATCTTCGCCCGGGCGTTGATGAGCTCGGCCTCGGCGCTGGCCCATTTCTCCAGATGATGAATTCGGGTCCCACCGGCACCGCGGATATGCCGCTGGCGCATCCGCTGGTGTTCCTCGAATTCCAGAATCTTGGAAATCAGACGGGGATGGTATTCCTGGATGTCCGCAAATACCGTGCTGCGGATGGTTGGGGCGCAAAGCGCGTCGATCCTTTGATTTTGCGGCCATACCTGGATCGATTTCAGGCCAAGGTTAATCGTGCCACGACCCATGCCGCTGGGGGCATCCGTTGGAGCCTGAGGGTTTCCCATTATCTTGTCATGTAATTCATGCATGGGGATTGTTACGTCGCAATCAGATTCCGGCTTCCCACTTTCATGGGCAATTAGAATACGCGCGCGCTGGTCAGGATGCAATTTCCTGCGTGTTGCCTGTACTCAAACCGTTTCCAGCGTAACAAACGCGACAGCATGGTCCTGCTCATCTGCCAGACTGATATGGGCGATGCCGATGCATTTTTCGCGCATAAACCGTTCCGCCCCACCACCGAATTCGAGCATGGGTTTTCCCTGCGGGTCATGAGTCACCCCGATGTCGCGCAAATGCACTCCATTGCTGAAGCCGGTCCCCATGGCCTTGGCCGCCGCCTCCTTGGCCGCGAATCGCCGCGCCAGAAAGTGCGCCTTGTTCGCATTGCCCAGAAAGTCCTGCATTTCAGCGGGCGTCAAAATGCGTTCGGCAAATTTATCGCCAAAGCGCTCAAGATCCTGCTGCATGCGTTCCACGCGCACGATGTCGGTGCCGATACCGAAGATCATTTCCCGGAAGCCTCCGTCATCAGCCGTTTCATTTCACGTACGGCCTCGCGCAGGCCGGTGAATAACGCCCGCGCCACAATGGCGTGTCCGATGTTCAATTCTGAAATCCCCGGGATGGAAGCGATCGGCTGGACATTGTGATAATTGAGCCCGTGCCCGGCATTGACATGAAGTTTCATATCGAGCCCCTGCTGCACCGCCTGCTCGATACGAACCAGCTCGGCACGGCGCGCTTCATCGGTGGCCATATCCGCATAATGCCCGGTATGAATCTCAATGACCGGGGCGCCGGTCTGGGCCGCTGCCTCGATCTGTTTCGCGTCGGCATCGATGAACAGGGACACACGCACCCCTGCCTCCGCCAGCCGCCGGCAGACTTCAGTGATCTTCTTCTTGCCCTGCACCACATCCAGGCCGCCTTCCGTCGTCAGCTCCTGCCGACGCTCGGGTACGAGGCAGCATTCGTGCGGGCGAATGCGCACGGCAAAGGCCACGATCTCGTCCGCCACGGCCATTTCCAGATTCATGCGCGTCTGGATGATCTTGCGCAGCGTTTCGACATCGCGGTCCTGAATATGTCGCCGATCTTCGCGCAAATGCAGCGTAATACTGTCCGCACCCGCCTGCTCGGCCTCGATCGCCGCCTGAATCGGATCGGGATACAGTGTGCCACGTGCCTGTCGCAGCGTGGCCACGTGATCGATATTAACGCCCAGCTTTATCAACGTCGGTCTCCTGATGTGCAGTACTGACCAGCGGTGTGACCACCCGGCGGAAAAGCTTCCGGGTATGCAAGGGTTTGTCGCCCAGGTGGCGTGACAGCGCGGCGCGCATCAGCGTCTTGGCATCGCGCAGGCACGACGCATCGCCCAGATTTTCGCTTGCCAGCGCCAGCAGGCTGGATCCCCGTACACGCACGCCCTGTACCGCCAGATTCAGTTCGGGATGCGCCATCCGCATCGGCCCGCGGTCGAGCACATAATCATACATGGCTTCCGGTAAGATCGGGGTACTGTCGGTTATATCCCGGTCCAGCACCAGGCCATAACCCAGCTCACGCAACAACTGCTTTTCGAAAATGCGCAGAGCGGCTTCGTTATTGCTGTCATAGCGCAAGGCGCGCAGAGAGCTTTCATAGGCGCCAAACAATGCCTCGTGCGCATCGTGTCGGTGCAGCAACCGCATCAATACCTCGTTCAGGTAAAAGCCACAGTACAGGGCCTGACCTTCCAGTTCGATCGATGGCCCATAGGCCTCGGCGCCTGTCAGCACGGCCAGCTCGCCCTTGCCGCTCCATCCGATCAGCAGCGGCTGAAATGGTTTCAGGATGCCACGGGTGCGGCTGCTGGCGCGGCGCGCCCCTTTGGCGACCAGGCCAAAGCGGCCATGCTGGGCGGTGAACACCTCGATCAGCAGACTGGTTTCGCTGTAATCGCGATGATGCAGGATCAGGGCGGGTTGTTGGGTGACGCGCATCGGCTCAGCCTTCGTCTGTGTACCCGAGGCTGCGCAGCGAGCGCGCGCTATCGGACCAGCCTTCACGCACCTTGACCCACAGATTCAAATGCACCTTGGATCCAAACAGCTTCTGCATCTCGATGCGCGCGCGGCTGCCCACATTTTTGAGCCCCGCGCCGGCCTTTCCGATCAAGATTCCCTTCTGACCTTCTTTTTCGACCCAGATGACGGCGTCGATATGCAACACCCCTTTGAGGCGTTTGAACTGCTCGACCTGCACCGCCGTGGCGTAAGGCACTTCCTGGCGAAAACTGCGGAACACCTGTTCACGCACCAGTTCCTCCGCCAGAAACCGTTCACTCCGATCGGTGATCTGATCGGCGGGATAGATAGCCGGCTGCTCCGGCAGATACTTGATAATGGCGCGCTCCAGGTCGGCGACATTCGTTCCCACGCGTGCCGACAGCGGAACGATCTCGGCGAAGTCGGCTTTCTCGCCCGACAGCTTGATCAGCGGCAGCAAGCGGCTGCGGTCCTTGGTCAGGTCCACCTTGTTGATGGCCAGGATCACCGGAATTTTCTGTTTCATGGCCAGACGCAGGGGATATTCGTCCGTCTCCTCCCACCCGCCGGAGCTGATGAGCAGCACAATGCAATCCACCCCTTCCAGGCTGCCGCTCGCCACGCGGTTCATGTACCGGTTCATGATGCCTTCATCGCTGGCATGCAGTCCAGGCGTGTCCACATAGATGATTTGCGCCTCGGGCGTGGTTTTGATGCCCAGCAGGCGGTGGCGCGTGGTTTGCGCCCGGGAGGAGGTGATGCTGATCTTGCTCCCCACCAGCCGATTCAGCAGGGTTGATTTTCCGACATTCGGCCGCCCAATCAGCGTGACCAGTCCACAGCGGTGGCTGGCGCTCATCAGCGTGCGTCAAGCAGTTCAATCGCCAGGGCGGCGGCCTGCTGCTCGGCATTGCGGCGAGTGGTTCCTTCGCCGCGCAAGGTCTTGTCTATCCCCGGCACCCAGCACTCGACGACAAAACTCTGGCTGTGGGCTTCGCCGGTCACCTCGCAGATCTGATAGATGGGCGTGGGCAGGGAGTGCTTCTGGAGATATTCCTGCAGTCGCGTTTTCGGGTCTTTGGGAATGGAATAGGGATTGAGCCGCGCGAACATCTCCCGATAGAGATGCAGAATGACCCGGTGCGCCTCGTCATACGCACTGTCCATGCAGATGGCCCCGAAAACCGCCTCCAGCGCGTCCGCCAGAATGGAGTCGCGGTTAAACCCTCCGCTTTTGAGTTCGCCCTCGCCCAACGCCAGATAATCGCCAAGCTCAAGTTCGCGTGCGAGCAAGGCGAGCGTCTGTTTTTTGACAAGGCTCGCCCGCAGGCGGGTCAGGTCGCCTTCCGGGATATCAGGATAACGGATGTACAATTCAGCGGAGATAACAAAACCCAGCACGCTGTCGCCCAGAAATTCAAGTCTTTCGTAGTTATCCGAACTCTTGCTGCGATGCGTCAGGGCGCGCTGGAGCAAAGCAGATTCTTTGAATGTGTAATTCAGCCGGCGATACAGTTCGGTGTACGACTTATTCAACCGATTTGACCTCGAGGCTGTGGTCGAAGGCAAGCAGCGCCGATACGTTAGCGGCGATCGGAACCACCGCTTCGTAGTTGATGCGGATGACCTTCATCTTTCCGTGCGGTTCAAGGGTCAGCGTCTTGTTCAGGTCGATGTCATTGTCGGCATTGTCGATTTCCAGCGTCTTGCGCACCGACTCCTTGATTTGCGCCAGGTTCATGGTGTCGATATCCGGCTTCTTGCTGAGACTCAACAAGGCACTGCTGACTTTCATGTCCGTGAGATACGGAGGCAACAGCTTGAAGAAGAGGAAGAGCGTGAAAGAGAGAACACTGACTACGAATAAAAGACCCCACATGGTCATGCCTGACTGCAGTTTGCGGCTTTGCATTACGTGATCTCCTCGCGATAGGTCATGTTGCCAAACATTACTGGATAGTGGAACCGACACGGTTCCAGACAATACGCTGCCAGAACCACTTGTCCTGACTGCCCATATCCCAACTAAACCAGATGAAGAATGCCTTGCCCACCAGGTTTTGGTCCGGCACGAAGCCCCAGTAACGGCTGTCATTGCTGTGGTCGCGGTTGTCGCCCATGACGAAATATTTTCCCTCCGGCACAACGATCTCCGGCAGCGGCATGTCCGGCCGGTTAGTCGTCAGAATAGCGTGTTTCACCCCGCCCAGATTTTCAGTCACACGCAGCACCTCGGACGAAAATTCACCGCCGGGCGGCAGGTACGAGCCATCTTGCTGCTCCATCAGGGTTCCGTTGATATAGAGCCGTTTATCTTTATATACAATATGATCGCCGGGAATGCCAACGACGCGCTTGATATAATTGACCGACGGATCGCCCGGGAAACGGAATACCACCACCTGGCCCCGCTTCGGGCCGTCGATATCCAGAATCTTGATATTGGCCACCGGCAACCGTATGCCATAGGCGAACTTGTTCACCAGGATAAAATCACCGATATAGAGGCTGGGGAGCATCGATCCCGAGGGAATGCGGAAGGGTTCGGCCAGAAACGAGCGGATCAGAAACACAATCAGGATGACCGGGAAGAAGGCGCGCGCGTATTCGACAACCGCCGGCTCCTTGCGGGCGTGGCCGGCTTCGTCGGCCTTTCCCGATTCCGCCAGCCGCCTGGCCTTGCGCTCACGGTTCTGCGCCCAGAGCAACCGGTCCAGCCCCCAGATGGCTCCGGTGGCGCACAATATCAGCAACATGATCAATGCAAAGTCCATGGCTATTTCTCGTCCACACGCAACACCGCGAGAAAAGCCTCCTGGGGGATTTCAACCGTGCCCAGCTGTTTCATGCGTTTTTTACCCTCTTTCTGTTTCTCCAGCAATTTGCGCTTGCGCGTGGCGTCACCACCGTAACACTTGGCCGTGACGTTCTTGCGCAGCGCCTTGACGGTTTCGCGCGCGATGATTTTCGCGCCGATGGCCGCCTGGATCGCGACATCGAACATCTGCCGCGGGATCAGCTCGCGCATCTTGGAGGCCAGCTCGCGGCCCCTGTATACGGAATTGGCGCGATGCACGATCAGCGACAGGGCATCGACCTTGTCGCCGTTGACCAGAATGTCGAGCTTGACCAGGTCGGCGGCGCGGAATTCCTTGAATTCATAGTCCAGCGAGGCATAGCCGCGCGAAGTGGATTTGAGCTTGTCGAAGAAATCCATCACCACTTCGTTCATCG
>Ga0153916_10002436_pt1 | contig 13596 bp, 10 predicted proteins | sample Opewatmetagenome_FD_109642 | JGI IMG/M metagenome (GOLD analysis project Ga0153916, IMG submission 109642) | Freshwater wetland microbial communities from Ohio, USA - Open water 3 Core 3 Depth 4 metaG | ecosystem: Environmental > Aquatic > Freshwater > Wetlands | place: USA: Ohio, Lake Erie...
TCCCCTTACCTGCCGGTAGAGGCAGGAACCGGCAATGATTACTTTACAACGCCTCGAAACAGCGAGTTACTTTATAATGTCGAAAAATATCACTTAAGTGACGAGAATTTCTTTGCAAGATATAAATCACGACGATATTATTATGCACTTCAAGACCTGGAATTTGTATTGAATTATTTCCCCAATCATCCTAAGGCATTGGTGTTCATGGGGTCTGTTGCTCAATTGACTAAGGATTCATCATTGGGTGTAATCTATTATGAAAAAGCAATTCGGTTATACCCTCAGTATGCTTTAACTCATGCCCAATACGGGGAGTATTTAGTAAATATTGGCCTAGTTAAGGAAGGAATAGAGAGATTGAAGAAGGCGATCGAAATAGATCCCAAGTTGGCCATAGCTTATAAGTGGCTATCGAAAGCCTATACTAAAATTGGCGACCTCGAAATGGCACGGCGGGCCGCTGAAAGGGCAAAAGAACTTGGGATCAATATTAAAGAAGGACGTAAGCAGGAAACGACTGAGGATTGAGATAGAGAGGTGAAAGGGTTAGAATTCGCTACGCGCTATGCACTCTGCGCTGTTATTAATTCACCAAACCCAATAGACTCAAGTAACCCAGTAACACAAGGAACCCATGAATGAGCGGCATCTGCGGCATTATTCTTAACGACAGAAATCGGCAAGTAACCAGGGCTGACTTGTCGCCCATGGTTAAGGCTTTAAACTTCCATGGAAACGATGATGGGGACTCTTTGAGTTTCGGCCATGTGGCAATAGGAGCGCAAAAATTTCCTGGGCGATTAGCAGGGGTGGCCCATTTAAGCATAAATGGGCGACCTGTATCAATGGCTTTCCATGGCAGCGTTTACAGCCTCGAGGAATTATTACCACAGCGTGGGAAGAATTTTGAATTGGTTGCAGGGTTGGTTGATCTTTATTTAAATGAAGGAATGGAGTTTTTGAAACAACTTCGGGGTGAGTTTGTTCTTGCCATCTGGGACAGCAGGGAAGAGACGCTTTATCTGGCTACCGACCGTTTCCGGGTTCATCAACTGTTTTATTGCCAGGATGAGGAAAAACTGGTTTTCTCATCACGAATGAAGGGATTCCTTGCCAGCCCATTCCAGGTGAACCGAACCATCAACCCCAAAGCTATCATTCATGTCGTTGCATCGTCTATCATACCGGCCCCTAATACAATTTTTGAGGAGGTGAAAAAAATTCCGCAGGGTCACTTCCTTTCGTTGAAAAAAGGAGAGATTGAATTAAAACCTTATTGGGAAACTACATTTCTTCATCCGAGCAACGAAACAGAATCAATATTGGCCCAGAAGTTCAGGGATCTTTTCTCAGAATCTATTTCTGCTCGTTTAAGGGTGAATGAAGATTCAAGCCGAATAGGGACTTTTTTAAGTGGAGGTGTGGACAGTAGCACCATTACAGGAGTGATCACCCAGCTTGTTAAACACCCCGTCAAAAGCTTCTCTATCGGATTTAATGAAGAGAGATTCAATGAGATTAACTATGCCAGAGTTGCAGCTCAGGCCTTTGGAGCGGAACATTATGAGTATTATGTTTCACCGAAAGATACTTACGATGCTTTTCCTATTTTTTTAGAGGCGATCGACGAACCTTTTGCTAACGGCTCCGCCATTCCGACTTATTTTTGTGCCAGGGTTGCGAAGGAACACGGGGTTGGTACTCTTTATGCAGGTGATGGAGGGGATGAACTATTTGCTGGGAACCAACGCTATGCTGACCAGCGCCTGTTTGAGTATTATCACAAGCTTCCAGCATGGCTCCGAGAACCAATATTAAAACCATTTATTTTTAGCATGGCTGAGAAACTGAATTGGGCCCCTTTCGTAAAAGGGAAAAAGTATATTCAACGGGCAAATATTCCATATCACGAACGGATTACCTCTTATGATTTTTTCAAAGTTGTTCCTCTCCAGGAATTTATTGAGGGTGATATATTGGTAACGGTGGGAAAAGAATTTAACCCTTATGAAATATTTGGTGATTATTATCATAGGGCGCCAGCAAAAAATAATCTTGATCGGCATCTTTATATTGATTGGATTGTAACGCTTGCAGATAACGATTTAATTAAGGTTACCCGGATGACAGAGGCCGCCGGGGTTACAGTACGATATCCTTTCTTGGACCACAAGATTGCGGAATTTTCAGTTACTGTTCCGGCAAAAATGAAGATGCGAGGTATAAAACTTAGGTCTTTTCAAAAAACTGCATTTGCCGATCTGCTTCCTTTGGAAATCCGAAGGAAGCAGAAGCATGGATTCGGATTGCCGATTCCAATTTGGTTGCGGATGGACAAAAAGCTTAATGAATTAATGCACGATCTTGTGCTAAGTCCCCGCAGTGTCCAACGAGGTTATTTTAAGAAGCGAGCCTTAGAAAGGTTAGTTGAAAACCATCAAGGGGATCCAACGTCATTTTATGGAACTGTGTTGTGGAACTTGATGGTTTTGGAGCTATGGCAACGATGCTTCACTGACTGGACAATGCTAAGAGGAAGATAGGTTTGTCAGCCGCAGAGAAAAAAGAGATTTTCATTCTTCTTGAAAGGATTTCAAGTAATCTAAATCTTTACTATCCCGGTATCGATTCGGCCGAGTTGTTGTCTGTAGAAGGTCCTAGACAATTCAAATATTCAACGGTTTATTTGATTAGGTTTAGAGGGGCGCCGAGGAGGGTTCTGATTAAAGTGTTTAGGGGAGAGGTTGAAATGGCACTCCTGCAATACGAGACCCTGAAAGTGCTATGGCCTCTGTTCTCGGATGAATGTAGAGGGTTAACCGTGCCTCGCCCATTGGATTTATTTGCAGACCTGAATGCTATTGTGATGGAGGAAATCCCTGGCAGAAATCTTAAGGAATTGATACATCGGAGTCGGTGGCACCTCAGCCACCATACACTCGAGGCCTTTAAGAAAAGTGGAATGTGGCTCCGCCAATTTCATCATTTTGGCAACAACGGCAACAAAAAAGACAAGGATGTTTTAAAATGTGAGGAAGTCCTGGAAGAGATTCGGGAGCAGCTGAAAAAGTGCGTAGAGTATAGTTTTGATCAAAGACTTGCGGCCGAGATAAGCAATTTCTTGGTGAGTGAAGTACATGGAATTGCGCAGCATGAAGAACCGGTGAGTTATCTTCACGGAGATTTCAAAATAGATAACGTTTTGGTTTCAGACCAAGACGTCAGCGCTGTGGATTTTTCGATTCGCCGCCGCAATCTGATTCATTATGATCTTGCCAGTTTTTGTAACTCAATCGATCTAATTCGTATGGATCCTCAACATCTTTTGATATCAAATGGTTCTCTCGGCAGGGCTAAAGAGATCTTTCTCCTGGGCTACTTTGGAGGTGAAGCCTACTCGATGAGAAAGATCGAAGTATTTCAAGTCATCGGTTTGATCGCTAAATGTTTGTATTTGAGCTTACACCATGCTCGCCATTTTTTCCGAAGGCGACTCATTCTGTTGTTTTTTGACAAGCAGTTTCATAAGTTGATGGGGAAGTCCATGGAAGAATCGATGGGTAAAGAGGAGGATGAAGGAAATGGCCTTTGACCCATCCAGTCATGATCAAGATCCAAGTGTTGCAGAACGTTACAATAAAGAGCGATTTTATTCCCTCGGCGGCAAAAGTTTTGACTATTTCGATAAGAGGGCGATATCTAAAGCCTCAGGGTGGTTCCCGTCGGATCTTATGTCCTTGATATCCCTTGTGGCAAATTCCGCCGCTTTTTGATACATCTCATGGGACACCCTAGACCTATTCTGTATCCTGTTTCTGAACAGAGCCTTCAGAAGGAGCTTAAAGAAAGCGGACTAAAAATCTCTAAACGGATTTTCCCGTTGTCCCTTCTTTCAGAAGATTTGATTCTCTTGCCTAATAAACTGCGAAATCACAATCAGGCTTAGATTGAACCAAGTAATTATGTTGGCTGTAGAAGAAATTACAACAGGGGATCAGTGTAGGGCAATCAAAGCGGCATGGAATAAGTTATTCGCAGAAAATGAAAAGTGTTCTGTCTTTCTCAGTTACGAATGGTTTGAGTGTTGCCATCGGAGCTATAACGCCGGAAAAGACCTGCTAATCCTTCTGGTCAAGGATAGAAACGAGATGATTGGGCTTGCTCCGTTATGGGAGTATCAAAGCTCTATTCGGGCAGTCTCAGTGAGGAAGGTCGGGTTTATAACCGTTCCAGATACTCCTTTCGTGGATTTTGTCATCAAACGAGGAAGAGAGAAAGAAGTCCTTAATGCGGTTCTTCAGCATCTCTACATAAGGAGACGAAAAAATTGGGATGTGTTAACTTTTGACCGATGGCCGGTTGAATCCTTGAACTATAAAGTCCTAAGGGATCTCCTATTAGAAAAAGGAAAAAGGTATTTCGTAGTTAGTACGTCTGTTAGTCCGTATATCCCAATACAAGAGAAGTGGGAAGTATTTTGGGAGAGTTGCTCGATGCGGTTCAGGAAGACACGACGAAACATAATCAATCGGATCAACAAGTTGGGAAAGGTAGAAATCGAGTGCATCGCTCAGGATGGAACTGGAGCTGCCTATAGGGACATCGTTTCTGTCTCTGAAAGAAGCTGGAAGCAGAAAGAGGGAATTGCCATCTCCAGCAGAGGAGAGGTAAAAGACTTTTTTCAAGCTTTGACAGATTTGGGTGGTCAAAAGGGGTGGTTGCTGGTCTGGCTTTTGAAAGTGAATGGTATTCCGATTGCTATGGAATACGATTTAACTTGGGGGGGGAGAGTTTATGCTCTACGAGCGGATTTTGATGAAGCCTACAACGAATATTCTCCTGGCACCTATTTGGAATATCAAATTGTGAAAGCTTTATTCGAAGAGGGGTATCTTGAATACAATACGGGGCCTGGTTTGAACGCTTATAAACTCCGGTGGACGAAACATGTGAGGGAAAATATAACCCTTTATGCCTGTAACGATAATCTCAAAGGTCGAATAATCTGGAGTCAGGAGAAGGTTCTTCCAATTTTGAGATGGTTGAAAAATTTGAAAATATACCTCGGTATGCAGAAATGATATTTAGGATCAAATCGTTATTGAAACAAAGGGTGCTTGGCTTCACAGACAAATTCTTGATTTGGTTAGGGTTGCTGCCATTTTTTGTTTCTATAACCTGCCGATGGGGAATCAAGATGAAAAGGGATTATCAGCTATCATTCCCTTTCGTTGCAAGGCGAAATGACTACCGTTGTTTAATTTTGTGCTACCATCGGGTAAACGATAATCAGAATTCTTTTTTCAATGGTGTACAAGCCAATGTATTTTCCAAACAGATGGAAGTACTGAGCAAATATTTCAAGGTGCTCCCCTTAGATAATTTGGTAGAGCAGGTATTAAGAAATGATGTTCCACCCAATGCAGTTGCAATCACCTTTGACGATGGTTACAGGGATAATTATGAAAACGCTTTTCCAGATCTTAAGCGATTTGGGTTACCCGCAACAATTTTTCTTAGTACAGGGGCGATAGATTCCAAACATACGCTTTGGCATGATCGAGTCTTTGATGCTTTCCAGCGGACAAATGCTAAGTTCATTTCAATCAACAGAAAGGAATATCCTTTGGGAAGCCGAGTAGAGAGGTTTGCCGCACTAAATGAATTTCGACGATATCTCCGAGCATTCAATTATTGCGACTGGGATAGCCTTATTGAACAATTAATTGTTAGGCTAGACGTAACACCGGATCAATTCCCGGCCAATGCGGAAAAGTTAAATTGGAAAGAGATAGAAGAAATGTCAAGACATAATATAACATTTGGTGCGCACACAGTGACCCACCCTATTCTGACAAGGCTTCCATTATCAGAGGCAGTGGATGAAATTATAACTTCCAAGGAGACTATCGAAGCGAAATTGAGATTTCCGATTAGACTCTTTGCATATCCGAATGGGGGACGGGAAGATTTTAATGAGAACATTAAAAAAGTACTCAAGGAAGCCGGCTTTTTGTGCGCGGTCAGTTCTCTTTGGGGAGCCAATGATATTCAGACAGATCCATTTGAATTGCGAAGGGTAGGAGGCCGTAATTTAGATGCGCGTGCATTTGCGCTGAGGCTCGGATGGTATAGATTCTCGTCATAGTCCATTGGGAAACTATTGAATACGGAATTAAATCCTGCGGATATGATGTAAGTATCGAAAACTGATAGTTTTTCGCGGCAACAGTTCCTGGGATACAATTTCAAGGATTACAAGTGAATTTTCAGAGTGTGAGCAATTGACAGGATGTTTCAAAAGAATGTTTTCGTAAAAATTAGTCTTTGAAAAAAGACATTTTTAAATCATGACAGAAAAGCCAGCTAGCAATGGACAAAATGGGGCGATGCGTTGGTTCGATGATATTCCTTACAAATGTTCTTTTAAAAATATTCCTCAAACGCTTATCCAAATGAACCAATTCATTTCATAGGACCTCGCAATCATTGTTATGGTCAATCGGTGTAAGAGGGATAAAGAGAGAGATATGAAACGGGTACTCATGGTAACCTCCCATTATCCTCCGGATGGAGACAGCAGTGGAGTGCTCCGTACATTAAAATTCAGCAAGTACCTCCCCCGATACAAATGGATTCCTCATGTTCTTACCTTTAAAGAATGGTTGTACAAGGTAAAAGATTATGGGCTTGCAGGAGATATTCCGCCAGAAGCGAAGGTTTACAGGACGTTTGCCTTGGATGGCGCTAGGCATTTAGCCATCAGAGGACGACATCTTGCCCTTCTTACCGTTCCTGATCGGTTCGTGGCCTGGCTTCCATTTGGGATTATCCGGGGGTTCTGCATTATTCGAAAGAGAGGTATCCATGCCCTCTATTCAACGAGCCCCATACCCACCACCCATCTTATTGCTTTTGTCCTCAAGGCTTTTACTGGACTTCCTTGGGCAGCCGACTTTCGAGATCCCTGGATAGAAGAGGGAATCCATCCCCGTCCGGGGACGCTACGTTATCGGGTTGAGGCCACTTTGGAACGGCTCGTCATACGTCGCGCAGATCGCTTGATCGTGACCACGCCAGATCTAGGGAGAGACTTGCTAAACCGTTATCCCGAGCTAATGCCGGAAAAAATACAAACTATCTACAATGGATATGACGAAGGAGACTTTGAGAATATGGATCTTATCGCCCCAGGCAAGTTGTTCGAGATTATCCATGCTGGGCTTGTGACTCCTGAGTTTCGAGACCCTTTTCCTCTTCTTAGAGAGATAGCATTCCTAATCGCAGATGGAGACCTATCGGAGGGAGACATTCGAGTTACTTTTCTAGGGGGCGGTTCCTACGTAGCATCCAACAAATTTGCTGCAGCAGTAAAACAGTTAGGGCTCGTGAGAGTAGTTCAGGTGATTGACCGAGTTTCCCATCAGGAAGCACTCCAGCATCTAAAACAAGCTGCTGTTCTTCTTCTCCTTCAAGCTTCGGATGATACCCGCTCACTAATTCCTGCCAAGACTTTTGAGTATCTCCGCATTGGCCGCCCGATCCTGGCGCTGACGCTCGAAGGTGCCACCGCCCATCTTCTGAAAGGAATGAATCATTGCTATGTGGTGGATCCTGGTGATCAATCAAGTCTGAGAAGCTCTGTTTTGTCCCTTTACAGACAATGGCAGCATTCGCCACCCGAAGGATCCTCAGTATCTCGACCGATTTGGATGTACGAGCGCGCCAATCTCACCGCGGAGATAGCCCAGCTCCTTGATAAGATGGTGGCTGAAACACCAGTTGCTCATAGTTGATAATTCTTATATTATGGTCTAATGGAGTAGAATTATGGCGATACGGGATCTTTTGCTTAGTACGATTATAATCGGTTCTCTCCCTGTTTGTTTCTCACGACCGTGGATCGGTATTCTGATGTGGTCGTGGATTGGTTACATGAATCCACATCGTTTGACCTTTGGCTTTGCGTATGGTATGCCATTCGCACTGATGGTCGCCGTTGCAACCCTTGGAGGGCTCTTTTTTACCAAAGACCGGTACCAGTTGCCTCGAATCGCAGAGGTGTATCTGCTTATCGCCTTGTGGAGTGTTTTTTTTCTCTCAACTCTGTTTGCTGTCTATCCTGAAGATGCCTGGAATCACTTCTTCAAGGTTTCAAAGATCCTCTTAATGACATTCGTCACTCTGATACTTTTTCAGGATCCGACGAAATTAAGGGCTCTCTTGTGGGTTATTGCATTATCGATCGGATTTTTTGGTTTAAAGGGGGGTATCTGGGCTGTGATTACCGGTGGCCAAAACCAAGTCCTTGGTCCCCCCGACTCTTTTATCGAAGGCAATACGGAGATCGGTTTAGCGCTCAACATGGTATTGCCGCTCCTCCTTTTCCTAAGACGTGGAGAGAATCGTCGGTGGTTGCGTCATTTCCTGCTGGCTATGTTTTTGTTTTCAATCATCGCTATCCTTATTACATATTCTCGTGGTGCATTAGTTGGCCTTGCGAGTGTTGTCATCCTTCTTTTACTGAAGGCCGGTAAATTCAGAATCGCATTTTTCTTGGCTGTCGGAATTGCGATTGCTTTTTTCATGCTCCCGCAAAAGTGGTTCAGCCGAATGGAGTCAATTAAGACATACGAAGAAGACCGATCGGCTATGGGGCGGATCGTAGCGTGGCAATTATCATACCGATTAGCACTTAACCGTCCTCTTCTAGGCTATGGCTTCCGGCCATTTACGGAGGAGAATTACAGAGATTTCATGCCAGATGTTGTCCGCGATAAAGATAGAAGCACCGATGCTCATAACATCTTTTTCCAGGTGCTGGCCGAGCACGGATTTACGGGCTTGGCCCTTTACGCAGGGCTCATTCTATTCACCCTGGTGAGCCTGAGGCAGATTATCCGATGGTCTCGAGGGGATCCATCTATGGATCGGATCCTTGATCTTGCTCAAATGGTTGAAGTCAGCATAGTCGGATTTATAATAAGTGGTTTTTTTCTAAGCCTGTCATATTTTGATCTTTTCTACCATTTCGTTGCACTTGTGATTATAATTAAGCACCTAACTCTAATGCATTGCCAGCAAACTACTACACTTGACCACCAATTTGTCCCCGTTTCTTTGGAGGGAGTTCACTCCCATTAGATACTATTAAACGAAAGCCTCTCTTGATGGATTGGCCGACATACGCCGAAGCCGATACAGCATAGAGGTAAGTCCCGATAAATGCGGTAGTATCGTCAATAATACCTATCCCATGAGAGAATTCGAGAAAGATTGGCAAAGACGTTTTGAGAGGTTTGCTCGCTCTTACAAAGACGATCATCTAATTTCTGGATGGTCGGAAAGGGGTCTTCGGCGCCGGGTCGCCCTTTTTAATGAAATTCTCAAGAAGCAAAGGATTCCTGCTAAGGCAAGGGTCTTGGACCTGGGTTGTGGAGGAGGCACATATGTTCGGTTGCTTCATAGTCATGGTCATAAGGTCGTGGGTCTTGATTATTCTTTCCCGAGTCTTTATCGGGCTAGGGATGCGGACCCTGAAAGAACCGCCGACTATGTAGTGGGAGAAGCATACGATTTGCCTTTTCATGACAAGTCCTTTGATCTTGTCGTCTCCATCGGTGTCTTGCAGGCACTCGGAGATCCAGAACGGGCCCTGGATGAGGTGGCTCGAGTTCTTCGACCCAGAGGAGTTATCATCGTTGAGTTCCTAAATGCATTGGAGCTGGTTGCCATGATCAAGTCGGCAAGTGAAAAGCTCAGAGGCTGGTCACCCCGAGTGCGTACTTATTCACCCTTCCGCGTAAACTCTTGGCTCGCTCAGCGTGGCCTGAGATCTGTCCAACGTGCAGGGGTTTACCTTCCTCCACGCAGGTTTTCTCTTTTGGGCTGGGTATTCAATCGTAAAGAAGTTGTCCGAATGATGGAAGAAATTCCCGGTCTCTCAATGGCAGTTGCACATGCATTTTTGCTCGTTGGAGTAAGAAAGGCTGGGTAAGCCCTCCCCTGCTTTTCCCACTTGCATGCAAAGTCCCCGAATTCTCACCCTCCCTTCGTTAAAAAAATCACTCGATTCGGAAGTGAGTCCGAGGAGCCGGAGGAGTATTATCGGAAGAGAACATGGGTTTTCTCTCTAACTTCGGCAGCCAACCAGGATTCTGGCCTTCTCCAGCATAGGCACCACGAAATATGCCATTATGAAGGTTAAAGTTAAAATCTCTATTCCAATCATGATATGTATTAAATGAACTGGTATTGATCGGCCCGCCTTTAAGCTTTCCGGCCTTCGGAAAAAAATCCTTTTGCCCCAAATTACCGAAGGGATTACTCAAATAGAGGGAGGCATTTTGATAGGAATCAGTGATGTTGTCACTTCTATCAGAAGCCTGAATAGGATTAGAAGAATATATCGCGTTGCCAATAACCCTTTGTTGATATAAGGTTGAACCGCCGGTTACCTTAATACCGCTGTCTCTTGCCACAACGGTATTGTTGAAGATGCGGATTGTACGTGGAACATCATAATGAGGCTGTATCCAAATTCCTTCGCCAACACTATTGAAAAAAAGATTATTATACAAGGCGATATTTCCTTCGCCCTGGAAAAGAGGTTCGCCAGTGGGATTTTGATAAAAGAAATTCCCGTAAATTTCGTAGACATCGTTCATTCCTGCCCCTGATAGTGGCCAATGACCGACTAACAGGTTTGGACGGGACATATCTCCCGTTGAGGTGTTATTTGCTTTGCCGAATACATTATTTCTGATAATTGTTACGTTGTCTGCTGTTGGGATCCCAGGAATGTCAGTGGGACGGGGATTCTGCTGCTTAATTTCGATGTTGTAACCGATAGTATCATAAATGATGTTGTTTTCGATGATCCCGGCAATGAACGGCTCATTCCCATCGGAGTTGCCCAGGTACATGCCTGTCCCTCCATCGGTAATTACATTGTTGCGGATTATCCAATTCCAGACCGGGGCTCTATTTGTAGAAATCCCTACAGTCCCCTGCTCATCACTGAACCCGTGGATATATAGGTTTTCGAGGGTAATGTGGTGCGTTATTCCCTGTGAATTTACCCCATCACCTCCGAGATTTCGGCAATTCACTTCCAAATTCCGGATCGTGACATAACTTGAGTTATCAAGGCGCACCGTGCTGGCTCCTGAACTCCCAAGAATCACCGGCAGTGGATCTGTATCAGGTCCAGTGATGATAATGGGGTTGGTAGGCGTGCCATTTATATTGTATATTGGCAAACCGTAATAATTACCTTGCGCAAGTAATAGAGTATCACCAGGATGAAGAGTCGCCAAAAAACTAAGGTAATTTGAGGGGGTCGCAAAAATGACAGATCCGAAGGCACTTGCCGTCAGCAGGCTGACTGCAAGGAATAAAGGGAAAAGAAAGCTAATGCTGAATTTTTGGATATGTTTCATGATCTTTGCTCCAATACAGATCTTTTCCGCTGAGTATGATATGGATTTATTATTCTAAGATTAGATGGAGCTGAGGGTGGGGTGATATCACCTCAATATACCATATCGGTATATGTAAAAATAAGGTTTGATGTCAGATTCGGTCCCACCCATTAAGAGGTACACGTTTTGTTGAGGGTCGAACACAAGCAGTCTGCCTTGAGCATTCACACCGGGGATGTCAGTCGCGATCGGGAGGTTCGATTCCCACTTGCGCGTGTCGGGGTGGTAGATATGGAAAGCCCGACGCTCGTAGTCGTACCACGCGAGGACCTTGTTGATCGAATCCCACGCGATATGCGTCTTATTGCCGAGCCCAAAGGCCCCGCCGGGCACAGGTCCGAGATCTTCAATCCGGTGTTTATCAATCCGATATCGATGCAATCTTCCTGAAATCCCGTCGATCCCGTATACCGCGCGCCCTTCAAGGTCTATCGCTGCGTATTCGTGGTAAAGACGAATAACTTCTCCCTTTGCATTGAGGCCTAACGAATAGTCAGTCCACACGTTTTTAGTGATACGATACACAGAGGCGATCGCCCCACTCCCACCCGAAAATCCTATGCGAATAAGCGTATCAGTCAAAGGATCATAGTTGGACATCCAAGTGTCTTGGCTTGCGCCAATATTGCTCCCTCGGTCAGTCCATTTCCGCGTTACTGGGTCAAAGGTCATAAGGTGGTTAAGGATGAATCCAGGGTCACTAGTACGCGTTGACGTTTCTCCAGGACAGTTATTGACACTAATCTCCATTACCCCAGGGACAAGCCAAAAAAGATTCCGTTTTGTATCCCAAGCCCATCCAACAAAATCAGGATGCTTTGGTTGTACGCTGCCGGATGGACCACAATAGGGATACTCAAGTCGCCAACCCGCATTTCGATTGGCCTTATCCGCAAATCGTTCAGCGATTGAAAGCGAATAAGTCTCCTGTCTGTAAGATTGGTAAAACCCTCCAGGACCGCTGTAGTCACCTCCTACAAAATAGATGCGACCGTCTAAGGGACTATATGCAGGTGTTACGTGCTTCATTCCGTTCTCGACGGAATCGCCATAGAAAACTCCCTTTCCACTCTCTGGTACCTCGATGGCAATCCATTGCTTCAATGGGATATCGACAGATCCCGCCAGGACCATTCCTGGCTGCGTGATCGCGACTATAAAAAATAAAACACCAAGACGGATTGTTAATTTCCAGATATAAATCATGCTTTCACTCCTATATACATTCTTTTCCCTTCAGTTTCTTATCGATATGCATGAACATTGGCTGGGGCTGCAGGCTTAGTAGTGCCCGGTGGAGGTCGATTTCCGGAAGATAGTCTATAAACAAAAACATTTTCATCAATGCTGTTGACTGTAATAAAAACATTCTTTGACGGAATGTATCGCCATCTTCCATGGGTGCCTTCGGAAGGGGCTTGTGTCGGAATGAATATGTTTGTTGGAGCTGGAGAGATTTTTGTCCATGCGCGAGTATCTATGTCCAGGGTATAAACGTATTTTCCGCCGTGCCATGCAACGATGCGGTCACTGATAGGGTCATAGTCAAGTCCTGGGTAACTGGCATTCATCATCGTGGCGTCTCCAGTGGTCATCAGGGATCGGCGGATCAGCGTCCCTCTCGGTTTCAAGTCATAGACATAAACAGTGCCACTACCGACGGCGACAAATTTATTGCGTTTCGCATCAATTGTCGCGGTTTTTTTGCTCCAGCCGATAGAGTTATCACCCCTTTTCGTCCAGGTATTTGCCGTCGGGTTGTATTCGGTGAGTTCCCATGTTGGAGAGGCCATGAAGATGTGACCCGTCCTCGGATCGTACCCGGTGACAACGCTCAGCTCACAATAAGATCCCTGAGGAAGGTTGGCTTTTTGCGACCATTGGGATGCAGCAAAGTTGAAAACCCATGTTGCCGGGCTTGTGCCTCCACTTCCGCAATACAGAGAGCCTCCGTGAGAAAAGAGCCCATCTACCTTAGGCAAATACTGCAGACCGCCGTAAGTGTGCCGCGATGCCGGGTTCCCGTCACTGTATTTTTCTGAACAGGGGCTTCCGACAGGAGGGATGGCCGCACTTGGTCCCCAGATCCGGGACCATTTGAGGGTATTAA
>Ga0153916_10002437_pt1 | contig 13593 bp, 6 predicted proteins | sample Opewatmetagenome_FD_109642 | JGI IMG/M metagenome (GOLD analysis project Ga0153916, IMG submission 109642) | Freshwater wetland microbial communities from Ohio, USA - Open water 3 Core 3 Depth 4 metaG | ecosystem: Environmental > Aquatic > Freshwater > Wetlands | place: USA: Ohio, Lake Erie, Old...
CCCGGAACGAGATCCGGGCCCGCGAGGCCGGCTTCCGCTACGTCGACCTGCTCCCCGAAGACCACAAAAAGGACCCGAGCCGGCTCTACGTGGGGCTCGTTCCCGGCGGCGCAGGTTACGGAATCTTCGCCATCGACGAAGTCGCCAATGTCGGGGACCGGTTTTTCGGCGGCCGGGTCGTGCCCGTCAACTTCATGGACTCGGGCGGCGGCCCGACCGTGGCCATGGTGTCCGAGATGTTCGACCTTCTGCTCGACAACGAGACCGTCGACCTCGTCCTCACGTCCCGGTTCGGCGGCATCTCCTCCTGCGACGTCTTCATCCGCGGCTTGGTCGGATGCCTGAGGGACAGATGGAGGAGACGGGCCCGGCTCGTCCCGGTGATCGGCAGGATGGTGGGGACGGACCTGCCGAGCGCCCGCGACTTCCTGGAACGGGCCAAGCGGGAAACGCCCGAAGAGCTCAAAGACATGAGCATCACCGTCGGCAATCAGAAAATCATGGCGGACATCATCCGGGAGGGGATCCGCTACGCCTTCGACCTCAGAGGGTGGCAATGACAGACGAAAAAGTCAACGCCATCGAGGGCATGCTTTTCCATATCATCAAGAAAGTCCGGCCGCGCCTGGCCGATCGCGTCGCCCGGACCGGCCGGCTCGACACGATCATCTTCGGCCTCGGGGGCCAAGGGTCCAAGCACGCCGGGCTGATGCACGATTTTGGGACGTCCATCGTCGCCGGGATCGCGCCGGGCGCGGGAGGGACCCGGGTCCATGAGGTCATCCCGGTATATGACACCGTGAAAGAATGCCTCGAAGAGTTTCCCGACGTTGTGGCCGCCAGCATCTGGCGTCACTATTCGACGGCCAAGGAGGCCGCCCTGGAGGCGATTGAGGCGGGGATCCCGCTTGTCGTCCTCATCTCGGAGGGGCTTCCCCTGAAGGACGTGCGCGACATCATCGTCTCGGCACGGAAACACCGGACCATCCTCGTCGGCGGAAATACGCCGGGGTTGATTTTTCCTCCGGAGCGCATCAAGATCGGCATGCTGCCCGACGTATTTTACCCTGAGGAGACTTCCCCCGGACGCTTCGGCGCGAGAGGTGTGACCATTGTCTCCCGAAGCGGGGCCATCCTTTACCACATGTCCGACGCCATGGCCAGCGTCGGCATCGCCCAGAATGCCGTCATCGGCATCGGCGGCGACGGGGCAATCGGCTCCACGTTCCGCGACCTCGTCCCCCTGGCCATGGAATTCGAGAAGACGGACCTGGTCGTCGTCGCCGGTGAGATCGGCGGATGCCAGGAGGAGCTCCTGGCCCAGGACGTCCAGGCAAATCCGGGCCGGTACCCAAAGCCTCTCGTAGCCCTCATCGCAGGCGCCCATGCCCCGGAGGGAAAAACCATGGGCCACGCGGGGGCCATCGTCACCCCGGGCGTCGAAACGGGCACCTTCCTCTCTAAGAAAAAAGCCCTGGAGGCGGCCGGTGTTCCCGTTGTCAATAGCCAGTACGACCTGATCGAGACCGTCCGCGCTAAGCTCAAAGGAAGGACGTATTTTCGGCCCGAGCGCTATTACGCCAAGATGAAATCCATTTGGGAGGCGCCTCCGCCCAAGCCCAGCTGGACGACCCTGATCACCAAGGTCGAGCCCAACAGTCTCATCGTGCGGGGCTACCGGGTCCAGGACCTTATCGAAAGGACCTCCCTCGTCGAAGCCGCTCATCTCATTATCCAGGGGGATTTGCCCGACGCCCGGCGAACAGCCTCTCTAACCCGCTTGGCGATAAAGGCGGCCAGGCGGCCTCTTACGCGCGTCGTCCGGAATCCCGAAGAAGACCTGTCCAAGACTCTCCAGAAGTACCTGCTGACCGATGAAGAGCTCGCCGGATTCGAGCCTGAGGGAAAAATGGCCCGGACCGAGAAAACCGTGTTTGCCTTGGGCCGGTTCACGGCCTACTTGGCTGGGCTCCAATCCCACGCCAGGACCCTTGGGGCGTCGGCGCCCGGGGCCCCCTTTTCCCATGCCGTGTGTAGGGCCGTCACCGGCGCTAAGGCCCCGGACAAGGCCAGGGCGCGCATGCTCGAAGCGATCATCGTGGCCTCCATTGACCACGGCGTCACACCTCCTTCGGCGCAGGCGACACTCATTGCCTCGTCCGTGCGGGCGTCCTACGAGGTCGCCGTGGCCCAGGGAGTAGGCGCCATCACGGACGTCCACGGCGGCGCCGGCGAAAAGGCGGCGGCGTTCTTCCGCAGCGCGGCGGACCTTGCTTCCGAGAAGGGGCTAAGCCTCGAGGATGCCGCCCGGACCGTCATCCGTGATTACATCCGTCTGGGAAAGCGCATCGAAGGCATGGGCCATCGCATTCACACCCAGGACCCCCGCCGCGACGCTCTCTGGCGGCTCGCTGAAGAGACCGGCTTGGCGGGACCCTGCGTCGCCATTTCCAGGATCGCCGAGGACATGCTTCGGGAAGTCCGCGGGCTCGGGCTGCCCATCAACGTCGACGGCGTCATCGGCGCCGTCATCGCCGATATGGGCCTCGATCCCAGGCTGGCCAAGGCCCTCTTCATCTTCGGACGGATCATGGGTCTCTCCGCCCACCACTTCGAGGAAATCGAAACTCAGGCGCCCATGAGGGCCATCAACTTCACCCAGGTCGTTTACAGGGGCACCGCCGAGAGATCGTATCCTGTTTAGTCATGTCCCGGCCCTCGGAGATGCGTTCCTCGTATCGCACCGGCGTGGCGGTGAAATCCACCCATAAGACCCCCGTAGCGGAGGGGGACCCGTCGGCTCATCCGACGGGGGAACCGACGGGACTGGTTCCCGGGGGCCCGGGGGGACATGGGTGGATTTCTCCGCCAACCGGACGCTTTCTCGTTGGCGGGTTCGCTTAGCGGACGACGAGCCGGGTGAACGGGAAAACGTAGGCCTGGAGAAATACCAGGAGGCCCATAAGCACGGCCAGCGCCAGGCTGTGGAAGAAGACGTAGCGCAGGATGTCGCCCTCGTGGCCGTACCACCGGGTCGCGGTACTGGCGACGACGATGCTCTGGGCGTCGATCATCTTGCCCATGACCCCGCCCGAGCTGTTGGCGGAGGCCATCAGGACGGGACTCAGCCCGAGCTGTCCGGCCGAGATTCTCTGAAGGCTACCGAACAGGACGTTGGAAGACGTATCCGAGCCCGTCATGGCGACTCCGAGCCAGCCGAGCATCGTCCCGAAGAATGGATACAGGGTCCCCGTCCGGGCGAAGGCCAGGCCGAGCGTTGCGTCGAGCCCTGAATAACGGGTCACATAGCCGAGAGAAAGCATGGCGGCAACGGTGAAGAGCGAGAACCGCACCCGCTTGAGTGTCTTCGCGTAGGCCCGGACAAGCTCTTGCGGCTTGTACGACATCAGGAATCCCGAGAGGACGGCGGCGGCGAAGATCCCCGTCCCCGTGAACGTCAGCCAGTTGAACGTGAAGACGGCGGCCTCAGCCGTGTCTTGGGCGACGACGGGCGGGACGCGGAAGATGAGTTTGTCCAATCCCGGGACCGGGTAACGGACAATCGAGAGCCCGTCAAGAAGAGTCTTGACTTGGGGAATGCCCCAGAGAAAAACGAAGACGCTCAAGACGAGCCATGGCGTCCAGGCGCGGACAACATCGCGGACGGCATGAGGATGGCGAGGCAACCCGGCTGAGGCCTCCCCTTCATTGCCGAATCCGTAGAAGCTCTTGGGATGCCATTTCGAGAGGAAGACGATAAGCGCGGCCATGGAGACGATGGCCGAGCCGACGCCCGCGAGCCAGGGCCCGTGCAAGTTGGAAATCAAACATTGGGGGATTGCGAAGAAAACCCCTGCAACGAGAAGCGCCGGCCAGACCTCCTTCATCTTCCTAAATCCGCAAAAAGCCCAGACCAGCCAGAAGGGGATGAGGACGGAAAAGAACGGGAGCTGGCGTCCCACCATGGCGCTCAGCGGACGGATGTCAAGACCGGTGACGCCGGCGAGGGCGATGATCGGCGTGCCCAGCGCGCCGTAGGCCACCGGCGCAGTATTGGCGATTAGGGAGAGCCCGGAGGCCTTGAGCGGCGGAAAGCCGAGGCCGATGAGGATGGCCGCGGTGACGGCCACCGGCGTCCCGAATCCGGCCGCGCCCTCGAAGAATGCCCCGAAGGAGAAGGCGATGAGGAGGAGCTGGAGCCGGCGGTCCCGGCTGATGCCGGACAGGCTGTCCTGCATAACCTTGAAGTACCCTTTCTGGACGGTGAGGTCGTAGAGGAAGATGACGTTGAGGATGATCCAGCCGATGGGGAAAAAACCGTAGGCGGCGCCCAGGCAGGCCGTCCGCAGGGCCATCCCCACGGGCATCGTGAAGCCGAGGACCGCCACGAGAAGGGCTGCGGCCAGCCCGAGAAGGGCCGCGGCATGGGCCTTGAGCCGGCCGACGGCCAGACTGCCGAGGAGGATGACGATCGGAAGAGCGGCGACGGCGGTCGAGAGCCAGGCGCTTCCCAGGGGATCATAAACCTGGTGCCACACCATGCCCCCTCCTCTCTGGACCCGCCCGGGCCGGGGTCTGCGGGTCCGCCGTTTACAGGCTGCCGTCCGTCTCCCTGTTGAGACGGCCGAAAAACTGGACCATGAACCGGTGTCGTTCGGCCGCAATGCGTTTCCCTTCCCGGGTGAACATCCGGTCCTTGACCCGTCCGAGCTTGACGAGGAACTCGCGGTAGGCGGTGTCGTCCCTGGTGTATGGCTTCGTTTTGCGGAGGTTGATGTCCTTGTCGTGGAGCCGCGCCCCGACCTCCCCGGCGAACAGGAAGGCCCGGCCGATGCCCACAGCGCCGATCGAATCCAGCTTGTCGGCATCAAAGAGGACCTTGGCTTCGAGCGTCTGCGGGACCGCTTTCTTCCTGAAGCGGTGCGTCCGGATGCAGTGGACGACGTCCCTGATGGTTCCGGCGTCAATTCCGTAAAGGGCCAGCAGCTTGCCGGCCATCGCCGCGCCGGCCCGGCCGTGGCAGACTCTCCCGCCCGACCGGTCCTCTTGTCCCCGCCCGATGTCATGGAGAAGGCCGGCCAGGCTGAGGACGCCGAGGTCTGCCCCTTCTTTTCTCCCGATCCTCAGGCAGAGCCGAAGGACCCGCTGGGTATGATCCCAATCGTGGCTGCCGCGCGAGTCGAGGAAAAACCCCCGGGCCTCGTTCTCGATGCGGGCGACGAGGCCGGAGGAGATGGGGGCGCGCGTCATTCGTCGATCATGTGGACGACGAGGCCGTCCTTGAGCTTGGGCTCGAACCAGGTGGACTTGGGCGGCATCACCTTGCCGCTGTCGGCGACCGCGAAGAGCTGGTCGACGGTCGTCGGGAAAAAGGAAAAGGCCGCCTTGAACTGGCCGGAAAGGACCTTTCGCTCGAGCTCAGCCGGGCCGCGGATCCCGCCCACGAAATCGATGCGCTTGTCCGTCCGGGGGTCCGCGATGCCGAGCACGGGCGCGAGCAGGTTCGCCTGGAGGATAGACACGTCGAGCGAGGCGATCGGGTCGGCGGCGTCATACGACCCGGGCCTGGCTTCGAGAATATGCCACCGGCCGTCGAGGAAGAGGCAGAATTCAGCGGGCCTTTGCGGAGACTTCCGGTCGCCGGCCCGGCGGGTAAACCTTTCATTGACCTTAGCCAAGAATTCCTCGGAGCTTAGGCCGTTGAGATCCCGGACGACGCGGTTGTAGGGCAGGATTTTCACCTGGTTGTGGGGAAAGATGACGGCCAGGAAAAAGTTGTACTCCTCGCGGCCCGTGGCGCGCGGGTTTTGCCGGTCGCGCTTGACCTTGATCCGGGTGGCGGCGGCCGAGCGGTGATGGCCATCGGCGACGTAAAGGAAGTCCAGCTCCCTGAACGCTGCTTGGATTTTGGCGACAAGGCCCGGCTCGTCGACGACGAAGAACACGTGGCGGACGCCGTCGCCGGTCGCAAAGTCGTACTCCGGCGACTTGGCCATTCCAGCGGCAATCAGGGCGTCGATGCCTTCCTTCTGCCGGTATGTGAGGAAGACCGGCCCGGTCTGGGACCCGAGCGTCTCAATATGCCGCATCCGGTCATTTTCCTTGTCGGGACGGGTCAGCTCGTGCTTCTTGATGATGTTGTCCAGATAGTCCTGGCAAGAGGCGGCGGCGACGAGGCCGACCTGGACGTGGTCACCCCAGATCTGTTTATAGATATAAAAATCCTCGGTTGGGTCCTGGGCGATGACGCCGTCGTGGAGGAAACGGTCGAAATTCTCCTTTCCCTTGGCGTAGACCGCGTCGGAATACTGGTCGGTCCCCGGCGGCAGGTCGATCTCCGGCTTGCCGACGTGAAGGAAGGAGTAGGGGTTGCCGGCGGCCATCTCGCGGGCCTCCTCCGAGCTCAGGACGTCGTAGGGCGGGGCGGCGACCAGGTGGGCGATATCGCGGCGGGGTCTGCCTCCCTTGAAGGGTTCGATGTGAACCATATTGTCCTCCGGAATAGAGATTTTTATAGCAAAGCCCGGCCGCCGTCAAGAAATTTAAGGAGTCCGAAGGTTGAGAGCTCGGGGGATTCCCTCCGTCGGGTCGCGGGTTTGTCCCGGCGCGCCAAACCCACTTCGGTTCCGGGCCTTGCTCTGGCTCCGCCATCCGTGCCCGCTCGGCCCTTCACACGCCCTCCTCCGGGAACTCCCCCTGCGCATTTTCGTCATGTCGCTTCTTCCATCCTCTGAAATTTCTGTGGCGGAACGGATCGGACAAGATTAAGATGAACGTATGCCTCCTCACTTTTCCTTTCTTCGCTATGACTCCGAACAGAGAATCCGAGCGTCCGGCATTCTCGGAATCGCAATCCTGGCTCTGATGATGGCGGGCTGTGAAACCCGACAGGAATCCCTGACGAAGAGCCGCATCCGGAAGGTTGAGAAAGGCCTGCTCCGGGCGATCTATCTCAAGGGCCAGCGACCCGAGAAGCTCGGCCTCGAGGCCCGCATGCAGTTTTACAGAGTCCCGGGAGCAGGGATCGCCATGATGGACAGAAACGGGCTCGAATGGACACGGAGCTACGGAGTCCAAGACGCCCACTCCCGGGAACCGGTGACAGAGAACACGATGTTTCAGGCCGGGGAGCTCGGCCGGCCGCTCGCCGTCGCCGCGGCCCTTGAGCTCGTGGACAAGGGCCTCCTCGACCTCGACGGCGATCTCAAGCCCCGGCTGCACGACCCGGAGCCCCCAAGAGCGGGCCTGGGAGCGAAAGCCGAGATCACCCTCCGGGAGATCCTGACGGGGGGAACGGATTCCGCCCTTCTCAAGACGCTCCTCGAGGACGTCACGTCTTCCCCCTTCCCAACCCTGATGAATGAAAAAGTTCTCGCCCCCTTGGGGATGAAGGATAGCACGTTCAAGACCCCTCTGCCCGACTCGATGAAGATTTTCGCGGCATCCGGCCACGGCCGCGACGGCCGTCCGGTCGAGGGGAAATGGGCCGATTATTCTGCACCCGACAGCCTCTGGACGACTCCCTCCGACGTCCTCTCCTTCGCCTCTGATCTCCTCAAGACGGCGATGGGCAAAGGCGGAAAGGTCCTGAGCGCCGGGCAGGCAAGGGCCATGCTCACTCCACAATCCGGCAACAGAGGCTTCGGGTTCATCATCGACGGAACCGGGATCGATATCCGTTTCCATCTCCAGGGCAGGACGCGGGGATTCACCTGCTCGCTCGACATCTATCCCTATAAGGGCCAGGGAGCCGTAATCATGACGAACAGCGAGAACGGCTTTCTTCTCAGCGAGGAAATCCTCCGGGCCGCGTCGGCGGTCTACGAGTGGCCGGATTTTGAGCCCAACGAGCGGCCGCTCTTCCGGCTCGACCCCTCGATCTACCGGCAGTACGTCGGCCGTTATGAGGTCTCTGCGGATTATGTCCTGGATGTGACCTATGAGGACTATTACCTGGTTATCCGGCCGACCGGTCAGGCACCGACCAGGTTCTACGTCGAGAGCCAGACCTTCTTCTTCTCCGTCGATCCCTATGTCCGGATCCAGTTTCTCAGCGACGAGAAGGGGCGGGTGACGGGCCTCATCCTCTGGCAGCAAGACTTCAAGCAGGAAGCGAAAAAAGTCGGCTGACCTCTGCGGTCACTCTTCCGCCGCCGCGGTCTCCTGTCCCTGACTTTGCTCCTGGGCAAGGCTCGCGCTGACCTCGAGGAAGTGCTCCACGACCTCGGGGTCGAATTGCGCGCCCGAACACCGGATGATCTCCTTGACCGCGAAACGGTGGGAGGAGGCCTTACGGTAGGGCCTCTCCGAGACGATGGAGTCGTAGGCGTCGGCGACGGCCATGATGCGGGCTCCGAGCGGGATCTCCCGGCCTTTCAACCCGTCGGGGTATCCAGTGCCGTCGTAGTGCTCGTGGTGGGAGCGGACGACACGGGCGATGTCCTTAAGCTCAATGACTGGCCTGAGGATGCTCTCGCCGCGGGCCGGGTGCTCCTTGATGAGGGCAAACTCGTGCTCCGTCAGCTTTCCCGGCTTGTTTAGGATGTTCTCCGGAACGGCGATTTTGCCGACATCATGGAGGATGGCGGCCAGCTCGAGATCTCCGATTTCCTTCTCGCTGAAGCCCATCTTTCGGGCGATCTTGAGCGTAAAATCTGTAACCCGGGTTGAATGGTGCCTCGTGTATTCGTCCTTGGCGTCGATGGCGGAGACCAGAGACTTGACCGTGGACAGGAAGAGAGACCGCTGCTGGTCGACGAGGTCCGACGTTCTCAGCTTGAGATTCCGGTTGGCCATGGCCAGTTCCGACTCCACCCTGCGGATTCGGAGGAGGGCGCGGATACGGGCCTTGAGCTCGACGGAGTCGAAGGGCTTTGAGATGTAGTCGTCCGCCCCGGCCTGGATCCCCTGCTGGAGCATTTCCGCCCCCGAGCGGGCGGTTACGAGGATGATCGGGATGTGCTTCAGGGCCTCGTCGGCCTTGACGGCCCGGGAGAACGCATGGCCGTCCATTCCGGGCATCATGACGTCGCAAAGGATCAGGTCGGGGCTCTTTTCTTTCACCACGCCCAGCCCCTTCTCGGCTGAGGTCGTCATTTCGAGGTCGAATTCGTCGCCGAGGAGCATCTTCATGAGCTTGAGGACCTCGGGATTGTCGTCGATGACGAGGATCAGGGCGTCGTGCGTTTTCGTCCCGGCCGCGGCGGTCTCGATGTCGACCCGCTCGAGGTCGACGAGCTGGAGGCGGCGGAAGTCAGTGACGATGTCCTGGACCCGCGGCTCCTGGACGTCGGTGACCCTCCGCTTGATTCCCACCGGCTGTTCATCCTGGCGCCGGTCGAGGACCTCCTCCGGGTAATGGTCTTCGCCCTTGAAGACCTCTACCATGAACCGGGAGCCCTTCCCGAGGGTGCTCTCGGCCCGGATGGTCCCCTGGTGCAGACTGACGATCTCCCGGGCTAGGGACAGGCCGATTCCCGTCCCCTCCTGCGGGCGGGACATGGACCCGTCGACTTGCGAGAAGCGGTCGAAGATCGTCTCGAGCATGTTAGGGGGGATGCCGATGCCCGTATCCTCGACGGTCATGAGGACCGTGCTCTCCTTCTCCTCGAGATAAACGGTGATCTTCCCGCCCTTAGGGGTGAACTTGAGAGCATTGGACAGGAGGTTAAGGGTCACCTTCTCGAACTGGTCGGGGTCGAGGGTCAACTCGATCGCATGAGGGGGGTGCTGAAAGTACAGCCGGATCTGCTTCTGGTCGGCCAACGGCTTGACGGAGGAGAGAAGGGAGCTCGTGGAATCGATGAAGTTGACCGTCCTAACCTTTAGCCGCATCTTTCCCGCCTCGAGCTTGGTCAGATCGAGAAGGTTGTTGATGAGCTTGAGGAGCTTGTACCCGTTGCGCTGCATGGTTTCCAGGGTGTCCTTCAGGGTTGAGGAAATTCTGCCCATCTTGCCTTCAAGGATCACCTTGACGGGCGCGAGCATCAATGTCAGAGGCGTTCGCAGTTCATGGTTGACGTTGGCGAAGAACTGGGTCTTGAGTTCATCCAAGGTCTTGAGCTTGGCGTTCGACTCCTGGAGCTTGCCCGTCGTCTCCTCGAGTTGGGCGCGGCTGCGGAACTCGCGGCGCCGGAGCCGGTCCATGACATAGGACCCCAGGGCGCCGATCAGAATCAGGGACGTCAGGAAATAGAAGTTGTATGTGACGTTCAGCCAGCCCACCCCCTCCATGTTGAGCGAGCTTGGGATGACATAGCTCAGCCAAATCACGACGTAGAGAAGAATCGTGTCCCGGAAGGTCAGGGGGACGGCCACGACCAGGCCGATGATGATGATGTACAGGCCCTGGACGTAGCTGTTCTGAAACCAGATCATGATGGCGATTCCGGAAACGTCGAGAAGGGCCAGCACCTTGGCGATGTTGGCACAGGCCTTGTTGGTCTTGGCGCGGCCGAGCAAGGCAAAGAGGAAACCGTGGCCGGTCAGGACAACGAGGCGGATGATGAGGAATCGCGAGAAATAGGGAGACGCGTAGACCTTGTCGAGGACCAAGAATGAGAAGTACAGGATCGCACTCGCGATGATGATGAGCCGAACGCGCCGTCGGATGTCATTTTCCCTGTAAAGCCGTTCTTCGAAATCGAGGTCTCGTTTAGGCATGAGTCTCCCTCACCTTCGCCACAACGACATAGCCCTGTGGAGGGTCGCCGAACGACGGGATGGTCCTGACATTCTCCCATCCCGCTTCCTCCAGGATGCCTTCGAGCTTTTCCGGGTCGAAAAAGTCAAACGTTCCGGCCTCTTCGAGATCCACGAGGGCCTGGGCGTCATTGAGGAAAGACCTGAGTGAATCCAGGAGGAGAGATTTCGGCCACTCCTGCGGCATTTGCTCCGCAGGCATGGCCTCGATCTTGTCCAGGACCCGGGAGAAGAGGCCTGAGGCGTCCGTGTCCGGACGCATGCTCGAAAGGACGAGACGTCCGCCGGGGCAGATGATTCTCCGGATCTCGCGGAGGGTCTCGACGGGATTGAAGACATAGGACAAGACGAGGCTCATCAGGATTTTGTTGTAGATACCCGCTTTGAGAGGGAGATGCAGGGCCGTTTCCAATCCGCCCGGGAACGCGAGCTTGCGGAAAAAGGGCTTCCAGGGCCCTCTCTGGGCCACGAAGCGCGCCGCGAGGTTGAAATCGGAGATGATCCTGTATTCGGGAACATCAAAGAGGGATTGGAGCCAATAATCCAGGGTCGGCGTGATGACCTCCCCCCTGAGGATGCGATGAAGGCGCGGCGAGTAGGCCCTATGGATCTTCTCGGCGCTCTCAAGGCCCAGGTTTTCGATTTTGTCGGCCAGCTCGACGAAGGTTCCGATTTCGCCCGACAGGAACCGCTGCACGGGAAGAAAGCGGCCCAGCTCAAGGTCGAGGCAAAGAAGGCTGACCCGGTCGGAGATCTGGAGGCCGCCGGGCCGGCCGGCCAGCTTGCGGTCAGCGTGTTTCATGGCTTCGGGAACCAGGTCGGCGATCGTGATCTGAGCAGGAAGTTCGCGGCCGCTCGCCAGGAGATGCTCGACGAAGTTGCCCGTGCCTCCCCCGAGATCGAGCAGCCGGTCCGAGGCTTGGAGTTCAAGGGCCAGGAGTTGGTCCTGCATCAGCTGCTGGTAATCGTCGGACATGGCCATGATATCGAAACCCATGAGGTTTTCTTCCCCGGTCAAATATCGTTGCCAGTAGCTCTTTCGGTTCGTCAGCTTACGCGCGGGCAGCCTGTCCTTTTCAGCTCTCCGAAGGGTCTCCATGTCGGACTTGCTCGGAAGGATGGGTTGGATCATTTCCTTGTGGACGTGACGGTGGATCAGGGATGCGACGAGGCCGAACAGGCGCAGGGCCTCCTCCGATGTCCGGGCGTTATGACCGACTGGCATCGAGATGACCTCGCGCATGGCGTTGGCCTGGATGCTCATGACGTCCCGGACAAACTCGTATTTGATCCAATGATCGTGCTTGCCGTAGATCCAAGTGATGGGAAGATCCAGATGGCGCATGTCTTCCCGTGCCTGGTCGAGCGTGGCCACGGAGTTGGCAACGACGTCGGCCGCGTAAGGCTTCATCGTGATGAGATTCCCGAGAATGGGGATCACTCCCAAGTCGATGCCGATCTGATGCTGCTCGAGAAGATCGAGCCCGCAGTTGACACGATTCATGAGATGCCGGAATTCCAGCGTCCCCATGCAGGCGATCCAGTAGTTCACTCGGCGGCGGGCCTGAGCATCCCGAAGCAGGATACGGGCCTCCAGTGCGGACAGGGAAAAACTGATCAGGATGACCGGTCCAGCCCGGAGCCGAGGATTGGATTGCAGCCAACTGAGGACGGCCTTGATATCCTCTGCCCCCTGGCTGAGGCTGGCGTGCAGCATCTCATAGGGTGGCTCCGAGGCCTCCGCATCTCTGTAGCTCTCGCCCTTTTGCCTGATCCCGTCGTATCGGAGAACGGCCACCGGCTTGCCGAGGAGGCAGAAATTTTCAATGATCGTTAAGGCCAGCCCGAACAGCGTTTCCTTCGTCTTGCCAAACGCGGGCGGAATGACCACGACAGGGACAGGCTTATCATCCAACGCCAGCGAGGTATTCAAGAGTCCGACGATTTCCTCGCCCCGCCGGTTCTCTAACCGGATCACTTCCGGAGGCCTGTGCGCCAGCTCGCTGAGGTGGGTTCCGCGGCTGTTGGCAGGTGCGGGCGCCGGTCCCGCCCCCAGGCCCTCGGCGGAATCGGCGAGGGTTGGTTCGGGTGCCCGCGTCGTCTGAATGCTCATGCGACCGATCCCAAATTGGATTCCGTAACGGTAATAACCCCGGGTTTCGCCGTCCACCCGGGAAACGTTCCGGACTTCCCCCTTTTCTTCCCAGAGGCATGCACCGTTTTGGAGAATCCTGAGTGATTTGAGCGGCGTCCCGGGCAGCAGAATGGGGGACTCATGGCCGGCGACGAAACTCACGCCTTCAGGGCTAATGTCTGTGATGCGGCCGCGCACAGTCTCCTCAAACGGAGCCGGAAGGGCAATCTCCAATTGAAGGCCCTCTAGAGGACTGAACCTGCGGGCCACCCGTTTTTCCGAATAGAACATAACGCGAGGATACAGGCAGACGAGCTTCTTGCCGTCCGACGCGATCTTGGAAACCATGGTTTCGAAGTTGTACGTGGCGTAGCCGATCTGGAAAGACACGAACACAAGATCCGACGTTTTGAACTTGACATTGAGATCTTCACCGGCCAGACCGCAGAATGACGGCGGCGCGACTTCGGCCAGTTGAAGGATCTCGGGATTCTTCAGATGGGCATGGATGGCCACCGTTTCCACGCGTTTGGCCAGCGCCTCCTGCATGAGGGATTCGATCTTCAGAGCATCCGAGAACAGGACCATTTCGTCGGTTTTAAGAAATGGATACCGGAGCTTGAGTTCGGCGAGGTCCCGGACCGTGACGTAGTCGGAGAGGAACTGAAGTATCGAATACCGGCTTTGCTCGTCGATTGCCTGAAATTGGACGCCGATGCCGCCCTGGTCGATGTCTTGGCGGACAATCCGGCTGGTCA
>Ga0153916_10002438_pt1 | contig 13592 bp, 10 predicted proteins | sample Opewatmetagenome_FD_109642 | JGI IMG/M metagenome (GOLD analysis project Ga0153916, IMG submission 109642) | Freshwater wetland microbial communities from Ohio, USA - Open water 3 Core 3 Depth 4 metaG | ecosystem: Environmental > Aquatic > Freshwater > Wetlands | place: USA: Ohio, Lake Erie...
CGAGCGCTCGTGCGCCCGCGCGGCATCCTGCCGGGCCTTCTCTCGAGCCCGCGGCGGCGCGCCTCGCCAGCTCGCGCTAGGCTAGACCCAGTCCATCCCGTCGCGTGCGGCCCCTCCTCACGCGCTGCTCAGGAGACGCACCTTGACCCAGCCCGACCGGGCGGATTCGCCCGTCAACCAGCTTGCCGACCGTTTCTGGGAATCGATCCTCGAGCTCAACCCGACGACCGCCACGATCTATGGCGACGAGCGCTACGCGGACCGGCTCGAGGATCCCGGACCTCAAGGTCGCGCCAGGTCACGGGAGCTGATGATCCGAACCGCGACCGAGGCCGCTGCCATCCAGACCGACGGTCTCCCGACCGAGGACCGGATCACCCGCGACATGCTGGAGGTGATCGCCGAGCTCCAGATCGAGGAGCACGACCAGGCCCTCCACCAGCTGCGAGTGGTCGACCAGATGGGCGGGCCCCAGCAGCTCCTGCCGCAGATGACCCAGTTCCAGCCCGTGGATACCCCGGAGCGGCTCGAGGCGTTCATCGCTCGGCTGCATGCGTACCCGGCCTACATGGCCGCGAACGTCCAGATCCTGCGCGACGGCCTGGCCTCGGGCCTGACCGCGCCGCGCATCGTCGCCGAGCGAACGATCGCCCAGATCGAGCGGATGCTCGAAGTGCCGATCGAGTCGGCAATCATCCCGTCGATGGTCAGGGTCACCCACGAAGTCGACCGCGAACGGATCCGCCAGATCGTCCGCGACGTGGTCCATCCGGCGGACGTCGCGTTCCTCGAGGCGCTCCGTGGCGAGTACCTCGCGGCGACGCGCGAGGAGCCTGGCCTCTGGTCGGCGCCGAACGGCGAGCAGCTCTACCGAACGGCCATCCGAAGCTGGACGACCCTCGAACTGGATCCCGCGGCGGTTCACCAGACCGGCCTGGAAGAGCTCGAGTCGATCGAGGACGAGCGCCGGGCCATCGCCCGGGCCGAGGGCTTCGGCGAAGACACGGCCGCCTACCGCACCCACCTGGACGCCGATCCTGCCAATCAGCCACCGTCCAAGGCGGCGCTCATCGAGCGTGCAACGGACGACATCGGGCGGGCGATGGCCGCCGCACCGCGCTACTTCGGGGTTCTGCCCAGGAAGCCGTGCGACGTCCGGCCGGTCGAGGAGTACAAAGAGAAGGACGCGCCGTTCGCCTACTACTACCCGCCAGCTCCCGACGGTTCGCGACCCGGCATCTACTACGCCAACGGCTACGACCTGCCGAGCCGCAAGTACACCAAGCTGGCGACGACGACCTACCACGAGGCCGTCCCCGGCCACCATTTCCAGATCACGCTCGAGATGGAGAACGAGCACCTGATCACCTTTCGCCGGCTGGGTGCCCGGATGGTGGGCGGCGCCTACGTCGAGGGCTGGGGCCTGTACAGCGAGCGCCTGGCCGACGAGATGGGCCTCTTCCGCGACGAGGCCGAACGGTTCGGAATGCTCGATGCCCAGGCCTGGCGAGCGGCCCGCCTGGTGGTCGACACGGGGCTGCACGCCCTGCGCTGGCCACGCCAGCGCTCGATCGACTTCCTGAGGGAGGCCGGCCTGTCCGAGACCGACGCCGTCATCGAGACCGACCGCTACATCTGCTGGCCGGGCCAGGCCCTGACGTACAAGGTCGGCCAGCGCGAGATCCAGCGACTCCGGGCCGAGCTTTCGGCTCGCGATGGATCGGCGTTCGATCTGCGTGCCTTCCACGACGCGGTCCTGGGCCACGGATCGCTGCCGCTTGCGACGCTCGCGCGTGAGCTGCCGAACTGGCTGCCGACCCCGGTCTGATCGCGCGCTGACGCCGGGCCCGCACGGTACCGTCGGCACGGGACTATCGGCTCATGGTGCATCGAGTCGACCGGGTGCACCCTTCGCGGCAGTGGGCAGTCATGTCCATGACCGGGGAGTTCGACGGAGACGATGCCCAACCTCGCCGCGATGGCGCCCGAGCTGGCGACCTACCTGGCCGTCGGCATCCTGTTTGCCGCGGCCATCCTTGGGGCCGCCGGGTTTGCGCTGACCGTCGTCCGCCGCCAGACCCGGCGGATCGCCCGGCTCCTGGACGAGCTCACGTCGGCGACCGACGCTCGCCACCTGGTCGGGGCCGATGGAATCCACGACCCGCACCTCCGCGGGAGCTTCTCGCAGCTCGCCGAGCGACTCACCGAGGTCTGGACGCTGGCGACCGTGGACCATCTCACCGGCGTGCTCAATCGACAGGCCGTTCTCGCCAGCCTCGAGACCGAGATCGAGCGAGCCGCCCGGTTCGGACACCAGCTGTCAGTCGTGATGGTCGATCTCGACCATTTCAAACGCCTCAACGACTCGCATGGGCATAACGCCGGTGATCGCATCCTCCGGAGCGTCGCCGACACGCTCCGCGAGAACGTGCGCTCGGTCGACATCGTCGGCCGCTACGGCGGCGAGGAGTTCCTGCTGGTCCTGCCCGAGACCGACGTCGATGCAGCCGCCTCCTTGGCCGAGAAACTGCGCCGCCTGGTCGGGCGACTGGCCGTGCCCCTCGACGATGGGTACCGATCGACGACCAGCATGTCGGCGGGTGTCGCGGGCGGGTACGGCGGCCACCTCAACCTGGAGGCCATGGTCCGCGACGCGGACAACGCCATGTACAGCGCCAAGGCCCTTGGGCGTGACCAGGTCTACGTCTTCCACGAGCTCGAGGACAACGGTCTGGTCCGCCGGGCTGCGATCGCTCCGAGCGCGCGCAATCACGCCATCGAGGTTGGACGGGCCGCCTTTGGCGCCGCCACCGACTCGCTGACCGCGGCCCTGGATTCGCGGGCGGGCTTCTCGGGCAAGCCGTCGACCATGATCGCCGGCGCGGCCGTTGAGCTCGCGCTGGGCCTCGGCCTGCCGGAGAGCGAGATCGAACGGATCCGCGTCGCCAGCATGCTGCACGACCTCGGCAAACTGGCCATTCCCGAGGAGATCCTCACCAAACCGGGCGAGCTCGACGACCCCGAATGGCGGATCGTGTCCGAGCATCCCAAGATCGGCCAGGTCATCCTGGAGCAGGCCGGTGCGCTGCGGGACGCCGCCACGATCGTGCTCCATCACCACGAGTGGTACGACGGACGCGGCTACCCGTATGGGCTGGCCGGCGAGGAGATCCCGGTCGGGGCACGGATCGTGGCCATCGCCGATGCCTACGAGGCGATGGTGGCCGGTCGTCCGTATCGCCACGCGATCAGTCACGAGGCCGCCCTGCACGAGCTCAAGCGCCACAGCGGGATGCAATTCGATCCCGACCTCGTCCAGCGCTTCGTGGAGGTATTTGCGGCCGGTATGCCCTTTGCGGTCATCCGCGACCACGGGCACGACCATCCGCATCCGGTGCCCGTCAATGCTGGGCGCGAGACGCGGAGCACCGCCGAGATCCACGACGCCCTCCACGATCGACGCCGCCGCGTCGTCCCGACCGTGAAGGATGCGGAGGCGGCCTCGACCGGCACCGAGGGGTAGGCGAGGGGCGCCATCAACCACGCATCGCCGCCTCGCACGGCGTCCAACGGACGAGATTCGTGGCTGAGGCCTCAAGTCAGCACGGGATTCGCGCGATCGCGTTGACGCCCGAACGGGCGCTGTGGCAACATGCGCGGGCGCGCGTCTCGCTCCGCGCAACCCCTGTCCCACGGACCGGACCGTCGAAACCCGCACGTCGAGGTCGCTCATGGCCACCGAACCCGCCGCCCGAACCGTTCCGGCGCTTCGCCGCGAACGCCAGTCCGCCCTCTACCAGCGCGCGCTCAAGACGCTGCCTGGTGGCACGAACTCGAACTTCCGAGCCTGGGGCGACGACACGATCTACATCGATCGGGGCAAGGGTGGCCGGGTCTGGGACATCGACGGCAACGAGTACATCGACCTGCGCATGGGCTACGGCCCGGTGATCCTGGGCCACAACGACGAACGGGTCGACGACTACGTCAACCAGCAGATGCGCAAGGGCGTCAGCTTCTCGCTCACCAGCGAGGACGAAGTCCGCGCGATGGAGCTGGTCAAGGAGCTGACCGGCTGGGTGGACAAGGCCCGGATGACGGTCTCCGGGACCGAGGCCACGATGCACGCCATGCGCGTGGCACGCGCCTATACCGGCCGCGACAAGATCGTGAAGTTCGAGGGCCAGTACCACGGCGTCCACGACTACGCCCTGATCAGCGTCACGCCGAACGACATGGCCGATCTCGGCGACCCGGACAGCCCGGTGGGGCTGACGTACGGCCGCGGCATCCCGGCGCCTGTCGCCGAGACGATCATCCCGGCGCGCTACAACAACATCGATGCCCTGCGCCGCCTGTTCGAGCGGCAGGGCCACGAGATCGCCGCGATCATCGTCGAGCCCGTCCTGGGCAACGCCCAGGGGATCCTGCCGAAGCAGGGCTTCCACCGGGCGATGCGCTCGCTGACCGAGGAATTCGGGATCCTGCTCATCTTCGACGAGGTAAAGACCGGATTCCGGTTCGCCCGCGGTGGGGCCGCCGAGTACTTCGGGATCAAGCCCGACCTCGCGACCTTTGCCAAGGCGATGGGCAACGGCTACCCGGCCGCGGCCTTCGGCGGGCACGACGAGGTGATGAGCGTCCTGCCCGACAAGGTCAGTCATGGCGGGACGTACGCCGGAAACCGGATCGCCGCCGCGGCCGCGGTCAAGACCCTGGAGATCCTGCGCGACACCGACGCGCTCGAGACCGTCCACGCCACCGGCCGCCGGCTGCAGGCCGGGCTGCGCGAGATCCTCAACCCGACCGGGCTGCCCTACGTGTTCACCGGTCACCCCAGCATGTTCGGGATCATGTTCACCGAGGACGAGCCGTCCGAGTATCGCGACTGGGCGAACACCGATCACGAGCTGTATGACGCGATCGCCGTCGGGATGCACGCCCGGGGCGCCATGCCCGAACCGGACTCCCGCGAGCCATGGTTCATGTGCGAGGCGCACGCCCAGGGCGACATCGTGGACCAGGTGCTCACCGCCTTCAGTGACTCGCTCGATGCGGCGCTCGAGGCCCGCGCCCACGGCGAGATCGGTGGCCCGCACTGAACGGGCCGGGTGGCATGGTGCTCGACGGTAACGCCGTTCGCTCCGTCGACCGGGCCGCGGCCCTGCTGCTGGCGCTCGGCGAGAGCCAGGGCGAGGCGGGCGTCACGGAGCTTGCCCGCCGGCTCGGCCTCCACAAGTCGACCGCCTCACGCCTCCTGGCCACGCTCCAGAAGCGCGGCCTGGTGGAGCAGGATGATGAGACAGGGAAGTACCGGCTCGGCCTGGTCGTGATCCGGCTGGCGGAGCGGGCCGAACGGACGCTGGACCTGCGCGGGATCGCACTGCCGGACCTCGAGCGGCTGGCCCGCCTCACCCACGAGACGACCGGCCTCGGCGTCCTGGATGGCGACTCGATGCTGGCCGTCGCCCAGGTAGACGGTCCGAACCTGATCGCCGTCGGCGATTGGACGGGCCGAGCGACGCCCCTGCACTGCGTCGCGTCGGGCAAGGTCCTCCTTTCGTCGCTGGCCGAGCGAGAGGTGCTCAGGATCGTGCGCCGCGGCCTCGTCTCCTATACGGAGCGGACGATCGTCGAGCTCGAGCCGCTGCTCGAGGAGCTCGCCCGGATCCGCCGGCGCGGCTACGCGACGGCGATCGGCGAGTACGAGCTGGGGCTCAACGCGGTCGCCGCTCCCGTCCACGACGCCCGCGGCAACGTGATCGCCGCCGTCGACATCTGGGGGCCGGCCTTCCGGCTCACCCCGCGGCGGATCCCGGAGCTCTCCGCCCAGGCGCGCGAGGCGGCCGCCGCGATCTCGATGCGATTGGGCGGCGCCGCAGCCTGAGGATCCTGGGGCACGCGGGAGCCCTGTCGCGCGCCCTGGCACGCTAGGCTTTGCGGATGCCTGACTTCGACAAGAAACCGTGGAGCACGATCGTGGACGTCCTGCGCGACGACATCCTGCCGATCGCCCTGATCCTGGTGGTCACGTTCGTCGCGATCCGGCTCGCCCGCCTGTCCGTCCGTGGCCTGGTCAAGGCCCTGCTCGATCGCGAGGCCAGCGAGGGCACCGCCCAGGAGCTCAGCGCGGTCGAGCTCAAGAAGCGGATGGATACGCTCGACTCGCTGGGAGGCCGGACCCTCCAGTCGTTCATCGTCATGATCGCCGGCCTGATGATCCTGGGCCAGCTCGGGCTCGATATCGGGCCGGCCATCGCCGGTCTTGGCGTCGTCGGGATTGCCGTCGGGTTCGGGGCGCAGAGCCTGGTCAAGGACTACCTCAACGGGGCCCTGATCCTGATCGAGAACCAGTTCGGCAAGGGCGATGTCATCCGGGCCGCCGGCGTGGCCGGAGCCGTCGAGGATTTCACCCTCCGGCGGACGACCCTGCGCGATCTCGACGGCGTCGTCCACACCGTCCCAAACGGAGAGATCCGGGTTGCCTCCAACCTCACTCGCGTCTGGTCGCGGATCAACCAGGACGTGACGGTGGCCTACGGGACCGACATCGACAAGGCGATCGAGGTGGTCGACAACGTCGGCCGCGAGATGGCCGGCGATCCCATCTGGAAGCGCCGGGTTCTCGAGGCGCCACGGGTCGAACGCGTGGAGGCGCTGGCCGAGTACGGCGTCACGCTCAAGATCCTCGGCACGGTCCGGGCGGCCGATCAGTGGGCCGCCGGCGGCGACTTCCGCAAGCGCCTGCTGGCGGCGTTCAAGACCCACGGCATCGAGATCCCGCGACCGCAGCGGGTGGTGCTGGCCCGGGACCCTCACGACGGCATCGAGGTCGGGCTGGCACCGGACCAGGACGAGCTGGCCGAGGGAACCGAGTAGGCCGGATGCTCCCAGGATGGTCGCGCGCGCCTATCCTGCGCGGTAGGATGGCCCGGCCAGCCGACATTGCCAGTGCGAGGGTGCCGTGAGCGTCGAGTCGTCCTCCCCGTCGCCCGAGATCGAGAACCTGCTCGCCGAATCGCGGACCTTTCCGCCGGATCCGGCATTCGCGGCCCAGGCCAACGCGACGGCCGACCTGTACGAGGAGGCCGAGCGCGACTTCGAGGCGTTCTGGGCCAAGCGTGCCCGCGAGCGGATCGACTGGTCGAGGCCGTTCGAGACCACGCTCGAGTGGGAGCTGCCGTTCGCCAAGTGGTTCGTCGGCGGCGAGCTGAACATCAGCTACAACTGCATCGATCGCCACGTGGAACGCGGCCTTGGCGACAAGGTCGCCTACCACTGGATCGGCGAGCCGGGCGACACTCGCACCCTCACCTTCCTCGATCTCCAGCGCGAGGTCAGCAAGGCGGCCAACGCCCTCAAGGAGCTCGGCGTCCGGACCGGCGACCGGGTAGCCATCTACATGCCGATGATCCCGGAGCTGCCCATCGCGATGCTGGCCTGCGCCCGAATCGGGGCGCCGCACACCGTCGTCTTCGGCGGCTTCTCCGCCGAGGCCCTCTCGGGCCGGATCAACGACTGCCAGGCGAAGGTGCTGATCACGGCCGACGGCGGCTACCGGCGCGGCAAGAAGGTCGGCCTCAAGCACCACGCCGACGAGGCCCTCGCGGACACGCCGACGATCGAGAGCGTCATCGTCGTCGATCGCTTCGGCGATGGGGTCCACATGGTCCCGCGCCGCGATCACTGGTGGCACGAGATCGTGGATCGCCAGTCGGAGGACTGCCCGCCGGTCCCGGTCGATTCCGAGCACATGCTCTACCTGCTCTACACTTCCGGGACCACCGCCAAGCCCAAGGGCATCCTGCACACCACCGCGGGCTACCTCGTCGGGACCTCCTTCACTCACGAGACGATCTTCGACGTCAAGCCGGACGACGTGTACTGGTGCGCGGCGGACATCGGCTGGGTGACCGGGCACTCGTACATCGTCTACGGCCCGTTGGCCAACGCCACGACAGGGATCATGTACGAGGGCGCGCCAGACGCTCCGGCGTGGGATCGCTGGTGGCAGATCATCGAGGACTACAAGGTCTCGATCCTGTACTGCGCCCCGACGGCCATCCGGGCGTTCATGAAGCAGGGCGAGTCGTGGCCGCGCAAGCACGACCTGTCGTCGCTGCGAGTGCTCGGCTCGGTCGGCGAGCCGATCAATCCCGAGGCCTGGCTCTGGTACCGCGAGCACATCGGCGGCGATCGGGCGCCGATTGTCGACACGTGGTGGCAGACCGAGACCGGCCAGATCCTGATCACGCCGCTCCCCGGCGTCACGACGACGAAGCCGGGCTCCGCCACCTTCGCGTTCCCGGGCATCGACGCCGACGTGGTCGATGCCGAGGGCAAGTCCGTCCCGAAGGGTGGGGGAGGGTATCTCGTCCTGAAGCGGCCGTGGCCGGCCATGCTGCGCGGCATCTACGGCGACCCGGCCCGGTATCACGAGACCTACTGGAGTCGCTTCCCCGGAATGTACTTCGCGGGTGACGGCGCCAAGCGCGACGCCGACGGCTACCTGTGGCTGCTCGGCCGTGTCGACGACGTGATGAACGTGGCCGGCCACCGGATCTCCACCACGGAGGTCGAGTCGGCGCTGGTCGACCATCGCTCGGTGGCGGAGGCCGCCGTGGTCGGCAAGAAGGACGAGATCAGCGGCCAGGCGATCTTCGCCTTCGTCATCCTCAGGGCCGACCAGGAGCCGTCCGATGCCCTTGCGCTCCAGCTCCGCGAGCACGTCGCCTATGTGATCGGGCCGATCGCACGACCGAAGTTCCTGATGTTCGTGCCGGACCTGCCCAAGACGCGGTCGGGCAAGATCATGCGGCGCCTGTTGCGCGACATCGCCGAGGGGCGGGTGCTGGGCGACACGACGACGCTCGCCGACGCCGCCGTCGTCGACATCATCCGCGAGCATTCCGGCGCCGCGGAGGAGTGACGTGCCGTTCGGCTTCCTGAGGCGACGGAAGGACGCCCCGGTTTCGGCGGAGGCGCCCGCGCCGTCTGCCGCGGCCGTTGCGGGCGGCGGGATTCCGTTTGACGGGATGACCGAGGACTGGCGGCTCGTCGGCCGGATGCTGGTCGAGGGTCGGCTGTCGGACGCGCTCAACAAGCGCGAGCCGATCGCCATCGCGGATGTGCAATGGGCGCCGGCGGACGGCAGCGAGCCGCTCGCACCGGCACCCGGTCTCAAGACGGTCGACCCGTACGACCTGATCCTCGTGATTGCCGGCCAGGAATCGCTTCCCTCCATGACCGACCAGGAGCGGACGGCCCACCGCGTCCACAAGGTGACCTACGAGGTGGCCCTCGAGATCCCACCATACCGGGTGGTCGGGACGGTCCAGCTCTATCCGGGCTACGAGCCGGTCCGCTTGCTCGATCGCTCGAACGACATGTTCGTGCCCGTCACCGACGCGACGGCCACCATGGCCGGCAACCCCGTCAGCCCGCCCGGAACGGACGTCATCCTGGTCAATCGCGCTTACCTGCGTGACGTGGATCAGGTGGATGCCCGGACGGGCGAGCGTCACGCGAAGCTGCCGGGTGGCTCCCTTGGCGGGGCGCAGTGGAGCGACAAGACCCGCTAGGCTGGAATCCCCGTGCGACTCAGGCGCGGGCGGCGACCCTCGCTCGAGACGGGAGGCGGAAGCCAGCCTTGACGGCGGGCTCGGACTTCGCGGAGACGCCGAGCACTCGATCCGCCAGGGTGTCGAAGTCGGAGGTGATCCTCTCGCGGGGGAACATCTCGATGACCGTCCGGCCCTCATTGGCAGCACGGACGAAGAGGAGCCCGCCGGAGCGGATCTGGGCGAACGCGGGCATCCCGACCGTGCGCTCCATGTCGGCTACCGACACGCCGCTGTTGGCCCGGTTCACGACCATCGACAGGCGCTCGCGGCAGCCAAGGGCACCGGCCACGTCGCGCAGCTGCACGGCGGCTCGGATCGCCGGGACGTCCGGGGTGACAGGGACGAGGATCCGGTCCGCTTCCTCGAAGATCGCCCGGTTCAGCGTGGAGTAGGACGGGTGCAGGTCGACCACGATGACATCGAAGCCGCGGCGGGCGGCGGCAATCGCCGCGGCAACCCGGGCCGGCTCGAGCACTTCCGTGTGGATGGGCGAGTCCGTCAATGAGGCGACGCGAAGCCCGGAGCCATGCTCCGAGGCGAGCTCGGTCAGGCTCTCAGCCGGGCCGCCCTCGGTCTCGTCGCGCCAGCTGTCCGCGACGGTTCGGACCGCCTCGATGCCGAACGAGGTCGTCACGTGACCGGTCACCGTATCGGCGTCCACGAGCAGGACGGACTTTCCCTTCCGCGCCTGGAGCGATGATGCGAGATTGGTCGCCACGGTCGTCTTGCCCACCCCGCCCTTCGGGTTGAAGACGGCGATGACCGTCGCCCGCCGGCTCCACCCGTCATGCCCGACCGGGCCGGCCTGGAGGACGGGGCCGCTGCCGTCGTCGACGGTCTCCCGGCGGATGCACATCGCCTCGACCCGCCAGCGGATCGATTCGGCCGTGTAGGGTCGCGTGAAGTACTCGTTGCCACTCCCGTCGTCATCCATCTCGACCATGCGCTGGTAGGCGCCGGCCGAGAGGACCGTCAGGGCGGGGATCGGCCGACCCGCGTTCTGGAGCGCGAACCAGTATTCGCCCGTGAGCTCCTCGTCGGCTTCGCCGTCGAGGATGGCCACGGCCACGTCTCGTCGACTCGCCAACGTGGCGACCAGCTCGTCGGGCTCCTCAACCGCGACGAGCTCGAAGCCGGCCTCGCGCAGCTCCGCGCTGACCGGGAGAGATTCGCTCGGCGGCAGTGCAATGACGACGGCTGGGCGGGCCAATGGATGACTCCTCGGGGCTGGCTGGTTGGATGTCAGCTGGCTGCGTCGCGATCCTTCGCCGAGACCAGGATCTCGCCGTCGGATTCGCCGGTGATCTTGGATTCGAAACCGGACATCGAGACGATCTCGTTTGCCAGCTGGAAGCCGGCATCGTGGCCGACCGTGAAGACGAACTCCCCGTCGGGGCCTGAAGAGACGGCGATGGACCAGACGCCGCTGATCCGAGCCAGGCTGCGCTTGAAGTTGGCGATGCTTGCCACGCTGATCAGTCCGGCCACCACCACGCGCGTCGAGGTCTGGCCGTCGACCGACAGCGGCGCTCCGTCAAGGTCTGTCAGCGGTTCAGCCGAAGCGGCATCCGCCGGGTGGTCCGTGGCCTCTGCCAGTGTCTCGGCTTCGTCGTCCTCACCCAGCGCACCGAGGTCGCCGTCGAATGACAGCGCCTCTGCCTCGGCGGCCGCGAAGTCGATCTCCGCCTCGGGCAGCGGTGCCACGACCTGCTCAGACGTCAGCTCGGGCTCGGGTGCCGGCTCAGCCACAGGCTCGGGCGACGCGATCGGCGCCGGCGAGGCCGCGGTCGACGCCGCCACGATCGAGGCGGCGACCTCCTCGAGGCTGGGCGGATCCGGCATCGTCTCGGCCATCGTGGCGATGCGGGTGGGGTCCTCCTCGGCGTTCAGGCGCTCGAAGAAGGCGCTCATCTCTGTCTCGAAGGCGGCGACCACGGCGGTCACCCGCTCGGCTCGAGCCTCCACGGTGGCGGCGTGCGCCTCCATCTCGGAATCGAGGCCGGTCTTGCGTGCGGCGACGCGCGCCTCGGTCTCCTCGCGAACGCGGGCGATCTCCGCCTTCGACCACTCGCGGATCGCGGCGACATCGTCGTCTGCCTTGCGGCGCAGGTCGGCGACCTCGGTGGTCGCGTTGGCGTGGATCTCCTCGACGACGGCCTTGGCCTCGGCCTGGAAGCGCTCCATCGTCTCGTTTCGCGCGTGCTCGGCCGCGGCCTGCATGGCGTGGCTCAGCTCGGCCATGAACTTGGTTGCGCGGCGAGCGGGTGCGGCGCCCGGCTGCTCCGAGTGGACCGGCGTTGGGGCAGGAGCGGCGGTCTCGATCATGTCGGGTGTCTGAGTCTCCTCGCTGTCGTGCATGTCGCCACCCTCCACCGAGGCTTCGGCCGGCTCGGCGGTCGGCTCCGACGGCTCGGCGGGCGGCTCCGACCGCTCGGCGGACTCGCCCGCTGCCGTGCTCCACGGGAGCCGGAAGGAAGGTCGCGTCTCGGTGCTGGCCATTGGGCGAGATCCTCGTTGACGGGACGGTCGGATAGGTCGATCCGATCTCCGGTGCGTGGACGCATCGTTGCAGCGACGGGGAGTCCGGTGCAGTTGGCTAGAGGTACCAGCGGTCCGGGCCGGTGGTACCGCCCGGGACGCAGGCCATCCGATCTCGGAAGCCGGGCTACCATGGCGCGATGTTTCAGGCTCACGGGTTCGACGGCCGGCCCGGCATGACCGACACGCTCGGTCGACCGCTGCGCGACCTTCGCATCTCGGTGACCGACCGCTGCAACTTCCGCTGCACGTACTGCATGCCGCGGGAGATCTTCGGCCGCGACTACGAGTTCCTGCCGAAGGACCAGGTGCTGAGCTTCGAGGAGATCGAACGCCTGGCTCGGGTCTTCGTGGGCCTCGGTGTCGAGAAGCTGCGAATCACCGGCGGCGAGCCGCTCGTCCGGCACGACCTGCCCGACCTGATCGCGATGCTGGCCGCCCTCAGGGATGTGGACGGTTCGCCGCTGGATCTCACGCTCACCACGAACGGGTCCGCGCTCCGGGCGCTCGCCCGGCCGCTGGCGGACGCCGGTCTGCGGCGAGTGACGGTGAGCCTCGATTCACTCGACGACGCGGTGTTCGGGGCGATGAACGGGATCGACTTCCCGGTCGAGCGCGTGCTCGATGGGATCGCGGCCGCCGGCGAGGCCGGCCTCGCTCCGATCAAGGTCAACATGGTCGTCCGCCGCGGGATCAACGAGTCGAGCGTGCTGCCGATGGCGGCCTGGGCCCGCGAGGCCGGCGTGATCCTGCGCTTCATCGAATACATGGACGTCGGGCACTCGAACGGCTGGCGGCTCGACGAGGTCGTGCCGGCGGCCGAGCTGGTCGAGACGATCCGGGTCGCCTGGCCGATCGAGCCGGCCGATCCGCTCTACCGCGGAGAGGTCGCCGATCGCTGGCGGTACACCGACGACGGCGGCGAGTTCGGGGTGATCGCCTCGGTCACCCAGCCGTTCTGTCGCGACTGCACCCGGGCCCGGGTCTCGGCCGACGGCAGGATCTACACCTGCCTGTTCGCCGTCGACGGGCACGATGCCCGGGCCGTCCTGCGTTCCGGGGCTACCGATGCGGAGCTCGCCGCGTTCGTCGAGGGGATCTGGGCGCGCCGCGGGGATCGCTATTCCGAGCTCCGGTCGGCGGCGACGTCGAGGCTGCCGAAGGTCGAGATGTTCGCGATGGGCGGCTGAATCCCGCCTTGTCCACAGGCTGTCCACAGGCGTCGACAAGTCGTGGAAGGCGCCGACCGGCGCCGCAGCGAGTTGGTGGATAACCGCGTTGACCGTCCACGAGAACGGCCGTTACCGTACGTCTCAGCCCGAAGGGGCCGACAGGATCGAAGGACCCGAGATCGCATCAAGGACCTCCGCTCCGCCGCCGGTCGCTTCGGGCGCTTCGTTACCCGCCTGCGAGGGTCGTCTCACCGCGGCC
>Ga0153916_10002439_pt1 | contig 13590 bp, 9 predicted proteins | sample Opewatmetagenome_FD_109642 | JGI IMG/M metagenome (GOLD analysis project Ga0153916, IMG submission 109642) | Freshwater wetland microbial communities from Ohio, USA - Open water 3 Core 3 Depth 4 metaG | ecosystem: Environmental > Aquatic > Freshwater > Wetlands | place: USA: Ohio, Lake Erie, Old...
CTTACGTTTTGCTGAAGCGCAATCCAAATTATTGGAAGAAGGACGCGAACGGACGGCAGCTTCCCTATCTGGCCGGCATCCGGCTCGACATTCAATCCAACCGCGACATCGAGGCGCTGCGCTTCCGCCGCGGGGAGATTGATCTCATCAACTCCATTGATGCCGAGTATTACGACCGAATCGGCGAGGCCTCGCCGGCGCTGGTGCGCGACGCGGGACCCTCGCTCGATTCCGAACAGATGTGGTTCAACCAGGTAGCGAAAGCGCCGATTCCCGCCTACAAGATTGCGTGGTTCCGATCCCAGAATTTCCGGCGCGCCGTGTCCGAAGCCATCAATCGCGATGACCTGGCTCGCGTCGCGTTCGGCTCGCATGCCAAACCGGCTATGGGACCGGTTTCGCCGGCCAACAAAATATGGTTCAACACCAAGCTCAAACCGATTGCCTATGACACCGCCAGCGCGCTGCAGCGCTTGCAGGCGGACGGCTTCCGCCTGGACAAGGGCGTTCTCCGCGACAAGGACGGCCACGAGATCGAGTTCTCCATCGTCACCAACTCCGGAAACAAGTATCGCGAGCGCATGGCCACCATGATCCAGCAGGACCTTGGCAAGATCGGCATGAAAGTGAACGTCGTCACGCTCGATTTCCCTTCTCTAATCGAGCGTATGACGGAGTCGTTCAACTACGAGGCTGCTCTGCTGGGCCTGACTAACGTGGATCTCGATCCCAACGCCCAGATGACGGTGTGGCTCAGCTCCGGCGACAATCATCAATGGAACCCGCGGCAGAAGTCGCCGGAAACTTCCTGGGAGGCCGAGATCGACCGGCTGATGCGCGGGCAGGCCTCGGCCGTTGACTTCCGTGTCCGCAAAGCTGCTTTCGATCAAGTGCAGGAGATCGTCGCCGACCAGGCTCCGTTCATTTACCTAGTCAACAAGAATGCGCTGTCAGCTATTTCGACCGCTCTGCAGGGTGAGGTCCCGGTTGTGCTTCGGCCCCAGACCTACTGGAACATCGAGCACCTGACTCTCAAAGAGGAGATCGCGAAAGCCCGGCAATGACCGACAGCAACACATTTCTGTCACTTCGCCTCTCGGTGGATTACGCCACCAAGCCCGGCGTGCTGCGCGATTTGGCATTGGAGATGCGCAAAGGCGAGGTAATGGGTTTGATCGGGCACAGCGGGTCGGGAAAGAGCACGATCGCGCTTTCCATCTTGCGACTGCTGGCGCTCAAAGGCGGCAAGGCCAGCGGCAGCATTTGCCTGCGGGGCCGCGACCTGATGCGCACCACCGAGCGTGAGATGCGCTCTGTGCGCGGCCGCGAAGTCGGGTTGGTCCTGCAAAGCCCGTTGTCGTCGTTGAACCCGGCCCTGCGGATTGGCACCCAACTGAGCGAGGCCTGGCGCGCGCATGCTAACGGCATGGCCGAGGACTGCCGCCGATGCTTACGCGAGGCGCTACGCAGCGTTTCTCTGCCTGATGACGACGAATTTCTGAAACGGTATCCGTCGCAACTCAGCGTCGGCCAGGCGCAACGCGTTCTCATTGCCATGGCCATCCTGCATCGTCCCCCCCTGCTGATCGCCGACGAACCCACCAGCGCGTTGGATCCCATTACGCAGTCGGAGATCCTCGCGCTATTCTCCTCCCTCAATCGCGAGCGGGACATGGCGATCCTCTACATCTCGCACGACCTGCTCTCGGTCGCGTCCATTTGCCACCGCGTAGCCATTCTGCATGATGGTGAGATTGTCGAGTGCGCACATCCTGAGGATGTATTCAACCGCCCCTCACACCCATACACGCAGCGACTCGTAGCCTCGCTGCCGGTCGCAGCGCTTGAGCACCCTTCAACACGTAGGCTCGTCGCCTCCGCGAAGAACTGGTGAGTCAGGCCAGATCAGTGTATTGCTCCTTTGCAGGCCACGCACTCGCAGCCCACGGCGGTGTCACTCAACGCTTTGTCGCGGTTGCGGGCAGCCGATCCGCGACGCGCAAAGCCATTGTGCTCGGTGTGCGATCCACGACGCCACTGATCGACTTGTTGATGCTGCGCTTTACGGTCGGGCGGTTGCACACGCTCCCGAAGCGAGGGCCAGACAGGCGGAAATACAACGTCAGCACGCTAGCGCGCGATCCTCTTGGATGCCCGCGGATCAGCCATCCTGGCTTACGAGGGAAGTGTATTCTCAACAAATCCGGCTGCTGCTCGCCGGGATATCGACCTCAGCTATTGCATCTCGCATTGGAGTTTCCCGCTGGTATGCCGGTTCGCATTCGCCAGGGCAACCGCCCGCATCCATGGCACAGGCAGGCGCTTGCGAAATTGGTAGGCATCTCCGCCCAAGGATAAGGACATTTACCCCTTCGTTCTTGTCGGGCCTGTTCGCGACAAGTGACCGTTTCAAAGCGCCAGTTTCCGGTTAGCCGACGATTCGGGATTTATCGCGTTGTCGTGAAATGCGGAGCACGGCGATTTTCCGGTGGGCTGTCCGTTCACGACGTACTTCAGCAGCAGGCTTCGCATGCGCGACAACGGCACCTTTAGCCCTGCAGCGAGCGTGAACTCCTCCGCCACGGCCGTATAGATCGGATTAACGCGCCGGATGGCACCCCACTGAGCCGTAATGCTGATCTGTCTTATTTAGAGGCTGTAACAAAACCTCCCCCTGTTGGTACCGTAGCATATCCAACAATTCCGAAGCGCTCGGAGACTTGACTTCATATGGCCGCCGTACTCGTTCCTGATACGTTGTGGGTTTTGATCGAACCGCTTCTCCCAACGCCGCTTCCCAAGCCACAAGGCGGCCGACCACGCTTGGCAGATCGAGCTTGCTTGGCGGGTATAATTTTCGTGCTCCGAAGTGGCATCCCCTGGCGCATGCTGCCGAAACATCTAGGGTGTGGTTCCGGGATGACCTGCTGGCGGCGGTTGCGCGACTGGCAGAAGGACGGAATCTGGGACTTGATCCATTTCGCATTGCTGAACTGGCTTGCGCGTGATGGCCAGATCGACTGGTCGCATGCTGTTGTCGACAGTTGTTCTGTGCGCGCGGTTTTTGGGGGCTGTTAAGTGGTCCAAATCCAACGGACCGAGCTAAGCTTGGTAGCAAGCGGCACTTGGTCTGCGATGGGCATGGCATCCCCTTGGCGATCAGACTGACCGGAGCCAACTGTCACGACTCAACGCAGGCTTTGCCCTTGCTCAATGACATTCCACCGCTACAAGGGCCACAAGGTCGGCCGCGCTGTCGCCCGGACAGGGTGCTAGGGGATCGAGCCTACGATGCCGAGCACATTCGACGTGCTTTGCGCGCTCGCCACATTTTGCCGCTGCTTGCTATGCGTAACACGGACCATGGCAGCGGACTGGGGCGATGGCGATGGGTAGTTGAACGTACCTTCGCATGGCTGAATCAGTTCCGGCGCCTGCGAGTGCGGTATGAAAAACGAGCAGATATACACACGGCATTTCTGTCGCTCGCATGTATCCTGATCTGCTGGAGACGACTGCAGCATCGATTACGTTAAGGTTTGCCCGTTCGCACCGGATTCCAGCATAACTTCCGGATAGCCCGTCATTCGGACGGTATCATCTCTGTCTGGTATGTCTCCTGCTCCCGCGACCACAGGTGAATGCGAACACGTGCTCCTCCTCAATCACGTACACGCAGAGCAGAACGCTAATGAACACACAGGACGCGACCGTCTACACGCTCGATGCGCGTCCAGCGTTCTGTTCCTCAATCCAAGTCGAACGGCCCCGAGTGCCCCTGTACGGTCCCCTGCACGTTCAGCGTGGGTTGAAGATTGATAAAAAGTGTCGGTGTCCAGCCGACATCCGTTCCCAGGTCGGGATCCTTGGCTGCGTTGTAGAGTGCCACCACGTCAACAAAATCCTTGCTCGCCTTGCCGTTGACGAAGGTTCCCGACTCGCGGATCGCTGTGCCTCCAAACACTCGGATGAACATCTCCGGCGTCATGGTCTTGTCGGTTCTGAAGAAGTTGTTCTCCGCGTAGATGGCCGACTCCCGGCCGACGCCCCATGCGTACTGGTACTGGGGCGTAGCGTCGAGTTTGTAGTAGTTATTGTACATGTGCACTTGGCCGAAGCGCACTCGCGGACCGCGCTGACTGATGTCGCCGAACAGATTGTGGTGAATGGTCACGCGCAGCTTGCCGCGGTCGCCGGTTGACGAATCGGACGAGCCGATCAGCATCACTTTCTCGTGGTTCAAAAAACGGTTCCAGGAAACTGTTACAAGGTCCGACGCGTTGGTGATGTCCAATTGCCCATCGTGTACCTGGAATAGGCGGCCGAAGTAGACGGGCAAGGTGCTGTCTGCGGTGGCGACGTCCTCGAACCTGTTGTGGTCGACCCACACGTGCGTAGTGTTGCGCAGCGAGATGGAATCGTACAGCGCATTCCAGTTGCCCTCAGCGCCGTCGGTCGGGTCCCACTGCGGAAAGCAGTCGTACGTGTCCTGGAAATTGAGGTTGCGGATGATGATGTTAGTGGCGTCGCGAATATCGAGCCACGCGCCGCGGAAACCGGCCTCCTTGCTCATGCCCACGATGGTCGTGTTGGACCCGATCCGCAGGCGCACGCGCGCCTGTTGCGCCGCCTGCGAGGCCACGCGCGCCGCCTCCATCGGTCCACTTGGCACCCGTGTCCGTCCCCAGACGGCGGGGTCGTACGCCGCAAGATAGCCTTCGAGCGTATAGCCGTTGCGGGCGTAGTCCGCGCAGGTCAGCGGCTGGTTGTTGTCGTCCACATTGGCGTCAATCATGCCGCTGACGTAAACGATCTTTGGCGTCGTATCGCGGTTATTGAGCGCGGCAACGAACTGCTGCCGGTTGCTGACGTAGAACACGTGCGCGGAGTCCGCCGCCGATCCGCCCGTTGTTGCCGTGGAGAACGCTGCCCATCCATCCGACGGGTTGAGAGTTTCCCTGCCCAGATCTCGCTGTGCCCAGGCCGGAGTCGCAAGCATGGCCAACGCGACCAGGCAGATTGAGAACACCACGCATCTGCGGATGCGCATACCTCGCCTCCTTGCGAAAATGAGTTCCCTTGGCAAAACGCCTCCATGTTAGGACGAGGACGGAACCCGTGAGCCGCATTTTTCTATTGCTTCCGCGGGGTCCGTCCCAAAAAGGCACTACCCAGACGAAAGGCGCACTCCGGAACACGAGGGTGAAGTTTTTTGATGTGGAATGCATCATTTCCAGCGACTGCGGTGAGGAAAGAGCGTCGTGCTGATGAGCCAATTTCCGGTGAGTGTGGGTGATCTCCGGCATCTTGCCGCCATGTCGCAACAGTTTCGGGCGAATGGTCAGCAAACCGGAAGTTGCCCCTGTTCTGCGGCTGCGAACCCGTTTGCGAGCCTCAGGAAGGTTTTGTTACATGCTCTTAGTGTATCCCGCGAAGTTCTTTCACGATGTAGTTTCTCAGAAGCTTCTCAGCGAGATTTCAGGACTGCCAAAGGACATTCGCCGCGTGTGCCGCTAATCTCGGACCATCTCACGGGGAACCTGAGCCGAAAGGCCAGGTCAGAAAGAGGATGGTATGGCAAAGCGTTTAGCGGTATTTGCGTACGGGCTGTTCAGTTACATGGTGTTCTTCCTGACTTTCGTGTATGCCATCGGGTTCATCGGCAATTTGTACGTGCCGAGGTCCATGGACTCCGCAGCCCGCATGTCGTTCTGGCCGGCTCTAGCAATTGATGCCCTGCTGCTGCTGATGTTCGCAGCGCAGCACAGCGCCATGGCTCGGCCAGCATTCAAAGAGGTACTGACTCGATTCATTCCGGCGGCAGCCGAACGCAGCACGTACGTGCTGTGTTCCAGCCTGTTGCTGATCGCGCTGTTCGCCTTTTGGCAGCCGATCGGTGGCGTCGTTTGGAATGTCACCGATCCCGTCGTTCGGGACGCCATCTACGCGGTTTTCGGCCTGGGCTTCGGGCTGGTGTTCGTGGCCACGCTCTTGATCAACCACTTTGACCTGTTCGGCCTGCGGCAAGTGGCCTTGTACCTTGTCCGCAAACCGTACACGTACCTCGAATTCCGCACGCCATTGTTCTACCGCTATGTGCGGCATCCGTTGTACGTCGGATGGTTCATCGCGTTCTGGGCGACGCCCACCATGAGCGGCGCGCACCTGCTGTTTGCGGTGCTGACGTCCACCTACATGCTGACGGCGATCCGCTGGGAAGAGCGCGACCTTGTTATCATCCACGGCTCGAAGTACCAGGACTACCAGAAGCGGGTGCCCAAGCTGATCCCGTCCTTGGTTCCGTACCGACGCTCTGACGGGCGGGCCGTAGGGGCTTCCGGTTCTGCCGCGTAGTCTCGCGACGGACCGAAAAGGGCGGCTCCGCCGCCCTTTTTACGTTGCCACTAACTGCGACAGCGTCATCAAGCCGAACTCTGCTTCACTAGTTCTGCACCTTCATGACGCCATCCCATGAACTGGGACACCTCTTCAACGAACACCTCCCACGCGGAATCTCCCGGTGCGACCATATGGCTCCGGCTGGGCAGTTCGACAAAGTGGGCGCCGCGGATGCGCGCCGCGATGAGCTTTCCCTCTTGCACCGGAACGGCGCCATCTTCGCGCGAATGCAGCACGAGCGTGGGGCAGCTGATCTTTGGCAGCATATCGAGGATCTTAATCTTGGGAAACTCCGCCATCATGCGCGCCGCGTTCTCCGGCGACGACGAGATTCGCTGCAACTCATTGTGCCAGGCCGCCTCCACCGAATCCGCGTCTGGCCGAAACAGCGTCGTCCACAACTGCCGGAACGCCGGATTGTCGCGTCCCCAGCCGGCACGGATCAGGGTTAGCATCGCGTCCAGGTGCTCCTGCGCGCCCGGCGACGGCGCCGGCCAACCGTTCGAGAATGCTCCGTTGATGATCAGCTTCGACACCCGCTCCGGATGGCGCACCGCGTACGCGATTCCCACCGCAGCACCCTGGCAGCCGCCCAGGATGGCGAACTTACCCAATTCGGCCGCGTCCACCAGTTCCTCGAAATCCTGGACGGTGCGCTCGAAGGAGAAATCCGTGATATTCCAGTCCGAAAGTCCGCTGCCGCGCTGGTCGTAGCGCAGCAGCGTGTTGTGACGCATGATTTCCGACAACCACTGCCGCAACAACGGGCTCTTCCACTCGAAATCCAGGTGATTGAGCCAGTGGATCGTTCGCACGAGCACCGGCCCTTGTCCTCCGATCGTGTAGGCGATCCGCACGCCGTCGCTCGTGGTGAAGAACTCGATCTGTTGATCCGGAGCATCGGTTACTTGAACCGCTCGTTCCAGTTGCAACAATCGGCCATGCGGCTTCGGTGCCGCTACCTCGGCAACGAATCGGTATCCGTGCCGCGGCACGGTTTCGATGTACTTCGCCGGATGAAGCAGTTTCCGCAGCTGCGAAATGCAATAGTCCAGATTGTTTTCTTCGACGACGGAGTCGGGCCAGACGGACTCCATGAAGGCATCCTTGCGCACGAGTTTGCCGGCGTTCTCCACCAGCACCTGAAGCGTGTCGAAGAGCTTGCCTCGGAGACGGACTTCCTCGCCGCCGCGAAGCAGCCTTCGCTCGTCAACATCCAGGAGAAAAGGGCCAAAAATATACTTTGCCATTCTTAGGCCGCGCCACGGGTCCTTAGGTATACAGGAGAAGCCGCAGCTCCCCACATCGGCTGGGCTATTTTACGCTAGTCCCGTCGCGCCGCCACCGCGCGAATGGTGGTATGACAATCTATTGTTGATAACAGCGCTTAGCGTAACTTTGGCGGCATGGCTGCCGTCCGTGGGAGTCGGGCTGCACACAGGGATAAAATGCGCCGGGAGACATTACCATGGAAAGCCCTCAGTCCGGCGCAGAAAACCGCCCCACCACGATCCGCGACATGAGATGGTCGCCCGCAGAGAAGAAGGTCGCACGGCAGGCGTTCGACCGGGCGCTCCACCGGGAGTTTGGGGCCGTCATCCACGAGACGCAAAGGCGTGCTGCGGCGATCAAGCAGCCCAGCGAACTCTGGGACTTGGAGGATTATCTCCGCGAGCGGCGGAAGGACATTGATGCGCGGTATGACTACCGATACTCCGTGCTCTTGTTCATTCTTGCTGACCTCATCACCGCAGGGAGCCTCAGCGTGGAAGAACTTCACGGCCTGAGCGAGGACAAGCTCGACCACATTCGCGCCCTTGCATCGCGTTGACGGTCGCTGCTGCGGCTGCCGAGGATCACCCGGCAGCAAATGCCACGGCTGGAGCGAATCGGTCGTTGACCGGACTGCCAAGGTTTTGCTTGCACCCCAAGTATCGCTCTGTGGTCTGCACCGAAGAATGCCCAAGCAGAAATTGAATCTGCTCCAACTCGCCCCCGGCGCTGTGGCACAGCCGGGCGCACGTTCGGCGCAGGTCATGCGGAGCAATTCGTTCCAATCCCGCCTTGATGCATCGCTTGCTGACAATATGCCAGACTACGTTTTCACCAGTCTTGCCGCCCCAAATGTTGCCTGATCGGCTTATGGCACGGAACACTCGGCCTTTGACGATCCCCGCCGCTGATGTCCATCCGTCGAGCGCATTTTTGACCCACTGCGGCATCGGCACGGTGCGAATATGTCCGCCCTTCCCGACCAAATCGACAATTGCCCAATGCCCCTGCCGCGTCTGGACGTGCTCCATTTCGAGCGCCACCAGTTCGGCGCGGCGCAACCCGCACCCAACCAATGTGCTGATGATGGCGTAATCGCGCTTGGCGCGCAGGTCGCCGCCACTGATGCCCTTCAATATCGCGGAGCACTGTTCGAGGCTTAGCCAGTTGCCGGAGCGGCGGCCTAGCTGCTTGGCACCCTTCACGCGCCGGATTCCAGCCGCAAGTTCGGGGCTGAGCAACCCGCAATCCGCAGCTTCATATGCGAGCCGCCGGACGGCGGCAAGTCTCTGGTTGATGCTGGACGCGGCAAGCCCGCGTGCCTCAAGGCTCAACCGATACCGCGTCACGACAACACGGCTGAAGGCGAGGCGTGGCTCCGAACAGTACCACCCGATGAACTCGTCGATGGCGAACTCGTACGCCCTGCGGGACGCGGGAGAACCGAGGCTGTTGAGGACGGCAGATTTAGAATGGTCGAGATCGCGGAGCCGGAGCACGGCCCGGCGCGGCTTTGACGTTTTCTTCCCCATGCTGGCGGCCTCCATGCCGCAACCAGCAGGGGATTGCCGGGCCGCGCTGTCGGGTTCCCGTTTTGGCGAAAGTTACGCTAAGCCCTGTTATCAACAGTCATCGTCTAATGGTCGGCCCTGGCAGACGATTTTCGAACTCCACTGGTCTTGTTTGGATCGCCACTTGGCTCCGTGACAAAGAATTTACAAAAAACTTAACTGCCTCTCGAAACCAACACGCCAGTTCTGAATCCAACTTGGGAGAAGCTATCCGCAGGAGTGAGACCCGATCAGCGAGTACTCTTCCTTGCGGAGTCCCGTGGGGAAATTTGGCATCGTTCCGGCCCTTGAATTCCAACCAGAAGGACTGACATGTCTGTAAGAAAGATTGCACATTCTATTCTGATTTTGATAGTGCCCATGCTCCTCGTGGGCTGTGGTGGTTCCAGCACCCCTCAATCGACGCCAACTCCGACCGCCGCGGCGCGGTTTGCGTTTGTGGCCAACTCGTCTTCCAACAGCATTTCTACCTATGCCATCGATGCCCCAACAGGCCGGCCGACGCCCAAAAACACGGTGCCGACGGGCGGCATGGGTTCCAGGGTCATCGCAGTGCAGCCCTTCGGACGCTTCGCATACGTGGGCAATTTCGTTTCCAATGACATCTCCGTATTCGCGATTGACGCGACTACTGGCAGCCTGACCCTGGTCGGCTCGCCTGTTCCTGCTGGTAACGGCCCACGGTTCATCGTCGTCGGGCCAATGGGAAACTTTCTCTATGCAGTGAACCAGCAAGCCAACAACATCTCAGGATTCTCGGTAGATCCGAGCACCGGCGCGCTCACTCCTCTCAATGGCACCGTTCCGACAGACGAGGCCCCGGTCGAGCTCAGCTTCCATCCCTCGGGCCAATTCGCCTATGTCGCTAACTTCAATTCCGGCGATGTAACGGTTTATCGAGTCGACAGCTCCGGAACTTTGGGGCTGCTCGGAGCAACTCCGGTTGGCTTGAGTCCGTCTTCGATCAGCATTCATCCTTCTGGAAGATTTGCCTACGTCGCCACCTTGAGCTCGAATCAGGTCACGATCTTCTCGATCGATCAGGCCAGCGGAGCCTTGACGCCGGTTACGCCATCGGTTACCAGCGGCGACGGTCCGACCTCCGTCACGGTGGACTCACAGGGGCAATTCGCGTACGTGACGAATGCGATTGCGGGCAGTGTCTCAGTCTTCGCCATCGATATCGCGACCGGCGCGCTGACGCCGCGTTCCACCGTATCAGCCGGCACCAATCCCGTCGCACTAACGCTGGACGCTTCGGGCCGGTTCGCCTACGTCGCGAACTTCGGCTCAGCCAACGTCACACCCTTTGCTATCGATTCAGCCACTGGGGCTTTGACGCCAGCGGGCCCGCCAGCCGATGCGGGAATCGGCCCGGCGTCGGTGGCACTCATTAGGTGAGCTGTCGCGTTTCGGGCTGTCAATGAGTAAATGACAGCCCTGACCGCAAGTTGCCGCGGGAAGAAAGACAGCGGGGGTGGGTCAGCTCGTAAACGTCTGAAGAATAGCAGCCTAGAAGAAGTTGGTCGGCTCTGGCGGATTTGAACTTCCTGGATGACGAGTGATAAATCGCATCTCTAACAATGTCGGCGGTGTCAACATCTTTTTGGGCGCACTTCGCTGTTCACGCATAAGAGCGCGCCATTTCGCTCTAGTTGGAAGATCGCTTTCACCACCACAAAGGCTCGCCTAGTAATCTGCCTGGCCAAGAACTTGGTCCGACCCAACCATCTCTTCGATTCGCCGAAGTCTACTCGGGCGCTGGGAGCCGATATTGTTAGGAAATCATTATCGTAACTTACGATTTTTTGGTCGGACCTGCGCTCCGCAGCCGGTCGCTTCCCGCCCTTGCCCTGGATCGTCCGGAGTTCCGTCTGCCAGGGTCATGCGTTGCAGTAACGCAAAGCCCTGTGACTGCGCCCGCACTCACCAGCGCTACAATGTCGCCTCACGATCAAACATAGCTGATTCTGCGCGCCAAATCTCCCAGCGAGTTAGGAAAGGAGCCGTAGTGTGGTTACGGACGCGACGCCACTTGGCAGTTAACCAAACGAGAATGCCCAATGCGCAAACGTCGGTTGGTCCAGCCGTGAACTCCAATGCGCGGAAGAGCCAATAGTAATTGGAGGTGCACACCTGTGCCGCCCAGACTAGGCCGACGCCAACGATTAGACATGCCAACACTTCTTGCTTACGTACCGATGTAGGGGAGGGATTCATGCAGCGCAGAGTAACTCCGAAAGCCTCAGCAGACGAGATTACTTCTGTTCACAGTCTTCGGGCGTATGGGGGGCAGGTCCAGGTGGGCGTCGGCGGTAGATTCACTTTGGGACTGAAGGAGACGGTCGAAGGAAGAAACCAACTCGCGCCCCGCCCTCTTTTGCCCTTCCAAATGCACTGGCGAATGGTAAGTGTTGCTAAATCCCCTTAGAGTAAGTGTGCGCGTTCTGTTCGCCCGCACCGGCCCAGGCACCCCGGAGAGTTAGTGCTACGTAGTCGCAGCGGCGGCGAGCGGCTGCTCCTTCGCGCCCACGATCAGGAGCCAGAGCATGACGGCGATCTCGGCCATAAACACCGGCTGGAAGTAGCGGAACAGGGCATCGCTGTAGCCGGGGGCGAGGAACCAGGTCACGCTTACGACGACCCAGGCGACGCCGTCGAGGAGAAGCCAGTACCCGAGCCAGCGCGGCAGGAAACGCGAGCGCACGACCAGCCCGCCAAAGGGCAACAGCCACAGTCCCCAAAACATCTCGTTGATGCCGTATGCCTGCCCACGCATCCGAACCAGGAGCATGCCGACAGCCTCGCGCGTGTGCGCGTCGAAGGCGCTGAACGGATCGCCGCCGCGAATTATAAGAAGCGCGGCTGCGCTGAATACGACAGTCACCAGGCCAAGCGCCGACGAGACCAGCACCAGTGCCACGAGTTCCCGGGCGCGGTGGCGGTCCACACCCTCGAAGAGACGATAAAGCGCCAGGGCCAGCCCGATGAAGATGACGGCGCCGAGAGTCTCGGCGAGCATACCCCGCCGGAAGAGCGTTTCGTGGGCGAGGATGCGGGCCGCGGTGGCGGCACCGTTGTTGCGCACGACTGTCTGCGAGGGGACATACATCAGGTAGAACGGCCCTAGGGTGAAGCCCAGATACCAGAGGCCAGCGATACGGGCCGTCTTCTTGAGCGATGGCATACGGACCTCCGGCGCGACGTGAGCCGTGCGCCTTCTCGTTTATGTGGTCAGTGGGGACATTAAAGCGCGGTACGCATTTTCAGCTAAAGAAGTTTTGGGGAAAATTACTGCCGATCCGCGTACCACAGCGACGAGACAGTCATGATGAGTGATAAGTCTTAGTGCTGTATCTGAAGCGCCCGTACACGACAACCTCAAACCGCAGCTTCTCCGCCTTGGGCGCTTCAGATACAGCGATTTGAAGGAAGCCGTTCTTGCGATCTATGGGATTTGTATGGAGTTGAACTTGTTGGGATGTTTCGTGAGGTTGCCACTGCGGTCGGTGCGCGGCAGATGGAGTAGGCGATCGCACGGAGAAACGTCGCGGCAAGGTGCCTGGGACAGTCTGGATCGAAGAACGAGACCATATTCTGCGGAAGATGAGACACACAACCAGGTTCATGCGTTCTGCGTGGGTTCTTCGGCTCCTTGGATCGTCAATGCATCCAGAGGACTGCAGGTGGCGCTGAGATGACGGCGGGACAGATGCAGGTAGATCGTCGTTTCCTCCAGGTCACGATGAAAAACCTGGGCATAGAAGAACCGCAGGGCGGCCAGTCTCTGCGTTACGGTGTTCGGTGTCAGTTTCCAGCGAGTGAACAGCGCGGCTTGATACTGGCGAATATGCTCTGGGCCAAGCCGATCGGGTGGACGACAGAAGTAGCGGCTGAAATGCTCCACCGTGCGGATGTAGGCGCGGATGGTTGACTCGGCGTAGTTGCGACGCCGCAACTCTCAAGCATGATCTGGCGTAGATGTGTCACAGAGATATCTCCTCCTCTGCAACACAACTTAGCTCAACTCACCTGCTGTCCACGCAAACGCACGCGCAAGCGTCCGCCGCACCAGCGGCTTCGTTCAAATCCCCTTCACGTAACTTACGGATTTGCACTGTTGCTGGTGCAGGATCGTAAGTTACGATAAGCGCTGTTATGACATCGCTCAGCCGTAACGCCAGAGTCGCAGGGCTTCTCTATCTCACACTCATGACCGCTCCCCTGCGCCTCATCTACATTCAGGACAAGTTGATCGTCAGCGGCAACGCGGTCGCGACGGCCAACAACATCGCCGCGCACCAGACGCTCTTCCGCCTCGGTATTCTCAGCGATCTGTTCACCGCGA
>Ga0153916_10002440_pt1 | contig 13585 bp, 15 predicted proteins | sample Opewatmetagenome_FD_109642 | JGI IMG/M metagenome (GOLD analysis project Ga0153916, IMG submission 109642) | Freshwater wetland microbial communities from Ohio, USA - Open water 3 Core 3 Depth 4 metaG | ecosystem: Environmental > Aquatic > Freshwater > Wetlands | place: USA: Ohio, Lake Erie...
CGGTCGTCGGATCCTCCGCGGGCAGCGCGCGCAGAAGGGTCGTGATCGGCAGCTTGCGCTTCCGGTCGATGCGGGCGTATACGATGCCCTTCTTGTCGATCTCGAGCTCGAGCCACGAGCCGCGGGACGGCATCAGGTTCGCGATGAACACCTGCTTCGTCGCGTCCTTGGGCTCCATCAGATAGGCGCCCGGGCTGCGAACGAGCTGCGTCACGATGACGCGCTCGGTGCCGTTGATGATGAACGTGCCCCACTCGGTCATCATGGGGAAGTCGCCCATGAAGACCCGCTGCTCGCGGATCTCGCCGGTCTCGGTGTTGACGAACCGGACGGTCATCGACAGCGGGGCCTGATAGGTCAGGTCCTTCTCCCGGCACTCCTGGATCGAGAACTGCTGCTCACCGAACTCGTAGTCGCCGAACTCGACGGCGAGCGTGCCGGTGTAGTCCTCGATGGGCGAGATGTCGTCGATCGTCTCGCGCAGCCCCTCGTCGAGGAACCACTTGAACGAGGCCTTCTGGATGTCGATCAGGTTGGGGAGGTCGAGGACGTGCTTCAGGCGTGAAAAGGTCTTGCGCGCGCGCGGCGCGACAGCAGTGCTGCTCAAAATGCGACAGCCTCCCTTAACGGCGTGCAGAGTCGGAGGAGCGAGAGCTCAGGCGGAACCTCGAAGAATAACGGACGCGCATACTTCACCGCAACCGCACGAGCGGCGTCGGTGAAGCGTCCGCCGCTCAGTGTAGCGGAAGCCCGCAACCCCGTAGGGGCAAGGCGTGCCTCGCCCGCGAAGCGCCACGACTGCTCGCACTCGAGACGGGCCGCGCTCTCGCGCGGCCCGTCCGGTGCACGAGGGCGAGGCACGGCCTCGCCCCTACGTCGCGCGGTGCTCTGCCTACTTGAGCTCGACGCTCGCGCCGGCCTCCTCGAGCTCCGCCTTCATCTTGTCCGCCTCGTCCTTGGCGACGCCTTCCTTGACGGCGTTCGGGGCGCCGTCGACGAGGTCCTTCGCCTCCTTCAGGCCGAGACCCGTGAGCGCGCGCACGACCTTGATCACCTGGATCTTCTTGTCGCCGGCGGCGGTGATGACGACGTCGAAGGTGTCCTTCTCCTCCGCGGCCGCGGCTTCGCCGCCGACCGCCGGAGCCGCGGCGACCGCGACCGGAGCTGCGGCCGTGACGCCCCACTCCTCCTCGATCGCGTTCTTCAGCTCGACGAGCTCGAGCACGGTCATCTTGCCGAGCGTCTCGAGCACCTTCGCGGTATCTGTGGCCATCTCGTTCGATTCCTTTCGGTCAGTGTCTCTCGTCGTGAAGGGGCGAGGCGGACCCCCGCTCCTACGACTCCTCTGCGGTGTTCTCGGAGGCCTCGGCGGCCGGCTCCTCGGCCTCCGCCTCGGCTGCCAACGCGTCGGCCTCGACGGCCTCCGCCTCGTCGGCGACGGGCTCCTGTGCGACGGGCTCCTCCGCCGGTGCCTCCACCGCGGCCGCGGACGCGCCCGAGGTGTCGCCACCTTCCTCCAGCTGCTTGATGCGGGCGTCGATCAGGCCCACGAGGTTCTGCACCGGTGCGTTGAGCACCGCCACGAGCTGGGTCAGCGGTGCGACGATGACGCCGACGACCTGCGCCTGCAGCACGTCGAGCGGCGGCAGCTTCGCGAGGCTCTCCACCTCTGCGTCCGTGATCGTCCTGCCGGAGAGGACGCCGCCCCGGAGCGTGAGGATCTTCGTCTCCTTCGCAGCGTCGCTCAACGCCTTCGCGACGGCGACCGGGTTGCCCTCAGCCTCGACGAACGCGATCGCGGTGGGGCCCTCGAGCATCGCGAGCAACGCCTCCGTGCCCGCCTGCTGCGCCGCGCGGCGGGTCAGCGTGTTCTTGACCACGGACAGCTTCGCGCCGTGCTTGATCAGCTCGCTGCGCAGCGCCGCGAGCTGTCCGTTCGTGAGGCCGCGATAGTCGGCGACGATCAGCGAGTCGGCCGAGGCAAGCCGCGTGGCGAGCTCCTGGACGACCCTCTCCTTGTCAGCTTTCTGCACAGTCATTTCCTCCGGAAATGACTAGACCCGCCTGTGGCGGGTCACGGACAGCGGCCGACGGCCACGTGTTCCTTGACTCGCCTCGACCGGTCTTCTGCCTCGCGGCTGCCGGTTGTCTTGGGCGGTCCTAGTCGGTGTGGTCTGGGCTAGACGGTAGCAGCCTCTCCGCTCATGGAATCCGCTTCAGCGGATTCCACGATCCCGCGGACGCGCGTCGGGTCGACGTGCAGCCCGGGCCCCATCGTCGTCGTCAGGGTGATGCCCTTGATGTAGCGCCCCTTCGCCGCGGCAGGCTTGGCGCGGACGATCTCTTCGACGAGCGCCGCGTAGTTCTCCAGCAGCGCCTTCCCGTCGAAGCTCTTCTTGCCGATCGCCACGTGCACGTTCGCGCCGCGGTCGGTGCGGTACTCGAGCTTGCCCGCCTTCGCGTCCTGGACGGCCTTGCCGACGTCGAAGGTGACGGTGCCGGTCTTCGGGTTGGGCATCAGCCCACGTGGGCCGAGGACGCGCCCGAGCCGGCCGACGTTCCCCATCTGGTCGGGGGTCGCGATCGCGACGTCGAAGTCGAGGAAGCCACCCTCGATCTTCGCGGCGAGATCGGCCGAGCCGACGACGTCCGCGCCCGCCTCTTCCGCCTCGCGGGCCTTGTCGCCCTCGGCGAAGACGGCGACGCGCATCGTGCGGCCGGTGCCGTGCGGCAGCATCATCGTGCCACGCAACTGCTCCTCGGCGTGGCGCACGTTGAGACCGAGGCGGAAGTGCGCCTCGACGGTCTCGTCGAACTTCGCCCCTTCGATCTCCTTCAGGATCCTGATCGCCTCGACCGGCGAGTACAGCGTCTCACGGTCGATCTTGGCGCGGCCGGCCTTGTAGCGCTTGCCGTGCGCGGCCATCAGCTCTCCACCTCCACGCCCATGCTGCGGGCCGTGCCGGCGATCACCTTCATCGCCTGGTCGACGTCGTGCGCGTTGAGGTCGGCCATCTTCGTCTCCGCGATCGAGCGCAGCTGCGCCTGGGTGAGCTTCCCCACCTTGGTGCGGTTCGGCTCGGCGGAGCCCGACTGCAGCCCGAGCGCCTCCTTGATCAGGACGGCCGCCGGCGGCGTCTTCGTGATGAAGGTGAACGAGCGGTCCTCGTAGACCGTGATCTCCACCGGGATGATGCGGCCGTTCTCGTGCGCGGTCTGCGCGTTGAACGCCTTCGTGAACTCCACGATGTTGACACCGTGCTGACCCAGCGCGGGCCCCACCGGCGGTGCCGGGTTGGCCTGCCCGCCGGGGATCTGGAGCTTGATGAGTGTGAGGACTTTCTTGGCCATATGCGTGAGTGCGGACGGGGCTGCTCGCCCCTCCTCCCGTCTTGTCGTGGTTCGTGCGAAAGGGCGAGGGCCAGCCTCACCCTCAGGTGAGGCTAGTGCCTCGCCCCTACGTATCTAGTCGATCTTCTTCACCTGGTCGAAGCCCAGCTCGACCGGGACCTGGCGCTCGAAGATGTCGACGAGCACCTTGAGCTTCTGGGCGTCGGGGTTGACGTCGACGATCTCGCCGTCGAAGTCGGAGAGCGGCCCGGAGGTCACCTTCACCGACTCTCCGAGCGAGAACTGCGCCTGCGACTTCGCCGCCGGTCCGACACCCGGGCCCGCCGTGTGCAGGATCCGGTCGACCTCCGGCTGCGACAGTGGCACGGGCTTGGCGCCGGCGCCGACGAACCCCGTCACGCCGGGCGTGCCCTTCACGACCGTCCAGGCCTCGTCGCTCAGGTCCATGTTCACGAGCACGTAGCCGGGCAGCACGCGCTTCTCGATCTGCACCTTCTGGCCGTCCTTCGTCTCGATCACCTGCTCGGTCGGGACGACGACGCGCCGGAAGCGCGGCTGCTGGTTCATCGAGACGATGCGGTGCTCGAGATTGGCCTTCACCTTGTTCTCGTGCCCGGAGTAGGTGTTGATCACGTACCAGTTGAACATCTCTGCCTCACTGTCCCAGGAGGACGTCGCGGACGAACGGGCGCAGCACCTGGTCTGCCCCCCACAGGTACGCGCCGACGATCGCACAGGCGATCAGCACGACGACGGTGCCCTGGATCACCTGGGCGCGATTCGGCCAGTCGACCTTGAGCAGCTCCGCCCAGGACTCGCGGATGAAGCCGGCGCGATGGCGCGCCTCGACCGGTGCGGCCGCGACGGCCGCGCCGCCGCCGGAGGGCGTGGACGAGCGCAGCTCGGCCCCCGCGGCGCCGTCACCGGCGGCGCGACGGGCGTCCCGTCGCTGCCTGCGCGTCTCTCCGGCCACCTAACGAGTCTCCCGGTGGATCGTGTGGCTGCCGCACCAGCGGCAGTACTTCTTGAACTCGACCCGGTCGGGCGAGTTCCGCTTGGACTTCTCCGTCTGGTAGTTGCGCCGCTTGCACTCCGTACAGGCGAGCGTGATTGCGACTCGGACTCCGGTGGCCATCTCTTCTCTTCTTCTCGCTAGGTCGTGGTGGAAAGGGCGCGCGAGGTAGCGGCGGTAGGACTCGAACCTACGACACGCGGATTATGATTCCGCTGCTCTAACCAGCTGAGCTACGCCGCCGAGCGGCTTCGCAGTGTAGCAAGGTGCGAGGGACCAAAACCGCATGGCCGACGAGAGCCGAGGCGGCCTTCGCGAGCCGTCCGCAGAGTAGCCGAAGCGGGGTCCGGGCGGAACCCGCGCGTCCGGCCGATCCTGCTTCTAGGATCTCGCATCGTGATCAGGATTCCCCCAAGACACGGCGGCTGGCTCGAGGTGATCTGCGGGCCGATGTTCTCGGGCAAGAGCGAGGAGATGATCCGGCGCCTGCGCCGGGCCGAGATCGCCGGGCAACGCGTCGTCATCTTCAAGCCGCGAATCGACGACCGTTACGACGCCTCCGACGTCGTCTCGCACGCGGGCGTGCGCATGCGCGCGGTCGCGGTGGACGGCGTCGCGGAGCTCGTCGGGCGCGCCGCCGGACACGACGTCGTGGGGATCGACGAGGTGCAGTTCTTCGACGCGGGCATCGTCGAGGCGTCGCTCGGTCTCGCCGATCGCGGCGTCCGCGTCGTCGTCTCCGGGCTCGACCAGGACTTCCGGCGCCTCCCCTTCGGCGTCATGCCCGACCTGCTGGCCCACGCCGAGCTCGTCGACAAGCTGCAGGCCGTCTGCCACCGCTGCGGCGGCACCGCGACGACCACCCAGCGGCTGGTCGAGGGTCGCCCGGCGGCCTATTCCGGCGAGACGGTGGTCGTCGGAGCGGCAGAGCAGTACGAGGCCCGCTGCCGCGACTGCCACGAGGCAGGCGCGGACGCGATCGCCCTGGTCGCGTAGTCAACCGGCGAGCCGGCGCTCAACGGCGAGTCCCGCAGGTGCGAGAACGGCGTGGGGAACGGGGCGATCGCTAGTGTTCAGCCCGTGCGGGGAATCGTCTTCACCGGAGCCGGTGGCCCGGAGGTAGTCGCGCTCGAAGACCGTCCTGACCCCCGTCCCGTTGGCGATGATCTTCTGGTGGCGGTGCGTTACGCCGGGCTCAACCCCGCCGACCTCGCACAACGAGCTGGTCGCTATCCGGCGCCACCCGGGTCGCCGCCCGACGTGCCCGGAATCGAGGTGTCGGGGACGGTCGTCTCCTGCGGGCCGAGCGCTCGGCAGTTCGGGGTGGGCGACCGCGTCTTCGGGATCGTGGGGGGAGGCGGCCTCGCCGACCGCGTGCTCGTGCACGAGCGGCACGTGACCGGCATCCCCGAGCGGCTCGACGAGCTCGCGGCGGCGGCGGTGCCTGAGGCGTTCGTGACCGCACACGACGCACTGATGACGCAGGCGGGCCTGCGGCCGGGCGAGCTGCTCGTCGTGAACGGTGCGAACGGCGGCGTCGGCACCGCCGCCGTGCAGATCGCGGCGACGGCGGGCGCCCGCGTGCTGGCGACCGTCCGCTCGGCGGAGCTGCGTGCGCGCGTGGCGGCACTCGGTGCGGAGGCGATCGCACCGGAGGAGCTCGTGGAGCGGGCCCGGGCGAAAGGCGGCGCCGACGTCGTGCTCGAGCTCGTCGGTGCGCCGAACCTGGAGCCCGACCTCGACGCGATCGCGGTCAAGGGTCGTGTCGTGGTCGTGGGCACCGGTGCCGGCTCCGAGGCGAAGCTCGACCTGGGCAGGCTGATGGTCCGGCGCGCGCGGCTGATCGGCACAGTCCTGCGTGGCCGCCCGCTCGAGGAGAAGGCGGCGGCAGTGCAGGGGTTCGCTCGCGAGGTCGTGCCGCAACTCGCTTCCGGGCGGATCGTGCCCCTCGTCGACCGCGTCTTCCCGGCCTCCGAGGCGACTGCGGCGTTCGACCGGCTGCAGGAGCCGGGCAAGCTCGGCAAGGTGCTGCTCGACTTCGCCCTCTGATGAAGGCAGGCCCAGATCCGTCTGTAGCGAATCCCGCGCCCGAGGGACAGCATCGAAAGGACGTGGGGTCACCGGCGCAGCCGTTCGTCACACGCGAGCGCATCGCGGCCGAGCTCGCCCGTGCGCGAGAGGCGACACACCGGCTGCTGGCGCCGATCCCCGACGACGAGCTGGTACGCCAGATCTCGCCGCTCCAGTCGCCGCTCGTCTGGGACTACGCGCACATCGCGTACTTCGAGGAGCTCTGGCTGCTCCGGCGCGTCTGCGGCGACCCGCCGCTCCACGGGCACCACGACGATCTCTACAACGCGTTCGCGCACGCTCGGGGGGAGCGGGCCGACCTCCCGATCCTCGCGCCCGCTGCCGCACGCGCCTACGCCGACACTGTCCGCACTCGCGTCCTCGACCGCCTGGACGAGGTCCAGCTCGGGCCGCACGACCCGTTGCTCGACGAAGGGTTCGTGTTCGGAATGGTCGTCCAGCACGAGCTCCAGCATCAGGAGACGATGCTGCAGACGCTGTCGCTCGGCGACTTCCGCTATGACCCTCCGCCGCGCAGGCCCGCACCCGACCTCTCGCCCGGGCGCCCCGAGACCCGCATCGACACGGGTGTCTTCCTTCTCGGCGCCGACGACGAGCCGTGGGCCTACGACAACGAGCGCCCACGCCACGAGCGTGCGCTCGACAGCTACTGGATCGACAGGCTGCCCGTCAGCTACGGGGAGTTTGCCGCCTTCGTCGCAGAGGGCTACGGTGAGAATGCGTGGTGGAGCGATGCCGGGGTGGCCTGGAGGGACGCCGAGGGGGCACGGGGGCCGCTGCACGTTTCGGACGGTGTCCGGCGGCGGTTCGGGAGCACCCAGGACGTGCCGGCGCACGAGCCGGTCCAGCACGTTTCGTGGTACGAGGCGGAGGCCTACGCTCGCTGGGTCGGGAGGCGGCTGCCGACCGAAGCCGAGTGGGAGGTTGCCGTGCGGCAGGGCGCCCTTGCCGGAGTCGGGAGCGTGTGGGAATGGACGTCGTCCCCGTTCGAGGCCTATCCCGGGTTCCGGGCGTTCCCGTACCCCGAGTACTCCGAGGTGTTCTTCGGACCCGACCACCGTGTCCTCCGCGGCGCGTCGTGGGCGACCGACCCCCTCGTCGGACGCGTCTCGTTCCGGAACTGGGACTTCCCACAGCGACGCCAGATCTTCTCGGGGTTCCGGTGCGCCCGTGACGCCTAGGAACTCGCACCCTGAGACGAGCTCGAACGCCACCGTCTCCTCACCGCGCGTCCGGGTCGACGTCTGCGTCGACGAAGCGGATCGCCGGGCAGCGCTCCAGGACGAGGCGTTCTGGAGCCTTCGCGGCGTCCCCAAGGAGCTGTCACCGGTGTGGCTCTACGACGAGCGCGGATCGGCCCTGTTCGACGAGATCACCCGGCTGCCGGAGTACTACCCGACACGGCGCGAGCATGAGATTCTCGCCGCGAACGCGGCCGAGATCGCGATAGCGTCGGGAGCGGACGCCCTCGTCGAGCTCGGATCGGGGACGTCTGAGAAGACCCGTCTTCTGCTGACGGCACTCGATGCGCGCGAGATGCTCGAGCTGTTCGTCCCGTTCGACATCAGCTACGAGGTGCTCCTCGCCAGCGCCCACGCGGTCGCCGACGAGTACCCGTCGGTGGCCGTGCACGCGATCGTGGGCGACTTCGAACGGCACCTCGAGGCCCTCCCCGGCGCCGAGCGAAGGCTTGTCGCCTTTCTCGGGGGGACGATCGGCAACCTCCGACCCGATCGACGGGCGCGCTTCCTTTCCATGCTCGCCCGGACGCTCACGCTCGAGGACACCTTCCTGCTGGGTGTCGACCTCGTGAAGGCCCGGGACCGGTTGGAGGCTGCCTACGCCGATGCGGCCGGGGTGACCGAACGCTTCATCCGCAACGGGCTCGAGTCCGTGAACCGCGCGCTGCGCGCCGACTTCGCGCAGCACCGATTCGCGTACTCGGCCCGGTGGGACGCCCGGCAGTCGTGGGTCGACATCGGCTTCCACGCGCGCAGCGCGCACACGGTCGTCCTCGACGAGTTGGAGGTCGAGGTGCGGTTCGCCCCCGGCGAGCCGCTTCGCATGGAGGTGAGCACCAAGTTCCAGCGTGCAGAGCTCGAACGGGAGCTCGGCGACGCAGGGTTTGCCGTCGACCGGTGGTGGACGGACAGGTGTGGAGATTTCGCCCTTCTGCTCGCGCGGCGAGCGAGGTAACTCACCGGGCCCCGCGGGGGTCGGCGCAGCGGAAGCCGACGTCTCCGACGATCGTGAGCGGGCTCGCCGGCAGCGGCTCGAGAGAGCCGGGACGTCCCGCGTAGTACCGGCTCGGAGCGAGATCGTTCGGTGCGTCGGGGTGGAAGAGCGCAGCGAGCAGCTGCGCCTGGCCACGGCCCGGGCCGAGCTCGAACTGCCCTCCTCCATATGCAGGGATGCCGCGCGTCGCACACGCCTCGTACAGTGCGAGGACGGCGCGCAGGCTCCCGACGCGCGCGGGCTTGACGTTCACCGCCGCGATCCGCTCAACCGACCCGAGATCGCGAGCGGAGCGGATCGGGATGTCCCAGCTCACCGATCCGACGGGCGGCACGATGGGAGGGTCCTCGAGGAGCGCGTCGGGATAGAGGGCGAGCGCACGGGCGACGAGCTCCTCGTCCCCCGCCGCTTTGAAGTCGATGATCTCCACCGGAAGCCCTGGCTCGAGATGGGGGGCGTCGAGCTTGAGCGAGGCTCCGTGCACGGCATGGGCGCAACCGGCCGCGGGCGAGACGACGAAACGCAACGGCTGCAGCTCCATCCCGAGCACGTCGGCCAGTCGAAGACCAGCCTGGCGGAGGGCCAGATCGAGCGTCGCGGCCTCGATGGCCCACCGCCGGTACGACCGGACCACGTCGTACCGCGGTGCTCGGTCGAACAGATCGGCTTCCTCCAGTAGCTCCCAGAGGTCGGCTAGCCGCGTGATCGAACGCCAGTCGAGCGGCGGGGGATCGACGAGCAGGTCGTCGGGTTGGAACGTCACGTCCTCGCCGGCGCCCTCCTCCGCAAGGCCGCTCACGCGGAGCACCGCGGTTCGTCGCACTGACCCGTCGTCGACGATCTGCTCGAGACGGTCGACGGCTACGGAGTCAACCGTCAGCGTCAGCGCTCCGAGCCGGGCGAGGAGGCCACCCGCCCCGAGCTCGACACCGGCACGACGTGTCGTCCTGGCAGCGCGACCGGGCGGCGCCTCGTCAGGTGATCGCCAGGGTACGGCTTTACCGTCCACGTACCACCTCGGCGGCCGCCGCGCAGACGAGGAACGCGCCTGCGGCGACGAGCACGATCGTGCCGCCGGGCGGCAGGTCTGCGTAGTAGGCGATCGTGAGCCCGGCGAGCGCCGACGCGAGGCCGATCGCCATGGCGAGGCCGAGCGTCGAGGCGAGGCTCCACGCGACCCGGTTCGCCGCGATCACGGGGAGCACCATCAGCGCGGCGATCAGCAGGATGCCCACGATCCGCATCGAGACGGCGACGGTGAGCGCGGCCAGCACCGCGATCACGACGTTGAGGAAGGCGATCGGGACGCCCGCCACGCGACTGCCTTCCTCGTCGAGGACGACCGCGACGAGGGCGCGGTAGAGCGCCGCGATCACCGCGAGCGCGCCGGCGCCGAGCACGAGCACCGTCCACAGGTCGTTGCGCGTGACGGTGAGGATCGAGCCGAACAGGTACTGGAACAGGTTGACGTTGAGGGCGCCGGCGCTCGAGACGAGCACGACGCCCGCCGCGATGCCGGTGTAGAAGACGAGCGCGAGCGCCTGGTCGCCCGCGGCGCCGCCCCGGGTGCGCAGCCACTCGATCGCGAGCGCTCCGAGGACGGCGGCGACGAGAGCTGTCAGGACAGGCGAGACGCCGAGCAGGTAGCCGGCGGCGACGCCCGCGAACGCGACGTGGCCGAGGCCGTCGCCGACGAGCGAGGCACGACGTTCCACGAGGAAGAACCCGACCGCCGGCGCCAGCACCCCCACGATCGCGCCGGTCGCGAGCGCGAGCCGCATGAACTCGAGCTCAAGCATGGACGTGGGAGGGGTCGTGCCAGACGCCGGGCAGCTCGCCCGGCGGGCCGTCGAAGACGATCCGGCCGCGTACGAGCACGATCCGGCCGACGACGTGCTCGACGGCGCCGAACTCGTGCGAGACGTAGAGGACGGTGACGCCGAGGTCCCGGCGCAGCGATTCGAGCAAGCCGGCGAGAGACTCCTGGGATTCGGCGTCGACGCCGGTCGTCGGCTCGTCGAGCACGAGCAGGGAGGGCTCCGAGGCGAGCGCCTTGGCGATGAAGGCGCGTTGCTGCATCCCGCCGGAGAGCGTCCGCAGTGGCGCGTCCGCCCGGTGCCCGAGCCCGACCGTGTGGATCGCCTGCCTGACGACGTCGCGGTCGTGCCGGCGCAGAGGGCCCCACATCCCGGCCGGGGCGAGCCGTCCGGCGGAGACGACCTCGCGCACGGTCACGGGCGCCTCGCCGCCCAGATGGGCGCGCTGCGGCAGGTAGCCGATCCGCTGCCCCGGTCGGCCTGCCCCCACGGGCTCGCCGAAGACCCGGACGGTGCCGCTGCCCGGTCGCTCGAGGCCGAGGATCAGCCGCAGCAGCGTCGTCTTGCCGCCGCCGTTCGGGCCCGCGATCGCAACGAACTCCCCGGGCGCGACCTCGAGGGAGACGTTCTCCAGCACCCGGACGCCCGTCCGGTAGGCGAACGAGACGTCGGCGAGCTGTACGGCAGGAGGGTCAGGCATGGCTCATTCGCATCCGAGGGCGGTACGCAGGGCGGCGAGATTGTCGCGCATGACGAAGAAATAGTCCGCTCCGGCCGCGACCTCGTCCTCGGTGAGCCCCTCGAGCGGGTTCAGCACGGCCGTCCGCACACCGGCCTCCCGCGCCACGGTCTCGGCGAGCTTCGGCGACACGAGCGTCTCGAAGAAGACGGTCGTCACGCCCGCGTCCTCGACGAGCCGCACGAGCTCCTCGATCCCCTGCGCCGACGGCTCCGCCTCCGGCGAGAGGCCCTCGAGCGGCACCTGCTCGAGCCCGTACCGCTTCGCGAGGTAGCCGAACGCGGCGTGGCTCGTGACGATCTGCCGCCGCTCGCACGTCGCGAGCCCTCGCTCGAAGTCGGCGTCGAGCTCGTCGAGGCGTCCGGCCAGGGCGTTCGCCGCGGCGTCCTCCCCGAGCCCGGCGCCGATCGCACGCACCATCTCCGCGTAGCGGACGGGATCGAGCCAGACGTGGGGATCGAGCACGTCCTCCCCGTCCTCGCCCGGGACGAGCTCCTGCCCCTCGAGCAGGTCGAGCGACGGGCCCTCACGGTCGGCGACTGCCCGCTCGAGCCCGGGCATGAACCCGCCGCCGAGGTAGAGCACGAGATCGGCCTCCTGCACGGCCTCCACGTCCCGCGCCGTGAGCTCGAGATCGTGCGGTTCCGCCCCGGCGGGAGTGAGGTTGCGGACGCTGACGCCCGCGCCTCCGATCTGCTCGGCGGCGAACGCCAGCGGGTAGAAGCCGGCCACGACCGCCTTGCCGCTCCCTGCGTCGTCGCCGCCACACGCAGCGCTCGTCAGGCACACCATCACGGCCGCCGCCGTGATGAGAACGATTCTTGCAATCACGGACGGCAGCCTAGCAGTCTTTGAGAGTCGCTATCATCGAAGTTGTGACGACGGCTCGTGCGGCATGGACGGAGCAGGCGCTCGAAGGCCTGCGAGAAGCGGGGCTGCGCAAAGGCGGCGCGCGCTCCGCCGTGGTCGAGCATCTCGGCAGGCAGCGCTGCTGCCTCTCGGCACAGGAGATCTTCGACGGCATCCGCGCAGACGGCGGCAAGGTCGGGATCGCGAGCGTCTACCGCGCCGTCGACCAGCTCGCAGACCTGCGCCTCGTGCAGCGCGTCGACATCGGCGACGGCGTCGCGCGGTACGAGCCCGCGCACACGGGCGGCGATCATCACCACCACCTCGTCTGCGACGACTGCGGCAAGGTCGAGGCGTTCTCGGACCAGGCACTCGAACAGGCGCTCGAGCGTGTGGCGGGCACGCGCGGTTACGAGATGGAGGCGCACGAGGTCGTGCTGCACGGCGCGTGCTCTGCCTGCAAGCGGGCTTCCTCTGCCTGCAAGCGGACTTCCTCTGCCTGCAAGCGGACTTCACTCCGCGAAGTTCCGGAAACCCGCTAACGCGGGTTTCCGCCGCGCGAACATCTCCTGAAGCCGGGAACCTACGGTTCCCTGCGAGCCCTCCCTGCAGGCGCCGCGGGCGCGAAGGGTCGGTGAGCGGCGAGACGGAGTCGATGACCGCACCTGCCCCGCTCACGACGTCCCTCCGGCGTTCGACGACACGCCCATCCGGGCGAGCACAGAGCACCGGATCGCGGAGACTGCGCGACTCAGAACTCGAGTTCTCAGCGCGACGGAGCCGCGGAGCCCACGGTCTGCGGGAACGGCGCCCAGCCCTCGTCGGCGAAGGACGCGAGGTCCGTGGCCTTCACGCCCGTGTCCGAGACGGTGTAGAGAGCATCGCCCACGACGAGCGAGCGGCGGATCGGGATCCCCCCGACGCGGCCGGTGGCACCCGGGCTCGCCTCGCCGGTGTGCGTGACCCGCCCGGCCTCGTCGATGCCTCCCCGGCCGACCCGGAAGCCGACGGCGCCGACGAACGGCCTCTCGTCGTAGGCTTGCACGGGCAGCACCGCCAGGCGGGACGGGCCCCACCAGAGGAAGGCGTGGTGGTCGCTCTCGGCCTCCGACCAGGAGGAGCCGAGCGCGTGCGCACGGAGCCGCACCGGACGGCGCAGGTCCGACACGTCGAAGAGCGAGAGCTGCGTGCCGAGCGCGCGTCCCTCCTCCGTCGCGTCCTGACCGACCCCGAGCAGCAGGTCGCCGCCGAGCGGGTGCAGGTAGGCGGAGTAGCCGCGGATCTTCAGCTCGCCGAGGACGGTGGGCCGGGACGGGGTCGAGAGGTCGAGCGTGTAGAGCGGGTCCACCTGCCTGAAGGTGACGACGTAGCCGGTGTCGCCCATGAAGCGGACCGCGTAGACCCTCTCCCCCTTGCCGAGGCCCCCGACCCGGCCGAGCTGGACGAGCGCGCCGCCCTGCTCCCCGAGCGTGGTGACGAAGCTCTCGCTCA
>Ga0153916_10002441_pt1 | contig 13585 bp, 14 predicted proteins | sample Opewatmetagenome_FD_109642 | JGI IMG/M metagenome (GOLD analysis project Ga0153916, IMG submission 109642) | Freshwater wetland microbial communities from Ohio, USA - Open water 3 Core 3 Depth 4 metaG | ecosystem: Environmental > Aquatic > Freshwater > Wetlands | place: USA: Ohio, Lake Erie...
CAAGGTATTGATCTTGCGATATAAGGCCGTAAGATAGGGGCAATTCAGTTGCTTGGCGGCGCGTTTTCGCAGAAAAACGCAGGCTTTAAGGAGAGGAGCGATGCCCCGCGCCCACCGCCATTTCCTACCCGATTCAACTTGTACAACCTTTGCCATCGAGCGCACCCCATGCCCCAGCAGGTCACCGAATTCACCACCGACAAGCGCTTCATCCGGCGCGCACGCGAACTGAAGACCATAGAATCGATGGTGCGCATGTATTGCCGCGGGCACGGTCACGGGGCCGGCGTGCCGCTTTGCACCGGGTGCGCAGCGCTATTCGAGTACGCGACACGACGCCTCGAGCGCTGCGTGTTCGGTGACGCGAAGCCGACCTGCGCGAACTGCATCGTTCACTGCTATAGCACGGACATGCGGGAGCAGATCCGGGTCGTGATGAAATGGGCCGGGCCGCGCATGTTGTTGCGCCATCCCGTCCTCGGCATCCTGCACCTGCTCGACGGGCGCCGGCCGGTACCGGCGCTGCCAACCAAGCCGGAGAAACGCCGCGAAGGCACGACGCCCCGGGAATCGCGCGCAGGACTGCTCGAACAGAGGACCCACGACAACGAAGACAGGGGGAAAACATGAAGTTCGAACCCGGAATCCGATGTGCATTGGTAATCGCGGTTGCGTGTACGCTCGCAGCGCCCGCTGCGGCGCAGACCTGGCCCGCCCGTCCGGTGCGGATTATCGTACCGTTTGCGCCGGGCGGCGGCGTCGACACCGTGACGCGCTTTCTCGCCCAGAAGCTCGGTGAACAGACCGGCGGCTCGTTCGTGGTCGATAACCGCCCGGGCGGCGCGGGCATCCTCGGCGCCGAGCTCGTGGCGAGAGCGGCGCCGGACGGCTATACCCTGCTCACGTCGGCGCCGGAATTCTCCATCAACCCCAGCGTGCGCCCGAAGCTGCCGTACGATCCGTTCAAGGACTTTGCCTACATTTCGCAGCTCACTGCGGGCCAGTTCATGCTCGCGAGCCACCCGTCCGTGCCGGTGACGACCGTCAGGCAGCTCATCGCGCTGGCAAAAGCCCGGCCCGACCAGCTCAACTACGGCTCCTCGGGCACGGGCGGCATTAATCACCTCGCGGGCGAGTTGTTCCAGTCGATGACAGGCATCCGCTGGGTGCACGTGCCGTTCAAGGGCGCAGGGCCCTCCACGATCGGGCTTATCGGTGGACATATCGATTTCGTTTTCGCCAGCACCACCGGGCTCGTCGGGCCGGCAAGAGCAGGCAAAGTGCGCGCCATCGCCGTGACCGGGCCGGAGCGCTTCACGGAGCTTCCGGAAGTGCCGACCATCGCGGAATCGGGCGTCCCGGGGTACTACGTGACGGGCTGGTACGGCTTTTATGCACCGGCGGGCACGCTCGCGGAGATCGTGCGGCGGCTGCACGCGGAAGCGCGGCGCGCATTGAACAGCCCGGACATGACGGAGAAGCTGGCGAAGACCGGCAATGTGCCCGTGGCGAGTTCGCCGGAGGAGTTCGTCGCGTTCATGCGCGCCGAGATCGGCAAGTGGGCGCAAGTGATCAAGGACAGCGGCCTGAAAAAAATAGACTGAGCCGTTGAAAGCACGTAAGGGCAAGTGCATCGTCTTTGGAATAACATTCAGACAAAAAAGGAGATGGGTAATGAGACTAGTGGCTATTCCACCGTATCGAAATCCGGCAGTCGGTTGGGGTTGGGTGCTGCGTCAGCTCCTGGAGGATTACAGAAAAACCGGAGGACTGGAGGGAGTCGAGGTTGATGTCGATGAGGGCTATCTGGTAGAGAGCACCTCCGAGAAGCGTGACGAAGAGGTGTTGGCGCTTATCAATGTGGGAATAATCAACAAAGTCAAAGAGTACTCGCAAATGGGCAAGTACGATGGCATTGTCCTTACAGGCGGCATAGACCCGGGCTTTGTGGCCGCACGGGTGGTTCTCCAGGACAAAATACCTGTGACCGGCGCCATCCACTCGGCGCTGCATGTGGCGTCCCTCATCGGGGAACGGGTGAGCGAAATCCATACGGTTCCCTCTTCTTCGCTCATCGTCAGGCAACTCGGGCAGCGGTATGGATTCAACGATAAACTCGTCAGTGTGCGAATCCCCATGCATACCTCCAGCGAGGCATTTCGATTTCTCCTGAAGTACAAAGATAACTGGCCGGGGCGGCTCAACGACCCGGGACTCGGGAAGATCATGGACGACATAACAACCGAGTGCATCGCGGCGATTGAGGAGAACAGGGCGGATTCCTTGATCCTCGCGTGCGAGCACCTGCAAGCCTGCGCGGATGGCGTGAGGCAGAGGCTGGATAAGGCGGGTTACCATGAGATACCCATCATTCGCGCGCTTCCCGCGGGTTTGGAAATGGCCAAGGCCATGGCGAACATGAAGCTTTTTCAGACGGCCAGGGCCTATCCGGGCCATGAGTTGAAGGCCGCTCCGAAATACTGCTGAAAAGCGCGCGCTTTTCCCTGGAATGAGCGTGGTCCGGCTCGTGTAGCCGCCGACCCGCCATTCACCAAAACGTTAACTGTCTTCTTTAGGCTTGCGCATGCTGCCCGCCACCAGCTTGTATTCGAACAGCCGGCATTCGAGCGCGCCGTTGAACAGCGGCGTGCGCTTGGAGGCGGCCAGTCCGATCAGCTTGGGCAGGCGCATGTCGGCGGAGAGGATGTAGGCGGTCCAGCCGCTGTACTTTTTCTTCAGCGCATCGCCGAGCTGGGGATAAAACTTCGCGAGTTCCTCCTGCTCGTCCATGCGCACGCCGTAGGGCGGGTTGGTGACAATGATGCCCGACTCGGCCGGCGGCGGCATTTCCAGCACATTGGACTGCTTGAGACTGACCATCTGTTCCAGCCCGATGGCGGCGAGATTGGTGTGTGCGAGCTTCAGTGCATCGCCATAGCGGTCGCTGCCATAAATAGTTGTTTTTATTGTATTTTTTCTGCGAGCCCGCGCCCCCTCACGCAGCGCCTGCCAGGCTGTGTTGTCGAAACGGCTGAGCTTCTCGAAGCCGAACGGGCGGTTCACGCCAGGCGCGATATCGAGCGCGATCATGGCGGCTTCGGTGAGAAAGGTGCCGCTGCCACACATCGGATCGAGCAGCGGAATCTCCGGTTGCCAGCCGCTCAAGCGCAGGATGCCGGCGGCGAGGTTTTCCCGTAATGGCGCCTCGCCGGTGACGGTGCGATAGCCGCGCTTGAACAGCGCGTCGCCCGAGGTATCGAGGTAGAGCGTGAAATCGGTGGCGGTCAGAAAACCATGGATACGCACGTCGGGGTTGTGGGTGTCGACGTCGGGACGGCGGCCTGTCGCGGCGCGGAACGCGTCGCACGCCGCATCCTTGATCTTGAGCGTGGCGTAATCGAGGCTTTTCAGCGGACTCTTGATGGCCGCAACGTTGACGCGGATCGTGCATTCGGGACCAAACCAGTCGCGCCACGGCAGCGCGTGCGCCACCTGGTAGATATCGTGCTCGCTGCGATAACGCGCGGAAGCGACGCGCCACAGCACGCGGCTGGCGATGCGGCTTTCGAGATTGACCGCGTAGCATAGCTCGAAGGGACCGGCGAACTGCACGCCGCCATCGACGGCCTTGACTTCATGCGCAGCCAGCACCGACAGTTCCGAGGCGAGGGCGGCTTCCAGCCCGCGCGGGCAGGTGGCGAAAAACTTTTCCATCATAAATCCACGTAGATTTCGAATTCGATGCGTTGAAACGGGGTGCGGCTGGTTTGCAGCTTGCTGATGCGTGCCCGAACGTTGGCGCCGCGGTCGATCTGGCGCGCAACGTCGGCATTTTCGCGCCGCGGCACGTAGCCGAGCTTGTGCCCCCGCCACTCGACGCCTACAGCATTGGCATCGTGGGGATTGTCGGGCTCGCGCACCAGCTCGAGCGCATCGCCAACTTTCATTTCGTCCCACAGCGCCTTGGCGTCGTAATAGCGGAAACCGGCGAGCGGCGAGCTTTGTACCAGGATGCTGACGCTGATACCCGGTGCCTGCGCCGATGCAATGGTGGAGAGCGCAAGGCCCAGGATATAGGCGGGAAAACGGACGTTCATGTTGCCTAGAACGGCTGGAACAGCGCCGGGATGACAGGCGCTAACCACCCGCGAGCGCCCGGTCGAGAAAGTCCAGCCGGTCCTGGCCCCAGAACGGCTCGTCGCGGTAGAGGTAGAACGGCGCGCCGAACACGCCGCGTGCCACCGCTTCTTCGGTGTAGCGTGCATAACGGTTTTTGACGTCCTCCTGCTCGGCACGCTGCAACAGCGCCGTGCCGCCAAGACGGGCTTCCGCGGCAATGGCGGCGAGGGTGCTCGCGTCAGCGATATTGCCTTCCTGCACCCACACCGCGGCCATGATGCGTCCCGCCAGGTCAAGTGCAGAGGCCGTGCCATGCGCAAGGTCTGCGGCGATAATTACCAGCGACGCCAGTCCGGCGTCAACCGGGAAGAAGCGGGGATGAAGGTTAAGCGGCAGTTTGAGGTGCGCGCTCCAGCGGCCAAGCTCGACCAGACGATAGGTCTGGCGCTGTGGTGGCCGCTGCGACACGGGCAGGCCGCCCGAGGCGGGAAATATGCGCCCGCCGAAATCAGCGGGTTTGACGTTGATGCGCGCGCCATACCGCGCTGCGAGTGCCACGAACCTCGCGTGCCCGAAGTAGGTCCATGGCGAGGAGGGTGAAAAATAGTAATCGACGACCTTGTCCATGTATCGCGGCTAAAACGGCTTGACGACGATCAGAATGGCTGGCTCTGAACGAAATGCCGGTAAAACGCAATTTTAACCGCCTGCGCGAGAATCAGATAGGAAATCACGAGCGCAGCCAGCATGTAGTAGAACTCGGCTGGCGGCGGCACGAAGCCGAAGAAGCGTCCGACCGGCGTGAAAGGCAGGCCCGCCGCCAGCGCGACCACGGACAGAGAAACGATAGAGAGCGCCGGGTGAGGAAAGCTTTTTAGCGGGTTCAGGCGCGTACGGATGACAAAAATGACCAGCACCTGCGTGGCCAGCGATTCGATGAACCAGCCGGTGCGGAACAGCGCTTTGTCCGCATTCAGCACGGCGATCAGCAGATGGAAGGTCAGCAGATCGAACAGCGAACTCACCGGCCCCATCACCAGCATGAAATTTCGGATGAAGTTATGTCCAGCCGCCGCGGCGCCCGGGTCTCGGCGTCGTCAACGCGGTCGAGCGGGATCGGTACTTCGGAGATGTCGTAGTGCATGTTGTTGAGCAGGATCTGCGCCGCCGTCATCGCCAGAAACGGCAGGAACGGCGACTGGACCGTCCGGTCGCGAAACCAGTTCGGGCCGAAACGTTCAAGGCGCGCCGCGGCTTCCGCCTCGGAAAGCCCGCCGGGATTGGATGCCGGATCTTCGAATGCGGGGCTCAGCGGCTGCGGCCACCAGTGTTTGTCGTGCATCGCGGCGGCCATGCTATATAACCCGCGGACTACTTGAGCAGGCGCCGGCGCATCAGTACCAGGGCGATGTAAAAACTCGCGGCGGCATAGAGCGCGAGTACCACAATATGCAGCAGCACGCCGTCAGGCGGCACGCCGCTCATCAGCGGCCGCACCAGCGCAACGGCATGGGTCAGGGGCAGCACCATGGTAACGCCCTGCACTGCCTGCGGCAGCTGTTCGACGGGAAAAAACACGCCGCTCAGAAGCATCATCGGCGTGATCGCCAGCGTGAAGTAATACATGAAAAAGTCGTAGCTGGGCGAGAGCGCGGTCATGATGAACCCCATGCCGGCGAAAATGAGCCCCGTCAGGAATATCAGCGGGATGACCCACAGTGCGAGCGCGGAATGCGTGAAACCGAGCGCCAGCGCGACCAGCAGCACCGCCATGCCCGAGAGGAAGCTTTTGCTCGCGGCCCACACCGCTTCGCCGAGCAGCACGTCGTCGAGCGTCAACGGCGCGTTCATGATGGCATCCCATGTCCTTTGCACATGCATGCGCGAGAAGCCCGAGTACATGGCCTCGAACGAAGCACTCGTCATGGTGCTTGAGCATACCGTGCCGGCAGCGAGAAAGGCGATGTACGGCATGCCGCCGACTTCGGGCAGCATGGCGCCGAGCCCATAGCCCAGACCCAGCATGTAGAGCATCGGATCGGCGAGGTTGCCCAGCATCGACGGGATCGCGAGCTTGCGCCATACCAGACGGTTGCGCCGCCAGACGTGGAGAAAGCGCAGGCTGAACTGCGGTAATTGGAAATGCTTGGTCAAGATCCGTGTCATTTCAAAAAAGCCAAATAAGCCGCCGATGAACGCCGATAGACGCCGATAAAAAAACGACAATTCAAAACTGCAGAGGACGCAGGGTTCGCAAAATAGTCTTGATTTTCAAGATTCGTCTCAATGTTCTCTGTGACGCAATCTCTTTGGGGTAGATCTTATCCGCGTTCATCGGCGGTTAATGCTTCAGTCTCTTAATTCGCGGCCGGTCAGTTTCAGAAACACGTCTTCCAGGTTGGCCGGGCGGTGCAGGTAGCGCAGGCCGCTCTGGCTATCGAGATGATGCACGATGGGGTCGGCGTCGTGCGCGTAGCAAAAAATGGTTTCGCCGGTTTTTTCGCAGCGCTCGCTTGCCTGCCTGCCAAACGTCTCGGCCCAGCGCTCGGCGCCATCGCCGAAGACTTCGACCACCTGCGGCTCGATATAGCGCGCAATCAGCTCGCGCGGCGCGCCGCAGGTGACGATGCGTCCGCAGTCCATGATGGCGAGCCGGTTGCACAATCGCTCCGCTTCGTCCATGAAGTGTGTGGTAAGGAACAGGGTCTTGCCCTGGTGCATGAGGTTGCGCAGCCGCTCCCAGATCAGGTGCCGCGCCTGCGGATCGAGGCCGGTCGTGGGTTCATCAAGGAAAATCAGGTCGGGATCGTTGATGAGGGCACGTGCCAGCGTCAGCCGCCGTTTCATGCCGCCCGACAGCGCCTGTATCCTGGCATCGCCGCGCGTGGCAAGGCCCGCAAATTCGAGCAATCCGGGGATGCGGCGCCTGATTTCGGTGTCGGTCAGACCGAAGTAGCGCCCATAGACCAGCAGGTTCTCGAGCACGGTGAAATCGGGATCGAGGTTGTCGATCTGGGGCACGACGCCGATTCTCTGTCGCGCTTCGCGCGCCTTCTGCGGCACCGGCAGGCCGAACATCCTGATTTCACCGCCGTTGGGATCGGTAAGCCCGAGGCAAAGCCGCAACGTGGTGGTCTTGCCCGCCCCATTGGGGCCGAGCAGGCCGAAACATTCCCCAGCCTGCAGCTCGAAATCGATACCGGCAATGACCTCATGGTCACCATACGATTTTCGCAATTGGCTGACGCGCAGGTGCTGCATGGGCGGAGAGATTACGGCCGGCAGTAGCCAACGACGATCTGCGACAGCAGATTGAGCCGGCCATGGAAAAAATGCCCGCAGCCGGGGACGACAACAATCGGCAGATGCTGCGGTCGTGCCCAGTCAAGCACCGCGGAAAGCGGCACCACTTCATCGTGCTCGCCGTGGATCACCAGCGTATTCTGCGGCACGGTTTCCGTCGGAAAACGGTTCACCGCCGGCCCCACCAGTACCAGCCGTTCGGCCGCGATACGTCTGGCAAGGCGCGTCTGCACGAAGCTGCCGAACGAAAATCCAGCGAGGATGAACGGCAGATTGCCATAGATGTGCTCTACGTGTTCGGCGACGGCGAGCAGGTCGTCGGTCTCGCCGCGGCCCTGGTCGTGACTGCCTTCACTGGCGCCGACACCCCGGAAGTTGGGACGGACGGCAACATAGCCGAGGCTGAAAAACGTCTTGGCGAGCGTGGTGACGACCTTGTTGTCTTTGGTGCCGCCTTGCACCGGATTGGGATGCGCGATCAGTGCAATGCCGCGCCGTGACCCGCCCGGGTCATTGATGTCGGTCTCGATTTTTCCGGCTGGCCCGTCGATCAGCACATGTTCGAGCGTCGATGGCGGCATGGGCTGGACTTTTATAGTGGACATGGCGCGAGGTAGTAAGCAGTTAGCGGTGAGCGGAGAAAACCTGGCGCGCCTTACGGCTTACCGTTCACCGCTTACCGAAGTTATATACGCAGGCGCTCGACGATTCTGCCGTTCTGGAGATGCTCGCTGATAATCTCGTCGACGTCTTCCTTGTCGACATAGGTGTACCAAACCGCCTCCGGGTAAATCACTATCACCGGTCCCTGGTCGCAGCGGTCAAGGCAGCCCGCAATGTTGATGCGGACCTTTCCTGGCCCGGAAAGCTTCAGCGCCTTGATCCGATCTTTGGCGTAATCGCGCATTTTCTGCGAGCCGCGGTTATTGCAGCACTGAGCATCGCCTTCACGCTGGTTGCAGCAGAAAAAAACATGTCGTTCGTAATAACTCACTGGCGTATCCGATGTCAGTCAAATGGGGCGGTGCCGCGCGCGGCGTCCGCTCGAATTTGGAGCGGCGGCGGAATTTTCCGCGATACCGCTGCACGGAATTATAAACGATTGCACCCGCCCGCCGTTCCGGATCATGAAGATGCCGGGGCGATGCTCGCGGCAACCAGCAGATAGGTCACGGTAAGGAAGGGCCACAACTCGGAGAGCGCCCGGATAATGCCGGAGAAGCTCAGGAAATGGCTGGGACTGCCGGCGAGCAGTTGCGGCGGCACAGCCTGATAGGGATTGTCTGGTGCGAGGTTGATCGCCGCCACGGCGGCGCAAAAGCAGACGGTGGCAACAGCAATTTTTGCCGGTCGCGGCAGCCGGCTGAGCGGATAGAGCAGCAATGCGCCGGACAACAAACCCAATGCCACGCCCGGCGTCAGCCATGTGAGCGGCCCCGTCAACTTGAACAACGCCACAGCGGCGATGGACTTGATTACGAGTCCGGTGGCGACAACCGTTGCGATAAGCGCCAAGGGGGATAATGCTTGGCGCATCAGCGACGAAATCAGCAGACCCAGACCGAGCAAATTGAAGAAGACGACGGCGGTTTCGGCAAGCAGCAGCAGTTGTGGCGTGTGGGAAAAGTATGCCGGCAGATCGAAGGTGGCACGCAGGTAGCCGGTGCCAAAGGATTGCGCTGTCGGATGGAGGTGAGTGAGCAGCCAAAGACAGATAATGACCAGACCGACGTCGGCAATGGTGCCGGGTATGAACCAGCGTTGCCGCATTGCGGCGATTCTGCGGCCGGGAAAGCCCGAGGGCGAGAGCAGCGGCGCGGCCATTGCGCCGAATAGCGCGCCGGCACTGTTGGTGAGCAGATCGACATTGGAAGCAACGCGTGCCGGCAGAAACATTTGCACCCCTTCCATGGCGAGACTCAGCATGGCGGCCAGCAGGGTTGCGATTGCCACCGCAGCCCGGGCGCCCAGCCGCGTTTTCAGGCCCAACGCGAGCAGGAATCCGAACGGCGCATAGGCGATGAGATTGATCAGGACGTCAGAGAGGGTGATGTAGCGCGGCCAGGACGCGGTGAGAAAATGCAGGATCTCGTCAGGCGGAAAACGCCAGTCATGGAACGGCTGCAGGCTGGCATAGACGATGATGAGCAGGTAAGCTAGCGCGAGTATCCACGCTAACTTGAAACCGTGCGGCGACTCGTTTGCCTGCCGCATGTCGGGAGTCGATTCCATTGGGCATATTCTATGACATCTTCAACGGTGACGCTGACGGCATCTGTGCATTGCAGCAGTTGCGTCTCGAAGAACCGCGTGCCAGCGTGCTGGTGACCGGCGTCAAGCGCGATATCCTGCTGCTCGATCGCGTGGACGCGGCGGCGGGCGACGAGCTCACCGTGCTCGATATTTCACTCCAGACCAACGCCGCGGAACTCAAGCGCCTGCTGCAGCAGGGCGCGCGCTGCCGTTACTTCGACCACCATGCTCCGGGGGAGATTCCTCAGCACGCGAATCTCAAGGCATTTATCGAAACTGCGCCCGACATATGCACCAGCCTGATCGTCGACCGCTATCTTTCCGGTCGGCGGCGTATCTGGGCGATGGTTGCGGCGTTCGGCGACAACATGGTCAAGTCTGCGTTGCGGGTGGCGGAGTCCCTGGACCTCGATCCCGCCGCGATAGAGCGGCTGCGCGAGCTCGGCGAAAGCATCAATTACAATGCCTATGGCGAGACGGTCGACGATCTGCACTATCATCCGGCCGACCTGTTTGAAGCCATAAGCCACTATCAGGATCCGCGCGATTTCATCGAAGGCGAGCCAATTTTCGAAGTACTGAGAAATGCCAGCCTCAACGATCTCGATCAGGCCGAGGGCATTGCTCCGGAGAGCGGCAGCGACAAAGGCGCGGTGTTCATACTGCCCGACAAGGCGTGGAGCCGGCGCGTGAACGGGATTTTCGGCAACAAACTGGCGCAGGCTTATCCGCAGCGCGCGCACGCGGTGCTGGTGAAAAAGGATGAAGGCTACACAGTGAGCGTGCGTTCGCCCATCGCCAGCCCCTCCGGCGCCGACGAGTTATGCCTGAAGTTCGAAAGCGGCGGCGGGCGCAAGGCTGCGGCGGGCATAAACCATCTGCCCGAGCACGCCCTCGCGCAATTCATCGCCGCCTTTCAGGATCAATTCCGCCACTAGCAGTCGGACTTGGCCCCATCCACCGGAACGCGCAGCGTGAACGGCTCGCTGTTGATCAACGCTTCGGCGACAGGCTGCTTAAGAAAAAGGCTTTCCGTGTCGAAACGCCGTGCCGGCTGAAACAAACGCCACTTGCATCGCGTTCTTTTCACCCCGTTCTTTAGTGCTTTTCATTTTAGGAGTTTGTCGACCTCAAGTCCGACAAACTCCTGGGCGGGAGGGCATCCCGCCGCGCCGCCTGCGCCTGCGGTTCAGTCAGCCGGAAGTCGCGGCGCAGGCGTTTCCGGAATCATTTCTTCGGAAAATCTGCAGCACGTTGATCTCTATCGTCGCAAAGGCGACGATCCACAGCAGCGCGTCGCAGGCTTCGAACCACTTCCTGCGCCACGCCGATCGCCGCTGCTGCCGCAAGCCGGGCGCCGTGGATGGCGGCCACCGCATGCTTTCCGCGGATCCGCTCGCCATGCCCGGCTCCAGTTCGAACGGCACCAGTCGCACCAGCCAGGCTGCCGTATCCAGAACCTCGCCGAACGTACCGCAAACGAAAAGACGACCGCGTTACACGCGAGCAATGCGAATATCACCGCCTTGAACCAGGCATACCATGACAACACTGCGATGGCACTCAGACGATCTTGGTGTGGTGTCGGGGGTGGTGCTCGTGCTGGCTGCCGCGGATCCATTGCGGCGCGAGCGAACCACCAATCATTCCAATGAGCGCGGCGAGCAGGCCAGCGAGCTGGGGCGGGCATACGGCATCCGGGGCAAGGACTTCAAACCAGACCCAGGTTGCAAGGCCGAGCACTATCGAAGCGAGAGCCCCCTGTTGGTTGGCGCGCTTCCAATACAGGCCGAAAGCGAGCGGCACAAATGCGGAGACCAGTGTCACCTTGTAGGCATTTTCAACCATCTTGTAGATGGAGAGATGTGAATTAAGCGCAAACAAGGTGACCAACGTCGTGAAGCACAGCACCACTATGCGCATGAGCCGCAGCAACTGCCTGTCGCCCATGTGCTTGAAGGCCGGGCGCAGGATATTTTCAGTGAACGTTACCGACGGTGCCAGCAGCGTCGCGCTGGCGCAACTCTTGATTGCGGAGAGCAGTGCGCCGAAGAACATCACCTGTGCGAACACCGGGGCGTGGTTCAGAATCAGGTTGGGTAAAATCAACTGGGACTGTTTGTCGCCGGCAATCAGTTTATTTACCAGATCGGGATCGATCAAGGTTGCCGAGTACGCCAGGAACATGGGGATGAACGCGAAACAGAAATAGAGGCAACCGCCAAGCACCGAGGCGCGGCCTGCGGTCTTTTCGTCCTTGGACGATGCGACGCGCTGGAATACGTCCTGCTGCGGTATCGAGCCGAGCATCATCGTTACGGCCGCGGCCGTAAACCCCAGTATGCCGGCGAGCGACAATTCGGGCCAGAATGACGAGAACTTGCCGCTTGCGGCGGCATGTCCAACCACATTCGCAACGCCGCCTGCCAGCTGGCTCACGTCCCATCCGATATAGAGCATGCCGATGATGATAATGATCATCTGGATGAAATCGGTGATCGCGACGGACCACATTCCGCCCCATATCGTGTAGATCAGCACGGTCGAGGCGCCGATGATCATGCCCGCGGGCTGCGATATTGCCCCTTCAGATACGACGTTGAATACGAGGCCGAGCGCGGAGATCTGGGCCGCGACCCAGCCCAGGTATGACAGCACGATGCAAAGAGTGGTCATTGCTTCCACCGCCCGGCCGTATTTGTTGCGGTAAAAGTCGCCGATCGTCAGTAGTTGCATGCGATACAGCGGCCGCGCGAAGAACAGCCCGACCAGGATCAGGCATATCGACGAGCCGAATGGGTCGGCGATTACACCACCCAGCCCCTCTCGCAGGAAAGTTGCCGGGATGCCGAGCACTGTTTCCGATCCGAACCAGGTCGCGAACACCGTTGCGGTGACGATGTAAATCGGCAAGCTGCGGCCGGCTACCGCGTAGTCGCGGGTGTTTTTTACCCGCAGCGCGGCCCAGAGGCCGATGCCCACCGAGATGATCCAATAGATGATCACGAACCAAAGCAGCATTAGAACTCCCCGCGCAACATTGCGCGACGTTTACGACGCAAAGGGTTTCCGATTTATAGCGCTTCAGACTCTGCCATCAAAGTGCCAAAACCGGCATCGCGTCCGGCCCGCATATTAGCAAAAGGGAATTTTCGGGGAAAGCATTGCACGTTAATGCAGCCACAACGTCAGTAGAATCGTAACGCCGGCTACAAGGAGACCCGCCAGCAGCAGCCGTATTTGGCGTTGCTGTTTGCGGACGAGCTCGGCAAGTTGCTCCTCCGTTCTCCGGCTATCGCCATTGCTGAGGTAGGCGTGCACCAGGCGTGGTAGTTGCGGCAGCATGGTGCTCCAGTAGGGCACCTCCTCGCGCAAATGCCTGACCAGTCCGCGCCAGCCCACGCGCTCCGACATCCAGCGTTCGAGGTAGGGTTTGGCGGTGTCCCACAGGTCGAGGTTCGGGTCGAGGTCGCGCCCCAGGCCCTCGATGTTGAGCAGCGTCTTCTGCAGCATCACGAGCTGCGGCTGGACTTCGATGTTGAAGCGGCGCGAGGTCTGGAACAGGCGCAGCAGCACCTTGCCAAAGGAGATTTCCTTGAGCGGTTTGTTGAAAATGGGCTCGCACACGGTACGGATCGCGGCTTCGAATTCATCAATCGGGGTATCCTTTGGCGCCCAGCCGGACTCGATGTGCGCCTCGGCGACACGCCGGTAGTCGCGCCGGAAAAAGGCGATGAAATTCTGCGCGAGATAGTTCTGGTCGGTTTCGGTAAGCGTGCCCATGATGCCGAAGTCAAGCGCGATATATTTCCCATCTGGAGAGACGAAGATATTGCCGGGATGCATGTCGGCATGAAAAAAACCGTCGCGGAACACCTGGGTGAAGAAAATCTCCACGCCGGCGCGGGCG
>Ga0153916_10002442_pt1 | contig 13582 bp, 7 predicted proteins | sample Opewatmetagenome_FD_109642 | JGI IMG/M metagenome (GOLD analysis project Ga0153916, IMG submission 109642) | Freshwater wetland microbial communities from Ohio, USA - Open water 3 Core 3 Depth 4 metaG | ecosystem: Environmental > Aquatic > Freshwater > Wetlands | place: USA: Ohio, Lake Erie, Old...
CACGGAGATCTCGAGTTCGGCCTGGCGGAGCTTCTCGCGCCATTCTTCCTGGAGGCGGCGGAGGTTCTCGCGCTCCTCGCAGACCAGGGCGTCGTTGTCCAGGAGGTTGCCCAGCGCGGCGGCCCCCACGGCGACGTTGCCGAGGCTGGTGCTCTGGTCCTCCAGCAGTTGTTTCAACTCGGCGATCTCGCGCTCCTTGTCGCCGAGGATCTGTTCGGTCTTGCGGATGACGTCCTCGACTTCCAGCCGCTGGCTGTGGTGTTCCTCGCCGGCCGCGTTTTCGTCCGATTCCAGCGCGGCCAGGATCCGCCGCTTCTCGGACTCCCAGTCGAGGCCCTGGCCGCTCGTGCGCGCCGGCTGGGCTCCGGCAAGGTGGGCCTGGCGGAGCTCGCTCTCCAGGCTCTCGTTACGGGCCTTCAGCTCGCGGACGTCCTCCAAGGCCAGCTCGTAGCGGCGGCGGAAGTCGTCGGCGTCCCCGCCTTCCGCGGCCTGGGGAGTCCGCGCCTTCTCCTCCTCCAGCTCCGAGATCCGCTGGCTCATGGCGGCGACGCGGTTCTCGGCGCTCGACAGCAGGCCTGCCAAACGGTCCCGCGCGGCGCGCACCTCATGGAGCTCCGCGAGGGCCGCTTTCGCGGCAGGCTCACCGGCCGCGGCAGCTTGCTCCAGCGCCTCGCACCGCTGGCGGGTCTCGGCCAGCTCTCCCCGACAACGCGCCAACTCGCCGCTCAGCTCCGCATGCCGCTGGGAAGCGGCTTGCCACTGGGCGGACAGCTCCGTCTCGCGCTGGCGGACGTCCGTCAGCTCCGCGGCCAGTTGGGCGTGGCGGCTCCGCGCCGCTTCCAGCTCGGCCGCCCGCTCCGCTTCGCGCTGCCGGCAGCCCTCCAGCTCCCCGGAAAGCTGGGCGTGGGCCGCTCGGATGCCTTGCAGATCCGCCTCCAGGGCCGACCCCCGCTGACGCGCCGCTTCGATCTCGGCGTCGCGATCGACCTGGCGCTCGCGGGCCGAGGCCAGCTCGCCCGTCAAAGCGCCCTCGCGCCGGCGGGCCGACTCCAACTGGGCCGACAGGTCGGCTTCGCGCTGCCGCGCTCCCTCCAACTGGGCCGACAGGTCCGTCTCGTGCTGCCGCGCCGCGGCCAGCTCGGCCGAGAGCTGGGATTGGGTGGTGCGGGCGATCTGCAGCTCGGCGTCCTGGGTCGATGCCCGTTGGAGCGCGGATTCCACCTCGGCCTCGCGCTGGATCTGGCGCTCCCGGAGCGAGGCGAACTCGCCGCTCAGCCCGGCGTGGCGCTCGCGGAGGGCCTCCAACTGCGCGGAGAGCTCGGCTTCGCGCTGGCGGCCGCCTTCCAGCGCCGCCGAGAGCTCCACCTGGCGATCCCGCGCGGCCGCCAGTTCCCCCTTCTGCGCCTCGAGTTGGGCGATCTGCTCGTCCAACTGCTGCTGGAGCTGACCCACCTGGTTGGTGTCCAGGCGATCGATCTCGGCACGGCGCTGCTCGAGCTCGCGGAGGTGAGCGGCCCGTTGGGCCTTGAACTCCTGGGCGATGCGGCGCCGCTGGACTTCCGTCTCGGCCCGGGCCGCGGCGACCCGCTCCCGCTCCGCGGCCAGCGCAGACCGCTCCTGCTCCAGCCGGGCACGCAAGGCAGCGACGTGCTCGGCCTCGACTTTGTGCTCTTCGCTGGCGAGTGCCAATGCCTGGCGGGATTGGTGCAGCTCGGCCTCCGCCGCCCGGATTTCGCCCCGGCGAGCCTCCAGCGACTGCTCGCACCGGGCCAGCTCGTCCTGCTGGTGCTGGATCTGCTCGGCCAGCTCGTGGTAGTGCTGAACCGCCCGCTCCTGAGCCTTCTCCCATTCGGCCTGCCGGGCGAGCATCTCCTGGTTGAGGCGGGCGAGGCCCTCGGCCTGCCGGGCCAGCTCCTCGGCGCGGCGGTCCAGTTCCTGCTGGTCTCGGCTCGGCTTGGCCTGATCCTGCTGCAACTCCTCGACCGCCCGCTGGACCTGGGCGGCCAGGGCCTCCTGGGCGCGGGTCAACCGCTCGCTTTGGGCGGCAAAGAACTCGCTCGCCCGGCTACGCTGCTCCTCGAGCGCACGGGCAAACTGATCCGACCAAGGGTCGTCGGCCAAGACGGAAAGAGGCGGGTCTTCCATGGTCGCCGATTCTCGAAATCTACGGACAGCACACCGGCTGGGCACGCCATCCCCGCCGTATCACCACCCAAGTGGAGGGACCGCAGGAGATCGCACGCCCCTAGATTCCTATAGGCCACGGGAGGCCATCGGTCAAAACGCACCGCCATGGAAGCGGGAGCGACAAACCCCCTGAGTGGTGCATTGGCGCCGGGTCTTCGGGGTTTGCGGCGTTTTCCGGCAGGGGAAGATCACCGTGTGCGGATCCTGACGAGGTACACCAGCGCTACGAAGTCGTAGAGGGCGTGGGCCGCGACGGGGACCAACAGGTTGTCCGTCGCGATCCACAGCCCGCCCAGATAGAGGCCGATCAGGCTGGCGAGGATGGCATAGGTCGTCGTCAGCCAGTGGGCCAGGCCGAACAGCAGGGCCACCAGGACGCAGGCGATCCACGGCCCGGCAGGGCCCCCCAGCCAGTCGGCCAGCGCGGCCTGGATCACCCCGCGAAACAACATCTCCTCCCCGAGGCCCGCCAACGCGGCAATCAAGGCCATCTCGGCCAACCGGCAGTTCCGCATCCAGGGGACGAGGTGCTCCTCGACGAAACGCAGCAGTTCCCGGAAAGGGCGAAAGGGGAGCCGAACACAGACCCAGAGCAACACGACCAGGGGCACGGTGGCCAGGACTCCCCACGCCACTGCCGGCCGGGTCCAATGGATGCTCATCATCGGGGGGTGGCCCAGGAGCCATCCCAGGCCCACCGCCACAAGGCCGATCCCTCCCTCCACGAGCACGGCCAGCCGGACAAACTGTTGCGGTGCTTCCGGTTCGGACGACATCGGGCGTTTCATCCCTCATGGGTACGGGACAGGGGCCTCACGATGGAGCATTATAGGGCCACCCCCGGTAGTGCAGCAGTGGGTCGGGGGGCGTTCCTTGACGGTCCCCATCATCACTGATAGACTGACTCGCTTCATTTTGTGCTGCGACAACATGAGGGGATCCGAGATGGCCCAGAAGTACGTCTACTTCTTTGGTCCCAGCGGGACCGAAGGCGATGCGTCGATGAAGAACGCCCTTGGCGGGAAGGGTGCTAACCTGGCCGAAATGGCCAGGCTGGGACTCCCTGTGCCGGCTGGGTTTACCGTGAGCACCGAGTACTGCACGGTCTACCTGGACGAGGGGCGGAAGTTCACCGACTTGCTCAAGCGGGAAGTCGCCGAGGCGATGGCCAAGGTCGAAGCGGCGATGGGCATGAAATACGGCGACCCGGTCAACCCGCTCTTGGTGTCGTGCCGCTCTGGTGCCCGCCGGTCGATGCCGGGGATGATGGAGACCGTGCTCAACGTGGGCTTGTGCTCGGCCACGATTCCGGGCCTGATCAGGAAGACCAACAACCCGCGGTTCGTCTACGACGCCTATCGCCGGCTGATCATGATGTACGCCGACGTGGTGATGGAGAAGGCCGAGGACCTCGAGCCGTCCCAGGGGAAGGGGATCCGCAAGATCCTCGACGAGATGCTCGACGAGTATAAGCGCCGCAAGGGCTGCAAGAGCGACACCGACCTGACGGCCGACGACCTCAAGAGTCTGGCCGAGGAGTTCAAGAAGACGATCAAGCGGATCCTCAAGAAGGACTTCCCCGACGATCCCTGGGAGCAGGCTTGGGGGGGCATCGGCGCGGTGTTCAAGAGCTGGAACGGCCGCCGGGCGGTCTCCTACCGCCGCATCGAGGGCATCCCGGACGAGTGGGGCACGGCGGTCAACGTCCAGGCGATGGTCTTCGGGAACATGGGGGACCACTCGGCCACCGGCGTGGCCTTCTCCCGCAACCCCGCCACCGGCGAGAACAAGTTCTACGGCGAGTGGCTGGTGAACGCCCAGGGGGAGGACGTCGTGGCCGGCATCCGCACGCCCAACCCGCTCAACGAGGCCACCAAGAACGAGCAGAACAAGCACCTGGGGTCGCTGGAGCAGCAGATGCCCGTCCTCTACAAGCAGCTCGACGCCATCCGCAGCAAGCTGGAGCAGCACTACCAGGACATGCAGGACATCGAGTTCACGATCCAGGAGGGCAAGCTCTACATGCTCCAGTGCCGCAACGGCAAGCGGACCGGCACCGCGGCGTTGAACATGGCCATGGACATGCTCCAGGAGAAGCTGATTGACCAGCCGACCGCGGTGATGCGGGTCGAGCCGGCGCAGTTGGACGAGCTGTTGCACCCGATCGTCGATCCCAACGAGGAGAAGAAGCACACGCCGATCACCCGGGGCTTGCCGGCCGGTCCGGGCGGGGCCGTCGGGAAAATCGTGTTCACGTCGGCGGACGCGGTGGACTGGACCGGCAAGGGGAAGAAGGTGATCCTCGTGCGCGAGGAGACCAACCCGGAGGACGTCGAGGGGATGCGGGCCGCGAAGGGCATCCTCACCGCCCGCGGCGGCATGACCAGCCACGCGGCCCTGGTCGCCCGCGGTTGGGGCAAGTGCTGCATCGTGGGGGCCGGCGAGCTCAGGATCGACTTGGCCAAAAAGGTCCTCACCGTCGGCGGCAAGGCCTACCAGGAAGGGAACGTGCTCACCTTGAACGGCACCAGGGGCCTGGTCTACGCCGGCGCAGTGAAGATGATGGACGCCAGCGAGAATCCCCGCTTGGCCGAGTTCATGAAGATCGTCGACAAGCACCGCAAGCTGGGCGTGCGCACGAACGCCGACACGCCGGCCGACGCCCGCGTGGCCCGCAACTTCGGCGCCGAGGGGATCGGCCTGTTCCGCACCGAGCACATGTTCTACGGCGAGGGGTCCGACGAGCCGCTGTTCGTCCTGCGGAAGATGATCCTTTCGAGCACGGAAGAGGAGCGCCGCCGTGCGGTCGACGAGCTTTACCCGTTCGTCAAGCGGGACATCAAGGGGACGCTGGAGGCGATGGACGGCCTGCCGGTGACGATCCGCCTCCTGGACCCGCCGCTCCACGAGTTCGTCCCGCAGAACGAGGACGCCCAGGCCGAGCTGGCCCAGGCCCTCTCGATCACCGTGGCCGACATCAAGCGCCGCGGCGAGCAGTTGCACGAGACCAACCCGATGATGGGCCACCGCGGGGTCCGCCTGGGGATCACCTATCCCGAGGTGACCGAGATGCAGGTCCGGGCGATCCTCCAGTCGGCCGCCGAGCTGACCAAGGAAGGCAAACACCCCCATCCGGAGATCATGGTCCCGGTGACCTGCGACGTGGGCGAGCTGGACGTCACCCGCGTGATCGTCGACCGGGTCCACGCCGAGGTGAAGGCCGCCACCGGCGTCGACGTGCAATTCCTCTATGGCACGATGATCGAGATTCCCCGGGCGTGCCTCTTGGCCGACAAGATGGCCAAGACCTCGCAGTTTTTCTCGTTCGGCACAAACGACCTGACGCAGATGGGCTTCGGCTTCAGCCGGGACGACATCGCCGGCTTCCTGCCCGACTACCTGAGCAAGAACATCCTCAAGGCCGACCCGTTCCAGACGATCGACCAGGAGGGGATCGGGCAGTTGATCGAGATGGCGGTCCAGAAGGGTCGCCAGGCCCGGCCCGACCTCAAGATCGGGATCTGCGGCGAGCAGGGGGGCGACCCGGCCTCGGTCGAATTCTGCTACAAGAGCGGGTTGAACTACGTCAGTTGCTCGCCGTTCCGCGTCCCCATCGCCCGGCTGGCCGCCGCGCAGGCGACGCTGAAGGGGAAGAAGTAGCGGCCAACCCCCTTCCCTCCGTAGCGCAGGAGCCCCTCTCCCTTTGGACGAGGGGCCGAGTGAGGGCATGAACTGCCCCCAACTTCATCAGCCGCGGCCCGGGCGAGACTATCGCCTGCTTGTTGCCCCATGGGCTCTGCTCGGCCTACAATATCCCTGCTTGGCAGGGAAACCACACGCACGGGCTCTTGTCAACTTGTGAACGAGGGAGGAACGCTAATGTACTCATTGGGCTATCGGCTCGGGCTCTTGGTGATTCTAGGGTCGTGGGGCAGCGGATTGGCGTCCGCGCCGGGAGCGGAAGCCTCAAGAGAGAGGCTCGTGGCGGATGCGGCCGGTGCCCAGGGCATGGTCACCGTCCGCCCGGAGGAGACCGACGCGATCCTCGCCAATCCCGGCGTCGGCTGGCAGACGTTCCACCGCACCGCGAAGGAGGATCGAAACCTGCCGGCGTGGATCCCGTCGACCGTGCATTACGCCCGGTGGGGCTGGGGCGAGCTCGAGCCGAAACCAGGGGAGATCGATGAGGCGATGTTGGATCGGGTGCTCCGCGAGACACACGCGGCGGGACAGAAGCTGGCGTTCCGCGTGATGTGCTGCTCGACCAGCAAGGGACGCCCGTACCATCCGGCCTGGCTGAAAGAGGCCGGCGGCCGGATCCTGGAGTGCGACTACCAGGGACAGGAGCCCTTCCTCATCCCCGATCTGGACGACCCGATCGTCCTGGAGAAGCACCTCGATTTCATCCGCCGGCTGGGCCGCCGCTACGACGGGCACCCGGACGTCGACCACGTCGACCTCGGCTCGGTCGGCTGGTGGGGCGAGTGGCACCTGAGCGGCTCGACGCGGTGCAAGATCAACTCGCTGGCCAGCCGCATGAAGATCGTCGACGCGTACCTGGCGGCGTTCAAGAGGACGCCCCTGGTGATGCTCATCGGCGGAGGCGAGTGCCTCAAGTACGCCGTCGGGCACGGCACTGGGTGGCGGGCCGATTGCCTCGGCGACATGGGCGGATTCTCGAAGACCTGGTGCCACATGCGCAAGGGATACCCGGTCTACATCCGCGAAGCCGGCATCGAAAACGCCTGGCAGACGGCCCCCGTCGCGTGGGAAAGCTGCTGGGACATGCGCAAGTGGGTCCAGGAAGGCTGGTCGCTGCGGTTCATCTTCAACTACGCCCTGGCCCTGCACGGCTCGCAGTTCAACAACAAGTCGGCGCCGCTGCCCCAAGGGGAAAACGTCCGGCCGGAGATCGAGCGATTCTTGCGGAGGCTCGGCTATCGGCTGGTGCTCAAGCGGCTCTCGCACCCCGCAACGGCCAGGCCGGGCGAGAAGCTCGCGCTGGCGATGGAGTGGCAAAACACCGGCTCGGCCCCGTGCTATCGGCCGTACCGCCTGGCCTATCGACTGAGCGACGGCAAGGGGTTCGCGAAGGTCTTCGTGGGCCGGGTGACGGTCCACCGCTGGCTCCCCGGCACGATCGCGCTTTTCACCAAGGAGTTCTTCGACGCGCCCGCCGATCTCCCGCCGGGGAAAATCGTCGAGGTGGCCGATTCGATTCTCCTGCCCAGGGACCTGCCGGCGGGCAAGCTCACGCTGTCGATCGCCGTGGTGGGGGAAGAGACGACGGAGCCCGTGGTGCGCCTGGGCATCCAAGGGCGAGCCGACGACGGCTGGTATCCGCTCGGCAAGATCGCCGTGGCGAAGTAGCCGCCCACTTGCAATCGCCGGGACTCCTCTTAGAATAGCATGGTATGGGACCGTGCCGCGGTCTATGCGGGAGTAACTCAGTGGTAGAGTGCTAGCTTCCCAAGCTGGAAGTCGCGGGTTCGACCCCCGTCTCCCGCTTCTCACGCAGCCCGTTGACAGCCGTTGTCAGCGGGCTGTTTTCGTTGACACCGCAACCACTTGCGGCGAGAGCGTCGGGCAAGAAAGCCAAGGCGGCCGGGCGTGACTGTCTGGCCAGAGTTGACTGCAATATCCTCAGTTTGTCGGAAGTTGGTGCAAGCGTTGGTGCAAGCGGCGAAGCCCTGAAATCCTCGGTCCCCGTTGTTTTTACGGCGGTTCGGTCCACCTGAGTTCCACCCATCAGCGGAAGGGCCGGCAAGGCTTCCACGGCCCCGGCTACGTCCAATAGGCGGGGGTCCGTATAGGTGTTCATGGTTAGGTCGATGGTCGAATGACGCATCGCGGCCTGCGCGGTCCGCGGTGCCACGCCCCCCCTGCTCAAGAGGGTGCCGAACGTGGTTCGCATCGCATGTGCGTCAACCGTGCGACCTCGTTCATCGCGCTTGGGAATGCCGGCTTCTGGGGCAAACCGGACCGTTTGCGTCGCCCTGGCGGCTTCCTGGAGGAGTACGGCCTTCTCAGCAAGCCACTCCCGCAGATCGCCGACAAGGTCGGAGCGAAGGGGAATCGTCGAGCCCTCGCGGTTCTTTTCGTCGTCGGCGTGGAGCACCAGGGTCTTGTAGATCAAGGCCCGCTCCCACCCAAGCCGTTCCAGCCGGCGGCGATCCTTGGTCATCCCCATTGGTCGCAGCGCCCGCTCAGCAGAGTCTGCTTCCACCGGCCCCGCGGTGCCACGGGTCGGCTCCAGCCGCCGGCAGCCGTTGCCGGTGAAGTGGATGCAGAGCTGACAGCGGCGTGGGAGGTCGAGGACCTCTTCGGGACGGCGGATACGAAAAAGGACCGTATTCTCGGGCGCGGGCCCGGCCTCCGTGGCTGCCCCCTATCGGGGGAACGGGGGCGCCGAACGCCGGGTCAATCCGCCCGAGCCGACTCGGGGGCGATTCTGCGCGCCGAGAATGGAACGATTTTCGGGACGCAGCCATCCCTGGGACCACGGAGTTGCCCGCGTCCTTCCACGACGACGGCGACGTGGCCGAGCACATGGCGAGTTGGCGTTTTTGTTCGCCGACAGTTTCGTAGATGTGACTCGCGGGGGGCGGCACGCCCGCGGGCGTGCCGAAGGGTTCCAGTGTGGTGGCTGCGGCAGCGACGGTGAGACTGACAAGGCAAGAGTCGTCGTTCTAGAGGGCGATCTTGCCTTACCCGCCCTTCTCGCCAAGAGCGTCTTTCCCGGCGGTGCTGCGCTTTGCGGCGCGATTCTTGGCGCGCTTGCCCGTGGCGCCATGGTCCGGACCTTGATCCCCGCTGGAATCGGCGCGGCCTTTCTTAGCCCTCACGAAGCCTCGCTCGCTGGGGTGAATATCGTCTTTATCGGGCGTGAAGGGAACGGAGTAGTCCTTGCCTGCGAGGCTGCGTTTGCACGACTCGCGAAACTCCACCAGTTTCACTTTCATCGCCTTGACGATCTCGGGCTGTTGCGCGGCGATATTCGCAGTCTCGCTTGGATCGCGGATCAGGTCGAAGAGCAGGTCTTTGCCTTCCGTGCCGTCCATGTCCGTCAGCAGCTTGTAGCGATTGTCAACCAGGGCCATGCGGGGCGAGCCCCGCGAAGTCTTGCTGCCGGTGCCGCCAGGCGTCTCAAAGGGAATAGGGACGGGGCGCTCTTTCATCTTGCCCTCGAATAAAGGAACCAGGCTGACGCCGTCGATCGGCTCGGGCTGGTCTTTCATTTTGAAGCCCAGGATGTCGAGCGTGGTCGGGAAATAGTCGAGGGTGCTGCACGGGATGGCGGTCGTGCTGCCGGGCCGGATCCGCGCAGGCCATTCGAGCAGCCCCGGCACATGGATGCCGCCTTCGAACAGGCTGCGCTTGCGTCCGCGAAATGGCCCGGCCGACCCGCGCGTCGTGCCCTTGTCGCCCGTGTCGCCTTCCGGTCCGTTGTCGCTCGTGAACCACAGCATCGTGTTGCCGGCGACGCCGAGGTCCCGCAGTTCCTTGCGCAACCGTCCGATTTGGACGTCCAGGGCCGTGATGACGCCGTAGTAGTTCTGCTCGCCCTCATCACGGCCCGGATACATCTTGAGGAATTCGGGCCCGGCCGCGACCGGCTCGTGCGGCGCATGGAACCAGATGACCGCGAAGAACGGCGTTTTCTCCGCAGCCGCTTTGCGAATGAAAGGGATGGCGCGATCCATGAGGACCCGCGAATCGCATCCTTCCGTGTTTTCGGTCTCGATCTTTCCGTTATGGTAGTAGGGATTCACGGTGTTGCCCTTGATCGGGTCCCAGAGGCGAAGTGCATACTCGGTCGAGAACCATTCGTCGAACCCGTTCATGCCGGGGGTCGCGTAGTTTCGTTTGGCATTGCGGGAGGCGCCTTTTCCCGAGTGGGCGGGGTCGAGCGTGCCCAGGTGCCACTTGCCGAAATGTCCGGTGGCGTATCCTTGCGTCTTGAGCGCTTCGGCCAGCGTGATTTCCTCTTTGCGGATATGGCCTTGGTTGGCCGACCAGATGCCGTAACGATAGGGATGGCGGCCCGTGAGGCAACTGCCGCGCGTGGGAGAGCACACCGGCGCGCCGCAGTAGAAACGCTCGAAACGAAGGCCGGCCTTGGCCATCTCGTCGAGATGGGGCGTCTTGATGATCTTGTTTCCATGGAAGCCCGGATCGCCCCAGCCCATGTCGTCGGCCATGGCAAGAATGATGTTTGGTGCGGCGGCCGGCTCGGCGGCGTGGAGTGAGGTCAGCGGAGCCAGCAGGAGGGCGGTGAGGATCCATCGTGCCATGGCGTCGTAGTCTCTCTTTTGTGGATGCTTCTCCCGTTGGCTCAAAACTCCCACCGCTTCGGCTTGCCGGCGGCTTGGAGTTCGATCCAGTCCACGTCCACCGTTTGCCTCTGCGCGGGGAGATAGACGCGGAGGATGCCGTTCTTCACCGCGGTGCTGCAACGGCGGGCCTTCCAGCCTTGGAGCGGATCGGCGCGCGCAGCGGCTTTGGCGGTGGACTTCTTTGCAGCGCCGGGCTTGTACCGCGGATTGCGCACAGGCACGACGGCTCCGGTGTCGGCGAGGAATTTCCTGATGAGCGCGTTCAGTTCGCGGACGCGTTCGGGTTTCTCGGCGGCGAGGTTCTTCGTCTCGCCGAGGTCGTCGCGCAGGTTGTAGAGTTCGAGTCGGTCGGTGCCGTCGTCGTTCTGTGCGTAGAGGCGGATGAGTTTCCAATCGCCGCGCCGCACGCTCGTCCCGGGATGCTGGCCGCTCGCCGGTGTGTCGTGCGGGAAGTGGCAGAAGATGGTGTCGCGCGCGAGCGTGCCGCCCTTGAGCATCGGCGCGAGGCTCACGCCGTCGGGCTTCGCGTTCTTCGGCAGCGGCACGCCGGCCATGTCGAGCAGGGTGGGCATCCAGTCGATGCTCTGAATCGCGGTGTCGTTCGCGGTGCCGGGCTCTGTCACGCCCGGCCACACCACGATGCACGGCTCGCGCACGCCGCCTTCGTACAGGCTCGCCTTGCCGTTGCGCAAAGGGAGGTTGCTCGTGGGTGGCGCAGCCATGTCGGCCTGAAAGCGCGCGCTCTTGTGTTCGGCGGCGCCGCCCTTGCCGCCCCAACTCACGCCGCCGTTGTCGGAAAAGAAAACGATGATGGTCCGGTCGGCGATGCCGCATTCCTCCAGCGCGGCGAGCACGCGGCCCACGCCGTCGTCGAGGCTCTCGACCATCGCGGCATAGACCGGATTGCGCTGCGGGTTACTCGGGTCGGCGAGCTTGCGATACTTCGCCACGAGCTCGTCCTTCGCGTCGTAAGGCGCGTGGACGCTGAACTGCCAGTAATTCACGTAGAACGGCCGGTCCTTGCTCTCGCGGATGAACTTCACGACCTGCGACGACAGCGCGTCCTCGATGTGCTCGCCGGGTTTGCCCTCGACGTTGAGTGTGGCGGGAAACTTCCACGGGGCGACGTAGCTGCCCGCCGGCCCCGGCCCCGGCCAGTGCGGCCAGTCCACATCGAAGCCGTGCTGCAGCGGCGAATACGGCTCCGCGCCGAGATGCCATTTGCCGAAATGCCCCGTGCGATAACCCGCGTCGCGCAGCACCTTCGGCAGCGTGACGTAGTCGGTCTTCAAGCGCGTGACGCTGTTGGCGACGAGCACGGGCGTCTTCGGATTGCCCTTGGCGAGCTGCTTTTCGAAAACGACCCGCGGCAGGTGGCAAACCGGCGCCGTGATGCCCGTGCGCGCCGGCCACAGGCCCGTGAGCACACTGCTCCGCGTCGGCGAGCACAGCGGATTCGCCGCGTATGCCTGCGTGAACTTCACTCCCCGCGCCGCGAGTTTGTCGAGGTTTGGCGTCTGGTGAAACTTGCTGCCAAAGCAGCCCAAGTCCCGCCAGCCGAGGTCGTCGGCCAGGATGAAGAGGATGTTGGGTTTCACGGGCGTTGCGGCCCCAGCCGCGTGCAGGGCGGCCAACGGAGCCAACAGCAGGGCGGTGATGACACCGGCGATTTGTTTTGTGTGGTTCATTGTCTTTTCTCTTTCAGCTTTTTCCGCGCGGCCCGGTCCATGAGCGCGGGGGCCGGATAACCGGTCTTGCGAATGCGGGCACCCGCCTCCCGCAAAGCGGCGACGTCGCTCGGATGGATGGAGCCATCCGGCAACGGGCCGGTGTTGAGCGTCAGATTGGCTTCTTGGGCGAAGGCGTCGGCCAGCAGGGCGAGAACCTGGTCGGCGTTGATGTGCTCGCAGCCTTCCAGATAAAGCCAGGAGGGGGGCGCGGTCTGCATGTTCGTGCAAATGTCGCCCCGCTTGCCGGCGTTCATCGCCCAGGCCTTCTGCGCGATGGCGTCCCTCTTCGCGTGCATCAAACCCTCGGGCGCGACGAAATCCTCGGTGCCGGTTCCCTGCTTGAACGAGATCAGGCACTGTGGCTGGAGCGACCGGATCAGCGCGTAGAGTTCGTTGATCCGGCGATAGGCCGCGGGTTCCGCGTAGCAGGATCCAATGCCATCCAGCCAGATTCCGGCGACCGGACCGTATTGGGTCAGCAGTTCCCGCACCACCGCGCGGTTCCGATCGAAGGTTTCCTGCGGCTCCGTGCGCGCGACGTCGGGCGGACAATAAAGAAACAGCCCCAGTCCCTTCTTCCGGCATTGCTCGGCCAGTTCCGCCACCAGGTCACGGCGCGCCGGCGAGTTCAGGCTTGTGAACTCGGATACGGAGGTGCGGAACATATACAAATTGCCCCTGTGGCGGGTCGTGAAGTTGACGTAATGCATCTCGGCTGCGAGGGCCAGATTCGTGATGAAATCGGCGTCGAATTTCTCGGCCGTAAAGCGCCCCTTGAGGCGCGCATAGTCGACGTCCGCCCCCTGCTTGAGCCGTTTCCATTCCTCCCCGGAAATCGATCTCTTCTCCAATGCCTCACGCGCCGTCAGCCCGCGAAGACTCTCCAGGGCATAGTGAACGAACAGCCCCCACTTCGCGTTGCGATGCCACCGGACGGCCGCGGCGCGAGGATTCTTGCGATACAGGGTTTCATATCCTCGCAAGTAGGAGGGGATCGCGGCTTCCGGATCACTCTTGGATCTTCGCGTTCCTCTCTTGGAGTCCGGCTTTGGCGTCTGTGCCGGGCAGGGGCGAACCGACCCTGCAAGGCCGGAAACCGCAGCCAGGCCCATTGTCCTGAGAAACTGCTTTCGAGTTTGCCGAATCATACTCAGAGCCTAACTATTCGCTCGGGGGACGCTGCCGTGCGGGGCGCTGTCCCTCGCCGGGTGGGGGACCGCCGGGACCGCCAGGGCGAAAGCCCTCACCGCGCATACCGGGACCGCCCGGTCCGCCTGGTCCGGCCGGGCGCTGCGGGCGATACTCTTCCGGCGTGAGTTTGCCGTCGCC
>Ga0153916_10002443_pt1 | contig 13581 bp, 14 predicted proteins | sample Opewatmetagenome_FD_109642 | JGI IMG/M metagenome (GOLD analysis project Ga0153916, IMG submission 109642) | Freshwater wetland microbial communities from Ohio, USA - Open water 3 Core 3 Depth 4 metaG | ecosystem: Environmental > Aquatic > Freshwater > Wetlands | place: USA: Ohio, Lake Erie...
GCGGGCGTGGCGTGACCGAGGAGCGGCGCTCGCCTGCCGGCGTGCCGGTCGCGCCGTCCTACGGGCCGGAGCGGCCCGGCGAGTTTCCGTTCACCCGCGGCATCCATCCGTCGATGTACCGTAGCCAGCTCTGGACGATGCGCCAGTATGCCGGCTTCGGGACCGCCGAGGAGACCAACGCGCGGTTCCGCGAGCTGCTGACGGCGGGGCAGACCGGTCTTTCCGTGGCGTTCGACCTCCCCACCCAGATGGGCTACGACTCCGACGCGCCGGCCGCGGAGGGCGAAGTCGGGCGCGCGGGCGTCGCGATCGACACGGTGGACGACCTGGCCCGCCTGTTCGCGGAGATCCCGCTCGCCCGCGTGTCTACGTCCATGACGATCAACGCGACAGCCGCGACGCTGCTGGCGATGTACGTGGTGGCGGGCGAAGAGCAGGGCGTCCCGCCGACGGCGCTCCGCGGCACCGTGCAGAACGACGTGCTCAAGGAGTACATCGCGCGCGGCACGTACATCTACCCGCCCGAGCCCTCGCTGCGGCTGGTTACCGACGTGTTCCGGTTCGTGGCCGCCACGGGGATGCCGTTCAACCCGATCTCGGTGAGCGGCTATCACATGCGCGAGGCTGGGGCGACCGCCGCGCAGGAGGTCGCGTTCACGTTTGCGAACGCGATCGAGTACCTCGATCGGGCGAAGGACGCGGGGCTCGATCCGGCCGCCGTTGCCGAGCGGATGTCGTTCTTCTTCGCGGCGCACAACGACCTGTTTGAGGAAGTGGCGAAGTTCCGCGCGGCCCGCCGCCAGTGGGCGCGCCTCGTACGGGAGCGGTACGGCGGTGGCGACGCGGCGTGCCGGCTCCGGTTCCACACGCAAACCGGCGGCTCGACGCTCACCGCCCAGCAGCCGCTCACCAACGTGGTGCGGGTGACGGTGCAGGCGCTGGCCGCGGTGCTCGGGGGGACGCAATCGCTGCATACCAACAGCTACGACGAGGCGCTCGCCCTGCCGACCGCCGAGGCCGCGCGCCTCGCGCTGCGCACGCAGCAGGTCCTGGCGTACGAATCCGGCACCGCGCAAACCGCCGACCCACTCGGCGGATCGCACTACGTGGAGACGCTCACCGACGAGCTCGAGCGGCTGGTCGGGGCGCTGCTCGCGGAGGTGGAGCGGGGCGGGGGCGCGGCAGCGGGCATCGCGCGCGGCTACTTCCAGGATGCGATCGCGCGCTCGGCGTACGCGCAGCAGCGCGCGATCGAAGCGAACGAGCAGGTCGTGGTCGGGGTCAATCGGTTCACGATCGCCGAGCCGCCGCCGCCGATCCCGGCGCCGGACTACTCCGCGCTTGCCCGGGCCCAGATCGCCCGCGTGCGGCAGGTGCGGGAGCGGCGCGAGCCGCTGCGCTGGCGGCAGGGCCTCGACCGGCTCGCGGCCGCGGCCCGAGGGGACGGCCCCCTCATGTCCCACATCATCGCGGCGGTGCGCGCCCGCGCCACCGTGGGCGAGATCAGCGGCGTGCTGCGCGCGGTCTGGGGCGAGCACCGGCCCGGCGCGTAGCTGCCGCTACCGCACGACAAGGCTGCAACAGGTCACGCCGCCCTCCGCCTTGGCCAGCTCGGACACGTCCACCCCCCTGACCCTGAGGCCGCGGCCTTCGAGCCGTCGCCGCGTCCGGCGATAGGCGGACGGCACCAGCACCGCGTCCGCCACGCGGAGCACGTTCGCGGCGAACGGCTCGGCGGGGTCCACGTCGATCAGGGCGAACGCGCGAAACGCCTGCGCGTCGACCCACGCGCGCTGGATCAGCAGCGTCTCGTCCGCCACCGCCGTCACCGCCGACTTGAGGTGCAGGCAGCCGGTCACGGCTACGTCGATCACGTGGTAGCCGTGCGGAGCGAGCAGGGCGCGCAGCTGCGCGCGGCCCGTCCGGTTGCTGCGGGTCGACGCACCGACAAACACGCGCGTGCCGATGTGCAGCACGTCGCCGCCGTCGAGCGTTCCAGGCGCCACGATGTGACCCAGCGGACGGTAGGGCGCGAGGGCCGTGGCGACGGTGGTCGTCTCCGGACGCCGGGACCGGGCGCCGGGACGCGTGATCACGGCGAGTTCGTCGAGCACGACGGCGGCATCTTCCACGAACACCGCGTCGGGCAGGTCGGGTTCCGCGGGGAGGTGCTGGACCGTGCAGCCGAGCGATGCTAGGGCGCGCTCGTACCGCGCGTGCTGCCGCGCGGCCCGGCGCCAGTCGAGCGCCTGGCGTGGGACGTGAGTCAGTTCGCAGCAGGCGAGGCTCGGGCTCACCGGGCGGGTGATCGCGATGGGCATTCGGGCTCGCCGGCGCGGTCAGGGAAACTCGAGCGCCACGGGGCGCCAGGTCTTCGGGTCGTTCAGCAGGCCGTGCGCATAGCTCACGATTTCGAGACGTTGCGGGGTCACGCGGATCAGCACGTAGTCGTCCCCACGGTTCTTGTCCTGATAGAAGGGGGACCACGCTTCCTTCCAGTGCCTGGCCTTCTCGAGGGAGTCATCCACCACCGCAGCCGTGCCCAGGATGGTCACGTAGCCGGTGCCACCCGGATCGGTGTAGAGCAGGGTCACGCGCGGATCCCGTCTGACCTGTGCGACCTTGCGCGTGACGGGATTGGTCGCGATCCAGATGGTCATGTCCGCTTCCGGCGGGAACGCATCGACGACCCGAGCCTGGGGACGGCCGTCGTCGCCGACGGTGATGAAGCCCGCGAGGCCAGCCTGTTGCATCAGCTCTCTGGCAGCGTCGATGATCCTGGAGCGCTGCTCCCCGGTCGGCGGGTTCTGCGCGGGAGCCGCCGTTGGGAGCACGAGCAGCGTCAAGAGCACGCAGAGTGGTCCGGCTCGTGCCATACGGTTCCTCCTCGTGGCGTACGCAAGCGCGAACAGCCGGCCCCGGGCCTGCCCCGCAGGGCCGCCACTCCTGATTGGTGCTCGGCGGGTCCGGACGCAAGGGGGTGAGGCGACGGGGCCATGCCGGCAACGGGATACGTCGCGGCTCCATCGTACAGCTTGCCGCTCGACGACGATCAGCTTAAACTCATGATTCACTTGGGATTACAAGGCCCTTGAGGATGCCGACCTACGTCTATCGTTGCCCAGCGTGCGACCATCAGTTTCAGCAGTTCGAGAAGATGTCCGCGAGCCCCCGGCCCGTCTGTCCGGAGTGCGGCCAGCGCGCTGAGCGCCGCATCACGGGTGGTGCCGGTCTCGTGGTGAAAGGGAGCCACGCACCGGAGTCGTCGGAACCCGGGTCGTGTTGCGGCGGCACGTGCGGCTGCCATTGACCGAGCCGCCCCGGAACGCGACTCTCACGACTCCGCCGCGCTAGCAGGCGTCGCCATGCCGACCTACGCATACCGCTGCCCCGCATGCGGGCACGAGTTCCAGAAGTTCCACAAGATGAGCGTGCGGACGCGCCCGAAGTGCCCCGCGTGCGGCGCGGTGGCCGAGCGCGTGATCACCGGGGGGGTGGGGCTCCACTTCAAGGGGTCGGGCTTCTACGTCACCGACTACCCCAAGAAGGGAAGCAAGGCGCCGGAGAGGCAGGAGGGGCAGAAGAAGGCCGTCGGTGACAAGAAGCCCGACGAGAAGAAGCCCGACGAGAAGAAGCCGTCGAACAAGAAGTCCGGAGACGACCCCTGACCACCGGCGTGGACCCGTTACGCGAGGCGCTTCTCGCGATCGCGCGCGATCTCGGCGCGCCCGACCTCGACATCCAGCTCGAGCGCCCGCGCGAGGACGCGCACGGGGATCTCTCCAGCAACCTCGCGCTCCAGCTCGCCGGCCGCCTGGGCAGGAAGCCGCGCGACGTGGCGCGCGAGATCGTGACCCGCCTGCGGCTCCCACCGGGAGTCGTCGAGAAGATGGAGATCGCGGGACCGGGATTCATCAACTTCTTCCTCGCGGGCACCGCGCTCGCCGCGGTGGTCCGGGCCGTGCTGGGCGCCGGCGCGGCGTACGGGACCAGCCAGGTCGGTCGCGGCGTCAAGGTGAACGTCGAGTTCGTGTCGGCCAATCCGACGGGACCGCTGCACGTCGGCCACGGACGCGGCGCCGCGCTGGGTGATGCGGTGGCGTCGCTGCTGGAGGCCACCGGGCACGAGGTCACCCGCGAGTTCTATGTGAATGACGCGGGAGTCCAGATCGATCGGCTGGCCCGCTCGCTGTGGGCGCGCGTCCAGCAGCGCGCCGGCCGCCCCGCCGCGATCCCGGAAGGCGGCTACCACGGGGAGTATCTCATCGAGCTGGCCGCGGCGCTGCTGGAGCGGGAGGGGAACGCGTTCGCCGACCTGCCCGAAGCCGAGGCGCTGGCGCGCTGCCGCGCCGAGGCGCTGGCGACGCAGCGGGCGGAGCAGGACCGCGACCTCGACGAGTTCGGAGTGCGGTTCGACGTCGTGAGCAGCGAGCTGGATCTGTACGCCGGCGACCGGCTGGTCGAGACGCTCGCGGATCTGGCGGCGCACGGGCTCAGCTACGAGCGGGACGGCGCGCTGTGGCTCGCCACGTCGCGGTTCGGGGACGAGAAGGACCGCGTGATCCGCAAGCAGGACGGGACGTACACGTACTTCCTCCCCGACATCGCCTACCATCGCGACAAGGCGCGCCGCGGGTTCCACCGGGCGATCGACGTCTGGGGTGCCGACCACCACGGCTACGTCGCCCGGATGCAGGCGGCGATGGTGGGACTGGGGCTGGCGCCGGACTTCTTCGAGGCGGTGCTGGTGCAGCTGGTCCGCGTGATGCGTGGGGGGGAGGAGGTCCGCTTCTCGAAGCGGTCCGGCGATTTCGTCACGCTGCGGGAGCTGTATCTCGAGACGGGGGTGGACGCGGCGCGCTACTTCTTCCTGTCGCGTCGCGCCGACTCACAATTCGTATTCGACGTGGACCTCGCGAAGCGCCAGTCGGAGGAGAATCCCATCTATTACGTGCAGTACGCCCACACGCGCATCGCGGGGATCTTCCGCAACGCCGGGCTCGATCCGGCGGTCGTGGGGCCCGACTTCGCCGATCCGGCGCCGCTCACCGCCGACGTCGAGCAGGAGCTGCTGAAACAGCTCGGCCGGTACCCCGAAGTCGTCGCCCGCGCGGCGGCCGAGCTGGAGCCGCACCGCATCATCGCCTATCTGGAGGAGTCGGCCCGCCTGGTGAACGCCTGGTATCACCACTACCGGGTGCTCGGCGAGCCGGCCCCGGTCGAGCGCGCACGGCTGATGCTGGCCCGGGCGGTCCAGCTCGTGCTACGCAACGGCCTCGCGCTGTTGGGGATCAGCGCCCCAGAACGGATGTGATCGTGAGTCTCCTCGTCGTCGGCAGCATCGCTCTCGATTCGGTGCAGACGCCATTCGGCTCGACGGCCGACGCCCTCGGCGGGTCGGCGGTGTTCTTCAGTGCGGCGGGGTGCCTGCTGCACCCCGTGCAGATGGTCGGCGTGGTGGGGGACGACTACCCGTTCGACCGGCTGGAGCGGATGGCGCGGCGCGGGATCGACCTGGCCGGGGTCGAACGCACGCGCGGCGAGAGTTTCCGCTGGAAGGGGAGGTACTCCTACGACCTGCAGAACCGGGAAACGCTGGAAACCCGGCTCGGGGTGTTCGCCGAGTTCCAGCCGCGCATTCCGGCGGCGTTCCGCGACGCGCGCTACGTGTTTCTCGGCAACATCGATCCCGAGCTGCAGATCGGCGTGCTCGATCAGGTGCAGGATCCCGTGTTCGTCGCGTGCGACACGATGAACTACTGGATTCAGGGCAAGCGCGACGTGCTGCTCGAGCTGCTGCGGCGGGTCGACGTGCTGCTGGTCAACGACGCCGAGGCGCGCCAGCTCTCGGGCGACTGGAACATCTATCGGGCGGCGCGGTGGATCCTGCAGCACGGACCGCGCTTCGTCGTGGTGAAGCAGGGCGAGTACGGCGCGGTACTGGTGAGCGGCGCCGGCGTGTTCTACGTGCCCGGATACCCGCTCGAGGAGATCTTCGACCCGACCGGGGCCGGCGACGCGTTCGCCGGGGGGTTCATGGCCCACCTGGCCCGCAGCGGCGACGAAACGCCCGAGAACCTGCGGCGGGCGATGGTGGTGGGCAGCGCGATGGGTTCGTTCGCCTGCGAGCAGTTCTCGGTGCACCGGTTCGACGAGCTGACTCCGGACGAGGTGGCCGCGCGGGTGCGCGCGTTCAGCGAACTGGTCCGGTTCGATGTGGGGCCGTTCATGGAGGGTGGGGCCTGATGCCGGCGGATCGCTATCGCGCGGCGGGGGTCGACCTCGACGCGGCGGAGGCGGCGAAGCGCCGCATCGTCGAGCTGGTCAAGTCGACCCGCACCGACCTGGCGCGCGGGCTGCCGGGAGCGTTCGGCGGCATGCTGCGGCTGCCCCCGGACGTTCCCGACCCGGTGCTCGTGATGAGCACCGACGGCGTCGGCACCAAGGTGCTGGTCGCGCTGCGCGCGGGCCGGCACGACACGGTGGGCGAGGACCTGGTCAACCACTGCGTGAACGACATTCTGGTGCACGGCGCGCGGCCGCTCGCGTTCCTCGACTACATCGCGGCCGCCGCGATGGACGTCGGCACCGTCGCCGCGCTGGTCGAGGGCGTGGCACGGGGATGCCGCGCGCACGCCATGACGCTGGTGGGGGGCGAGACCGCGCAGCTGCCCGACCTCTATCACCCGGGCCATTACGATCTGGCGGGCACGATCGTCGGCGTCGTGTCCGAGGCCGCGGCGCTGCACGGCGACCGCGTGCGGGCGGGCGACGTTCTTCTGGGCTACGCCTCGTCCGGTCTCCACACCAACGGTTACACGCTGGCGCGCCGCATCGTGTTCGACGAGCTGCAGCTCGACGAGGACACGCACGTGCCGGCGCTCGGCACCACCGTCGCGGAGGCGCTGCTCGCGGTGCATCGCAGCTACTGGCCGGCCCTGGGGCCGGTGCTCGATCGCGTGCACGCGCTGGCGCACATCACGGGCGGCGGCATCCCGGGCAACCTGTCGCGCTCGTTGCCGGAGGGGCTGGCGGCGCGGGTCCGGTTCGGGGCGTGGCCGGTGCCGCCGCTGTTCGACTTCCTCGCGCAGGCGGGCCGGGTGGCGGCGGACGAGATGGATCGCGTGTTCAACATGGGGATCGGCATGGTCGCCGTCGTGGCGTCCGGCGAGGCGTCGGCGGTGCGCGCGGCCGCTGCTCGGGCGGGCGTGGACACGTGGGTGATCGGCGACATCACGGCCGGGGCGGGCGTCGAGATCGTGCGGTAGCATGATCACCGAGCGCGAGGCGATGAGCCGGGCCGTGGCCCTGGCTTTGCGGGGGTGGGGTCGGGTGGCGCCGAACCCGCTGGTCGGGGCGGTGGTCGTGCGCGAGGGGCGGGTTCTCGGGGAGGGCTGGCACGCAGAGTTCGGCGGCGCGCACGCGGAGGCGGCGGCGCTGAGCCGTTGCGCCGACCCGCGGGGGGCCGCGCTGGTGGTCACGCTCGAGCCGTGCAATCACCACGGCAAGACCCCGCCGTGCACGGAGGCCCTGATGGCCCAGGGGATCGCGCGCGTGGTGATCGCGGGGCGCGACCCCCATCCGGTGGCGCAAGGCGGAGCCGAGCAGCTGCGGGCCGCGGGCATCGCAGTCGAGATCGGGCTGGGGGCGGAGGAAGCGGCGGCCGCCAATGCGGCGTACCTGTGGTCGACCGTCCGGCGGGACCGGCCGTTCGTGGCCGTGAAGGTGGCCGCCTCGCTCGACGGGTTCATCGCCGATGTGGAGGGGCACTCGCAGTGGATCTCGGGTCCGGCCGCGCACGAGTTCGTGCACTGGCTGCGTGCCGGCTTCGACGCGATCGCCGTGGGGCGCGAGACCGCGGTGCGGGACGATCCCCAGCTCACCGTGCGGGGCGCCGTGACGCCGCGGGTCCCGCCCGCCCGCGTGGTCTTCGCGGGGCGGGGACCGCTGCCTGCCACCCTGCGATGTCTCGATCCGGCGGGGGGCGGGCCGGCCATCGTGGTCACCCAGCCCGCCGTGGCGGCAGTGCGGCGCGCGGCCCTCGGGCCCGCGGGCGTTCAGCTGCTCGAGGCGGCCACACCGGCGGCGGGGTTGCAGGCGCTGCGCGAGGCGGGGGTGTGCGCGCTGCTCGTCGAGGGCGGGGGCACCCTCGTGGGCAACCTGCTCGAGGCCGATCTCGTGGATCGGGTGTACCGCATCACCGCGCCGGTCTGGCTGGGCGCGGGCGCGCCCGCCTTCGGCAGCCGCGCGGGCGTGCCGCTCGGAGACGCCGCGCGCTGGGTGGTGACCGAGCGCCGGCCGCTCGGTTCCGATACCTTACTGGTGGTGGATCGCGCGCTGTGTTTACAGGGATCGTGACGGCCATGGGCCGCGTGGAGCGCGCCGAGCGGTCGACCGATCGGTTGGGGCTCACACTGCGCTCCCCCTACGCGGACCTCGCGGTCGGCGACAGCGTGGCCGTGAACGGGGCGTGCCTCACCGTCGTCGAGACCGACGGGCGCACGTTCCGGGTGGACGTGATCGTGACGACCCGGGGCCGCACGAGTCTCGAGGCGTTGCGGGCGGGCGATCCCGTGAACCTGGAACGGCCGCTCGGCGTGGGGGACCGGTTCGGCGGGCATTTCGTTCAGGGGCATGTGGACGGGCTCGGCGAGGTGCTGGCGGTCCGCGACGAGGCGGACGCCCGGCTAGTGGACCTGCGTCTCCCGCCCGACGTCGCGGAGCTGTCGGTGCCGCACGGGTCGATCGCGCTCGACGGGGTCAGCCTCACGATCAACGCCATCCCGTCGCCCGACACGATCCAAGTCGCGCTGATTCCCTACACGCTCGCGGCGACCACGCTGGGAGGCTGGGGCGTCGGCGACCGCGTCCAGGTCGAGGGGGACATGCTGGGGAAGTACGTCCGGCGCCTCCTCCGGAAGGAACCATAGATGCCGTTCGGCACGATTGATCAGGCGATTGCCGATATCCGGGCCGGCCGGCTCGTCGTCGTCGCGGACGACGAGGACCGCGAGTGCGAGGGCGACCTCGTCGCCGCGGCGGAGCTGGCGGCCCCCGAGACGATCAACTTCATGGTCACGCACGGGCGTGGCCTCGTGTGTCTCACCCTGTTGCCGGAGCGGTGTGCGGCGCTCGGGCTGCCGCAGATGGCCGAGCACAACGCCGAGTCGTACGAGACGGCGTTCACGGTGAGCATCGACGCCGCGAAGCGGTTCGGCGTCACCACCGGGATCTCGGCGGCCGATCGCGCGAAGACCGTCCAGGTGGCGATCGATCCGGTGACCGATCCCGCGGACCTGCGACGGCCGGGCCACGTGTTCCCGCTGCGGGCCCGTCCGGGTGGCGTGCTGCAGCGCGTCGGGCACACCGAGGCGAGCATGGATCTGGCGCGGCTGGCGGGCCTGTATCCGGCAGGCGTGATCTGCGAGATCCTGGCGCCGGACGGGACGATGATGCGACGCACGCAGCTCGAGCTGTTCGCGGCGCAGCACGGCCTGACGCTGGTGACGGTGGCGCAGCTCGTGGCCTACCGGCTGCAGCACGAGCGCCTGGTCCATCGGGTCGCGGAGGCCCGGCTGCCCACGCAGTACGGCGCGTTCCACATCGTGGGCTACCGGAACGACATCGACGACGCCGAGCACGTGGCGCTGGTGTACGGCGACGTGGCGGGCCGTGACAACGTGCTGGTGCGGATGCACTCGAAGTGCCTCACCGGCGACGTGTTCGCGTCGGCGCGCTGCGACTGCGGCTGGCAGCTGCAGAGCGCGATGCGGACGATCGCCAGGGAAGGGGCTGGTGTCATCGTGTACCTCGACCAGGAGGGTCGGGGCATCGGGCTGCTCAACAAGCTCAAGGCGTACGAGCTGCAGGACGCCGGGCACGACACGGTCGAGGCGAACGCCCAGCTTGGCTTTCCGCCGGACCTGCGCAACTACGGGATCGGCGCCCAGATCCTGATCGACCTCGGGCTCTCGTCGATCCGCATCCTCACGAACAACCCGCGCAAGCTCGTGGGACTCGACGGGTACGGGCTCGAGATCGTGGCGCGCGTGCCGATCGTGCCGCCCGCCACGGAAGAGAACCGGAGCTACCTCGAGGTCAAGCGCAACAAGCTCGGCCACCTGCTGTCCGACTGACATGCACCCGACCGACGCCAGTCCCCGCACGGCGGCCGGGCGGGCCCTCGTCTGCGCGAGTCGCTTCAACGAAGCCGTGGGCCGGCGGCTGGTCGACGGCGCACTCGCCGCCCTCGCCAATGGGGGCTACGACGCCGATCGTGTCGACGTCGCCTGGGTCGCTGGGGCGTTCGAGCTCCCCCTCGTGCTCGATCGGGGGCTGCGCACCGGCCGGTACGACGTGGCGGTCGCCGTGGGCGCGATCATCCGCGGCGAGACACCGCACTTCGAGTACATCGCCCTGGAGGCGACGCGCGGTATCGGGGCCGTCGCGCTGGCCCGCGGGGTGCCGATCGGATTCGGGCTGCTCACCTGCGACACGCTGGAGCAGGCGCTCGAACGCTCGGGCGGCGCGGCCGGCAACAAGGGGGGGGAAGCGGTGGACGCGGCCCTCACCTCGCGTCGGGTCATCGGCTGGCTCGCCGGCGATGCTTCGACGTGAAACCCGGGTGCGGGCCCGCGCCCTGCAGATCCTCTACGCGTGGGAGTCGCGGAACCGGCCACCGGTGCGTGTCGTGGCCGATGGTCTGTACGCGCTGCACGGCGGGCGGGACGGGGTGTGGGACCGTGCGGAGGCGATGGCGGAAGCGGTGGCGGCGGCCGCCGCCCGACTCGACGCCGAAGTCGCGCAGGATATCGAGCGCTGGCGGCTGGCGCGGGTGGGCGTGAACGAGCGCAACATCCTGCGCCTGGCCGCGCACGAGCTGCTGCACACGGAGACGCCGGCCCCGATCGTGATCTCCGAGGCCGTGCGCCTGGCCCACTGGTTCGCGGGCGCCAAGGCGCCGCCTTTCGTGAACGGGGTGCTCGACGCCCTGGCGCGTCGCGTCGGACGGCTGTGAGGATCCTCGCGGTCAACTGGCAGGATCTCGCGAACCCCCGGGCCGGTGGGGCGGAGGTCCATTTCTTCGAGATCTTCGGACGGCTGGCCGCGGCCGGACACGCCGTGACCCTGGTCGCCTCGGGCTGGCCGGGCGCGGAGCCGGTCGCCGAGATCCGGGGTATCCACGTACGGCGGGTGGCCGGGCGCAACACGTTCGCCGCGCGCGGGCGGGGCGCCGTCCGGCGCGCGCTGCGCGCGCAGCGCTACGACGTGGTGGTGGAGGACATCAACAAGCTGCCGCTGTTCCTGCCGCTGCTGACGCGGCTGCCGTGCTACGTCATCGTGCCGCATCTGTTCGGCGCCACGGCGTTTCGCGAAGCGGCGTGGCCGGTCGCGGCCGTGGTGTGGGCGGCGGAACGACCGGTCCCGTGGGTGTATCGCCGCGCGGCGTTCCACGCGATCAGCGGCAGCACGCGCGACGACCTCGTGGAGCGCGGCGTGCCGGCGGACCGCGTGCGGGTGATCTGCCCCGGCGTGGACAGCGCGTGGTTCGCCCCCGATGCCGCCGTGCCGCGGACACCGGTCCCAACCTTCTTGTACGTCGGGCGCCTGAAGCGTTATAAAGGGGTGGAAACGGCGGTTCGGGCCATCGCGTCGGCGCGGCAGGCAGGATGGAACGTCCGGCTGGACATCGCGGGACAGGGTGACGACCGGCCGCGGCTCGAGCGGCTCGCGACGACCCTTGGCGTGGCGGACGCCGTCCGCTTTCTCGGGTTCGTGTCCGAGGAGGAGAAGCGCACGCTGCTCCGGCGGTCGTGGGCTACGGTGTTTCCGTCCCCCAAGGAGGGGTGGGGGATCACCAACGTGGAGGCGGCGGCCTGCGGGACACCGGCTGTTGCGGCCGACAGCCCCGGGCTGCGCGATTCGGTGCGCCATGAGCGCACCGGCCTGCTGGTCCCCTGCGACGACCCACCCGCCCTGGCGGCCGCGCTCACGCGGCTCGCCGCCGACCCCGCTCTGGTCACCCGCCTCGGGGCCGGCGGCCGTGCGTTTGCGGAGGCGCTGTCGTGGGACGCCGCCGCGGCCCAGACGGCCGATCACTTGACGGCAACGATCCGCGCCGCCCGGCGCGGGGAAAGGGAGTGAGTCCGTGCAGACGACGGTGACGGCTCGGCATTGCGACATACCCGAAGATCTGCGCGCCCGCGCGCTGGAGGTATCGGACCGGCTGGCGAAGATCGCTCACCGCCCGCAACGGATGGAGATCGTCTTCGACGCGGACCACGGCCAGCAGGTCGTCGAGCTCAAGATGTGGCTGCCGCGCGGCCACACGTACGTGGCCACCGCGGAGGCGACCGACTTCCGCACGGCGCTCGACCGCGCCGCGGAGCGGTTGCGATCCCAACTGGACAAGGGTGGGAGCCACCCCGCGTGGCGGAGCGCGGCGACCTGACCATGGCCACGCTCACGGTCCGCGATCTGGTGGCCGAGAAGCGCCAGTCCCTGCAGCTCGAGATCCTCACGGACGACGTCGGGCTCGACCGCCCGATCACGGTCCCCGAGATCTCGAGCCCGGGCCTCGTGCTGGCAGGGTACTCGGCGCGGTTCATGGCCAAGCGGCTGCAGGTGCTGGGCGAGACGGAGGTCACCTATCTGCGCTCGCTGTCCGACGAGGAGCGCCGCCAGACGGTGGACCGGTTCTTCGCGCGCGACGTCCCCTGCGTGTTCGTCACGAAGGGCCAGACGCTGCCCCCGGACGTGCTCGAGGCCGCCCAGGCGCACGGCGTGCCCCTGATGCGCTCGGCGCTCAAGACGTCGGAGTTCTACTCCCGCATCACGCCGTTCCTGCAGGAGGCGTTCGCGCCGCACCTCACGGTGCACGCCTCGCTCGCGGACGTCTACGGCGTCGGGTTGCTGTTCACCGGGCGCTCCGGCATCGGCAAGAGCGAGTGCGTGCTCGATCTCGTCGAGCGCGGTCACCGGCTCGTGGCCGACGACGTGGTCCACGTGACGCGCCGCGGCACCGACGTGCTGCTGGGCCGCGGGCACGAGCTGTCGCACCACTACATGGAGATCCGTGGCGTGGGCCTGGTGGACGTCAAGGCGCTGTTCGGCATCAGGGCCGTGCGCCAGCAGAAGCGCATCGAGGTGGAAGTCGAGTTGACCGACTGGGACAGCACCAAGGAGGTGGACCGCACGGGGCTCGACCTCAAGACCACGACGATTCTCGATGTGGAGCTGCCGAAGGTGAGCGTCCCGCTGAACCCGGGAAAGAACATCACGGTCATCTCGGAGGTCGTGGCGATGAACCATCTGCTGCGCTATGGCGGCTACGACCCCGCCAAGGTGTTCAACGACCGGCTGCTGAAGCGCCTCGCCGAGCAGCGCGAGCTGCGGGAGTACCTGACCGAAGACTATGAGTGACCGGCTGCGCGGGGTGGTCGTGTCCCATGGTGATCTGGCGGGCGCCCTGGTCGAGGCGGTTGCGGCCATCACGGGGCAGACGGACGGGCTGGTGGCGGTGAGCAACCGGGGCTGCGACCGGACCGCCCTCGACCGTCGTCTCGCCGATGCGATCGGCGA
>Ga0153916_10002444_pt1 | contig 13573 bp, 14 predicted proteins | sample Opewatmetagenome_FD_109642 | JGI IMG/M metagenome (GOLD analysis project Ga0153916, IMG submission 109642) | Freshwater wetland microbial communities from Ohio, USA - Open water 3 Core 3 Depth 4 metaG | ecosystem: Environmental > Aquatic > Freshwater > Wetlands | place: USA: Ohio, Lake Erie...
AGCCGTTTTTTCGGTCTTTCTTCAAAAAATGGCTTTCGGCCTCAAAAAGGAATAAAATGAAATTATCACGGACAAAACAAGCAGGCTCAGAATGCACCTTCAGAGAGCCCCTGAACTGTCCAGTCAATGGGGTCCACCTCACTCTACCACATGCATTAGAGAAAGAACGATCTGGATATGGCTAGCCGATATCTCTTGATATAGTCTGATCTTGAGGGCGTCATCGCGTCCTTCTGCGAGATTAATTAGGTCGCGTTGATCAAGGTATAGGTAAAATATAGACATTCTTTAACGTTACGGATCAGGCGCGACTATCAATCCGTCGCCTGCATCCGGCTTGTTTGGATGTCGTTGGAACTGCCACGTTGAACTAGGGACTCTTTTCTTTCGCTTGATCATAAATATCGAAAAACCCCGATCGCAATGAGAATTAGAACGACGCATACCACTCCTATAAATGCGTTCCTAAGGCAGGCATGAACACATTTCAGATAACTTGCCTTATCATTATTTTGCTCAGTATTATAAATGGCATCAAGAAATAACTGATTAGCAAAGCGAACGCGATATTCATTCGTTGTCTCGTTTGCTTGAGGAAACAAGCTCCGAGTTTCCCGGTACGACCGCAATGACAGCCCTTTAACGGCGTAATAGAAAGCAAAGACGAATTGCATTAGTATGTATACTCCTCCGAAATACAAACTACAAATGGACAGTGTGGTATATTCAGCTAAGTCTTTTGATAAGAGAATACCTACGATCCCAAGAAAAACAGATGCGACGATGGAGATTAAACCGAGGATAGGCTGCAAGCGCGCATCAATATTATTACGACGTCTATCTTCGCTTTCTGATATAGTTATCACGTTTTCATACAAAATCTGACCAAATTGTTCACACTGAGCCCGTGTCCAAACAGGAAATTTATCATTTGCGTCTTTAAGCCGCTTTTCAAGGTCCTCAGCGGGAAGCTTATCAAGAATGGGGATAATGAAATCTCGTCCTGCCTTAATTATCTTTCTAATTACCATCAAGCCCCTCAAGCCAATCTGCTACAGCATCGCTGATTGGGAAGCCAGTTTTATCTTCAACCCAAAGCCATTGTCCGCTAGGATTCACTTCAAGAAAAAAGTATTTGCCCTCCTGATTCAGAACAAGATCGATTGCCGCGAATGACAAGCCTAATTCACGAGTCAGCGTGATTAATAAATATTTTATTCGACCAGGGAGCTCATGAATTTGATGAGGCAGGTCTACGTTTTCGGTTCTTCGCCAATCTATTTTTGCATGGGGGTCACCCTTAGAATCTATGGCCACTGCGAATACTTTATTTCCAACAACCGTCACCCTTATGTCAAACTCCTTCGGAATTTCCTTTTGGACAATGATCGGACACGGCAAGGCCGTTTCCAGCATTTCGATATCTTTACGTCCAAGTTTTCGAGTGTATATTCCAAACGCTCCTTCTGAAGTCTCAATATAGCCGGAGCGAACCGGTTTGGCTATTACTTTGCCTTCGTGTCTCAGAAAAAAATCTTGAATTGCCAGAGGGTCAGAACTGATTATGGTTGATGGAATGGAAAAGCCGAGTCTTTTTGCAATATGTAGCTGATAGGGCTTCATCTCAGCGGTCTCGATTTTGGCTGGATGGCTCATCCATCTGCAACCACTAAAATGAGCTGAGGCTATTCCACGTAAAGCAACATAAGCCTCATTAACTACATACTTATGGATGGTCTCCTCACATCCTGAGGGACTCGTAGGAGAGCGGACGCGACGATACCATATACTGCGTATGTCTTTGGAGAAGTGGATTTTACGTTCAATATCTAACAAACAAGCTTTCTTGCCCGATTCGATCTGCCAGGAAATACATTTATGGTATGGGAAATCTTCGGTGTTGAGCCTAATCAGAGGTACTGCACGTCGCAGAAGGATATCGACGACCCGATCAGTCGCCAAATCCAGGGATGTGGATATGACAAAAACTACCCCCTTCACGGTATGCAGCCTATTCGTCGTCCGTAGTTTCTCTATCGATCTTCGTTATCCTAGTGTCGCCGGCTTTTGCTGTCTGGATCCGATGGATTGGGACACGAGTTCGAGTATCTACCATCATCATTAGATCCTCGTCATAGGCTATGCAGTTATATTCGGGATAAAGGCTTTTCTCCGAGAGAGGTTGAGCTCCTTCCAGTAATACTAACTTGAAGGTGCTATTTGTCATCCGTCGTCTCCCGCCGAACGCACGTGATACGAGTTCTACCCCCGTCAAGGAAGCCCATCGAACTTAGTAGGGAACGGGGAGGCGTTAACGGTATAAGGTCACACTCGATGGCTTTTTCTATAGATATTTCTGTACTGCCATTAATAAGGATTGGATATAAGGAATTAGTTAGGATTGAGGAATAGCAGTTTTTTTTCTTCAGCATACGTTTTACCCTCCGCATTGGTTCGTAATCGATACCGGCCATTGCGAAATCATGATACTAATGGTCATGGTTCAATGTCAAGGTAGAGGTCGAAAATCGTCGGTTTGTTGAGAGGAATCCCATAATGGAGTTCCATCTTCAGCTTCTGTCAGCAGAACTAGAACCTGTTCTAATAATCGGCCTCAGCCATCCTCTCGTGTTTCCTGACTGCGATCAACATCAAGCATCTCTTGCAGGCGAGCGAAAAGGCCAAAGCAGGAGCTTGTTCGGGAGCCCGAGGTGGAAGCGGCAAGGGGCTCGGCAATATAAACGCATTTGTGGCAACTCTGGCAAGAAGCGCAAATGCGACCATTGGGTTACTCCCACGCCACTTGACATTCCAAGTATTCATTGATTATGAGTCTGACGGTATCATGCTCGTTTTGAAAAACTGCGTAGCGGTATCTTCCGGGTTGGACTGTAACCCATCCATTGTCATCCGACGAATACCCCAAAACCGATCGCTGGAAGTTACGACTGCCTATCTCTGGCAAAAGATGGGGGCGGGAATCAAGTTCAGATTCCATTTTATTCCAGCAACTCAATAGCTGGATCGGTGCCCAGTGTATCTGACAAGGCATCTCCGGATGAGGAATCCCTAGCTCATATGCAACGTGGCCACGAGCAAGTTTAAGAAGAACATCTGCTACTCTTCTATTGTCTGCACTGAAATACGTATTCCCATCAAGGCCTCGTTTTTTGGCTTGCCTTAGGGCTGCGCATAGGGAGGGCTTGTTCTTCAAGATTAATCGGATTTTGTCACGTCCCACCATTTCGGGCGCAGCTTCCCCTGTTACGACGCATTCGATTAGGCACGCGACATACTCCTCATGCAGAGAAGAACTTAGATTACATCTACGGCATGCAGCTACAACTGGCAAGTTTTCGGGGTAAGGCTTATCGAGGAAGACCTTCGGGGGGACATGGTCTCGGGTGGCCGTTCTGGTGCCACAATAAACACAGGAGCCTCTTTGACGCTCGTCGCTGAAGTCGCGGAGTTGCTTCATTTTCTTTTTTTGCTCTTCATTCCAGACATTTTGGCCTCAGCGCTTTGATTCCGTAAGAAATGCAATATTATCTCTATTGCCTTCTTGCGGTTCGCCTCAATAGAGTGCTCCCATATAACCAACACTTCCCACCCAAGCGAGCGAAGTCGCCTCTTGACTTTTTTATCCCGTAGCCGGTTCTTCTCGATTTTATTTCGCCAGAACTCGCTGGGTAGTTGTGCAGCCCAGCGTGGAAATTGCCAACCATGCCAAAAATCGCTATGCAGAAAGACGGCCATTTTCTTCGCTGGCAGGGCAATGTCGGGATTCCCTGGAACTTGGCGATGATGAGTCACGAAATGCACGTCCTTGTGCCTGAGTTCCCGGAAAATTCGTTGCTCAAATCTAGTATTAGCCGACTTGACGCGGCTCATATTAAGGCGTCTCTGGCTTTCGGTCAGATTATCCATTCTTGGATGAATCCAAAGCTACTTTTATTTGAAGAGCTTGACGTCGGGCAAAGAGAGGCGGGAGTGCGTCGCCTATTAACTTTGCTAGTGTAGTAATACCAAACCTTGCGGGAAACTTGTAGTCCCCGGGAAAAGATTGCAACAGCGAAGCCTCCCGGATTGAAATGGGCCTGTCTTGTGATGGATGCAGGAACCTGCCCTTTGACGGATTGAAACATCCAGAAGTGATGGTAGGTGCGACTTTGTCCCACCGCATTCGCCCATAGACGTCTCGAAAACCGTCGCATTTTTGATGACACTTCAACTGTTTGTTATGCCCCACGTCTCTTCTAGATCCTCCATTTTTGTGTATCTTAGCTATACGTTTCCTAATTCTCTCTGAATTCCTCATGAACAAGGCATGAATCGGGTCAGAAGAATCCACCGGATTAGGCAACTTGCCGATAGCATCTCTGACATTCGAAAACCCATCCGTCCCCTTGGGTAGATTAATCGCTCCCACTCTTGACGCAATGAGAATAAGTCTACGTCTCCGTTGCGGTAGACCAAAATCTGCCCCATTCAGGACACCCCACGAGACGGCATAGCCGAGGCCCTGCAGTGTATGGGTTAACGATTTGAAAAAAGAACTCCGAACCAATGCAGGAACATTCTCCAGTAATACGGTCTTAGGCAGCATCCCATTTACGAATCGTTCGAAATCCTTCACGAGCCTATTTCTAGGATCTCGCTTCAGGCGCCCATTGCGTCTTGCCAAGCGGGAAAAACCTTGACACGGAGGACATCCTGCAAGCAAATCAAGATCTCCTGTCCGCATCCCGGTAAATTTCATAAGATCTTTCACCGACACGCCTTGAATATCGGAATTGATTAGCCGGGTAGACTTATGATTGAGCCGGTACGTCGCGGCCGCCCTTGCGTCCATTTCAACAGCGGCAACGACCTTGAAGGCTGCCTGCCTAAGTCCCAGCGTTAACCCCCCGCAGCCCGCAAACAGGTCAATGGCCCGCGGCTTTCGCCATGTTCTCCTTACGGTGTGGCTGTTCATCGTTCAAAGCTAAACGCAAGCACATAGTTGCCGTCGGCGAAACGCAGTTGCGGCCACCAGGCGGCTCTCTCTCCTCGAGTATTCTCGTTTTGACGATACATAAATAACGTGACTGCGTCGCGCGGAGCCAAGGCTTCTTCACCACCTGACAATATCCCCTGAGTTTCTCGTCGTTGTTCGTTTAAGGATCGTCCGCGTCTCACTACGAGATAACCTCTGTTGCTGTGAAGGCTGCGTACGCTTTCAAGGGCGGCTTTGATGGTTTTCTTCTGCCAGACGTCATATCCGAATCGTGGATCGATCTCAACCTTGTCAAGGAGCTCAATCAGCCTGTCCACCGTAACTTCGTAGAACGAGGTTTCGTTCGAGCATTGAGCCAATTCTCTATCAAAGTATCCGGTTATAACATTGGCGTCATCTGTACGTAACGGATATCTCGGGTTGTAGCTCCTTCCCGCCACATATAATCCGATGGAGGTCGGATCCAATACGTTCGGTCGAGTGGGCTGGATTGGGGGAGAAATATAGATTCCTTCGAACTTGCCTTCAGGATGCCGACTGACTAGATCCCTCAAAGCGCTTTCCATTTGTTGAATAATTCGATAACGGTTCGCTAAGAGTTCGGGAAGAAAAAGGCGCGTAATGCCCAGAGTGTCGCGGCGGTAACCGTACATTCGAGCATGCTGGAGCACAGTGTCGGCATTAGGACGATTCGGATTCCTGCCGTAATAACTAACTAAAAGATTTCTTATTGTAACTCCCCGCCCAAGCTTATTGCCCCCGATGAAGATATTGTAGACCGAATCTAGCTTAATCTCCTCATTAGACGTAGCATTGATTAGTTTGATGCTTGCTCCCGGCAAGTAGAACTTTACCCTTGACACGATATCTTGAAAATCGGCCATGCGGCCTGTTCGGCCTGCGGTTAACAAGAGATCATCATATGCCGCACGTAACTCATCGACAAGCCTCTCGTAAGGGGGTGTTGATGGGTCGGACAGCACCGTGATCATCTGTTCTTTAAATCGGTCTATCATCTGAACTATCAGGTCGTGAGCCAAGCGTCTCATGCTCACATGACAAAGAAACGCGAAGCCCTCGTCTCGCGGGCTCAAGATCATTTCCGAAGTCGCCCCGACTAAGAACGCAAGAATGGCCCTCTTCATCCCCTCCGGAATTTCTACTATTGGGCTAGGCTGGTTAGTTCGCTGGAACTGATTGACTTCTTCAATGTTAACGTCCCTGAGCAAGACCGCGTCGTCTGAGAAAAAGACCTCACCGCCAACGTACCCCTCGCCTGGCTCACTTAAGACAGTAAAGGAGGGGCGATATCGATGGTCTGGCTTCTGAAGAAATAAGGCCTGAGGAGTTGCCGTCACTTGTAGATAGGTGTTGATTGCGAAGTAACTCCTGAAATCGCTAATCACTTCATTGATCCGGCTGACGTCCCCAGTGCCTCTGCTTTCTCTGGTGTTCAGGCTGGCTTGGTCAGCCTCATCGTCGATCAACAGCATTGACAGGCGGCGTGCCTGAGCAGTTCTAAAGGCGTCCAGCAGACTTTGCAGCTTATTGCCGTTTTTCGAGCAAGCGACAGCAAATGGTGTTGACCTTAGCTGACGATTGAATCTAGCTGTGTCGATCCAGTCATCTTTTCCGAGGACTCGCAGCCCTCTTAAAGCTTTCTTTAGGCGCTCGAGAGTCTGATCGTATAGCAGGTTAATGTCTGAGGTTAAGACGATTATGCAATCGAAACCGTTATCGGCCGCCAGTGCGCTTACCACAGTTATTATACTGGTTTTTCCGCTTTGAATTAATCCATACAATAGGCCGTCGCTTGGTAAAGCCGGAGGCCCAGCCGTGGGATCAACACACTGTCGCAATATCGCCTCAGCGCGGGACCTTATCGACTCAAGCGCGTCTGGTCCCAAGTCTCGACCGAGAACGCTGAGTGCCTCCCTTGTGTGCGGGCCTAATGATATGTCTCGTTGGGCTGAGGGCGCCGTATTGCCCGGAGTATTTTGATCGCTCATAATGCTAGATTAAACATTGGTCCACGTCGTCAAATACCAGGTCAGGCCACCTTCTAAGCGAGCATTTCTTTTGTAGCGAATTCTTCGAGCCCGCAACCGCGTACTGCTTGTTAAAACGCCGCGACATGGAGGCCCATCCTGGGATGTCGCCAAGAATGTGGCTTAGTTCCAACCCAGTCAAAGCCGATATGCCATCCCCGCCGTTCACGAATACAATTACAACTCTCCTTGGTGAAGCCAGGTTCGTCATCACTAGTCTTATGTCTTCTTTACTGAAAGTGAAGCGCCACGGAGAGCGGTGCTTTGTCGTATACTTTATAAGCAAATAAACATTTTTGTTGACTATGTATCCACCGTCAGCCTTTTTTATACTACGGCATAATGGATGGCTAAGCAGTCTAACCAGGGCCGCCCCGTGATAGAATTCTTGTTTATCAATCATTTCGCCGATACCTCTCAATAAGTGACTTGGATAACCCAGCTCCTTAGTCGGCAAAGGCGGCCAACATTAATAATAATGCATTAGCGTGCACTCTCCGAACCCGCTCGTTGGTGACCGAATTATGAATATAGGTTTGGTTTTTGGGTTCGCTTGAGATTCGTTTCCTTTGAATCCCAAACCCATAATCCCCGCCACAAGCTTGATGATATCCCCCGCTCATCATCGATGTCAAGGACGGTTAAAGATAATCAAAATCTATGCTTTCAGAATTATTTTCTTTTTTTTATCTTCACCCCCGATGCGACACGATCTTAATCTTCCCTGAGATCTGGAGGTCTTGAAGTACGAGCCAGGCCTTCCTATTACCAGTAATCCCTGTGGGTATCTTCTAGCAATTAACATCCAGGGCAAGTCGGAGAGGGAGTGAGGAAAGGCGGGGGGCAGGCGGCTGGTTAAAGATATCTGGACGTGGTTTCAGAACATATTTGGCAAGTCGGAGGGGGAAAGCGGGAAAGGTGGGAGCGGGGCGAGACCGAGGAAAAAAACGGGTTGCCTCATCTGAGCAATGCAATTCAATCCCGGATGATGGATAGGTAATACTAGGAAGGATAATTAGCAGAAATCTATGCGTCTAGACAATAGGATATGATTTACTTGGGAGAGGAAGTTACAGTAGAACAGTGTAGCGGAGCTCGACGTGATGTTCTATTGTAAACCCTCACCAGTGAAGGTCGGAGAGGGTTTCGTTTCTCATGGCAGATAATCCTTCGCCTTTACACGCGAGCGCTTTGAATCAGAATCACTTTCTCGCTGGCTTTTATAAGGATCGTGTCAGACTTCTCGTCGTCGAGCGAGCCAGAAATTCTTTGCCCTCGGCACTCTATCGCCAGTTCTTCTCTTATTGCGTAGGCAAACGAATCATAATTTTCACTAAAGAGTCCATCGCTGCTCCTGGGATAAGCCGAGTATTTCACGATGTTGTATACCGGATTTAATAAGTGAACAAATGCCTTCTCTGCATCGGTCGATATTTTCTTCGCGTCTGGTGGTTTCCTATGCTTCTTCAGCAATGAGGGTTTAATCTCCTCAACACTACGAAGTCCAATGATGTCAAGCGTCTCCTCGACCATAAAAAGCAATAGTACTATCTCATGAGTTGGCAGTGATTGATAGCTGAGGGGATACTCAACACTGAGGATTTCTTGGAGTTTCTTATGGCCCGTCAATCTCGTCCACATGTCCTCATCGGTTGCTTTCCCAATGTAGAGCACTTTATAACACATAAGATCTCGGAAGCCGTCAAGTCCTTCGACACCAGGCATTCCGTGAGAGAATTGACGAAATAGTTTCTCAGGTGTCAACCAGTGAAGAAACTCACCTTGTGACCCATAGAACTTGATGCCATCAACATCAGAATATGGAGCCTCCTCGAACTTCTTATCACGCTCGAAGGAGCCAACTTCTATCTCGTACTGCCCGTTGACTGATTTAAGAATTGGAGTCTGCCTAACGTGTATTCTCCCGCTCGACCGTTTGCCAGTCACCTGTTGCACTACGTCAAACGAAATGACATGGTGGTCTCTATCAATCGACACGTTCTGAAACCTTAACTCAGGGCGTTGTGTAATCATGTATAGGTTACTTCGTTTTAGCAATCGCTGAACTATTTGTTCGTCCTTGAGGTAGTTAAACGTATAATTCGAGATGGGCGGATAAGCAAGTGAGAGAAAAGTGATAAGAAACTTTTGCACAGCAACTCCTACCGTTCAGTTCGACCGTTATGCACCTGGCCTGCACGTACTTTCCTTAATTCCGTAACGGCTTATCAAGCCCTTTGCATGACCCTCCTCCGTATTCTTTATATAGTTTAGAGGCCTTCTGAAGGTGCCGTGATAGCCTGCTTGTTTTGTCCATGGCAATCTCATTTTATCGCTTTTTAAGCTCGGAAGCCATTTTTCGCGGTAATCCATTAAAAATAACTTTAACATTTGCCCTACACGCGACGATCTCGAGCCGGTCCATATCAAACCGCTGGCCTCGAACTACAGCTTCAGCCAATAGAACAAGATCTTTGGTAATTCGGTGATCGCTACGGCCATCCTCTCTCGCTTGGCGATCAACATCCCGGGCAAGTCGGAGAGGAGGAGGAAGGCGGGCAGGAGAAAGAAGTGGGGAGGATTTATCAGAACGGTTAAGGGGCGATTTTTTGGCGCCGATTTACATATTTCACGCCCGAGGCCCATAATTGCCGCTTTTGGCTCCGGTTTGTCGCCTACACTATGTAATGATTGTCCTTTCCTCGTGCATATCCTCTTGTCGAATTTAGTATAGGCAGGTCCCAATATTTATCTTCATATTCTCTTAAAAGTCGTTTTTCCAATTCAATTGTTTCCTCTGAACTCTTTCGGGCATATACAAAAGTAATTAATAGCTATTTTTGGTTCTTTATTCTCGCCAGCCGGTTGGCAGCAGTATGACGGACAAAATGATTCTCTATTTCTGATCTCAGATTTGATTTTGACGCCCCTATCTTAAGTATCCGAGATGCGCCTCTGTACCGTTGATATTCGTCGGATTGAAGGATTTGGTACACGCCGGGCTCTTCTGGAACATATTGCAGTGATTTTCTTTCAAACGGAAATTCTTTTGACCAATCAATATTCATTTTTATAAGGCGTGTATACTTTTTTTCATGCCGTGCACAAATTAATTATCTTAGGATTATCCATCATCGTCAATACTCACGCCTAATGTTGAGGACTAAGAGTGTGAATCATCTTTCGATCAACATCAAGGGCAAGTCGGAGGGGGGAGGATTTTTCCGATTGCCTTTGACATATTATTGATAAAAAAATGCCGGATTCTTAGTCTTGTTCGCTTTTCGGATCCGTGCAAGGTGATATTGAAGCGTCCGCTTAGAAACGCCAGCGCTGGCCGCCGCACCCTTCACGCCCTTTTCGGCCAGGTCTGAAAAAAGCCGTGCCGGATCTGCCGTCCTCAGCCGAGATCGCTTCGTTGGCGGTCGGATGGCGATCCCGTATTTCCTCAGCACCCGATGAACCATGTCCTTTGAACAGCCCAGCGCTGCGGCGACATCTCGGACGGATCGGCCTTCCTCTCCGAGCCATTGTCATGAATCATGAAATGACAATGGCCGGCCCTTCCGTCTTTTGATATTCCGCCTCCCCTTTTCTTGCCGTCCGGTCAACGAATCGTCTTCCCCTTCCGTCTAACGGGGTGAACGTGGCGCCCGGCCGGACTCGATATCCGATGCTAACGGTCGCGTCGAATCCTTTGATCGACATCCGACACTGGCGCCAGAGCGCCGAAACGAGAGGAACATGCGGATTCAGAGTCCTTCCCGGAAGATGAGCTCCATAATGGGGGCCATCGTTAAAAAGGAGATTATCGCCAATCTCCTCAGCTATAAATTTTTCGTGGTCATCGGCCTGACGACCCTCCTCCTGGCGATCAGCCTATTCGTCATGTCCCGGGATTTCAAGGACCGGCTGGCGGATTTCCAGCTCAATCAGCCCAAGACCGGGGAAGCCGTCGCCGTCATCCCGCCGAATCCGCTTTCGATCTTCGCCAAGGGACTGGATGAAGCCATGACCCGCTCCTTTGAAATCAACAAAACCGGCATTTACGTCCAGACCGGCCGGCAGTCCGGCAACGTCATCTTTTCCTTCTTCCCTTCACCGGATTTCGTTTATATCGTCAAGATCGTCCTGTCGCTCGTGGCGCTCCTTTTCGGTTTCGACCAAATCAGCCGGGAGAGGGAACAAGGTACGCTGAAGCTGATGCTGGCCAACCCGCTCTCCCGGGCTTCCGTGCTGGCCGGGAAATGGCTGGGGAATTATCTGAGTCTTGTCATTCCCTTTCTGCTGGTGACGCTGCTGGGAATCGCCGTCCTGGGCATGGACCCCGCCATCCGCCTGCCCGTCGAGGGCATCGGCCGGCTGGCCCTGCTGATCGCGACGAGCTGCATTTATATCGCCCTGTTCCTGAGCCTGGGCCTGTTCATTTCCGCCTTCACCCGGAGGTCGGCGACGTCACTGGTCGTGCTTCTCTTCATCTGGTCGCTTCTGGTTTTCATCCTGCCCAACCTGGGCACGCTGTTCGCCAGGCAATGCGTTGAGCTTCCGTCCGTCCGTGCGCTGCGCGAGAAGGAGCAGCAGATCCTGACGCGGGAAATCCTTCTAAGCTATTCCGATAAAACAAGCGTGGATGCGCACATCCGGACCGCGGTCGACGAATACGGCCGGCTGGAGGAGGACTACCATCACAAGTTCGACGACCTCGTCCGGCTCTCCAAGGCCGTCAACCGCATTTCGCCGGCGGCGAGTTTCGTTTTCGCCGCCACGGAAATCGCCGGCACGGGGATCGGAGAAGAAAGTTCGCTCAAGAAGGACATCCTCCGATACAAGAGCCGGATTCAGGAGGATATCCGTTCGGGAACCGCAATACACGCGGCATTCGCGTACCGGTACCGCTCCGTCGGACGGGTCCTGGCCGAGGGGGGCCTGTTCGATCTCGCCTGGCTGTTCCTGTTCACGATCGGATTTATCGCCGCTGGCTATGCCGCCATCCTGCGATACGACGTGAGATAAGGGAGGCCGTGATGTTGAGCGCCGTCGTCAAGAAGGAAATCCGAGGCCACGTCCTGTCGTTCCGGTTCGTTGTGACATTCGCCCTGCTCCTCGTCATCGTTCCGGTTACGGTTCTCATCCTGACCAACGATTACGTCCGGAAGCAGGACGACTATTCCCGGCGTCAGGCCGAGATCGAGAACTACCTCGGCCGGTACGCCCATTTCAACCGCCTCTGGAATGTGGTCAATCCTTCCCAGCCGCCCATCCCGTTCTACGCGGTCGTCCGGGGATTGTCCGCCGAAGTCAACATGGAGATGTTCGACAACGATCCTCTTCCGGTCATGTTTCCCCTCATCGACTTGACCTTCATCGTGACCATCCTGCTCAGTTTGACCGGGTTGATCTATTCCTACGACGCGGTGTCGGGGGAGAAAGAGGACGGTACGCTGAAGCTCATGCTGGCCAACGACATTTCCCGATCGAAAATCATCATCGGTAAAATATTGGGGGGCGTGACGACCCTGCTGATTCCCTTCGCGGTCGCGATGGTCGTCGGCCTTTTTATCATCCTGTTGAACCCGCGGGTCGGCTGGAAAGGGGCGGATTGGGGCGCGCTCGGCCTGATCCTCCTTGCGGCCGTGATCTATATCAGCCTGTTCGTCTGTATGGGCATCCTGATCTCCTCGCGACATCAATCGAGCTCTTCGTCCATCTTTACGTCGCTTGTCGTCTGGGTCCTGCTGGTCCTGGTCATTCCCAATATCAGCTCCTATATCGCGTCGTTCGTCCGGCCCACTCCCTCCCCGATCAAGGTCAGCCGGGAGATCTTCCGGTTCACCCAGGACGAACGCGATGTTCTGGGGCGGAAGCTGGAAAAAGAAAAGCGGGCGGAAGTCCTGAAAGCCTACCCCGTCTTAAATTCCGTGGCGGGAATGTCCGAAGCGGAGATCCAGGCCGCGATCAAGAATGATCCCGCCTTCGGCCGGGCCTTCGCGATCCTGGACAGGGAGATCGAAGCGGCCTGGCAGGAGGCCAACGCCATTCAGGGCGCGAAAGCGAAAGTGCTTCAGGATGACCTGGAAAGAAAACAACGGGCCCAGATTGGGCTGTCAACCGTCCTTTCGATGCTCTCTCCGCTGGCCGATTTCACGTATCTGGCCACGGATCTTTCCAATACGGGGATCAGAAGCCGGAACCATTTCGAGATGTTGAGAGAGGCCTGGGACCGGCTCTTTGAGGAATATTCGGAAAAACGCATGGAAGTCCTCAAGAAGAACAATCCGGCCATGGACGTCTGGAATACGGCCGTCGATGTCAGCGATATGCCGCGCTTCAAGTACAGGGAGGAATTGCTGGCGGTACGGCTCGAGGGGGTCTTGCCGGACTTCGCCGTCCTCATCGTTTCAGGGCTGGCGGTTTTCAGCGCGGCCTATGTATCTTTTATCCGTTACGACCCGCGCTGAATAGCGGCTCAGCACTGAAGCGGCTTTCGCCGGGACATCGTTTCGCCGTCCGCTATTTTCAATCCGGTCAA